>Ga0302321_100000019_pt1 | contig 180642 bp, 154 predicted proteins | sample Fen_T0_1_FD_202505 | JGI IMG/M metagenome (GOLD analysis project Ga0302321, IMG submission 202505) | Peat permafrost microbial communities from Stordalen Mire near Abisko, Sweden - Fen_T0_1 | ecosystem: Environmental > Terrestrial > Soil > Wetlands > Permafrost | place: Sweden: Abisko...
TCCCTGAGGGAGAGGGAGTAAATAGCTCGGGAAAGCCTCACGGTTGCCCTCACCCCGCCCCTCTCCCAGAGGGCGCGGGTGCGCATGTTCGCAAAGCGCGTTTCACGTTCTATCTTGCTTGCCTGAGAGTCGCTGGTTAGGGTAATAATTGGCGCGAGGCACCTTCGGGTGCGATCTTTCAACAGCTTGGCTCACGCGGCCGAAGGATGCAGGGCAAGACATGAGCGACAAAGAGCCAGACAACACACCGTATCAGGGGCCGGTGGCCCTGCTGACACGGGTGGAAAAAACCTACCACATGGATTCGGTGAGTGTGCCGGTGATCAAGGGTGTTGACATCTTGGTGCGCCCAGCCTGCTTCACCGTGCTGCTGGGGCCATCGGGCAGCGGCAAAACCACCCTGCTCAACATGTTTGGCTGCATCGACAAACCCGATGCGGGTGAGGTCATGGTGGCAGGCTGCAATGTCGGGGAACTCTCTGACGACGCCTTGTCGGACTTTCGCGCCAAGAACATTGGCTTCATCTTTCAGAACTTCAACCTGCTGCCGGTGCTCAGCGCCTACGAAAACATCGAATACCCGCTGCTGCTGACGGGTGCCTCGGCCAAGACCCGTGCTGATCGGGTGCCTAAACTGCTGGAGGCCGTGGGCCTCGCTGACAAAGCCCACCACCTGCCAGGGCAACTGTCGGGCGGGCAGCGCCAGCGCGTAGCGATTGCCCGCGCCCTGGTGCGCAAACCCAAGCTGGTGATCGCCGATGAACCCACCGCCAACCTCGACAGCGAAACCGGCGCCGCCATTCTGGGCCTGATGCGCCGCATGGTGGACCGCTTCCAGATTTCCTTCATCTTTTCGTCGCATGACTCCGACGTGATCAGCGCCGCTGACGACACCATCTTCTTGAAAGATGGCCGCATCCGGGGTATCAAGCGCAAGGGCGCGGAGGCCTCCCCATGATGACCTTGTCTTTGGCCGTGCGCAACCTGCTGCGCAACCGGCGCCGGTCACTGGCCACCTTGCTGGCAATGGCGATTGGTTCAACGTCGATTTTGCTGTTTGGTGGCTACAGCGCCAACATCAACTACACCATGCACACCGAGTATGTGCAAAGTGGCGGGCATTTGCAGATTCAGCACCGTGACTTTTACCTGTACGGTAGCGGCAACCCCACGGCTTACGCCATTGCGGACTACACCAAAATCATTGCCGACATCAAGAACGACGCGGTGTTGAAAGACATGGTTCAGGTCATCACCCCCACCCTGCAGTTTGGTGGCATCGCGGGCAATTACGCGGCCGGTGTGTCCCGCACCATCGTTGGCAATGGGTTGGTGGCCAAAGACATCAACCAGATGCGCCGTTGGAATGACTTCAACTTGCGTACCGGGTCACCTCCTTTTGCCCTGGAAGGTGCCGCCGCTGACGCCGCCATTGTGGGCACCGGCGTGGCGCGTGTGCTGCTGTTGTGCGAGGCTCTGAAGATTGCGAATTGCCCGACCCCCGAAGCAGAAACCCCGTCCGACGGGGACAAGCTGCCCGACGATATTGCGCAGCTCGGTTCGCTGGAGTCCCAACCTGCATCCAAAACCACCAATGCAAATGACGCTGGTCGGATTGAAGTGCTGGCAGGCACCGCCAAAGGCGCACCCAATGTGGCATCCCTCAAGGTGATACGCGCCGAAGAGCAGGGCTTCAAAGAGCTTGATGAGATCTACATCATGATGCACTTGGCCCAGGCGCAACAGCTGATTTATGGCAGCACGCCACCCAAGGTCAGCTCCATCATCCTGCAACTGAGTCACTCCGAGCAAATTCCGCAGGCGCTGGAGCGCATCCAGCCGATCCTGGCCAAGTATTCCAAAACCCAGCCCCTGGCGGTGTTGGACTTCAAAACCCTGAACCCGTTTTATGTGCAGACCATCCAGATGTTCGACACCATTTTTGGCTTCATCTTTGCTTTGATTGGTGCCATTGTGCTGTTCACCGTCGGCAACACCATGAACACGGCGGTGGTTGAGCGCACCGTTGAGATTGGCACCTTGCGCGCCATTGGCCTGCGCCGCGCAGGCATCCGGCAGTTGTTTGTGACCGAAGGCGCTCTTTTGGGGCTGACGGGGGCGCTGCTGGGGGTCATTCTTGCACTGGTGGTGTCGGGCATCGTCAACCAGATGGGCTTGACCTGGGCGGCCCCAGGCAGTGTCGTCCCGCTACCCTTGACGCTGACGGTGTGGGGCGAGTACAAAATGATGGTGGGTACCACCGTGGGCCTGATCTGTATCGCCATTTTGTCGGCCTGGGTGCCAGCCTACCGGGCGGCCCAACTCAAAGTGGTGGATGCCTTGCGCCATGTCTGAGCGGCTGTCCATTTGCATGGTGTCGGACGATTTCTTGCCGGCCATGACCGGGGTGGGGACCCATCTGAAGCTGGTCGCGCCAGAACTGGTGCGCCGTGGCCATCGGGTGTGTGTCATCACCACACGCCGCCAAGGTGAAGCCGAGGTCGAGCACTGGGAGGGTGTCACCATTTACCGGACGCGCACGCTGAAGGCCTATGGTTTCTACCAGGCGCTTCCCACGCAGACGATGGTGCGCCGCATTTTCCAGGCATTCAAACCCGACATCGTGCACCACCATTACGTGGGGTTCATGATGCGTCAGGTGTGTCTTGTCGCCGAGTCCCTCAAGCTGCCGCAGGTGTCCACCTTCCATTTCAGCGCCGAGGTGCTGACACAGCCGCTGCCCATGCGGCCGTTTCGCGGGCTGATCCGACGGCTGATGGTGGGTTTTAACAACCGTTTTGACCTGATCATTGCGCCGTCGCAGAATCTGGCCCAGCAGATCAGTGCCGAGGGTGTCCATACCCCCGTGCGCTTCATCACCAATCCGGTGGTGTTTGGTGACAGCACAACGGTGGTGGCTGCCGATAGAAACGCCGACTTCACCGTGCTTTATGCGGGGCGGTTGGGCCCAGAGAAAAACATCGGCTATCTACTAAAAGCCTTCTCAGCCCTTTTAAAACAAGAACCAAGCGCTATTTTATGGATAGCAGGCCATGGTCCAGAAGGCCCCGCACTGGAGGCGCTGTGCCGCCAACTGGGCATCATCAAGCAGGTCAAGTTTCTGGGATTTCTGGACCACCCGACACTGGCGGGTTACTACGCTGCCTGTGATGTGTTTGTCCTGCCGTCGCTGGTGGAAACGCAGGGCTTGGTGGTGATGGAAGCCATGTGGTTCGGGCGCCCGGTGATCGTCACCAGCGCCATTGTTTCGGCCAATGAGCTGGTGGAACACGGTGTCAATGGCTATATCGTCAACCCGGACTTGGTGGACGACTTAACCCACCGGTTGAGCACACTGGCCAGCGACCCGATCCTGCGAACCAGCCTTGGTTTAGCCAGTCGCTCGCGTGCCAACGCATTCTTGCCTGAGCCGGTGGTGGACGCACTGGAAGCCAGCTACCTTGGACTTCTCAAAGCGCCTGCTCATGGGTGAGCTCGCCTGCCCGAAGCCAACGCGGACTTGTTACCGCGCGATTTTTATCTCGCCGCATCTTGACGATGCCGTTTTTTCCTGCGGTGGCCGGATCGCCCAGCTGGTGAAAGAAGGGCCGGTGCTGGTGGTGAATTTGTTCACGCGTTACCTCGCCAACATCAAAATCCATGGCGCGGTGATGGGGGCAGAACGTCACCAGGAAGAGCTGGCGGCGGCGGCATGTTTGGGTTTTGAATCGCTGAGTCTTGACGAACTTGACGCCCCGTTTCGCCGGGAGGACTATCACAAGCTGGGCAATTTGTTCCGCCCCCCGACCGCCGCAGATGTTGACTGGCTACCCGTTTTGCAGGCCAAGTTGTTTGGCTTGTTATCCGGGATCGAAGTCGAGCAGCTGTATGTGCCCCTGGGTATTGGCTGGCATGTAGATCATGTATTAACCCACCTGGCGTTCAACACCTGGGCAGACCGAAACAAGCTGCTGTATTACGAAGACGCACCGTACTGCGGCATTCCTCATGCCACCCGCTACCGACTCGATGACATGGCGACTTACCCCTCTGAGCGCGAGGACATCAGCCTGAAACCAAGTTCTGCATCACAAGCCTGGTGGCAGGCGGCCAGGGCTTATGCCGACACGGCCTTGATGAAAAACCTGCAGCCTTGGATCGTGCGTCAAGGTGCAGTGCCGGCGGTCGGTTTTTACTTGTGGCAATTGATGGCGCGCCACCGCCGCTTAGCTCAAAGCGCCGAGAAACGCACGTTAAAGCCAGTCATCACACGCATCACAGAACAGTTCGAGCACAAGGTCACCACCATGGCCTTGTATCGCAGCCAGTTTGACGAATTTTTTGCCTCACGCCAGGATTGCGTTGCGAGTCTGACGTCTTATTCCCAAGCCATGGGTTTTGCCGAGGGCGTGAACGAACGTTATTGGGTTGACGCTGCCACTTGATTCACGGCTGGCTCGGTGAACACCGATCGATCGCCTGCCCACACCACTTCTCAAACGCCGTTGTCACAGGCAACTCAAGCCCGTCAGGGCGGCCACAAAGTGCGATGGCGATCTTCCAGACAGCAAAAAGGGCGCTTACGCGCCCTTTTTGGAAGTCCTTGAATGACTTTGCCCGATTACTTAGCGGCCTTGCGACGACGCACAGCACCCAGACCCAGCAAGCCCAAACCAACCAAAGCCAAGCTTTCTGGTTCTGGCACAGCCGAAGTTGAATCCAGCACCACTTGCAGGCCAGCATACGATCCAGAGATGGCGATTTCCATCGCAGTCACTGCACTGAAGTCTGCACCTGTTCCTGTTGATGTCGATTCGCCTGACGATGTGTCAAAGAAGGAAGCGAAATCGATGTCGAAGGTTGTTGGATCAGTGGTGTCAATGGCTGGAATGGTCAATGTTGTCGAACCAGTGGCCGAGTAAATGGTGATGGTAAATGATGAGGTTGCAGCCGGATTGGTACCGCTGTCTGCATAAAGCACGCTCACCTCGAAAGCTGAGGCCAGTGAATACAAATCCACAGCAGTGGTGAAACTACCAATGGAAGCAAGCGTACCGTCAGCATTTAAACCGCTGGTTCCACCGTCATAACGAATCACGGACACACCAGTACTGTTACCAAGGGCACCATAGGAGTAAACCCCCTCACTAACACTAGCCCCCACGGACCCACCGGTTCCGCCGGTCTTGTCCACATAGATCGTGCGAGCACCACCGATGACGCTGCTATCGAAGACCGTCGAGATGGCACCGCCACCGGTGATGGTGGTGTCGGTAACCGATTGTGCCGATGAGAAATCATCAATAACCAACGATGCCTGGGCAGCAAAGCTCAGACCGGCGAATGCAGCAATGGCTGCCAACTTTACAAATTTGTTCATTTCATTTACTCCTGAAGTTTGTTACAGATCTGATTGCCGGTGTGGTCAATCTTCCCCTCGCTCTTAGTCATGAGCAGACTCCGTGCCAACTATTATTTGTCTATATACATCAATGACTTAGGTGACTATTTCCCGTTTTTGACTGGTTGCCGCCGATATGCTGTAAAAGTTTCCGACAGATTATTGGGTGACACTGTCCGCCATTCAACGAGGCAGGTAAACCGATGAACAGCGGCCTCCACGGTACAAGCGACTGACACCAGAAACCATCACCCCCGATGGCCACCAAGCGGCTCTATAGTTGTCACACACGTTCAAACATCGCCTCAACCCACCGGATCACCCCATGCTTGTTGTCCTGACTACCCTTGCTGCCACGCTGCTGATCCAATTGGGCTACTTCATGTGGAAAGTGTCAGCGCAGGGCCAACCCAAGATTGGCGGGGAGCCAGCGCGGGTGGTGGCGAAGGCGCTGCTGACCGACTGGCGCTGGGTGTTGGGCTTTGCAGCGACCAGTCTGGGTTGGGTGCTGTTTGTGCAGGCTACCGCACTCGGAGACATCAGCCTGGTGCAACCCTTGATGTCAGCGGGTGATCTGCTGCTAGTGATTCTGGCGGTGGTTTTCCTCAAAGAGCGCATGGTACGGGTGGAATGGGCAGGGGTGCTGCTGACCGTGTTGGGCGCGGTGGCGCTGGCGCTGGAAGCCGAAGGCACCCAAGTCACAGCTTTTGCAGGTATGCGCCTGGCCGTGCTGCTGGGGGTAACGGTTGTGCTGGCTGCTGCCTTGTTACTGAGCAACCGGCGCTCGCGCCAGCCTGAGGTGTTGCTGGCGCTGGTGGTGGGACTGTGTTTTGGCGCGGGGTCGATCCTGACCAAAGCATTAACTGTGGCCTCAGCCGGGCCGGAACAATCCATTTTGACGTGGTCGGTGCTGCTGAACCCGTTGCTGCTGGCGGTGGTGCTGGCCAATGTGGCCGGACTGGTGTTGCTGCAGGCGGCCTTTCAGCGTGGTCGCGCCGCGGTGGTCGTCCCCTTGCAACTGGCCATGGCCAATGCCATCACGGTGCTGGCAGGCGTGGTTGTGTTTGCCGAGCACATCACACTGCTGCGCGGTGCAGGCATTGTGCTGATTGTGGCGGGCACCACGCTGTTGCAGTTCAAACCCGCATCAAATCAGTCACATCCTGCCTGATGGAGCGGCTGACCGGTGGCTGGCTGACGCCAACACGCGCAAAGAATCCGAAGGAATCTGTCAGCGTGGCACCTGTGACACGCTCAAAATCATCTGCCAGGCGAAGCGACTGATCAAACAAGCTGGGTAAAGTCGAAAACCGCCGCCCAGCACGGGCGTACCACCTGAAAATCACTGGCGTCATCTGCGGCTGCAAATGCAAGCCCAACTGGGTGGCGGTAAGCCACAGGCGCTGCACCGCCATGCCCAGACGCACCCAGTCTTCCAGTTGTTGGGGAGGGTGAGCTGGCCGCACCAGCACATGTGCCGCACAGCACAGGCCGGGCAACAGGTCCAGCTGGATGCGCGGGATGACGGTTCCGGCCAGATAGCGGTTGAAAAAGTCCACGCGACCCCAACTGTGCATCGCCCAGCGCATCAGGCAAGTGGTAGCCGGGTCGACACCCACGGCCTCTTCGGGGATGCGATCCTTGCTAAAGCGTGCGCCCCACTCAATGATGCTTTGATGCACCGGAAAAGCTTCCGGGCAAGTCAGCCGAATCCGGGCGCTGTCCCACAACAGCCGGGCCACCTGGCGGCGCTGACTGGCAGATTCAAACAGCTGCAGTGTGAACGCGTCACCTACGGCCTGAAGCAGCGCCTGTCGCTGTGTGGACGTGAGCGCCGTCGTTTGCATGGGGCGGCGCTGGACGGTGCGCTTTTCAATAAAGTCAAACAATGGATCACGCTGCACGGCCAAGTCATCGGTGAACAACACGTCATACACAGGCGCACGATGTTCTCCGGCGCTGGTGGTCGTCCAATGGGTGCGCAAGCCAAAGCCAGATGCCGCAATACGCAGCGTCTCCAGCAAGGCCCCATGGGCGATGTGGCTGGGGTGGCCGTCGTAGTCGTAAAGAATATGCTCGCGCGTGTCATGACCATGTACCCGAATGTGCTGGTCACTGACAATTTCAAAACGCCACGGCTGCGTGTTGTCACCACTGGGCGCCCAGCGGGCAAGGTCAAGAATGTGGGCGATGGACTCGTGGCTCATGGCGCACCACTATACGGGAACACGGGAAAAAACTGGTCGCTGTCTTCAACCAGTCTAGGCCACAACAGCTACAGAAATATTTATCAAATACCCCTGCAGCCCTTTATTTACATCGGCACCTCACTCCTAAATCAGGAGTGACTCTGAATTTGCAGGGCGCTTGAGAAAGCGCGCCTGCAAAACGATTCGGATCAAATATCGATATTCCCTGCCCGTAAGGCATTGGTTTCGATGAATTCACGCCGGGGCTCAACTTCGTCGCCCATCAGCATGGTGAACACTTTGTCTGCTTCGATGGCATCGTCGATCTGAACTCGCAGCAAGGTGCGCACAACCGGGTCCATGGTGGTCTCCCAGAGTTGCTCGGGGTTCATTTCGCCCAGCCCTTTGTAACGCTGGCGGCTGGTGCTGCGTTCGGCCTCGGCGATGAGCCAGTCCATGGCCTCGCGGAAGTCGGCCACCTTTTGCTCTTTTTGCCGCTCGCCCTCACCCCGCGTGACCTTGGCACCCGCACCCAGCAGGCCCTTGAAGGTTTTGGCCGCCTCGGCCAGCGCTGCGTAATCCACGCCGTGCGCAAAGTCTTGCGTGAGCACACTGCTTTTGATGTTGCCGTGTAAGCGGCGGCTGATGCGCAAAATAGGCTTGTCGGTACGGGCATCAAACTCGCCAGCCACCTCGGCATCCGGCAAAAACGCCTGCATGGCGGCAGCGGAGACTTCGGCATCTGCCACGGTGTCAAGGTTGAGCGCCACGCCATCGGCGATGGCGCGCAGCGCCGACACGTCCATGAAGTTGCCCAGACGGGCAATCACGGTCTGGGCAACCTGGTGTTTGCGAGCCAGTTCCGTCAGGGTGTCGCCAGTCAGCGCTGTGTTGGCAACGCCGCCCGTGTGCACGGTGGCGTTCACCAGCGCCACACGCAGCAGGAAGTTGTCCAGGTCGGTCGGGCCTTGCAGATACAGCTCTTCGCGCCCGGCCTTGACCTTGTACAGCGGCGGCTGGGCGATGTAGATGTGACCACGCTCCACCAGTTCGGGCATCTGGCGGTAGAAGAAGGTCAGCAGCAGGGTGCGGATGTGGGCGCCGTCCACGTCGGCATCGGTCATGATGATGATGCGGTGGTAACGCAGCTTGGCCACGTCAAAGTCGTCGTTGCCGGTGGAGCCACCAGCCTTGCCGATGCCGGTGCCCAGAGCGGTGATCAGGGTCAGGATTTCGTTGCTGGTCAGCAGTTTTTCGTAGCGCGCTTTTTCCACGTTCAGAATCTTGCCGCGCAGCGGCAGGATCGCCTGGAACTTGCGGTCGCGCCCCTGTTTGGCGGAGCCACCGGCGGAGTCCCCTTCGACGATGTAGATCTCGCAGCCAGCCGGGTCTTTTTCCTGGCAGTCGGCCAGTTTGCCGGGCAGGCCCATGCCGTCGAGCACACCTTTGCGGCGGGTCATATCGCGCGCCTTGCGGGCGGCTTCACGGGCACGGGCGGCTTCGATGATCTTGCCAACAATGATCTTGGCGTCGGCCGGACGCTCTTGCAGGTAGTCGTACAGCAGCTTGCTCACAATGTCTTCCACCGGGCCACGCACTTCCGATGACACCAGTTTGTCCTTGGTCTGGCTGCTGAACTTGGGCTCAGGCACCTTGACGCTCAGCACGCAGGTCAGGCCTTCGCGCATGTCGTCGCCAGTGACTTCCACCTTGGCTTTTTTGGCGATCTCGGTGTCGTCGATGTATTTGTTGATGACCCGTGTCATGGCGGCGCGCAAGCCGGTCAGGTGGGTGCCACCGTCACGCTGCGGGATGTTGTTGGTGAAACACAGCACCTGTTCGTTGTAGCCAGCGTTCCATTGCATCGCCACTTCCACACCGATGTTGGTGTTCTGGTCACTCTGGCGGTCGCCCAGCGCGTGGAAGATGTTGGGGTTGAGGATGGTCTTGCCCTTGTTGATGAAGTTGACAAAACCCCGCACACCGTCGGCGCCGGAAAAGTCGTCTTCCTTGCCACTGCGCTCGTCTTTCAGGCGGATGCGCACGCCATGGTTCAAAAAGCTCAGCTCGCGCAGGCGTTTGGCCAGCACATCGTAGTGAAAGTCGTTGTTTTGCTGGAAGATGTCGGTATCGGGCAGAAAGTGCACCTCGGTACCCCGGTTCTCGGTGTCGCCGGTGATCTTCATGGGCGAGACCTCAATACCGTCCTGAACTTCGGTGATGCGGTTCTGCACAAAACCCTTGCTGAATTCAAGCACATGCACCTTGCCATCACGGCGCACCGTCAGGCGCAGCATTTTGGAGAGGGCGTTGACACAACTCACACCCACGCCGTGCAGACCACCAGACACCTTGTAGCTGTTCTGGTTGAACTTGCCACCAGCGTGCAACTCGGTCAGCGCGATCTCGGCCGCTGAGCGCTTGGGTTCGTGTTTGTCGTCCATCTTGACACCGGTGGGGATGCCCCGACCGTTGTCCACCACCGACACCGAATTGTCAGCATGGATGGTGACCAGGATGTCATCACAATGGCCAGCCAGCGACTCGTCAATGGAGTTGTCGACCACCTCAAACACCAGGTGGTGCAGGCCGGTGCCGTCGCTGGTGTCCCCAATGTACATGCCGGGGCGCTTGCGCACCGCTTCCAGGCCTTCAAGAATCTGGATCGAGCCCTCACCGTAGGCCTCAGACGCGCCGGCCTGATGCGCGTCGATGGTGGGCTGAAAGTTGGAGCTGTCAGCACTGCCTTCGCCGGTGTGAACCCCGCTGTCGGCGGCTTCAGTGGCAGAGATGGGCTTGTTTTCTTCGGTCATGACACACTCTCGGACAGGTTAGACAGGCTTTTTGTAGGCAGCCGTGTCGCAAAACATCGTAAATTTGGGGAAGTCTGGAAACATCAAACCCGCAAGGAACAAGCTGCTCATCGCGGGTTTGAGAGGAGTGCACGGGGCAACCTGGCACCTAAATTCGCATCGGCATCACCACGTACTTGAACTGTTCATTGTCGGGGATGGTCAACAAAGCAGAACTGTTGCCGTCGGAAAGTTCGATCTTGACCATCTCCTGGCTCATGTTGGACAGCGCGTCAATCAGGTAGGTGACGTTGAAACCAATCTCGATGCTGTCGCCGCTGTAGTCAATGTCCAGCTCATCCACCGCCTCTTCCTGCTCGGCGTTGTTGGCGGCCACGCGCAGGGTACCGGGGTCGATGTTCAGGCGCACACCCTTGAACTTGTCGCTGGTCAGAATGGCGGTGCGCTGCAATGTGGACAACAGCGCCGCACGGCCCAGGGTGATGCCGTTCTGGTGGTTGCGCGGAATCACTCGGTTGTAGTCCGGGAACTTGCCCTCCACCAGTTTGGTGACAAACTCCATGCCGTCAAAGCTGAACTTGGCCTGGTTGTTGGCAAACTGCATCTCGATCGCGCCTTCGGCATCAGAGAGCAGCCGCTGCAGTTCCAGCACCGTCTTGCGCGGCAGAATCACCTCTTGTTTGGGCACTTCCACATCCAGCGTGGCCGAAGCAAACGCCAAGCGGTGACCGTCGGTAGACACCAAACTGAGTTGCTGGCCCTCGGCGACAAACAAAATGCCATTGAGGTAATACCGGATGTCATGCACTGCCATGGCAAACGACACCTGGCTGAGCAAGCCCTTGAGGGTTTTTTGCGGCACGCTGAATACCGGGCCAAAGTTGGCGGACTCCTGAACCAGCGGGAAGTCTTCAGCAGGCATGGTTTGCAGGGTGAACTTGCTCTTGCCACCTTTGAGGATCAGCTTGGCCGCGCTGGATTCAAGCGACACTACCTGATCGCTGGGCATGCTGCGCAGGATGTCGATCAGTTTGCGCGCGCCGACCGTGGTGGTGAAATCACCGGTATCGCCCCCCAAGTCAGCGGTGGTGCGGATCTGGATTTCGAGGTCGCTGGTGGTGAGCTGCACGCTGGCGCCCGTTTTGCGCAGCATGATGTTGGCCAAAATCGGCAACGTATGACGCCGCTCGACGATGCCGGAGACTGCCTGCAGCACGGAGAGCACTTTACTTTGGGTGTCTTTGATCACAATCATGTTGTCTTCTTCCGGTCACTTCTTTAATGGATTGGTCGGTGCGATGCTGCTATTTTCACACTCATTTGTTTCAGCCTTTGAGGGTTTGCTCAAGGACGTGCAACTGCTGATTAAGCTCCGTCAATTGCTGGCGTTCACCGCCTATTTTCCTCACGGCATGTAACACGGTGGTGTGATCGCGCCCGCCAAACAGTTCACCAATTTCAGGCAGGCTTTTTTGCGTCAACTCCTTGGCCAGGTACATGGCAATCTGGCGCGGCCGGGCGATGCTGGCGGGGCGCTTCTTGGAATACATGTCCGCAATCTTGATCTTGTAATAATCCGCGACCGTTTTCTGGATGTTTTCCACCGAGATTTGCCGATTTTGGATGGACAGCAGATCGCGCAGTGCTTCCCGTGCCAGCGCAATCGAAATCTCTTTCTGGTTAAAGCGTGAATAGGCCAGGATTTTCCGCAAGGCACCTTCGAGTTCGCGCACGTTGGAGCGCACATTCTTGGCCACAAAAAACGCCACCTCTTCCGGCATCACGATGCCTTCGGCATGCGCCTTGTTGATCAGAATGGCGACGCGCATCTCCAGCTCGGGCGGCTCAATGGCCACCGTCAAGCCCGAATCAAAGCGCGATACCAAACGCTCGTGGATGTCGGCCAACCCCTTAGGATAGGTGTCGCTGGTCATCACGATGTGTGATTTGCGAGCCAACAATGCTTCAAAGGCGTTGAAAAACTCCTCTTGCGTACGCTCTTTGTTGGCAAAAAATTGCACATCATCAATCAGCAACAAGTCCAGCGAGTGGTAACGCTCCTTGAACTCATCAAAGGCCTTACGCTGGTAGGCCTTCACCACATCGGTCACAAATTGCTCGGCGTGGATGTAGAGCACTTTGGCATTCGGGCGCTCACTGATCAGCTGGTTACCCACAGCGTGCATCAAATGGGTTTTACCCAAGCCGACACCGCCATAAATGAACAACGGGTTGTACAAATGGCCCGGCATGCCCGCCACATGCATGGCTGCGGCGCGCGCCATGCGATTGGCACTGCCTTCAACCAGCGCATCAAAGGTCAGCGCGGCATTGAGTCGACTTTTGAGCGGCTCGTTGGTTGCGTTTTCCGGGACGGGTGCAGCCACTTGGCCTTGGGGGGGAGCTGCTTTGCCGACCACCGGTGCTCTTGGGGCGGGCTCACGCGCAGCCAACGCCAATTCAACTGTGACAGGCTGCCCCGTCAGGCGCTCCATCAAAGCGGCCAGACGGGCGCTGTACTGCGCCCGGATCCAGTCCATCTTGAACCGGTTGGCGACAAAAATCGTGACTTTGGACAAGTCATCTGACACCTGCGCAGTCAGCGGCTTGATCCAGGTTTGAAACTGTTGGTCAGGCAACTCCTGCGCCAGTTGTTCGATGCAGGTCTGCCAAAAATCGGGGCTGGCCAGCACTTCAGGAGCGTCTGGCCGAGGTGGGGATCCCTGCGTCATGTGGTGTCAGCTTGGTGTGGATAGTTTTAAATTGCTGGGCCCTGTATTCTAATTTATCAAAACCTTATCCACACCCCAGAGGAACCTGTGAATCTTCCACAAGACAGGTGCTTACAGGCATCTATCCAAGCGACCTTGTTCCGCTGGTCACAAAAATTTGCGATAATCTGGGGTTCCCTGAACATTTCAGGAGAAAACCGAACGTCGGTTGATGTGGCACGGACTTCTGGACCGTGGAGCAATCAGCTGCTTTAGCCCCTTAGGATTTCCAAAATGAAACGCACATACCAACCCTCCAAAATTCGTCGCGCTCGCACCCACGGCTTTTTGGTCCGCATGAAAACCCGTGGCGGCCGCGCTGTGATCAACGCGCGTCGCGCCAAGGGTCGCAAGCGTCTGGCTGTCTAAATCTCGTCGCGAGATGGGCCAGCGGCTGTCCAGCCTTTTTCAAACGGCCTGACCTTGCAGCGTCTTGCTAGCCGCCCACAGTTTCAGGCGGTGTTGGCTGGCTCCATTGTGGCGCGAACCCCTCACTTTGCCTTGCATCGCGTGGCTCTTGATGCCAACCGAGCAGATGACGCACGTCAGCCACTTTTTGCGGCGGACGATGTCTGGCTGGGTGCCATGGTGCCCAAGCGCTGGGCTAAACGTGCGGTCACCCGCAATGCCATCAAGCGCCAGGTGTACGCCGTGAGCCAAGACTTTGAATCCGCTCTGCCGCGCTCGGCCCATGTGGTACGACTGCGCAGTGGATTTGATCGTCTGCACTTTGTCAGCGCCACCTCGGATGAACTCAAGACTGCGGTGCGCAGCGAGTTGCAGCAGTTGTTTGCTCGCGCTGTGGCAGAACGCATTGTTGCAAAGCAGCCATGATCGCGCGTCTGCTGATTGGACTGGTCAAAGGCTACCGGCTGTTTTTGAGCCCGGCGCTGGGATCGGCCTGTCGTTTTGAGCCGACCTGCTCGGCGTATTCCCTGCAAGCACTGCAAACCCATGGCGCGGCCAAGGGCAGCTACCTCACGCTCAAGCGTCTGGGGCGTTGCCATCCGTGGTGTGAGGGCGGCCTTGATCCCGTCCCACCCGCCAACACAGCTTCTCCGAGTCGCTTTTTGACCCGGTTGATCTCAACTTCCCCTGAAAAGAAGTCTTCATGAACGATATTCGTCGCACTATGTTGTGGGTGGTCTTTGGACTGTCCCTGGTTATGTTGTGGGACCAATGGCAGGTGTACAACGGGCGAAAGACAACCTTTTTCCCAAGCGCAGCACCTGTCGTCGCCCAAGGCGCCAAGACCGCTCCCGCCAGCGCCGTGCCAAGTGATGTGCCAACCGCTACAAATACTGCAGCTGGTAGTGCAGATATTGCAAAGGCGACAGCCGGTTTGGCTGCACCCAGTGCGGCACAAGCTCCGCATGAGAAGGTTGTTGCCCAGAATGACGTTCTGAAGGTCACGTTTGACACCGAGGGCGGTTCAGTGGTGCGCACCGAGTTCCTCAAACACGTCGACATGGCCGACAAGTCCCGCGATTTTGTGCTGCTGGATGACAGCCCGACGCGCGTGTACCTGGCCCAGTCGGGTCTGATTGCCGCCAACGGTGGTGCGGCCTTGCCGACCCACAAATCGGTGATGACGCTGGCGCCCGGTGAGCGCAGCCTCAAAGACGGCAGCCAGACGCTGGAAGTTCGCTTTGAATCGCCTGAAGTGGGCGGCGTCAAGCTGATCAAAACCTATACCTTCACCCGTGGCAGTTACGCCCTGGCGGTGAAACACGAGATCGTCAACGTGGGCAGCACGCCAGTGGTGCCGCAGCTGTACTTGCAGCTGGTGCGCGATGGCAACAAGCCAGCAGGCGAGTCCAAGTTCTACTCCACCTTCACCGGCCCGGCGGTCTACACCGAAGCCAAGAAGTACCAAAAAGTTAACTTTGAAGACATCGAGAAAAACAAGGTGGATGTCGAGAAGTCTGCCACCAACGGTTATGTGGCCATGGTGCAGCATTACTTTGCCAGCGCCTGGCTGCTGGGTGACGGCATCCGTCGCGACCTGTTCTTGCGCAAAGTCGATACCAACCTGTACTCTGTGGGCATGATCACGCCGCTGGCCCAGTTGGCCCCGGGCGAGCGCAAAACACTGGATGCCACGCTGTTTGCAGGCCCCCAAGAAGAAGGTGTTCTGACCTCTTTGGCACCCGGCCTGGAGCTGGTCAAGGACTACGGCTGGCTGACGATGCTGGCCAAGCCGCTCTACTGGCTGCTGGTTCAGCTGCACAGCGTGATCAGCAACTGGGGCTGGTCGATCATGTCACTGGTGCTGCTGCTCAAAATCGCTTTCTACTGGCTCAACGCCAAGGCTTATGCCAGCATGGCCAAGATGAAGGCAGTGAACCCGCGTGTGACCGAAATGCGCGAGCGCCTCAAGGACAACCCGCAAAAGATGCAGCAAGAGATGATGCGCATCTACCGCGAGGAAAAGGTCAACCCGCTGGGTGGCTGCTTCCCGATCATGATCCAGATCCCGGTGTTCATTGCGCTGTATTGGGTGCTGCTGTCCAGCGTTGAAATGCGCAACACGCCTTGGCTGGGCTGGATCCATGACCTGTCAAGCCCCGATCCGTTCTTCATTTTGCCCATCATCATGGCGCTGACCACGGTGCTGCAAACCTCGTTGAATCCGGCGCCGCCAGACCCGTTGCAAGCCAAGATGATGTGGTTCATGCCGCTGGCCTTCAGCGTGATGTTCTTCTTCTTCCCGGCCGGGCTGGTGTTGTACTGGATCACCAACAACATCTTGTCGATTGCCCAGCAGTGGGTGATCAACACCCGCATGGGTGTGCCACCGAAGTTCCATTTCCCGAAATTCTGATCCCCTCTCGCGCCAGCCCAACACCCACGTTGCGCTGGCGCAGCACCTTTCAGGCGCCGGTTACACCGGCAAGTGGGTGGTGTTCTTGACCTCTTCCATCACCGCATAAGTGCGTGTCTCACGTACACCGGGTAGCTGCCACAGCACCGTCCCGGCAAATTCGCGGTAAGCATTCATATCGGCCATGCGGGTCTTGAGCAGGTAGTCAAACCCGCCCGCCACCATGTGACACTCCATGATTTCGGCGCGCACTTGCACTGCGGCCTTGAACGCCTCAAACACATTGGGCGTGGTTTTGTCGAGCAACACCTCCACGAAGACCATCAACCCGGCGCCAAGCCGTTCCGGGTTCAGCCGCGCCTCGTAACCCTGGATCACACCGTCTTTGGTCAGGCGTTGCACCCGCGCCAACACCGCCGTGGGTGACAAAGAGACAAGCTCAGCCAGTTTGAGATTGCTGATGCGGCCATCCTGCTGCAACGCGTGCAGGATTTTTCGGTCAATGCGGTCTAGTTCCATGCGTTGGGGTGTCGGGTGACTGTAAGGGTGATGGCGAGGATGAGCCAAGAAATGCCCAAGCCGCCATCAACATAATAAATCACTACCAACGACCAATATTAAAGTGATTTATTCACCATAAAACCCGACAACATAGCGCTTTTATTTGTTGCCGGAGTTTTCCCACATGCTGCTGACCCAACGCCTGCCTGAACCGTACCGCCCCGAAGCCACCATCGTCACCCAACGGCTGGCCGCCCTCTCCCAGGCACTGGATTGGGCCGCTGTAACCCGAGTCGCATCACCCTGGGTACAGACCGTGCGAGACAACCCGCCGCCGTTCTGGGCGATGGAAAGCCTGCTCAAGGAATACCCGATCAGCAGCGCCGAGGGCCTGGCCCTGATGCGTCTGGCCGAGGCGCTGCTGCGTGTGCCCGATGCCGAAACCGCCATTGCGCTGACTGCCGACCAACTGGGCCGCGCGGATTTTGAGGGCAGCAGCGACAAGGTGCTCTCGCGTCTGTCGAGCACCGCCATCGCGCTGAGCAAACACTTCCTGCCCACGGTGGGTGACAAGGCGGGTGAGCCCGGTCTGTTGGCCAAACTGGGCGCGCGCACCGTGGTGGCCGCCACCCTGCGCGCGGTGCAGCTGCTGGGTCGCCAGTTTGTGCTGGGGCAGACCATGGCCGAGGGCATGTCCGAGGCGGCCTCTGCCAAAAAGAAGACGCCCAACCTGCGCTACAGCTACGACATGCTGGGCGAAGGCTCACGCACCGAAGCCGATGCGGCGGCACACTTGAAAAGTTACCAGAATGCCATCGAAGCGATAGCAACTGCCTCAAGTACCACAAGGGCTTGCGAGGAAAATGATGGCATATCCATCAAACTCAGCGCGCTGCACTCGCGTTACGAATATGCGCAGGTGGACCGGGTTTTGGCCGAGCTGGTGCCACGCGTCTGGGGCCTGTGTGAACAAGCCGCGCGAGCCAACATCAACCTGACCATCGACGCCGAAGAGGTGGAGCGGCTGGAACTCTCGCTCGCGGTGTTTGAGGCGCTGCTGGCCCAGGTGGCCGAGCACACGCCGCAGTGGCGGGGTTTTGGCCTGGCGATGCAGTCTTACCAGACCAATGCGCTGGAGCTGGTCCAACATGTGATTGGCCTGGCGCGCCAATACAAGCTGCGCCTGATGTGCCGCCTGGTCAAAGGCGCGTATTGGGACGCTGAGATCAAACGCGCCCAGGAACTGGGTCTGCCGCACTACCCGGTGTTCACCCACAAACACCACACCGACGTGTCCTACCTAGCCTGCGCCAAAGCCCTGCTCGAAGCACCTGATGCGCTGTACCCGCAGTTCGCCAGCCACAACGCCGCCACCATCGCCGCAATCCTGCAGATGGCCGAGAACACGGGTTCGCCCTTCGAGTTGCAGCGCCTGCACGGCATGGGTGAAGGTGTCCACGACCAGGTGCTCAAAAACCCGAAGATCGCCTGCCGCGTCTACGCCCCGGTCGGCGCCCACAAGGATTTGCTGGCTTATCTGGTGCGCCGCCTGCTGGAAAACGGCGCCAACTCGTCCTTTGTGCACCAGTTGGCCGACGAGACCTTGCCGGTCAGCGCGCTGCTGGTGTCGCCGCTGCGCCAGGAGCCGCAGCCCTCGCTGCCGTTGCCGCTGGACCTGTTTGGCACCCAGCGCCGCAACAGCGCTGGCCTGGATTTGACGGTGCCCGCCATGCGCGACCCGCTGCTGGCGGCCTACGCCAAAGTGCAAGTGCCGGTGGTGCCGGTGTTTGATGCCAAATTGGTCTCTGGCCCTTTATCTATCAGCGTCAACAGCTACAAATCCTGGAGCAAGGTCCCAGTGGCTGAACGTGCCGACATCCTGCGCAAATCGGCAGATGCCTTGCAAGCCCAACTGCCACACTTTTGCGCTCTGCTGGTCAAAGAAGCCTTCAAGACCTGGAACGACGCCATCAGCGAGGTGCGCGAAGCCATCGACTTCCTGCGTTACTACGCGGTGCAGGCCGAACACATCATGCAGCCGCAAACCCTGCCCGGCAAAGAGGGCGATACGGTGCTGGGCATCACCGGTGAAAGCAACGAACTGTTCTTGACCGGTCGTGGCGCCTGGGTCTGCATCAGCCCGTGGAACTTCCCGCTGGCTATCTTCACCGGCCAGATTGCCGCCGCCCTGGCCACCGGCAACACCGTGCTGGCCAAACCAGCCGAACAAACCCCGGGTGTGGCGCTGGCGATGGTCAAACTGATGCACGCCGCAGGTGTGCCTGAAGGCGCGTTGCAACTCTTGCACGGCCCTGGCGAAACCGTCGGTGCCGCGCTGGTGGCTGCACCTGGCGTAGCGGGTGTGGTGTTCACCGGCAGCACCCAGGTGGCCAAAACCATCAACCGCGCGCTGGCCGCCAAAGACGGCCCAATCGTGCCGCTGATTGCCGAAACCGGTGGCATCAACGCCATGCTGGTGGACAGCACCGCGCTGCCCGAGCAGGTGTGCGATGCGGTGATGCAGTCCGCCTTCCGCAGCGCGGGCCAGCGTTGTTCGGCCCTGCGCCTGCTGTGCCTGCACGAAGAAATTGCCGACCATGTGATCGAGATGATCTGCGGCGCCGCCCGCGAACTGGTGGCGGGTGACCCGGCTGACCTGGCCACCGACCTGGGCCCGGTGATCGACGCCGAAGCGTTTGCCGGCATCCAGCAACAGCTCAAGCGCCTGGATGTAGAGGCAAAACGCTTGCCAGCCCAATCAGAACAAGCGCCAGCAGCTACCAGTAAGGTAGCAAACCTGATTGCACCCCAGGCCTTTGAGGTGGCGAACATCAGCGACCTGAAGCAGGAAATCTTTGGCCCGGTGTTGCACATCGTGCGCTGGACGGGTGACCCGCTCAAGGTGATCGAGCAGATCAACGCACTCGGCAGTTCGGCAGCGCCGGGCGGTGCAACGCCCGGCTATGGCCTGACCATCGGCATCCAGACCCGCATCGACAGCCGGGCTCAAGCCCTGGCGCACGCTGCGCACATTGGCAACGTCTACATCAACCGCAACCAGATTGGCGCGGTGGTGGGTGTGCAGCCGTTCGGCGGCGAAGGCCTGTCAGGCACCGGCCCCAAAGCTGGTGGCCCGCACTACCTGTACCGCTTCTGCGCCGAGCAGACCGTCACCATCAACACCACGGCGGCGGGGGGGAACGCAGCCTTGTTGGCGGGCCATTGAGATCACGAGGCCTGGGCTGGACGGTGTCCACACATCGCCAGCGCCAGGCCTCTTGGCCCCATTCACGGCGTGCTGTTGTCCGCGCCGGTCAGGCCATCGGCTTTGAACATCGCCCGGATGCCGCGCACCGCCTGGCGGATACGGGCTTCGTTTTCGATCAGGGCAAAGCGCACATGGTCATCGCCGTGGTCACCAAAACCAATGCCGGGCGACACGCAGACCTTGGCGCGCTCCAGCAATTGTTTGGCGAATTCGAGGGAACCCAGCGCGCTGTAGGCGTCAGGAATACGCGCCCAGATGTACATGCTGGCCTTGGGGCATTCCACCTTCCAGCCAGCTTCCGTCAAACCTTTGTAGAGCACGTCGCGCCGGTTTTGGTAGGTGGTGGCGATCTCTGTCACACAAGTCTGGTCGCCTTCCAGCGCGGCAATGGCCGCGACTTGCAAGGGTGTGAAGGTGCCGTAGTCGTGGTAACTCTTGATGCGCGCCAGCGCCGCCACCAAGTCGGGGTTGCCGACCATGAAGCCGATGCGCCAGCCCGCCATGTTGTAGCTTTTGGACAGGGTGAAAAACTCCACCGCAATGTCTTTGGCGCCAGGCACTTGCATGATGCTGGGGGCTTTCCAGCCGTCGAAGGTGATGTCGGCATAGGCCAGGTCGTGCACCACAAAGATGTCGTGTTTTTTGGCCAGCGCAACCACCTTCTCGAAGAACTCCAACTCGACGCATTGCGCGGTCGGGTTGCTCGGGAAACCCAGCACCATCATCTTGGGCTTGGGGTAACTGCCACGGATGGCTTTTTCCAGCTCGGCAAAAAAGTCCACGCCTTCGGTCAATGGCACGCTGCGAATATCGGCCCCGGCGATGACGGCGCCGTAGATGTGGATCGGATAGCTCGGGTCGGGCACTAGCACGGTGTCACCACGGTCCAGCGTGGCGAGCATCAGATGCGCCAAACCTTCTTTGGAGCCGATGGTGACGATGGCCTCGGTGTCGGGGTTGATGTCCACCGCATAGCGGTCCTGGTACCACTTGGCGATGGCGCGGCGCAGGCGCGGGATGCCTTTGCTGGCCGAATATCCATGGGTGTCAGGGCGCTGTGCCACCTCGGTGAGTTTGGCCACGATGTGCGCCGGTGTCGCACCATCGGGGTTGCCCATGCTCATGTCGATGATGTCCTCGCCACGGCGGCGCGCGGCGAGCTTGAGCTCGGCGGTGATGTTGAAAACGTAGGGGGGAAGGCGGTCAATGCGCGCAAAACGGCGCTTGCCTGCGGAAGATGCAGTCATGGTGAACTTTCACGTAAGCGCCCGGAACCGTCCGAGCGACGTGGCCGGCAGAAAGGCTGGCCCGGCGGAATCTTACCCGAGCCTGGCAGCGGCCTTGTGACAACCCGGTCCGAATCTGAATTGGATTCGCCGGGCTCTGCCGTCAGGGTGTTTTGCGCATCAAGGTACTTTTGCCAAACAGCGACTCGATCAAATCCACCGCAACCTCGGCGGTTTTGTTGCGCACGTCAAAGGCCGGGTTGAGCTCCATCACGTCGAGTGAGGCCAGGCGCCCGGTGTCGGCGATCATTTCCATACACAGCTGGGCTTCTCGGTAAGTGGGGCCGCCGCGCACGGTGGTGCCCACGCCGGGCGCGATGTCGGGGTCAAGGAAGTCGACGTCAAAACTCACATGCAGGTGGGTGTTGGCGTCCACCAGCGCCAGCGCCAACTCCATGGCGGCGCGCATGCCCATCTCGTCGATGAAACGCATGTCAAACACGTCCAGCCCGGCCTCGTGCACCAGGCGTTTTTCGCCCTCGTCGACGCTGCGTATGCCAATCTGGCGCACCCATTTGGGACTGATGGCGGGTACCTGGCCGCCGATGCTGGTCAACACATCCGGGCCATATCCGCACAGGCAAGCCACCGGCATGCCGTGGATGTTGCCGCTGGGGGTGAGCGCGTTGGTGTTGAAGTCGGCGTGGGCGTCCAGCCACAACACCCGCAGTTTCTTACCGACATCGCGGCAATGCCGGGCCACCGCGCTGATCGAGCCCAGCCCCAGACAGTGATCCCCCCCCAGCACGATGGGCAGGCGGTTTTGCTGCAGTTCGGCATACACCGCATTGTGCAAAGACTGGTTCCAGGCGGCCACCTGGTCCAGATGCCGGTAGCCGTCCACCGGGGGCAGCCAGGGGTTGGCAGGGCCGCTCAGGTTGCCACGGTCAATCACGTTCAGGCCATGGCTTTGCAGCACCGGGATGATGTTGGCCACGCGCAGGGCCTCCGGGCCCATGCTGGCACCACGGCTGCCCGCGCCAATGTCAGTTGGCGCGCCGATAAGAGAGATGTTGGTATTCATGGAGCTGCACTGTACCGCGAGTCGACAAGCCCCCGCTAAGCGGAAAACACCTTCACCGCATCGACCAAGCGCCGCGCCTGCTCTCCCATGCAAGCAGCGGCGGCGCTGCTTTCTTCCACCATGGTGGCGTTTTGCTGGGTCATCTGGTCCAACTGCGCCACCGCTTGCCCCACTTGCGAAATGCCCTGCGACTGCTCCTGAGAGGCCAGCGTGATCTCGTGCATCAGGTCGTTGACACGGTTGACCTGGTTCACCACGTCGGCCATGGTCTGGCCTGCGTGGGAAACCAGTTGTGAACCGCTTTCGACCTGGACGACCGAATCCTCAATCAGTTTCTTGATTTCTTTGGCAGCGTCTGCGCTGCGCCCGGCTAACGAACGCACTTCAGTGGCCACCACCGCGAAACCACGGCCCTGCTCTCCCGCGCGGGCGGCTTCTACTGCGGCATTCAGGGCCAGGATATTGGTCTGGAACGCGATGCCGTCGATGACGCTGATGATGTCGGCAATCTTGCGGCTCGACGCTGTGATTTGTGCCATGGTCGCTTCTACCTTGCCCATGTCTGAGCCACCTTTGGCGGCCACTTGGGTGGCATCGTGCGCCCACTGACTGGCCCGGTGGGCACTGTCGGAGTTTTGTTTGATGGACGCGGTTTGCTGCTCCATGGCGGCGGCGGTTTCTTCGAGGCTGGAGGCCGCCTGTTCGGTTCGGTTGGAGAGATCGTTGACAGCGGCCGAGATGTCCTGGGCGGCAGTTTGTACGCCAGAAGCCTGCTCCAGCACATCAGCCACCAGGGAATGCAGGTTCAAACCAGCCTGGTTGATGGCACGGGCAATCAGCCCAATGTCATCCACCCGGTTCAGGTTCAGGTCAGCCGCGGGCTCGCCCGTTGCCACCTGATGCGCCGCCGCCTTGACATGCCGCAGCGGCGAGGTGACTTGCGACTCGATGAACACGTCTGCCAGCAACAGGCTGAACAACAGTGCGGCACCACAGGCCAGCAGGGCCCCCGCGCCCAAGCCCGACGTCGCCAGCACCGCCCCCGTCACCAGACCCACACCCAAAAGCGGCAAGCGCACCCGCCAGGCGGTGGGCAACAACTGCAGGGCGCTGGTCCAGGACATCAGTCCGGTACGCACCACCAGCCCACGGTGAAAGGCCAGCCCGGCGGCCTGGCCGGCTTTGAAGCGGGCGTAGAGCTGCGCCGCGGCATTGATCTCGCGGCGTGGGGGATAGGTGCGCACCGACAGATACCCGGTGAGTTTTCCGTTGCGCCGCATCGGAGCGGCATTGGCGCAGACCCAGTAGTGATCGCCATTCTGACGTCGATTTTTCACCAGCGCCCGCCAGGACTGACCGTCTTTGAGGGTGCGCCACATGTCTTCAAACGCCTCCACCGGCATGTCCGGGTGGCGCACCATGTTGTGGGGCTGACCAAGCAGTTCATGTGCGGCAAAACCGCTGGTGCGCACAAACGCCGCATTGGCGTAGGTGATATGGCTCTCCAGATCGGTGGTGGAGAGCAGCGTCTCGGAGGCAGGGAACGGGTACTCCTGCTGGCTCACGGGGAGGTTGTTACGCATGGCAAGTGAACTTTTATAGGTATGTCAGGAATTGGCCTGACCCAACGACTTGTAGAAACGCATGCGAATTTTCGCAAAAGACCGTGACGCAACCGCCGTTCGAAGGCTGTGGGGTTATTACAAGCCTTTGCGAGGCCTGCCAACGCCATACACCGGGTGGGCCGGGCTGTCAGATGCGCTCAATCTTCCAGGCCAGCGCCACCGAGGTGGTGGTTTTCACCACGCCTTCGAGGTTGCGAATGTCATCGAGCAAGGTGTTGAGCCGCACCGCAGACTCTGCGCGCAACAGCAGCATGTAGTCGCACTCGCCGCTCACGGCGCACAGTTGGCGCACCTCGGGCATGCGTTGCAGCCGCTCCTCAACATCGCGCCCGGCTTTGGGCTGCACCGTCAAGCCCACAAAAGCCTGCAGGCCCTGGTTGAGCATGTCCTGGGCCAAGCGCACGGTGTAGCCGGCAATGACACCTTCGCGCTCCAGACGGTTCAGGCGTGACAACACCGTGGTACGCGCCGTACCCAACTGGCGCGCCAGGTTGGCGGCCGATTCCCGCGCATTGACTTGCAGCAGGGCCAGCAGTTCGCGGTCCAGCGCGTCGCGCAAGGCGGGGGGTGTCGGCAAGGAAACAGAAGTCATGGGCAGCGTATTTGACGTAGTGACAATCCGAGCATCATAACGACATATAAAAGAGATATTTCGGCGTATAAACCATCACTTTCGACACATATGCTCCCTAAACTTGCGGCATTCCACCAATAGCTAGGAGAAAGTCATGCGTGTTGTTTTAATGGGTGCCGGTCACATCGGCCAAACCATCGCGGCCTGGTTGTCACAAAGCGGTGACTACCAGGTCAAGGTGGTTGACTGCAGCGTGGTGGCACTCAAGGCGCTCGCCCATTTGCCGGTGCAGACTGCGCTGATCGACACCTCGGACGTGACCGAGTTGCACGACAGCATGGTGGGCTTTGATGCTGTCGTCAACGCCTTGCCCTACCACTTGGCGCTGACCGTCGCCACCCAAGCCAAGGCAGCGGGCTGCCATTACTTTGATCTGACCGAAGACATGGCCGCCACACGCGAGATCATGGCGCTGGCGGAAGGTGCCAAAACGGCCTTCATGCCGCAATGCGGGCTGGCGCCAGGCTTCATCGGTATCGTGGCCCACCACCTGAGCCGCAAGTTCACCGATCTGCACGAGATCAAGATGCGCGTCGGCGCGCTGCCGGCGTTTCCCACTAACTCGCTCAAATACAACCTGACCTGGAGCGTGGACGGTTTGATCAACGAGTACTGTCACCCCTGCGAAGCCATCCGTGACGGCAACGTGATCGAGGTGCTGCCCCTTGAAGGCATGGAGCATTTCAGCCTGGACGGCACCGAGTACGAGGCCTTCAACACCTCGGGCGGGCTGGGCACCCTGTGTGACACCCTCAAGGGCAAAGTGCAGACGCTGGACTACAAAACCGTGCGTTACCCCGGTCACGGCGCCATCATGAAAATGCTGCTGCAAGAACTCGGCATGCAGCATGACCCGGAGAATCTCAAAGCCATTTTGCGCAAATCGGTGCCACTGACGATGCAGGATGTGGTGCTGGTGTTTGTCACCGTCAGCGGTGAATGCGACGGCAAGTTCATGCAGGAGGTGTTCGCACGCAAGATTTTTGCCGACCGCTCCGAGACCAATCCAATGAGCGCTATCCAGATCACCACCGCTGCAGGCATCTGCGGCGCCATCGATCTGTTCCGCGAGAAAAAGCTGCCGCAGTCCGGCTTCATCAAACAAGAGCAGGTGGCCCTGCCCGATTTGCTGGCCAACCGCTTTGGCTCCGCCTACCAGCAGTCACGCCAAGTGGAGTCGATCGGCTGAGGTGCCAACCGCGCATCAGCCCCTGGTTCCGTAAAAATGTGGCGCCAGGTGACACCGTACAAGGGTATGCCCTGATATCCAGACGACGCCAAAGCGCTTACAGTGGCTGCATCACCCGGGCGTCACGTCCAGGCATGGTGAGAGGCCCCAGGAGACAGACCCGAAGAGGTCAAATAACGATGAGACAAGGCACCGGCTTAGCCGGTGCCTTTTTTATTGGCCGCGACCCCAATACGGCGATATAAGCATTTTTGCCTTCTAGCCCTTGTCACACAAGGGATGCTAGCTATACAAAACGAAGCTGGTTGAAGGGCCGCCAATGCGACAATGGCAGCATGGAATTAATTATTGTTTCGTTGGCGAGTCTGTTTGCCGGTTTTGTCGATGCCATCGTGGGCGGTGGCGGCCTGATTTTGGTCCCAGCCCTGTTTGCAACCTTCCCAAGCGCCCATCCAGCCACCCTGTTTGGCACCAACAAGGGCGCGTCTTTGTGGGGCACGGCCTTTGCCACCTGGCAATACAGCCGCCAGGTGCAGATGCGCTGGTCGGCGTTGTGGCCGGCCGCTGTGGCTGGCCTGGTGGCCTCGTTTGCTGGCGCCTGGCTGGTGACGGTGATCTCACCAGATTTTTTGCGCAAGGTGTTGCCCTTGGTGCTGCTGGCAGTGCTGCTCTACACGCTGGCCAAAAAAGAGCTGGGGCGCCACCACAGCCCCCGGTTCTCAGGTGTACAAGAGCAACTCTTTGCCGCCGGAATTGGCCTGGTGATCGGTTTTTACGACGGATTTTTTGGCCCAGGCACCGGCAGCTTTCTGGTGTTTTTGTTTGTGCGTGTGTTGGGCTACGATTTTTTAAGTGCGTCGGCCGCTGCCAAACTGATCAACTGCGCCACCAACGTGGCGGCACTGGCGTTATTCATCGCCAAAGGGCACATTTGGTGGCATTTTGTCTTGGTGATGGCGCTGGCCAATGTGCTGGGCAGCCTGCTGGGGACACGCATGGCCCTGAAACACGGCACCGGCTTTGTGCGTGTGGTGTTTCTGTTGGTCGTCAGCGCCCTGATTTTGAAAACCGGATACGACGCCTTTTTGCGCTGATTGACGCTCATCGGCGCCCCAAGGACTTCCACCGCCCGCAGAAAGCCCATCTTGCGTTATCCACAGTCGAAAGAACAAAGCGCTGAACTGCTGCGCATTGTGCTGATGCGCATGACCCAGCACGACGCGGCGTTCAACCCGCTGACCTATACCGTCTGGTATGAGTATGCGGCTGGCACCAATGCCCGGCTGAATCATGCGATGGACCTTCTGGTGCAGGCCAAGCACCGGCTAACGGACGATGACCTGTGGCAGTTGTTCCACGCCTATGTGGCCGAAGTCGATCCCCAGGCAATGCATCGCATCGGCAACGACCTGCAAAAAGTCATGGCCACACTGGCCGATTCGGCAGGCAGTACCGGGCAGCGTGCAGGCCAGTTCAGCGATCAGTTGGAAACCCTGGCTTCAGACTTGCAAACAATCAACGCCAACCTGGCCATACCGATGGTGCTACAGGCGATCCAAGACACGGCGCGCATGCGCAGCTCAACCCAGGCGCTGGAGTCTGAGGTGAAAGGCAGCCAGTCCGAGATCCAGCGGCTGCAGCAAGAACTCAACCGAGTCCGCAATGAGGCGCTGATTGACACTTTGACGCAGATCCTCAACCGCAAAGGCTTTGATCAAAAACTCGCCGACATGCTGGCACAGCCTGTGTCCAACGAGCGCGTGCACGGGCTGATCATGTTTGACATTGACCATTTCAAACATGTCAACGACACCCATGGTCATGTCAGAGGTGATCGGGTGCTGCAAGCCGTGGGAGAGGTGCTCAAAAGCTGCATCCCACAAGGCAGCGTTGCCAGCGTCGCACGTTACGGCGGCGAAGAATTTGCCATGCTGTTGCCGCAAACCTCGCCGAACGCCTGCTTCAAGGTGGCGGAGCTGGTGCGGGTGCGAATCAAGGCGCTCAAGATCCGCGACCGACGCACCCAGGAGCTGGTGTTGTCCATCACGATTTCGGGCGGCATGGCACTGGCGCAGCCTGGTGACGATGTGCACACACTGACGGCTCGGGCCGACGCTGCGCTGTACCAGTCCAAACAGGACGGCCGCAACCGCATTACCTACGCGTAGGCGCGCTGGCGGCGGATGCCACTGGCATGGCCGCGCGCGGGGCTGCTGACGCGGCAACGGCACTTGACGCAGCGACATTGGGTACTTGTGACGCAACCGTACCCATCGCCACAGCGACCCCGGTTGGGATGTCACCCCCTGCGGGCAAAGGAATTTCAGAGGCCAGGCGCGGCTTGCCAATGGGTGCTGTCGCCTGACCACGGCTGACCGCAACCATGTCCTCTTCGCTGGGGTATTGCCCGAGCAGCCAGTAGTCAAAAACACGCCGGGCGATAGGCGCTGCAGCCGTCGTTCCAAACCCCGCGTTTTCAACAATCAGAGCCAGTGCAATTTTGGGATCATCGGCGGGCGCAAAAGCGATGTACAGCCCGTGGTCACGTTTGCGCTCTTCCATGCGGATGGCGCTGTATTTCTCGTTTTTGCCCAGGGACACCGCCTGTGCGGTGCCAGTTTTGCCGCCACTGACATAGCCTGCGCCGGCAAAAACGCGCGATGAGGTGCCCTCCTGCGCCACACCCACCATGGCGCGGCGAACGATGTCCACATTCTCAGGTTTGAAACCCAGATTCACAGCCGGGTCTGGCGCCAGCGGCGTCTCAACCCGGGTGCGTGCGTCTTGGGTGGCAATCACCAAACGGGGCTTGTGCTTGACGCCGCCATTGGACAGGGTGGCAACCGCCTGGGCCAACTGCAGTATGGTGAAGCTGTTGTAACCTTGGCCAATGCCGAGAGAAATGGTTTCACCGGCATACCATTTTTGTTGTTCCGGGCGCTTGAAATAGCTGCGTTTCCAGGCCTGGCTGGGCAACACACCACGCACCTCACCCTGGATGTCGATGCCCGTTAGCTGCCCAAACCCCAGCGGGGCCATGAAGTCGTGCATCGCGTCCACGCCAAGTTCATTGGCCAGGGAGTAGAAATAGGCGTTACTGGAATAAAGGATGGCAGCACGCATGTCCATCACCCCGGTGCGATCGCTCTCGGGGCTGCCAAAACGGTGACCGCCAAACATGTAATAGCCCGGATCGTTGATCAGCGTGCTGGCACTGCGTTTGCCAGTGGTCAGGGCCGCCAGCGCCATGAACGGTTTGTAAGTGGAACCCGGCGGGTAGGTCCCACGCAGCGCCCGGTTGAGCAGCGGCTTGTCGATGGACTCGTTGAGCGACTGCCAGTTGTCCTGGTCAATGCCCTCCACAAACAGGTTCGGGTCGAAGGTGGGCTTGCTGACAAAGGCCAGCACCTGTCCGGTTTTCGGGTCAATCGCCACCAGCGCCCCACGGCGATCACCATAGAGATCCTCGATGAGCTTTTGCAGCTTGATATCGATGGACAGCTTGATGGAGTTGCCGGGTGTGGACGGCTGGCTGGTCAGGCGCCGGGTGGCGCGCCCACCGGCCGAGGTTTCCATCGAATCAACACCGGTGATACCGTGCAACTGCGGCTCAAAACTTTGTTCTACACCCAGTTTGCCAATGTAGTCGGTCCCACGGTAATTGGCCGGATCGTCGGACTCTTCCAGTGCTTCTTTTTCTTTCGCGTTGATACGGCCGATGTAACCAATCACATGGCTGGCCAGTGCCCCAAACGGATAGTTGCGAAACAGGCGTGCCTTGATCTCCACACCTGGAAACCGGTAGCGCTGGGCACCAAATCGAGCCACTTCTTCATCGGTGAGCCGACTGCGCAGCGGCACCGACTCAAAACTTTTGCCTTCTTCACGCAGTTTCTTGAAACGTTTGCGGTCGCGCGGGGTGATGTCAATCACCTTGGCCAAATCGTCGATCGTCTTTTCCAAATTGTCCACTTTGGAGGGAGTAACCTCCAGCGTGTAAGCCGAATAGTTGGTGGCCAGAACGACCCCATTGCGGTCCAGAATGAGCCCCCGGTTGGGCACGATCGGCACGATGGCGGTGCGGTTGTTTTCTGCCTGGGCCAGCAAATCGTCGTGGCGCGTGACCTGCAAGTAAACCAGCCGCGCCACCACCAGCCCAAAACACACCACCACCACAATACTTGCCACCAGCACCCGCACGCGAAAACGCGACAGCTCAGCCTGAACGTTACGGATCACCGTCATGGGCTACAGCGGACGATTTTCGTCGCGGTCAGGCGCCTGGCGCTGCGGCAACAGCAACAGCACACTCGCCACCGGCCACAACAAGGCCTCAATCAGCGGGGACAACACCACCGACCAACCGGGCGAAAAATCCCCGGTCAGCAGTCGAATCACGACCGTCAGGGCATGCGCCGCTGCAAACAACGGCAGCAACTGCAGCGCCTGGCTGGGCACCGAGAACCACAAAATGCGTCGATGGATGCCGATCGCCAGAAAACTCAGCGCACTGTAGGCCAATGCATGCTGCCCGAGCAACGCGCTCTGGTGCACATCCATCACCAGACCTAGCAAAAAAGCAGCGCCAATACCAACACGCTGTGGCTGATGGATAGCCCAAAAAACCAGGATCAATGCCACCAAATCAGGTATCCAAGCGGCGTGCCCCCAAAGCCCCATGTTCTGCAGCATGTTCAGCGCCAGCGCAGCGATCAAGCTGCCCCAGATAAACCAGGGATTAGCTGGCAACAACAACTGCTGGCCGCGCGGCATCATCACGGTGTACTCCCTTTGGCTTTAGCAACAGGGGCACTGACCGTTGGTTCGGGGCGAGCCAGAATTTGTCCAGCCAAAGGCTGAAGTACCAACACATGCAGGCTGCTGGTTGTGGCGGCCACCGGGGTACACCGCACCCGCGCAAAAGCAGAATCTGAACCACGCTCGATCTTGTTAACCCGCGCCACTTGCAGTCCGGGTGGATAAACCCCATCAACACCGCTGGTGGTCAACAGGTCACCGGCGTGAAGATCCACATTGGCATCCAGAAACCTTAGCTCCAGCGAACCATCACCCAGCGTGTCATCACCAAACGCCAATGCGCGCAGCCCGGTGCGGGCATTGAGGACTGGAATAGCCTGGTTGCGATCGGTGATCAGCGTCACCTCACTGACCAGCGGGTACACCCGTGTCACTTGCCCCAATACGCCCAATTCGTCAAGCACAGGCGAACCTTCGTGTACCGCAGCCAGAGAACCCTTGTCGATGATGACCTTGCGGGTAAATGGGTCAGCCGCGTCGTAGAGAATTTGCGCGGCCAGCGCAGGCGTATTGACCCGCGCGCGCAAACCCAGCAATTGACGAAGTCGGGCGTTCTCAAGAGTCAGCTGTTCCACCGTCTGTGCCCGCTGCGATTGCAGCCCCAGCCGGTACTGGGCGGCAGCCTCATTGGCGCGAGAGGTGCTCAAAGAATCAAGGTACTTGCCGCTGTCCCGCGCCCATAAAACCGGCTGCAACATGGCCCACTGCAAAGGATAAATCCCAGTTGCAATCGCGGCACGTACTGGCTTGATGACGCCAAAACGCTTGTCTGCCACCATCAGCAGCAGCGCCAGAACGCCAAAAAAGACCAACCGGGACAGCGCCGATGGTCCCTGCCGAAAGAAAGGCGGCGGGGTTCTGTCCAGCGTACCCAGCGGCATCGCTGATTCCCGCTACTTATTCGCTGGTGAAGATGGAGCCCAGACGTTCCATCTGGTCCAACGCGATGCCGCAACCACGCACCACGCAGGTCAGCGGATCCTCTGCCACCAACACGGGCAGACCGGTTTCTTCAGCCAGCAAGCGGTCCAGGTCACGCAGCAAAGCACCACCGCCGGTAAGCATCATGCCGCGGTCGGCGATGTCTGCACCAAGTTCTGGGGGAGTTTGTTCCAGCGCGTTTTTCACGGCCGAAACGATGTTGTTGATCGGGTCAGTCAACGCTTCCAGTATCTCGTTGCTCGAGATCGTGAAGCTGCGTGGCACGCCTTCGGACAGGTTGCGGCCGCGGACTTCCATCTCACGCACCTCGCTACCGGGAAAGGCTGAGCCAATGTTTTTCTTGATCGATTCTGCGGTGGGTTCGCCAATCAGCATGCCGTAATTGCGACGGATGTAATTGATGATGGCCTCGTCAAACTTGTCGCCACCCACCCGCACGCTGCCCTTGTACACCATGCCGCCCAACGAGATGACTCCCACCTCGGTGGTGCCGCCGCCAATGTCGACCACCATCGAGCCAGAAGCTTCGGACACTGGCAAACCGGCGCCAATGGCAGCCGCCATCGGCTCTTCGATCAGGTACACATCGCTGGCGCCAGCACCCAAAGCGCTTTCACGAATGGCTCGGCGCTCCACCTGGGTCGATCCACAAGGCACACAAATGATGATGCGCGGGCTGGGCCGGAAGACCGAACGCGGATGCACCATCTTGATAAATTGCTTGAGCATCTGCTCGGTGACGGTGAAGTCGGCAATCACGCCGTCTTTCATCGGGCGGATCGCCTCAATGTTGCCAGGCACCTTGCCCAGCATGGCCTTGGCTTCCTTGCCCACCGCCTGGATGGTTTTTTTGCCTTGGGGGCCACCTTCGTGGCGAATCGCCACCACCGAGGGTTCGTCCAGCACAATACCCTTGTCACGTACGTAAATCAGGGTGTTGGCGGTGCCCAGGTCAATGGCGAGGTCAGTGGAGAAATACTGACGGAATACTCCAAACATGAATCGGTCCTCTCGAGTACAAACAGCGCTTCGGCTCGCTTGTCACCCTGTAATGTGTTCAAAATAGCTTTTTTTGGCAATCAACCGTGCCGTTTTGGACTGCTGCCCAAAGGCGGGATAATACCCTATCGCCCCAGGCCAAGCTGCGCAGCGGGGCCGCTAAAACCCTGATTTACACCTTGTTGCAATCGAAAAAACTATGTCCTTGACCCTTGCTGACATCGACCGACTCGCGCATTTGGCGCGACTTGGCCTCCAACCCGATGAGCGCACACGCCTGTGTTCACAACTCAATGATTTTTTCGGCGTGGTTGAAAAAATGCGTCTGGTGGATACCTCGGGCGTCGTGCCTCTGGCGCACCCAGTGGATGTGGCGGGCGACATGGCGTTGCGCCTGCGCGAAGACGTTGTCAGCGAACCCAACCAGCGCGAAGCCAACCAACAAAGCGCACCTGCGGTCGAGTCCGGCCTGTTCCTGGTACCCAAGGTCATTGAGTAAGCCAAACCCATTTTCATCATGACGCAATCTACCGATCTTCACGATCTGACCTTGGCCGAACTGGCCAACCAACTACGCAGCCGCAAGGTATCTGCCGTAGAAACCGCACAGCACTTCTTGGCACGCGCCCAGTCACATGCCAACTTGGGCGCTTTTCTGGACACCAATACAGATGCCACGCTGGCTCAGGCTCGCGCCGCTGACACACGTTTGGCTGCAGGCACTGGCGGCGCACTGGAAGGTGTACCGCTTGCGCACAAGGACATTTTTGTCACCCGGGACTTCGCCACCACGGCAGGCTCGCGCATGTTGGAGAACTACCACTCACCGTTTGATGCGACGGTGGTGACGCGTCTGGCGGATGCGGGAGTGGTGACGCTGGGCAAGCTCAACTGCGACGAGTTCGCCATGGGCTCGGCCAATGAAAACTCGGCCTTTGGCCCCGCAAAAAACCCGTGGGACACCAGCCGCACACCAGGCGGCTCCTCGGGCGGCAGTGCCGCAGCAGTGGCGGCCCGCCTGACGCCAGCAGCCACCGGCACCGACACTGGCGGCTCCATCCGTCAACCCGCGTCGTTTTGCGGCATCACCGGCATCAAGCCAACCTATGGGCGAGCTTCACGCTACGGCATGGTGGCCTTTGCCTCCAGTCTGGACCAAGCCGGTGTGCTGGCACGCACAGCGCAGGACTGCGCTCTGGTGCTGTCGGCCATGTGTGGTCCAGACCCGGATCGGGATTCCACCTCGCTGGCGGTGCCTGCCGAGGATTTCACCCGCAAACTGGCGGACCCCATTGATGGCCTGCGCATTGGTGTGCCCGCCGAGTTTTTTGGTGAAGGCCTGGCGCCCGATGTGCGTGCTGCGGTGGATGCCGCGCTCAAAGAATACGAGGCGCTGGGCGCCCGACTGGTGCCGATCTCGCTGCCACGCACCGAACTGTCGATCCCGGTCTACTACATCATCGCCCCCGCCGAAGCGTCGAGCAACCTGAGCCGGTTTGACGGGGTGAAGTTTGGCCACCGCGCCAAAGATTTCAAAGACCTCAACGACATGTACGAGCAAACCCGCGCCGAGGGCTTTGGCGATGAGGTTAAGCGGCGCATCATGATCGGCACCTATGTGCTGTCGCACGGCTATTACGACGCCTACTACCTGCAGGCGCAAAAGATCCGCCGCATGATTGCGGACGACTTCCAGCAAGCCTTCCAACAATGCGATGTGATCGCCGGGCCAGTGGCGCCGACGGGCGCGTGGGCACTTGGCGGCCATGGCAACGATCCGCTGGCTGACTACTTGGCCGACATCTTCACCCTGCCTGCCTCCCTAGCGGGCCTGCCTGGCATGAGCCTGCCAGTGGGTTTTGGCGCAGGAAACCTACCGGTCGGGTTGCAGTTGATTGGCAACCATCTGACCGAGTCGCGCCTGCTCAATGCGGCGCATCGCTTCCAACAAGCCACCGACTGGCATACCCGGCGCCCTGAAGGCATCTGAGAACGAGCACCAAATGGATACAAAATCTGTAGCACAAAAGTCCCTATTGGTAAGGGGTTACGAGGTTGTGATTGGTTTCGAGACGCACGCCCAGCTGTCCACCCAGTCCAAGATCTTCAGCCGGGCATCCACCGCATTTGGTGCCGAACCCAACACCCAGGCTTGCGCGGTGGATCTGGCCTTGCCGGGCACCCTGCCGGTAATGAACAAGGGCGCGGTCGAGCGGGCCATTGAGCTGGGCCTGGCGCTGGGTTCCCACATCGCGCCACGCAGCATTTTTGCCCGCAAAAACTACTTCTACCCTGACTTGCCCAAGGGCTACCAGATCAGCCAGTTTGAGATCCCGGTGGTGCAGGGCGGCTCGGTCGAGTTTTACCTGGGCGACGAGAAAAAATCGGTGCGCCTGGTGCGCGCCCATCTCGAAGAAGACGCGGGCAAATCGCTGCACGAAGACTTCATCGGCCAGACCGGTATCGACCTGAACCGCGCTGGCACGCCGCTGCTGGAGATCGTCACCGAGCCCGACATGCGCTCCACAGCCGAGGCGGTGGCTTACGCCAAGGAACTGCACAAGATCGTCACCTGGATCGGTATCTGCGATGGCAATATGCAGGAAGGCAGCTTCCGCTGCGACGCCAACGTGTCGGTGCGCAAACCCGGTGAACCGCTGGGTACCCGGCGCGAGATCAAGAACCTGAACAGCTTCAAATTCATGCAGCAGGCGATTGATTTTGAGATCCGCTGGCAGATTGATGAGCTTGAAGATGGTCGCGCCATCCAGCAAGCCACCGTGCTGTTCAACCCCGACACGGGCGAAACCCGCGCCATGCGCACCAAGGAAGACGCCGCCGACTACCGCTATTTCCCCGACCCGGATTTGCCGCCGCTGGTGATTGCACCGGAGTGGGTGGAGCGCGTGCGCGCTGGCATGACCGAGTTGCCACGGGTCATGGCTGCACGCTTTGTCAAGGACTACGGTTTATCAGATTATGATGCCACAGCCCTTACCCAGAGCCGGGATATTGCTAGCTTTTTTGAAGCAGCCACTGCGGCCTGCGATCAACCCAAATTGGTCGGTAATTGGATCATGGGCGAGCTGTCCCGCAGGCTCAATGCGGTGGATGCCGACATCACGGCAAGCCCGGTATCTGCGCAACAGTTGGCAAAACTCATCGGCCGGATTCACGATGGCACCGTGTCCAACAACGCGGCGCGCCAGGTGCTCGATGTGCTTTGGAGCGAACCCGGCCAAGAGGTCGATGCCATCATCGACGCCAAAGGCCTCAAGCAGATGAACGACACCAGCGCCTTGGAAAAAATCGTGGATACCGTGCTAGCGGCTAACCCGAAAAACGTGGATGAGTTCCGCGCGGGCAATGCCAAGGCACTCAATGCGCTGGTGGGTCAGATCATGAAAGCCAGCGCAGGCAAGGCCAACCCGCAACAGGTGAACGACCTGTTGCGTCAAAAACTCGCCGGTTAATCGGGCTTGGGGGCTGTGGCCAGCTGCCACAGCGGCACCAGACGCTGCTGCTCGGCATCAAAGCGAGCATTGACCCGTGCGACTTCGGCATCCTTGTCGGCCAGAAAACGGCCTTGTGCGGCCAGGGTTTGGTTGGTTTCGTCCAGCTGGCGCTTGAGCTTTGGCGGGGTGCGGCTAGGGTCTTTCTCGTAGAAAGCCATCTCATCTGTGAGTTTGGCCTTTTGCGCCAGCAATTCGGTGACCTGCACCAGCGCAGTTTGTTTGACCCGGTTGATGACTTCCAGTGCGTTTTCACGCTCTTTCTGGTGCGCAGCGGCTGTGGGGTAACGCATCAGCAGCGCGCGGTCTCGACGTTTCTCTTCTTCCAGCACGGCGCGCTGGGCTTGCTCGGCCTTGTCTTTGGCCTCCAAATCAGCGCGCTCTCTGGCGGTGAGTGTGGGGCCAACCCGGGTCTTGACGGTACCACTGGGGTTGAGGATTTTTTGCTCCCGGTCACGGCACTCGGCAATGGGCCGATCCGAGGTGAGTTTGCGCCCCCGAGCATCCAAGCAGGTGTAGATCTCAGGGGTGGGCTGCAGGGTTTGCGCCACCGCGGGAGCCAGATTCACACCATACCCCAGCACCGTCAACCAACCCCATGACAGGGTCCCAATCAGCCCGCCACCGCGCCTAAAGAAGCCGAGTGCAAGGGCGCTGCTCATGCCCCGCCTGCGCCGTAACGGGTGCGATATGCCTTGACCCGCTCGTGCGCATCGGCCAAGCCGGGCACGCTGTGGTGCTCTAGGTACTGCAACAAATCGTTGAGTCGGGCAACCGCGGCAACCTGCAAGCCCAAATGGTTTTGCACATACTGCACCGCGCTGTGGTTGACGTCCTGACCGTTTTCCGTGGCTTTTTCCTGGCGGTCCAATGCAATCACCACCGCATGGGCGGTTGCCCCAGCCTGCTGGATCAGTGCAATGGATTCGCGCACCGCCGTGCCTGCGGACATGACATCGTCAACAATCAGTACACGACCTTGCAGCGGCGCCCCAACCAAGGAGCCGCCTTCACCGTGGTCCTTGATTTCTTTGCGGTTGTAGGCAAACGGAACATTGCGGCCGAGTCGGGCCAGCTCCACCGCCAACGCCGCGCCCAGCGGAATACCTTTGTAAGCGGGGCCAAAGATCATGTCAAATTCGATGCCGCTTCCTAGCAGACGCTGCGCATAGAATTGCGCCAATTTGCTCAGCTTGGCACCGTCGTCGAACAAGCCGGCATTAAAAAAGTAGGGGCTCAAGCGACCTGCTTTGGTCTTGAATTCGCCAAAGCGCAGCACACCGCTTGCCACCGCAAACTGCACAAAGTCCTGCGCCAGATGGTCTTGGCCTAGGCTGGTACAGGTTTCGATTTCGACACACTCTGACATGGGGACTTCCTTGTTCAAATTAACCAGCCTGAACCTCAATGGTATTCGCTCTGCCACCAGCAAGGGGCTGGAGGCCTGGATCCGCGAAACCAGCCCGGATTGTATTTGCGTGCAGGAAATCAAGGCGCAGGCCCCAGACCTGGCCGACCGGTTTGAACACCTTGCGGGTATGCCGGGGTACTTTCATCTGGCCGACAAAAAAGGCTATTCAGGCGTGGGTGTCTACAGCCGCGCAGAACCCAGTGAGGTGATTGCCGGTTTTGATGGTGGCGAGTTTGATGCAGAGGGGCGCTACCTGGAACTGCGCTTTGACACGCCCAGCGCCAAGCGCTCCATCATTAGCTGCTACTTTCCCAGCGGCTCCTCCGGTGAAGATCGTCAACACGCCAAATACCGCTTTCTGGCACGGATGTACCCCCATCTGCAACAACTCAAAGCCACCCGCGACTTCATTGTGTGCAGCGATGTCAACATCGCTCACCAAGAAATCGACCTCAAAAACTGGAAAGGCAACCAGAAAAACTCTGGCTTCTTGCCAGACGAACGCGCCTGGATGACCAAGCTACTGAGTGATGGCGGCATAGTGGATGTCTACCGACAGTTGCACCCAACAGCAACGGACGAGGCCTATACCTGGTGGAGCAACCGCGGCCAAGCCTATGCCAAAAACGTTGGATGGCGGCTCGACTACCACTTGGCGACACCGCAATTGGCCGCCTGCGCCCGGTCGGTGGCCATTTACAAAGCGGAAAAATTCTCCGACCATGCACCAATTACCGTGGACTACGACTTCTGACTTGCCGCGTGTTCATCGAAGCTGAAGAACCAAGGCTGTCTATTGGAAAAATAATGTTCAATGAGCGCGATTGGAAACTGAACGACCGAGCCCGCAACCGCTGCCGTCAAAACAGGGCTGATTCATGACAAACTCATACAAATGAAAGCGCCCCAGAGAGGCTGGTCCACGATGTCCCACTCAAATCAAAATTCACACCCGTTCGTGTATGCCCAAGCCTTTTCCCGCAATATAGGGTGGGTTACGCAAGACGAGCAAGAACGACTGCGCAAGGCCCGCATCGCCATCGCAGGGCTTGGCGGAGTGGGCGGCGCGCATTTGTTCACGCTGGCTCGCCTGGGGGTGGCCAACTTCACCATTGCGGACTTTGACGACTTTGATGTCCACAACATGAATCGGCAGGCCGGCGCCTTCATGCCGTTCATGGGGCAACCCAAGATTGACACGGTGGCCCAACTCGCTCGTGATATCAACCCAGAAATCGACGTTCGCCTGTTCCCGCAGGGCGTCACCTCGGACAACGTGGACGATTTTCTGAAAGATGTCGACGTGTATGTAGACGGACTGGATTTTTTTGCCCTGCCTGCACGACGCATGGTGTTTGCGAAATGCCGCGAAAAAGGCATCCCTGCACTCACCGCCGCACCGCTGGGTATGGGAGTCGCTTTTCTTTACTTCAGTCCAACCGGCATGAGTTTTGAAGACTACTTCAAGGTAGAGGGACAAGAACAGCAAGAGCAATACGCCCGCTTCATCGCGGGGCTGTCTCCGGCCATGATGAACCGCGACTATCTGGTAGCGCCCGAAGCTGTGAATTTCCAGGAAAGGCGCGGGCCGTCCACCATCATGGCGTGCGATCTGTGCGCAGGCGTGATGGGCACAGCGGTACTCAAAGTGTTGCTCAAACGCGGCGAGATCAAGGCGGCACCCTGGGGCATGCACTTTGACGCTTATCACCAGAAGCTCAAGCACACTTGGCGGCCGTTCGGCAATGCCAATCCACTGCAGCAATTGCTGCTCAAATTCATCCGCCCAGTGCTGCGCGGCAACAAGCCCGCAGGGCAATAGACAAGATGCGCACTTGACACGCGAACCAACATCGCAACTGATTTGTTTCCTAGCGAGGACTTGCAGCAATAATGCGTTATATTGCTTTAAATCAAGCCATCATCGTTTCCCGAGTTTCTCGTCGGCTTTACCCAGGGGATTATCTTGACCAGCATCTCATTCAAAGCATCTATCTTCACACGCCTTGGCCGCGTTATCACCATGGGCTTGGCAGCTTTCTGGCTGGCTGGCTGCGCCAGCAGCGGCAACTACCCAGCTGCGCCAACCATTGCGGCCACGCCAGATTACAACTACATCGTCGGCCCAGGCGACAACCTGAACATCATCGTCTGGCGTAATCCCGAGCTGTCCATGTCGGTGCCGGTCCGCCCCGACGGCAAACTGGCAACACCTCTGGTTGATGAGCTCGTGGTGCAAGGCAAAACGTCCACCGAAATCGCCCGAGATGTTGAAAAGGCTTTGAGCAAACTGGTGCGTGACCCAGTCGTCACCGTGATCGTCACCAGCTTTGTAGGCCCCTACAGTGAGCAGATCCGTGTGGTGGGTGAAGCAGCGAAACCTCAGGCCCTTCCTTACAAGCAAAAGATGACCTTGCTTGACGTGATGATCGCCGTGGGCGGCCTCACCGACTTTGCGGATGGCAACGGCGCCTCTATCACCCGCGCGGCTGAAGGCGACAAGCGTTACTCTGTGCGATTGAAAGACCTGATCAAACGCGGCGACATCTCGGCCAACGTCGAGATGAAGCCGGGCGATGTATTGATCATCCCTCAGGGCTGGTTCTGATTTTCTCTGCCGTCTACAAGGCTCCAACGGAGTCTTGTAGAAGTTGTGACGTTATTTCCTTGACCAAAAAAGAACTTTCCCCATGGATGAGTTGATTAGCCAGATTGCAACCATAGCTCGAGGCATGTGGAAGCACCGCTGGCGCGGTCTGATCGTGGCTTGGTTAGTGGCCGTTGTGGGTGCCATTGTGGTGATGGCCGTGCCAGACAAATACGAAGCCAGCGCACGCATTTATGTCGATACCCAGTCCATTCTGAAGCCACTGATGTCGGGCTTGGCAGTGCAACCCAACGTAGAGCAGCAAGTGATGATGCTGAGTCGCACGCTGATCACCCGCCCCAATGTCGAGAAACTCATCCGCATGGCGGATCTGGATCTGGGCAACGCTTCAAAAGCAGAGCAGGATGTGCTGATTGATCAGGTAACAAAAACCCTGGAAATCAAGAACGTCGGGCGCGACAACATCTACACACTGTCCTACCGTGACCCGAATCCAGAACGCGCCAAAAAGGTGGTGCAGTCCTTGGTGTCCATTTTTGTTGAATCCAGCATGGGCAGTTCGCGCCAGGATTCAGACACAGCCAAAAAATTCATAGACGAGCAAATCAAGACCTATGTCGCCAAGCTCGAAGAGGCGGAGGCCCGTCTCAAAGAATTCAAACTGCGCAATATCGACCTGCAGACGACCGAAGGGCGGGATATGGCCAGTCAACTCGGGGCTATTTCAGAACAATTGCAGCAAGCCCGACTGGAATTGCGCGAGGCAGAGAATGCGCGGGACGCAGCCAGAAAGCAACTCGATGCACAGCGTGCTGCCAACTCCAAGAGTCTGATGTCCGATTCTGCGGGTTCCATTTCCACCCCCGAAATCGATGCCCGCATTGATGCACAAAAACGTAATCTGGACGCCTTGTTGCAGCGCTTCACCGAGCAGCACCCGGACGTCATTGGGGCCAGACGCTTGATCAAGGATCTGGAAGAACAGAAACACAAAGAAATTCAGGATCTGCGTAAAGCTGCTCTCGCCAACCCTTCAGCAGTGACATCCGGTAGTACGCTGGCCGATCAGGAGTTGAACCGGGTCATGGCAACGTCAGAAGTTCAGGTCGCCTCGCTGAGGGCGCGTGTGGCGGAATACGATGCACGCTATGCCAAGGCACGCGAAGCCATGAAAACGGCACCACAGATTGAAGCCGAATTTGCCCAACTCAACCGCGATTACGAAATCAACAAGAAGAATTACAACGATCTGGTGTCACGCCGCGAATCAGCCACCATGTCCGGAGATCTCGACAGCGCGACAGGCGTTGCAGATTTCCGCCTGATTGATCCACCTCGCGCTTCGCCCAAACCTGTGGCACCCAATCGGCTGCTGTTGATGCCACTGGCCTTGCTAGCCGCTTTGGCAGCGGGCTTGGCTGTGACCTTTGTACTGAGCCAGATCCGGGCGGTGTTCTACGACCCAGAAACCATGAGTGAAGCGTTGGGCTTGCCCCTGCTGGGCGTGGTGTCGTTGGTGGTGGACGACGGGGCGACACAGCGTCGCAAGTCAGAATTATTAAAATTTTTGACCGCTACCGGATCTCTGGTAGTTGTGTTCGGGTTGGGAATGGCCATACTGTTCCTGACGTCCAACCAGGCAGGATGAATCACCTATGAGTAGCTTGATTGAACAGGCAGCCAAGCGGCTGGAACAACTGCGCCAAGCGGGTGTGGATCTGCCTGCCACGCCCACTGCCGCAGCTTCGCCACGAACCGAAGCGCCAACCTCCGCCGCCGAAGTGGACCCCGCCAAACCTGCGGCGACCTCGCGGCGGATTGAACTCGATTTGGACAAACTGACGCAAGAGGGCATCATCAACCCCAGTTCGCCGCGCAGCGAGATTGCGGACCAATACCGCGTCATCAAACGACCGCTGATCAGAAACGCCATGGGCAAAGGGGCGTCGATCATTGCCAATGGCAACCTGATCATGGTGACCAGTGCCTTGCCGGGTGAAGGCAAGAGCTTCACCTCAATCAACCTGGCCATGAGCATTGCCACCGAACTGGACAACACCGTGATGCTGGTGGATGCTGACGTGGCACGCCCCTCCATCATGCGCATGTTGGGTCTGCCCGATGGCCCCGGTCTGCTTGATCTGGTGCAGGATGACAAATTGGACATGTCGTCTGTTTTGCTCAAAACCAACGTCGAGAAGTTGACCATTTTGCCCAGCGGCACACCACACCCGCGTGCTACCGAGTTGTTGGCCAGTGACGCCATGGCCCGCCTGCTGGAGGATATGGCCGCACGCTACCCGGATCGCATCATCATTTTTGATTCGCCGCCATTGCTGATTACCACCGAGTCGCGTGTGCTGGCAACACACATGGGGCAAATCGTGGTGGTGGTTCATGCCGGGAAAACACTGCAGTCCGAGGTCAAGCAAGCACTGGCCACCATTGACGCCTGCTCTATCAAACTGCTCTTGCTCAACCGCGCCAGCGCCTTGTTCAAGAGCGGCTACGGCTACAGCTATGGCTATGGCGCGGGGTATGGCCAAGACAAGCAGCTAGAGCAGGCAACATGACTCCTGTGCGCGTCACCTCTCCCATCGCGGCGTTGTTGCTGTTGTCCGGACCTAGTGCCTGGGCTCAGGACGCCGATCAGGGTGCGGCCACGCAGACGGTATCGGTCACGACACGGGTATCGGTGACCGAGACGCTGACCAATAACGTGGCGCTCAGCAGTACAAACGCCAAGTCTGATCAGGTCACGGAAGTCAGCCCCGGTATCCACCTTAATATCAACGGTGCCCGCCTCAAAACCTATTTGGACTATTCGCTGACCCATGTCGATTACGCTCAGGGGTCAGCCAGCAATCACAACCAGAATGCGCTCAACACCTTTGGTACGCTGGAAGCGGTGGACAACTGGGCGTTTCTGGATTTCAGCGGCAATATCTCGCAACAGACTATTTCCGCTTTTGGAACCCAGTCCACCGATAACACCGCGGTCAACGCGAACCGGACCGAAGTTGCCACCTACAACCTCTCACCCTACGTGAAGGGTCGACTAGGTGACGCTGCCAACTACGAAGCGCGTTTTACTCGCTCTGTGAGCTCCAGCGACAGTGCAGCCGTCTCCAACACCGCCACCAGCAACAGTGTGGTCAAGGTCAGCAATGCATCGGCTTACCGCAGCCTGGGCTGGACGGCCGACCTCTCGCGCCAGCAAGCCAGCTACAGCGCTGGCCGCACCACCGAGGCGAACATCTACAGCATGGGCCTGACTTACGAGCTGACCCCCCAGGTCAAGTTGTCAGCCACAACAGGTCAAGAATCCAACAACTACACCAGCTTGGACAAGCAGTCCTACAGCACCCACACCATGGGACTGGACTGGGCGATCTCGGAGGCAACCAAGCTATCGGCACAAACCGGCAAGCGCTCGTTTGGCAATACCCACAATGTGAGTTTTGAGCATCGCACTGCCCGCACCGTCTGGCGGTTTTCTGACCTGAAAGATGTTTCAACCAATCCAAATCAGAATAACACTGGCAGCGTTGGCAACTATTACGACTTGTTTTACAACCAGCTAGAGGGCAGCGGCCTGACGGCGGCAGAGCGGGCACAAAAGGTCAACGCGCTGCTGCAACAATATGGATTGAGCGCCAACACGCCGGTGGTCAACAGCTTTCTAACCTCCGCTATTTCGGTTCAACGCAGCCAAAACGTATCATTGGCCCTGCTGGGTGTCCGCGACACCATCACCTTCTTGCTGACACGCACCGAAAACAACCGCCTGGACACCGTGAGCAATGTCGTTGACAACCTGTCCGATGGCACCACCGTCATCCAAAACGGTTTCAGCATCAATTACAGCCACCGTTTGACGCCTGACTATTCATTGGGCATGGTGCTGTCTCGGCAAAAAACCATCGGCAACACCACGACCGACGAAACCACCCTTAACTCTTTCAACGTCAACCTCTCTGGCAAAGTAGGCAAAAATTCAGCGGCTTCGCTGGGCCTGCGCCGGGTGGTGTCTGACAACGTTGCCACCCCTTACACCGAAAATGCGGTGACAGGCAACCTCAATGTGCAGTTTTGACCCATGTACGCAGACTATTACGGATTAAGCAGCGAGCCATTCCAGATCAACCCCGACCCGCGCTTCTATTACGCTAGCAAACAACACAGACGTGCCAAGGCCTACCTTGAGTATGGCGTCATGCGCAACGAGGGTTTCATCGTTATTACCGGCGAAATTGGCGCGGGTAAAACCACCGTCGTTCGTGGCCTGCTGGACGGCCTGGATGCCGACAAGGTGGTGGCCGCCAATTTGGTGACGACCCAACTCGATGCCGAAGACACCTTGCGCATGGTGGGCGCAGCTTTTGGCGTTCGGGTCAAAGATGTCTCCAAGTCCGACTTGTTGATGACATTGGAAGCCTTTTTGGTCAGCCACACCAGCCAAGGCAAGCGCTGTCTGCTGATCGTTGATGAAGCGCAAAACCTGACCCCTCGGGCGGTCGAAGAGTTGCGCATGTTGTCCAACTTTCAATACGGCCAACAAGCTCTGCTGCAAACTTTTTTGATCGGGCAGCCCGAATTTCGCGCTATTTTGCAAAGCCCCGGTATGCAGCAGCTGCGCCAGCGGGTCACCGCCACCTGCCACATCGGGCCGCTGGATCAGACCGAGACACAGGCCTATATCGAACACCGGCTGAAATGTGCTGGCGCCAAGCCGGAACACCCTAGCTTTGATGCCGCCGCCTTTGAAGCGATTTTCAAAGCCACCAACGGCATCCCGCGGCGCATCAATCTGGTGTGTGATCGCCTGCTGCTGTCGGGCTATCTGGCGAGCAAGACCCACTTTGCGGAAGAGGATGTCAACGAGGTGGTCAGCGAGATCAACGATGAGTCCGTCTCCATGGCCAAACCCGTCTCCACCCCCGAAGGCCCAGGCTGGACTGACTCTTTTATCTCGGAGCTGTCCTCGGCCAACGCCTCCGACGCGGACTTGGCCAAGCTACAGTTTCCGCCGGCCCTGGGCCAGGCTATCTCTGGCCAGATCGCTACTCTGAACGCTGAGCAGTACGACATCCGCCTGCGCCGTCTGGAAGCCAGTGCCTTGCGGCTGGAGCGCATCAACCTGGAAATTTTGGTGATGCTGCAGCGCTTGGTCAAAGCAGCCAGCGGCACGCCTGCGGACAAAGAGACGTGAAGCACCGCCAACGCGCCAAAGACAAAGCACGCACATGACAGGTCTGACCAACGCGATGACGATTGATGTCGAGGACTATTTTCAAGTCTCGGCCTTCGCCCCTTATATCGCCCGCACCGAATGGGACAGCCGCGAATGCCGGGTGGAGCGCAACATCGACACCATCCTGGCCTTGCTGGCGCGGCACAACACCCACGCCACCTTTTTCACGCTGGGCTGGATCGCCGAGCGTTACCCTCACCTGGTGCGCCAGATTGTCGACAACGGGCATGAACTGGCCAGCCATGGCCACGGCCACCGCCGCGCCAGCGAGCAGTCACCCGAAGAGTTCTTCAACGACATCGACAGCGCCAAAAAGCTGCTCGAAGACCTTTCCGGCCAGCGTATCCTGGGCTACCGGGCGCCGAGCTTCTCGATTGGCAAGGGCAACTTGTGGGCCTACGACACATTGCTGGAAGCGGGCTACAGCTACAGCTCCAGTATCTATCCGATAGCACACGACCATTACGGCATGCCGGATTCCCCGCGATTTGCTTATGAAGTGCGACCAGGGCTGACCGAGATCCCGATCACCACCGTGCGGCTGTTTGAGCGCAACTTCCCCTCCAGTGGCGGTGGCTACTTCAGGCTGCTGCCCTACCCGGTGACACGCTGGCTGATCCAACGTGTCAACACCCGTGACCAACAGCCCGGCATGTTTTACTTCCACCCCTGGGAGATCGACCCTGACCAACCCCGCGTTGCGGGCATTGACCGCAAGTCACAGTTCCGCCACTACGTCAACATCGGGCAAACCCAGGCCCGCTTGGACCGTCTGCTGAGCGACTTCACCTGGGGCCGAGTCGACCAAGTGTTTGTGAATCAGATTGCGCCTATGCCGCTGGCGGCCTGACATCGGCATGGCACAGGTCAAACGTCTTCTACCCCACGACACCACCACCGCCCAGCGCTGGGATGCGTTTGTGCTGGCCTGCCCACAGGCCACGTTTTTCCACCGAGCAGGCTGGCAGACCATCGTCACCGATGTGTTCAAACACGATAGCTATTTTTTGTATGTCGAGGGCACTGACGGACAGATCGAAGGCGTGTTGCCGCTGGGCCATATCCACAGCTGGCTGTTTGGCAACTCGTTGACCAGCCTGCCGTTCACAGTCTATGGCGGTGTGGCAGCCAGCAACGAGCAGGCAGCTGCCGCGCTGGAACAGGAAGCCCAAAAAATCGCCGAAAGCTTGGACGTGGACCACCTGGAACTGCGCCATGTCGACAACCGCCACCCGGACTGGCCGACGCAAGAGCTGTATGTGACCTTCCGCAAAGAAATTCTGCCGACAGAAGAGGCCAACATGCTGGCCATTCCGCGCAAGCAACGCGCCATGGTGCGCAAAGGTATCAAGAACGAGCTGCGCAGCGAGATCGACAGCAACGCTGACCGCTTTTTTGCGCTGTTTGCCGACAACGTGCACCGCCACGGCACCCCGGCCTTGCCCAAGAAATACTTCCAGGCCCTTTTAAAAGTGTTTGGCCCGGACTGCGAAGTGCTCACCGTGGTCTCACCCAATGGCAAACCCCTGAGCAGCGTGCTGAGCTTTTACTTCCGCGATGAAGTGCTGCCCTATTACGCCGGGGATGACGAGGCCGCGCGTGACCTGGCCGCCAACGACTTCAAATACTGGGAGCTGATGCGCCGCGCCTGCGCGCGCGGGCTCAAGGTGTTTGACTACGGCCGCAGCAAAAAAGACACCGGCCCCTACGCCTTCAAGAAAAACTGGGGCTTTGAGCCGACCCAGCTCCACTACGCCTACCGCCTGTACAAGCGCGACAGCATCCCGCAGAACAACCCATCCAACGCCAAGTTCAAGCTGCTGATTCAAACCTGGCGGCGCATGCCCATTGGCCTGGCCAACTGGCTGGGGCCGTTCATCGTGCGCAACCTGGCCTGAGGCGCGCCATGGGCAAGCTGCTTTACCTGGTGCACCGCCTGCCCTACCCACCCAACAAGGGGGACAAGGTGCGCTCCTACCATTTGCTCAAGCACCTGACGCAGTCGCATCGCGTCTTTTTGGGCACCTTCATCGACGACCCGGCGGATGAGGCTTACCTCGACACGGTACGTGGTCTCTGCCCAGATCTGTTTGTGGGGCGCATTCATCCGCGCAGCGCCAAATTGCGCAGCCTTGCCGGCTTGCTCACCGGGCAATCGCTGAGCCAGCATTACTACCAACATGCCGGTTTGCGGACCTGGGTGACACAAACACTGGCTGAACACAACATCGACGCGGTGGTGATCTTCTCGTCGGTCATGGCGCAGTACATTGAGGTGTCGTCCAAGGTTCCGATGTTGGTGGACTTTGTGGATGTGGACTCTGCCAAATGGACGCAATACGCGCCCGACCATCACTGGCCGCTGTCCTGGCTGTACCGGCGTGAAGGCGAGCGTCTGCTGACCTTTGAACGCAAAGTGGCGCAACGCGCCCAGCGCTCTTTTTTTGTGACCGACAACGAAGCCAGCTTGTTCAAGCAGTTGGCACCAGAAAGCGCCGCCACGGTCGATGCCATCAGCAACGGCGTAGACGCCGAGTTTTTTGCGCCCGACCTGGCACGGCCCTCGCCATTTGCCAACGAAACAGACCAGCCCACACAGATCCCGCTGGTGTTTACCGGCGCCATGGACTATTGGCCCAACATCGATGCGGTGACCTGGTTTGTGGCTGACATGCTGCCCAGCCTGCGCCAGCAGTGGCCCCAGCTGTGTTTTTACATCGTCGGGCGCAGCCCACCGCCCGCGGTGCAGGCGCTGGCTGGCCCAGGGGTGGTGGTGACCGGCACCGTGGCGGATGTGCGGCCCTATCTGCAGCACGCCACAGTGGTGGTGGCGCCTTTGCGGGTAGCGCGTGGCATCCAAAACAAAATTCTGGAGGCCATGGCCATGGCCCGCCCGGTGGTGGCATCTGCCGCATGCGCACAGGCGATCCAAGCCGACACTGACACCGAGTTGTTGCCTGCCACCAGCCCGGCCGACTTCATCACCCAGATCAGTGCACTGCTGGCTTCACCTGAGCGCAGTGCCCTGGTTGGCACTGCCGGTCGGCAAAGGGTGCTGAGCGATTACAGTTGGCATGCCCACCTGTCCAAAATCAACGCCCATTTGCCCGCCCAAGCCTGCCCATGACCACCGCTGTGCAACTCAAACCCATGCACCACTGGCCAAGCGCGGCTGTGGTGTTTGCACTGCTTGCTTTTGTTTTAATAGCACTCTACTTCGACACAGCAAGCGCCATCGTTGGCATTTGGTGGCGCTCCGAGACCTTCACCCACGGTTTTCTGGTGCTGCCGCTGGTGTTGTGGATGGTCTGGCGCCAGCGCACGAATCTGTCGCATCTGCACCCACAGCCCAACGCCTGGGGGCTGGCCGCACTGGTGCTGGTGGGCTTGGGCTGGCTGCTCGGTGATTTGGTTGCCGTCAACGCGCTGACCCAGCTGGCGTTGGTGGCCATGCTGGTGTTGCTGGTGCCGACCTTGCTGGGCTTGACGGTGACGCGTGCGCTGCTTTTTCCCCTGGCATTTTTGTTTTTTGCGGTGCCATTTGGCGAATTTGCCATGCCCCAGCTGATGACCTGGACGGCCAACTTCACCGTGCTGGCGCTGCGCCTGAGTGGCATCCCGGTCTACCGCGAAGGCCTGCAGTTTGTCATCCCGTCAGGCAGCTGGTCGGTGATCGAAGCTTGCAGTGGGGTGCGTTACCTGATTGCGTCACTCACCGTGGGCACCTTGTTTGCCTACCTGAATTACCAATCCACCAAGCGCCGGGTGCTGTTCATCATTGTCTCGATCATCGTGCCGGTGATTGCCAACTGGCTGCGCGCCTACATGATCGTGATGCTGGGGCATTTGTCGGGCAACAAGCTGGCAGCTGGGGTGGACCACCTTATCTACGGCTGGGTGTTTTTTGGCATCGTCATTTTGTTGATGTTTGTGATCGGTGCGCGCTGGTCTGAACCGGAGCCCAGCGTGACGGCGGCGGACCTCGACTCGGTGACTCGGACCAAACCCATGCCGGATGCGCGCCCTGCGAGGCGCCCCCCGTTTGAACTGTTTGCCGTGCTTGCTGTGCTGACTCTGGCGCTGCCACTGGCCGCGCGCTGGGCGCTGGAGCACAACAATACGGCCTCACCAGTCCAACTCGTCGCCCCGGCCGCACTGTCAGCCAACTGGGTGGCAGATGCCAACACACCCGTCCTGTTGGCACCTGCTTTTGAAAACCCGTCTGCCAGCATCAATACCACCTACACCCAAGGCGGCCAACGCGTCGGCCTGTACCTGGGTTACTACCGCCAGCAAAACTACCAACGCAAGCTGGTCAGCTCTGAAAACGTGCTGGTCCGCTCCAAAGACGAGTTCTGGGCACAGGTGACCAGCAACATTCAAAACATCATTTTTGATAGCAAACAGACCAATATTTATCAGGGCGAACTGCGGAAATCATCTGCAGCCGCCAGCCCCACCGACGACCGCCTGACGGTCTGGCTGGTCTACTGGGTCAACGGCCAACTGACCGCCAGCAGTGCCAAGGCCAAGCTCTATGGCGCGCTGCAGAAGCTGCAGGGGCACGGCGACGATGCGGCCGCCATCATTCTTTACACCGACAAAGGCCCAGGCACTGAAGGCGCGCAGCGCCTGCAAAGCTTTGTGCAAGCCAATGGTGCGTCCATCATCCAGTTGCTGGAAGCCACCCAGCGCAACCACCCCACTCCCTGAACAACTCCTATGTGTGGCATCGCCGGACTTTTTGACACACGCGGCCAACGCGACTTTGCGCCCCAGCTGATGGAGCGCATCAACAATGTGCAGGCGCACCGCGGTCCAGACGAACTGGGCCTGCACATGGAGCCGGGCCTGGCTTTTGGCCACCGGCGCCTGTCGGTGATCGACCTCTCCACCGGGCAGCAGCCGCTGTTCAACGAAGACCACAGCGTGGCGATCGTCTTCAACGGCGAGATCTACAACTACCAGGCGCTCACCACCGAACTCAAAGCGCTGGGCCATGTGTTTCGCACCCGCAGCGACACCGAGGTGATCATCCACGCCTGGGAATCCTGGGGCGAGGCCTGTGTGCAGCACCTGCGCGGCATGTTTGCTTTTGCGGTGTGGGACCGCAACCAGCAAACCCTGTTTCTGGCGCGCGACCGCATGGGTGTCAAGCCGATGTTCTACGCGCTGCTGGCGGATGGCAGTTTCATTTTTGGCTCCGAGCTCAAGGTCATCACCGCGCACCCGGCCTTTGTCCGCACCATCGACCCGCTCGCGGTCGAGGAGTACTTTGCCCTGGGTTATGTGGCCGACCCGCGCTGCATCTACACCGGCGCGCACAAGTTGGCGGCTGCGCACACCCTCACGTTGCGCCACGGCCAGGGCCTGCCTGAGCCCAAAGCCTATTGGGATGTGGCCTTCACCCAGGACAACCCCATCAGCGCCGAGGACGCCGTGCATGAGTTGCGCGCGCGCCTGGACGAATCGGTGCGGCTGCGCCTGATGGCCGAGGTGCCGCTGGGCGCCTTCCTGTCCGGCGGTGTGGACTCCAGCGCGGTGGTGGCCACCATGGCCAGCGTCTCCAGCACCCAAGTGCGTACCTGCGCCATCGGGTTTGACGACCCCAAGTTCAACGAGTCGGCCTTTGCCCAACAGGTGGCCGAGCGTTACCACACCGACCACCACCTGGAGATCGTCAAAAGCGACGACTTCGACCTGATCGACACCCTGGCCTGGCTGTACGACGAGCCTTTTGCCGACAGCTCCGCCATCCCGACCTACCGCGTCTGCCAACTGGCACGCAAACATGTCACCGTGGCCCTGTCGGGCGATGGCGGGGACGAGAGTTTTGGCGGCTACCGGCGCTACCGGCTGCACGCGGCAGAAGAGCGTGTGCGCAACACACTGCCGCTGGGCTTGCGCCAGCCACTGTTTGGGGCGCTGGGCCAACTGTTTCCCAAGCTGGACTGGGCACCCCGCATGTTCCGCGCCAAAACCACCTTCCAAGCCCTGGCGCTGGACGCCACCCAGGCCTATTTGCACAGTGTCTCAGTGCTGCGTTTAGATGAGCGTGAGGCCCTTTATTCATCAGGGTTCAAGCGCACTTTGGCCGGATACCGCGCACAAGAGGTGTTCAAGCACCATGCGGCCAAGGCCAACACCCAAGACCCGCTGGCGCTGATCCAGTACCTCGACTACAAAACCTGGCTGGTGGGCGACATCAACACCAAGGTGGACCGGGCTGCGATGGCGCACTCGCTCGAAGTGCGTGAGCCGCTGATGGATCACCAGCTGATTGAATGGCTGGCCACCCTGCCCAGCGACCTCAAAATCAAAGGCCAGGAGGGCAAATGGCTGCTGAAAAAAGCCTTTGAACCCAGCCTGCCCAACGACGTGCTTTACCGGCCCAAGATGGGGTTCTCGGTGCCCTTGGCCAAGTGGTTGCGCGGCCCGTTGCGTGAGCGCCTGCAGCAGGCGGTGCTAGGCCCGCAGTTAGAGGCCACCGGCTATTTCAACCAAGACACGCTACAAACCATGGTGCGCCAGCACCTGAGCGGCCAACGCGACCACTCGGCGCCGCTGTGGACGCTGCTGATGTTTGATGCGTTTTTGCGGCAGGCCAACGCCTAGGGTCCAAGCCGACGGCCTGCGCATCTCACCCACAAGACCCAACATCATGCACGTTGTGCCAGGCCAAAGTTTGCCCCTGATTCCTTGCTAACGTGAACAGCACCACCCCTCTGGTCAGCGTCATCCTGCCCGCCTTCAACGCGCGGGCCTACATCGCACAGGCGGTGGCCAGTGTGCTTGAGCAAGACTACGCGCACCTTGAATTGTTGGTGGTTGACGATGGCTCCACCGATGGCACAGCGGACCATCCAGCCTTGCAAGACCCGCGCATCCGTGTGCTGCGCCAGCACAACGCCGGGCCCGCCAGCGCAAGAAACCTGGGGTTAGCGCAGGCCAAAGGGGTGTTGATTGCATTCATTGATGCCGATGATCTCTGGCTGCCGGGCAAATTGCGCCTGCAGGTGGCTTATCTGCAGGCCCACCCCGACATCAGCATTGTTTTTGGTGGTTTCCAACGCTGGGAGGCCACGGCCGATGGGCACTTTGTGGTGCCAAACGTGGCGCCACCAGCCAGCGCACAGCTCACCCTGGCCCAGCCCTCGGGCTGGATCTATACCGACCTGCTGCTCGACAGCGTGGTGCACATCATCACCGCGCTGGTACGCCAATCGGTGTTTGACACGGTTGGCGTTTTTAACACCCAGCTTCCCACGGGGGAGGACTACGACTTCTGGCTGCGCAGCTCGCGCCAGTTCAAGATGGACCAACTGGCCCAGACGCTGGCCTGCTACCGCATTCACCCCGCCAGCCTGACCAAGGTGCCACGCCCCGAAAACAATGAATATGTGGTGCTCCGGCACGCGTTGGCAACTTGGGGCAGCACCGGGCCCGATGGGCGCAGCGTCGACGCCAAGTCACTGCAAAACCGCCTGTTTGGCATCTGTTTTGGCCACGCCTATTTCCATTTCTGGTACGGCAGTCGCCGCCGCGCCAGGCACGCTTTTGGCCAAGCCTTACAACACGCATTCTGGCAACCCAAAGTCTGGGTCTACTGGCTGCTCGCTGCCATCACATCTGGCGCAGCCAGCGTGTAACATGCAGAAGACGCTATTAAATTTGATAACACATCGTTCATGAGAATCCTCTACCACCACCGCACCGCCTCCAAAGACGGGCAGGCCGTTCACATTGAAGAAATGATTGACGCCCTGCGCAGCCTGGGGCATGAGGTGCGGGTGGTTGCACCCAGCATCGGCGGACAGGCCGCACAGCAAGGAGCCATGGGAGGAGAAGTGGGTTGGGTGCACCGCCTCAAAGCGGCCCTGCCCAACGCTGTTTACGAGCTGCTGGAGCTCGCCTACTCCCTGGTGGCTTACCGCAAGCTGGTCCAGGCCGCGCACGAGTTCAAACCGGACGTCATTTACGAGCGTTACAACCTGTTTTTGCTGGCGGGCACCCTGCTCAAACGCAAGCTGGGCATCCCGCTGCTGCTGGAGGTCAACGCCCCGCTGGTGGATGAACGCCTCAAACACAGCGGCGGCCTGTCGCTGCTGGCACTGGCCCGCTGGGCGGAAGGCACCGCCTGGCGCAGTGCCGACCATGTGCTGCCAGTGACGCAGGTGCTGGCCCGTCACGTACAGGCTTACGGTGTGCCAAGCCAGCGCATCACCGTCATCCCCAATGGCATCAACCGCGCGCATTTTGTCACCGCACCCACACCTGACGCCGCCAAACAACAGCTCGGGCTGCAGGGCCGGATCGTGCTCGGGTTTACCGGTTTTGTCCGTGACTGGCATGGTGTGGACCGTGTGGTGCGCTGGCTCGCCACACCCCAAGCCCCGGCGAACGGCCACCTGCTGGTGGTGGGAGATGGGCCGGTGCGGGCTGAGCTTGAAGCGCTGGCGGTGCAGCTGGGCGTGGGCCCGCGTGTCACCTTCACCGGGGTGATTGACCGACACCGCGTGCCCGAACACGTCGCCGCCTTCGATATCGCCTTGCAACCGGCCGTCACCGCCTACGCATCCCCCCTCAAACTGATGGAATACCTGGTGCTGGCCAAGGCGGTGGTGGCACCACGCGAGCCCAATCTGCTCGAAGTTCTGACCGACGGTCAAAACGCCTTGCTGTTTGACGACAAGACCCCGGGCAGTTTTGAGGCCGCACTGACCCGCCTGTGTGCTGACACCGCGCTGCGTGCGCGCCTGGCACAAGGCGCTTATGACACGATTGAACGGCTGGACCTGACCTGGCTGGGCAATGCCCGGCGCGTGGTGGCACTGGTACACACCCCATGACCCCATCACCCATGCGTATCCTGCTGTTGTCCACCCTGTTTCCCAGCGCGGTGCGGCCCATTCACGGTATTTTTGTCGAAACCCGCTTGCGTGAGCTCATCAAAACCGGACAGGTTGAAGCAAAAGTTATAGCACCTGTCCCTTGGTTTCCTTGGGCTGGAGCACAATTTGGCGAATATGGCCTGTTTGCTGCCACGCCCCGCTTTGAACAACGCAATGGGCTGGACGTCTACCACCCGCGCTACCTGTTGCCGCCCAAAGTCGGCATGAACATCGCGCCACATACGCTGGCCGCTGCCGCCTTGCCGCTGGCCAGACAACTCATGCGCGAAGGCTTTGACTTTGATCTGATTGACGCCCATTACTACTACCCCGATGGGGTGGCGGCGGGCATTCTGGCCAAAAAACTTGGCAAACCCTTTGTGGTGACCGCGCGTGGCACCGACCTCAACCTGATCCCCCAACACCCCTACCCGCGCAAGCTGATTCTGCAGACGGCCGCTGCCGCGGGCGCCTCGATCGGCGTTTGCCAGGCGCTGATGGACAGCCTGCGTGACTTGGGCGCCGACCCCAGCAAGCTCAACACCCTGCGCAACGGGGTCGACCTGCAACGTTTTGTGCCCGAGCCGCGTGAGCTGGCCCGACAGAAACTGGGCCTGCCAGAACAGGCCAAGCTGCTGCTGAGCGTGGGCCATCTGATCGAGCGCAAGGGCCATTTTGTTGCCATCGACGCCCTGCCCTTGCTGCCGCCCGATGTGCAGCTGCTGATTGCCGGTGGCGGGCCAGACCGCGACGCCCTGCAACGCCAAGCCGAAAGGCTGGGTGTGGCCAGCCGGGTGCGGTTTGTGGGGGTGGTGGCGCAGACCGAGCTCAAGTGGTGGTACAGCGCCGCCGATGCGCTGGCCCTGTGCTCCAGCCGAGAAGGCTGGGCCAATGTGTTGCTGGAGGCCATGGCTTGCGGCACGCCGGTGATCGCCACCAATATCTGGGGTACACCCGAGGTGGTCAGCACGCCGGATGCAGGGGTGCTGATGCCCGAGCGCAGCGGCCCGGGGTTGGTGCAAGCCTGGGCCAGGCTGTTTGCCAACTACCCCCAGCGCACAGCCACCCGGGCGCATGCAGAGACCTTTTCCTGGGAGGCGACCACCCAGGGACAGCTCAAGTTGTTTGCCAAAGTGATTGGCCAGTTCTGATGAACCCCGGGGCGCTTGCATGACGACCAGGCGACCCTCTCAAAAAGCGCAGCATGCTGTTTAATTCGCCAGAATTTCTGTTTGTATTTCTGCCGATCCTGTTGCTGGTCTTCTTCCAACTGGCAGGCATCAGCCAGCGCCTGGCCGCCAGCTGGTTGGCGCTGGGCTCATTGTTTTTTTATGCCTGGTGGAACCCCGTTTATGTCTTGCTGCTGCTGTGCTCCATCGGCTTCAACTACAGCGTCGGGCGCACCCTGACCCAGGGCAACGATGTCGGCAGCCGACGGCGCACCCGGCTGCTGACACTGGGTGTCACGGCCAACCTGGCGCTGCTGGCTTATTACAAATACGCCAACTTCTTCGTGGACTCGGTCAACCTTGCGTTGGGGACCCATTACGCCCTGGCAGATATCGTGTTGCCTTTGGGCATTTCGTTCTTCACCTTCACCCAAATCGCCTTTTTGGTCGATGCCGCCCGGGGCAAGGCCAAAGAATTCGACCCGATCCACTACGGCCTTTTTGTCACCTACTTTCCACACCTGATTGCCGGCCCCGTGTTGCACCATGGGGAAATGATGCCCCAGTTCTCCCAGGCAAGCACCTACCGGTTCAGCAGCGAGTTCTTCACCGTCGGCCTCACCACTTTTGTGCTGGGCCTCTTCAAAAAGGTGGTGCTGGCCGATGGGATTGCGCCCTACGCCGCGCCACTTTTTGCCGCAGCGGACCAGGGCACGGCCGTCGGATTGTTTCAAGCCTGGGGCGGGGCGCTGTCTTACACATTGCAACTGTATTTCGACTTCTCGGGCTACTCCGACATGGCCATTGGCCTGTCTTACATGATTGGTGTACGCCTGCCGCTCAACTTCAACTCGCCCTACAAAGCCATCAGCATTGCTGACTTCTGGCGGCGCTGGCATATGACGCTGTCTCGCTTCTTGCGCGACTACCTCTATATCCCGCTGGGTGGCAACCAGAAAGGACCGGCCCGGCGATACGTCAACCTGATGCTCACCATGTTGCTCGGTGGCTTGTGGCATGGCGCTGGCTGGACCTTTGTGATCTGGGGCGGCCTGCATGGTCTGGCCCTGGTGGTGCACCAAGCCTGGCGCGGGCTCCGGGTGCGGCTGGGCCACAACCTGGCCATCAGCACAAGGGCCGGGCGCACGGCCAGTATCGGGCTGACGTTTTTGGTGGTCGTGGTGGGGTGGGTGTTTTTCAAGGCCAGCAGCCTGAACGCCGCCCTGCTCGTCCTGTCCGGGATGGTTGGCCTGCATGGCATCAGCCTGCCCGACATGGTGGCTGCCCGGCTGGGCCCCCTGGGGCCCTGGTTGGCCAGTCACGGCGTGCTGCTGACGCCCGGTGGCGGACGCGACTTTGCCATGACCTTCCTCTGGGTGATCGCGCTGTTGCCCATGGTATTTATCAGCCCCAACACCCAGCAAATCATGCAGCGGTTCAAACCCACCTTGGATCAGCAGGACAGTGATCACACCAGTCGACTGACCTGGCGCTGTAACACCCGCTGGGCGCTGGCCATGGCGGTGGTGCTGGCCCTGGGCCTGTTGTCGCTCACCCGGCCCAGCGAATTTTTGTACTTCCAGTTTTGATGGAAGGCGTCAGCATGAAGCGTTATGTCTACATCTGGTTTATGGCCACAGCCCTTATCTTGGCTTTGGTTGCTGCTATCAATACAGTAGTTGACCCCTACGGCATCTTTCGCTGGGTGGACCAAGTCGGCTTCAACCGTGTCAAGCCCGCCGCGGCCAAGCACGGTCACATGGCCAAGGCTTACCAGGTTCTGCGGATTCAGCCCAAGACGCTGATCTTGGGCAACTCCCGCGCCGAGGTGGGACTGGACCCCAACCATGCGGCCTGGCCTCAGAACGCCCGACCAGTCTATAACGCAGCCTTGCCGGGTACCGGTACCGCAACAAGTCTTCAGTTCATGCAGCATGTGCTGGCCACCGACGGCATCCCCACCGCAGCCCGGCCAACCCTGGTGCTATGGGGGTTGGACTTCATGGACTTCTTGACCGAGCCAACGGCACCTCCAGTGGCGCACGACCACCACGACAACAACGCAGAGAGTCTCCGCCTGATGAGTGCCAACATCAGCCAACGCTGGCGACAGCAATTGCGAGACTACGCCGAATCGACGCTGACGCTGAACGCCGTGCTTGACAGCGTGCAAACACTGGCCAGCCAGCATGATCCCTATGCGACCGACCTCACCGCACAGGGATTCAACCCCATGCGCGATTACATCAAAATCACCGCAGACGAGGGCTACTGGTCCGTTTTTCGCCAAAAGGACGTGGCCTACAACAAGTCGTTTTCAAATTTCCCCAAAAGCCTCTTTGATGCCAGCGGCACAACGTCCAAGCACTGGGAAGACCTGAAGGAAGTCATGCGACTGTGCCGTCAGAACGGGATTGAGTTGCGCCTGTTTACCTACCCCTACCATGCCTCCATGCACGAGATTTTTCGCAAAACAGGCCATGCCCCCGGGCTGGAACTGTGGCGACGCAGGTTGGTAGAAGTCATCGCTGAAGAGGCGGCGGCTTCTGGCCAGCCCGCCTTCCGGCTGTGGGACTTCAGCCAGATCAATGCCAGAACCGCAGAAGCGGTTCCAGCGCCTGGTGACCGCAAGTCCACCATGCAATGGTATTGGGAAGCGGGCCATTTCAAGAGCGCGTTGGGTGGACTGATGCTCGAACAGATGCTGGGAAAGAGCCCGCCCACCGGCGCCAGTCAGCCCAAGCCCCCTGCTAACATGCTGTCGGCATCTGGCAGCAGACAAGCCAGCTTGCCTGTTGACAGCCCTCCCTGATGCCCTTCTCTGAATCAGCCCAAAATGATTGAAGCTCTTCTCCTTGTTCTGGAACTTTGCTGCATGGTGTTGCTGCTCAAAAGCGTTCGACACAGTATGAATTCTGATGGCAAGCCTGACTTAGGACTTTTTGCTTACCGGGATTCGCCCGCGACACCACTGTCTGACCGCCAAGAAGAGAATCGCCGTGCGTGATTTGGCCGTTTTGGGCTTCATGCTGGTGCTGGTGCCACTGGCCTTCAGCCATGCGTATCTCGCCTATTTGCTGTGGTGCTGGGCCGGGCTGGTCTCGCTCAACAGTTACCTCTACGGCCCCATGGCTGGGGTGCCTTATGTGCAGGTGTTTGCCTTGATCGGTCTGGTTTTGCTCTTTGTCAGCAAAGACAAACACCGCCTGAAATGGGAGCCCAACAGCACCAGCATCGTCTTCATTTTTATTATGTTGCATGGTTTACTGAGCGCCACCTTTGCCTACCCCGGACTGGACCGAAACTGGGAGCTCTACACCAATGTCGCGAAAACCCTTCTATTTTGTCTGCTGATGCCTATGCTGGCCAGCAACCGATTGCGACTATATGCCCTGGTGCTGGTGATCATTCTTTCGCTTGGCTTTCATGGTGTTTTGGAGGGGCTGAAATTTGTTGCAAGTGGTGGGGCCCATTTAACCAAAGGCATCCAAAAATTTGGCGACAACAACCACTTTGCGATGGTTTTGGTGATGGTGTTACCACTCATCCTGTATGTCTACAAATACGCCATCAACAAAATAGTCAGAGTAGGTTGCATTACTTCCTTTTGCATTATCTGTTTGGCAGTCATCAGTACCAACTCGCGCGGCGGGTTATTGGGCTTGGTGGCGGTGGCGTTGTTTTTGGTCATGCATAGCAAGCGCAAAGTGCTTGGTATTTTGTCCATTCTCTTTGTCGCCAGTGTCATGCTGGCCATGGCCCCCCAAAGCTGGACCTCCCGCATGGAGAGCATCAAGGAGGCCGAGCAAGATTCATCCTTTATGGGGCGGGTCACCGCATGGAAGCGAGCCAGTGCGATTGCGGTTGAAAACCCGATACTTGGCGGCGGCTACCACGCGGGTCAAGCACCAAGCATTTACTACCAGTTTCGAGACAAACCCGGGATACTTGGTTTTATTGATACGCCCCCGTCTTACTATCCTGCCGCAACGCACAGTATTTATTTTGAGATCCTTGGTGATTTGGGATTTTTAGGATTATTTTTATTTTTGGCATCCTTGATTATTTCTTATCGTAATTTCAAGAAGATTCAGGCCTTAACGCAAGAGAAGGCGATCGAACTAGCCTGGGCCAACGATTTGTCGGTCGCATTGATGGCCGCACTTTTGGCCTTCATGGTCTGCGGCGCGGCACTGAGCGCCGCTTACTTTGAAATTCCCTACATTCTGATCATGTTGATGGAAGCGCTTAAACAACAGGTTCTTCGCGATCTGAACCTGACTGCTCAGCGCAAGGTGTTGCGTGCTTGAGCCCCGCGTTATGAAAACACCCTGGTTTGACGCCGCCTTCATCCGAGCAGGACTGACCACCATCGCGCCTAGCGGGGCCGCAGCACCTCTGACCGTCTTGCTCTTTCACAAAGTCCCGGTTCAAGCCGACGCATTGACGCCGAACGAGTTGTGTTTTGCAGATTTCGAAAACATGCTCGATTTCCTGCAAGGCAACATGCGGGTACTGCCTTTGGCAGAGGCAGTGCAAGCCGCTCAGCAGCGTAAGCTGCCGCGTCGCTCGGTCGCCATCACATTCGATGATGGGTATGCAGAATGGCGACAAAATGTGGCTCCAGCCCTTTTAAAACGGGGGCTTCCAGCTACATTTTTTGTAACAACGGAACTTTTTGACGGTGTGCCGCTGTGGCATGAGCGCATCGTGGCGGCGGTCCGTGCGTTACCCGCTGTCGGCATGCAGCTGCCAACAGGTTTTGGCAGCGTTGCTGACCTTTGCGCGCCCCAGGCCCGCATGACCTTGGTACGCGACCTGCAAGAGCGCCTCAAATACTTGCCCCTGAGTGAGCGTCTGGCGACCATTGACATGTTGGAGGCCCAAGCATGCACACCTTTGCTGCTGCCTGACAAGTTTGACGCTGATGACGTGCGCCATCTGCACAGCCAGGGCTTTGAGATTGGGGCTCACACCATCCGACACCCCATCTTGAACGAATGCACCGATGCCGAAGCCATCGCTGAAATGGCTGGTTGCAAAGCGTCCCTGGAGGAAACCATCGGCGCCAAGGTCCGATTCTTTGCCTACCCCAATGGTCGCCCAGGACTGGACTACCAGGCCAAACATGTGGCCATGGTCAAAGCCAGCGGGTACGTCGGGGCGCTGGCAAGCAGTGGAGGCGTCTTCACCGCCGATTCGGATGTTTTTCAAATCCCTCGCACCACGATATGGGGCAATAGCCACGTTCGAATGGCTTACCACCTAGGTCGCAATATGTTCTCCCATCAGAAGTTGGTCCACGCCGATGCGGTGCCGGCCGAAACAAACCAGGACGTACGCTGCTTGCTGATCGCCAGCACGTTCCCGCCCATCCACGGGGGCTCGGCGGTGGTTTACCACAACCTCTGCCTGCACATGCCGCCAGGAAGCATACGGGTGCTGACTGCCAAAGAAAACTACCTGACGCACCAACCCATTAACGGCTGGCAGGCGCATGATCAATCTGCGCCATACCCGGTGGATCGGTTGCCACTCTTGCGGCCACACATGCTGCCGCCTCCGGCCAACATCCTGGTTTCGCTGGTGCGGCTGGTAACGAATGACATACCGCTTTACGCACGCAGCCTTTGGACTGCCGCGCGCATTGTGCGCAAACACCACATCAACCTGGTGTGTGTGGGTGAGCTCGTCACGGGCAGCTGGCTGGGCTTTGCCCTCAAACGATTGTTTGGCTGCAAGGTGGTGATTTATGTGCATGGCGAAGAAGTCACCACGGCCACCGGTGGACGCCTGCATGGCAACAGACGAGGCGAGCATCTGCGGCGCGCAGACAAAGTGGTGGCGGTCAGCAGCTTCACCTGCGACGCGCTCACCCGCGACATGGGGGTACAGCCCACCCGGTTGGCGCTGATCCAAAACGGCGTCGATACCGACCGGTTCACCCCTGGCGTGCCAGACCCGGCCTTTCTGGCAAAACATGGCCTGACTGGCAAAAAAATTGTCGTGACGGTTGGCCGACTGGTGCCACGCAAGGGCATAGACATGGCCATCAGGGCGATGCGGCGGGTGGTGGATGAACTCCCCAACGTGCATCACATTGTTGTCGGAGAGGGCGACTATCGCGCCACGTTGGAGCGCATCATTGATGAAGAAAAGCTCTCCACCCATGTCACCCTGGTGGGAAAAACAGGTGACGAAGACCTGCTGAACTATCTGAGGTGCTGCGATGTCTTCCTGATGCCCAACCGAACCATGCCCGACGGCGATACCGAAGGATTTGGCTTGGTTTTCAGAGAAGCCAACGCGTGCGCCAAACCGGTGATCGGCGGTCGGGCTGGGGGCGCAGTAGAGGCCGTCATCGATGGCGAAAGCGGACTTTTGGTCGATGGCCAAGATGTCAACAGCATTGCGGCCGCCATACTCCAACTTCTCAGAGACCCAGACCTTTCCCACAAGATGGGCCAGCAGGGACTGCAATTGGCTTTGGCCAACAACACCCAAGCGGTGGCAGAACGTTTTTTAAAAATGTGCCGCAGGTTGCTCAGCACCAGTTCACTGTAGAAGGTGTGCCGAACAGCCACAGGCAGCACAGGACTAATCCCGAACCGCCCGGCCAATGGGCGGCCCAATGCTATTTACTACTAGGTAGCATCTGAGCGACTTCAATCCAGAAAACCCTATTTGTCGATGCCCTGATGCCGTTATTCGCAGCTATTCAGAATCATCGTCCATACCAGAAATCAGCATTTGGCTTTAAATAGGTATTTCGAAAAAAAAGAAATTCCAAGTTTCAAAAACAAGAAATCGTGAAGTTTTCTTTTCAAGGCGATCAAGCGTATATCCCCCCACTTGGCCGTATAAATCAGAAAGCCATCACGCATTTTATCATTCACCAATATCCAAGAGTATCTATTGCTCAACAAAACTTTTAGAACAGGCGTCTCCTGGGGCAGATTACTATTAAGGTATTTTATTTTTTTCGAAACCTTTTCGTCCTCAAGATGCTTTACTTGTGAATTGAGAACCAAAGCGTGAAAAATATTTAACCTCCGCAATGACAACGAATAGTCATCATCAGCAAAATAGAAAGAAAATCTTTCATCCAAGCCACCAATTTTCTTCAAGGTATCATTTTTCACCATAAAACACCATCCAGAAAGATGCTGGCGGCGATCAAATCCAAGCAAAAATGGCGTCAATGTCAAATCGATATTTTTCACTAATCGAATCTGCTCTTTGCATGTGGGTGAAATAGGGCTAAGCGACTCTATTTCCGGTTTAGCCAAGATTACCTTCTCAAGCTCGCTCAGCCAGTGCGGGTAAAAAATCAGATCATTATTACAAAGCAGATACCAATCAGATGCCGACTGAGTTTTTATGCCATGATTTAGAAATCTATGAAAGTTGAAATTCTCATCTGGAGTAATAACACTTACATTTTCAGGATATTTATAGGCTGAATTTATATCACTTTCAACAATCACAGTTGAGATATCAAAAAGCTTTGAATCGGCACCATCCATCATGGTGCAAAGCGATTTCATCGTCATCTCATAAATCTCACGACTGCTAGTTCTTGTTAAAAAAACCACCGTTAATTTCATCATGATGGCAGCCTCTTATTCCAAGCTTGAGAATTATGATTTCTTATATCGCAACTTTAAATACTTCAAATAAACGGTATCCCTAACATATTTTCCCAAAATCCTTCCAGGCATACCATCTCGCCAACCGCTATACAAAAGGTACCAACGAACCCAAATCATCCAGGGATAAAGGTAAATTTTTACCCATGAGGAAACCACTCCTTTTTCATGCAAATCATTGACTGCCAGATTTGTGTACAGACCTATTTTTGAATACAAATCGTCGATACTGTCACAGCTGAAATGCAATATCGGCTCATCAATGACCTCGATTCGCGCCTTATCGATTTGCAATTGTTCATGGATGATGCGACTCCCTCGATGGCTTAGTTTGTCGCGCTGGAAAAGTCGAACGATGAATTCGGGCGTTTTGACAGGGTAGAAATTGCGAACGGGTTGCCCCATAAAAAACCAATTTCGCCGAATAGAGAATCCATCTGGCGAGGTGTCCGAATCCTTCCGGAAACCCTTGTCCTTCAGGGACTGAAGTCGATTTCTCAGTTCGTCGGACAGTACTTCGTCAGAATCCAGAGCGAGCACCCATGGGTTGGAACAGTTCTCTTCGGCAAAAACACGCTGATCCCGAAAGTTATCAAAGGCACGGGTAAGAATGGTTGCCCCATAACGACTGGCAATGCTTAATGTCTGATCCGAACTGCCAGAGTCCACAACAATAATTTCATCGACAACACCTTGTATCGATGCAAGCACTTGTGCGAGACGGCGTTCACTGTTGTAGGTCAGTACATAACATGACAACAAAGATGAGGACTCGTTTTTCATAGAACAAAACGTGGCAGTTGGAAATGGTCACGCAGTTGGTCTGAAATACGCTGATAGACGGCTTTCGGTTTTAGTTTGACAAAGTGTGCAAACGATGGCGAATGCTGAACATGTTTTCTCGGAAAGAAGCGCCCTAACAATCTGTAGTCATCATGCCGAGTGATTGCACTCGTTTGTGTGAAGGGATCGAAGTGGATATTTGTCGCTTTGATGGTGGTGACCTGAATCGTTCCCTCTGCGGCATCAAAGTCTAGCGTTGGGATTTTTAGTTTTCCCAAGGCGGCACCAATAAAGGGTTCATCCGCGAGCTGTAATTTATTTCTATGGAACGAGCCGAGCAGTTCTTTGTGGTTTTCAACCAATTCCAAGGCAGTGGCAAAAAACTTTGCTGACTCAGCGTCGTTGCGAAAATAGAAAACCCCTGAATTCAGGGTGCGCATGTAATCAATGCCGAGCTTCCGAATCACGTCGGCAATATCAAATCCGTACCAATGCCCTGTGGTGACTTTGGCGCCAGCACTGCGAAAGCCCGGGCCTTGAAATTTGTTCCACTGTCGGTTCATGTCCTTTTTAAGCAATATGCAATCTGAATCAACAAACATGGTTTCTTCAAAAGGACTCAATTCATTGATGCGCAGTTTATTTAAGCAACCATTAAAACCAGGTTTGCTGTTGATGAAAACAACGTGATCAATGAATTTACGATAGTCTGCTGGTATCTCCATGGCCGGGTCCGTAACGACACACACCGGCCGCTGACTGTCATTGAGCTTGAGTGACAGCACCAAATTCATGGCCAAATCCAGATAAAAGCGGCTTCCGGTGGCGAGAGTGATATAGCCTTGCATGTGTTTCCTGTTGATAAGGGTGGATGTTGCGTAGACGGTTAAAGCAAGGCGCCTTTGCCACGCCACTGGACGAACTTATCCATCATGGTTGATTCGAGTCCCTCAGGACGCCGCACCAAATGCCAACTCAGAAGCGACCATAACGTGAAAAATATGGCGCCGCAACCGATGCCCGCGACCAAACCGATTGCTGCGGAATGAATAGCACCCAACACCCATATAACAAGGCCATACATCAAAATAGCCCCAATCATCGGGCGGAAAATCACCGCCAGTATGGGGCTGATCGGCAACTGACATATCTTGCGGGTGTAACGCAACGCGGTCAGTGAACTGATCGCAGAACTCACCACGCGCGCCAAGGCGAGACCAACCAAATGGAAATAGGGAACGAGCATGACCGATGCCAGCACAAAAGAGACAAACTCGATCCAGACCACCTGACTTTGCGAGCGGGTATGGCCGCGCAAGATCAGCAAGGTATTGGCCGGCGAGGTGATGGTTTGCACGACAGATACCAAGGCAAAAAGCGACACCAGGGGCACCGCATCAACCCAGTTGTTGCCCAGTGCAATCTCCGTAGCTTGGGCCGCAATGGCCATAAATCCAAGGCCGATGGGCCATATCACGGTGTTCACTGCTGCGATGGTTTTGATGACAGCCAGGTTGGTGCGTTGCTGGTCGTCTTCCATTGACGAGAGCACGGGTAAGAGTGCCCTGAGCATGGCCGGGCCAACCTCTCCAACAGGCATTTGGCCAAAATCTGATCCCACGTTGTAAACGCCATATTCGTGGGTCGTACCAATACGCCCAGCGACAAACTGGTCGCCTTGGCGCATGATGAACTGCCCAACGCGCGCCACCGTCAGCCACTTGGTGATCTGCCATATCTCAACAATCTTGGAGGTATTCCAGCGCGGTCGATACGGATGCCACCAATAGCTCAAGAAAACAGGCACGGTGTACCCAGCGACGATACCCAGAACGAGCGCCCGGTAGTCGTGCAACCACCAGCCCGCCGCCACGGTGGTCACAACGCTCGCGAGTTTTGTCGCGATCGACACGTTGAAGTCGAGTGTGTAAATAAACTCCTTGCGCGCCAAGACCAAACCAATATTGGAAAAGCTCACAAAAATGACGCTGACCGCCAGTGCCAGCAGGACAAAACGCAAACGTGATTCGGTGAAGTAGGCCTCGGCCAGCGGTATGGTGATCAGCAATAACAAGCCAGCGGCGGCGGCTTGAAGAATGCCCAAGGTCCACGCAGAGTCGATTTCGTCACGCGATACCTCCGATTTGCGCAGCAAAGCTGTGCTGGGCCCAAAATCAAGAAACGTCTGCACCAAACCGACCACGAGCATCCCCATGGCGACGATGCCGTAGTCTTCTGGCACGAGCAGGCGGGCCATGATGATGGTATTGACAAAACCGAGTCCTTTGATGACCCAGCGCGTGCCAATCGTCCAAACAGCACCACGAATCAGGTTCCGTTTAGGATCATGAACCGGCATAGGTCTTAGTCATTGAATCGTTGGTAGGTATCACATCCCGGACGATCATCCATATCGCCAATAATTGTTCACTCATGCTAAATATCGCTTTTCAAGGTGTCCAGAGATGAGTTCCAACATATAGTCCAAGCGCCTTTCATAACTTTCTGATGCGACCCGATTTCTTCGAGCATTTACTTTTTCCTGACTATTCTCTTTAATAGCAAGCGATAGAGAATACCGCCACTCTTCAAGAGTAGACGCTCCATAGAATAGCTCTTGAAACTCGATCATGGCAGGAATTGGTGTTCCTACAACAGGTTTCCCCAAAGCCAAATACTCCAACATTTTTAAAGGATTGACACCCTTTGTAAATTCATCCTGTCCAAATGGCAGGATAGCAACATCAAATGTATTAATTAACTTGGGTATGGCATCATGCTGGATTTCGCCCAAAAATCTGACATTACTTTTTGACCGAAGCCGTTGAAACACTTTGCCATCTGCAATGTCAGGTATTATTGGCCCGACAAAAATATAATCATAATGATCATCATCAGTCAATTGATCCAACAAATTCCAATCGATTTGATTACCCATATTACCGACAAAACCAATGACATAACGGCGGTCGTCTGAGTTGACCTTCAAAGAAGTCAAGGGCTCGGACAGAAATATTGAATCTACAGCTGGGTAAAACTTGTGAACATTATCAGAGCGCTCAACCTTGATTTCCTCATATATATACATAGAGCTACACAAGACAATATCAGCTCGACGCAACAAATCAGTATGTCTCGGAATCCAATTGTCATTTTGGTCCAGGTAGCGATCATGGATGTTATAAACCACAACCGCATCTTTCACCAATTGAGCCATCCACAAAAATTCAGGACAAGGAACAGTTATAAACAGTACCGGATGTTTTTGCCCAATCGTGCGACTAACAATCCAGATCATCAAGAGTCTAAAAAATGCACTAAGCTCATTGATCCAAAAACAATAATAATTCCTAAAAATCGCCAGAGGTTGTAACCAATATAAATTGGGTTCAATTTTTTTAACACCACCCCATTTGAGGACTTTTTTCCTTTTTCGCTGAGTAAAGTAATCCAGAGGCGTCGAAACAAATAGAACCTTGGCCCCACGACGCGCAAGGAGCTGCATTAAGATGTGACGCGGCCGGCGAAGCCCGTCAAACCCATCATTATTCATGCAAATGAAATTCATACCGAACTCTTTCAACCTCGGACCACTTGCTTTTATTGCATTGAGCATAAAGATACCATCAGTACCATCTACATAAACTGTTATGCATCGTCACAAAAAGTACGAAAGAAATAATATTTTCATAAAATCAATAAAATTACGACCTCTGGGTTAGCAACCACATCCTGTTCCTTAAAGAACACGGCAGTTTAAGTATCATCTTTTTCAAGAAAAAACGCCATGTGACACGCATGCTTTTTAAATTCGATTCCAAATCGGTTGCCAAAACAAAATCGCCTCTGGCATAGGCACCATCAAAAGCAAGCAACCGGCGATTTTCAATGCTCTTTTTTATGATTGCTTCACGACTCTTCGCTGTCTTATGATTTTTTAAGGCATATTCAAGCACCTTCGCTTCTCCGATGTTTTGCCGCACATGGTCAAAGGAATCATTTGACGAATGCTTCCGGATTTTCACAAGTGGCGTTTTGTACAGCGAAACATCAGTATGCTCGATAACACGGAGGGTGAATTCCCAATCTTCAGAGCCTACACCATTAAATGCGATATTAAACCCACCTAGCGAGGCATAGAAATCTTTGCGTATTGTCAAACCAGTTGGAAAAAAGGGCTGATAGGTTAATGTTTTGATATACAAATCAGGAATTTTGACATAGACGTTATCAACGCACACTGAATCAGCAAAAAATGCATTTGGAGCAGTTGAAAGTTTGGCCGAATGGTCCTTATTTTCGTCAAAAATAATGAAATTGCAGTAAATTGCGTTGCATGCTTCAGAAGAAGCCAGATGTTTAGTTATTTTTTCAACATAATCAGGTAAGAACAAATCATCTGAATCACATAGCGTCACAAATGCGGAACGCGCCTCAGCAACACCTCGATTTCTCGCCGCCTGCACGCCTTGGTTTTCTGTTCGAAAGAAACGAATCTTTTCTTGGTATGTCGACAACAAATAGTCTGTGTTATCTGTTGAGCCATCATCGACAACAATTATTTCAAAAAATGAAACAGTTTGTGCAAGCGCAGACTCAATGGTTTCGATGATGAGATGTGCACGGTTGTATGTTGGGATAACCAAACTCAGTGTTACGGGCTTCACTACTGGAATCATGAATTTTTGCTCAGTTGCATGCCTGAAATAATTTTCACCTTAGGATCGGGCCAGCCATCTTGGATACGATCCATAAACTCCATCCTGACGATCTTGTTTTGCACGCGTCTTTGACGCGTCAAACGAATTCTCTGCTCATCATATACATGTAGCGCTCATGCACCGAGCCGGCGAAAAAAGCAAGAAACCTCACTGAAGCCCTTGCCATGAAAGGCTCTTTTACTATCATTAGCATAGCTAAATTTTGTCGCTTAATGTGGTGCCGGCCAATGCCCCGGGCGCTGTGCCGTCCTGACGCGTCTGGCCCAAAAAGTCGGCCGGAACCAAGCCCAAGCTGGGTATGTTTTCTGGCGGCACGCGCCAGGTGAGTAAGAGCTGATCGGCGGCGTCAAACACAGCAGAGAGTTCGGTGATGCTGTTGAACTGCGATCTGATTTGCCCACCGTCACGCTGGCGTAACCGGCCATCCAGCAAATTGGCATATAACCGCGCATGCGCTTGTGCGCCACGAACATCGATGCCAGCGGTGTTGATCAATGTGTTGTGGGCAATCAGGATGCCATTGGCGTCATGGACGTCCACACCAAAGTCGTTGCAATGCGCAACGATGTTGTTAGCGGCCAGACCTGCGGTGTGCTCAGCTGTGCATGCCTGGTCCCTGCAATAGGGTTTGCCTGTGCCGCCGCCGCCAAATGAGATGCCCACGCGCACCCCGGGCTGCGAGATGTCTTTTGGCGTGCAGATGATCAGATTGCGTTCAATACGCCCCCCGCTACTGGCACCTTTCATGAAGACGCCATAAGACACCAAATTGCCGTCACCTTTGACAAAGTTGCTAATCAGGTTGTCAACCACATGCCATTGGTTGGCCCCCACCAAGTCAATCGGCGTCACCGGGAGCGCGGTTTCGCGCCGGGTTGAATTGGTCAGCGTGTTGTATTGAATCAGGCCGTTGTCAGGCCACGCATTGCCTGCTCCGTTGATCTTGATGTGCGCATTGAAGTCTTCCAGCCGGTTGTTTCTGATGACGGTCTGTTGTGCTGCGCCAAATACATGAAAGGCATGTTCGCAATAACGGTGCTCCTGGCACACACCACGCACAGTCATATTTTCAAAGACCCAGTACGGTTGCGACACGCGGAATGCGACTTCGCTATCGACCTCCAAAATAACCTGCCCAGGTTGTGCCGCACGCACGGTGATTGGGTTGAGTTGCGTGCCCGCCGAATCTGTGCCAATGGCGTGATGGATTCGGTAACTGCCAGGCGCAATCTCAATAATTTGTCCGGCAGCCGCGTGATGAACCGCGCTGACCAAACTGTCCGCCGAATTCACAACAACCGCGCCTGTAGCGGATGCCGTTACCTGGGGTGCAAGCTGTGTTGCAAGAGGGTGGCCACTCAGGTCATAACGTTGAGAAGGTAGCGCGGCAGCCTGCTGCCCTTTGCCCAGCGATGGCAGCGGCATGTCAGGAACAGGGCGCTCGTAGCGTCGCTGTATCCAGCGCAACTCAGGTGTCAGCAGACGCTCCAGATTGGGATGACCTTCAAGACGGTGCAGTGTGTACCGAAGAATTTCACCAGGTGTGCGGTTGCCCAGCAAGCCAGCGTGGCCATCCTGTCCATTGGCCAGGTGCTGCCAGATACCGCCCACAGCCATGCCAAGCAGCAATATGACTGCGAGCAGAGCGAACGAGATTTTGCGAAGGCGCGACACGATAAAGTGAGGTAGTGAGTTGTTGGAAGGCATTATGAGGGGTGAAGTTTGCAACCCCACCGTCCTTGGCGTATTGGGCCCAATCCATGGCTATGATGATTGCCCCCCTTCTTACATATCCCCCCATGCCTTCACACTGTCGTCACGTTGTCCATTTGGTTTACCGTTTTGCGGCCGGGGGCTTGGAAAACGTGGTCGTGCAATTGATCAACCACCTGCCTCATGACGACTTTCGCCACACCGTTGTGGCCATTGCCGGGTTTGATGAAGGCTTTGTAAAACGCATTGAGAGACCGGATGTCGAGGTGATCAGCCTGGACAAGGGGCCGGGGCAGCCCTTCAAGCTCTACCCAAAGGTGTTTAAGTTGCTGCGCCGACTGCGGCCAGATGTGCTTCACAGCTGCAACCTAGCCGCGATGGAGTTCACACCTGTGGCTGCGCTGGCTGGCGTTCCCTTGCGCGTTCATGTCGAGCACGGGCTGGACATCGGCGACCTGGGTGGCGGCAACGCACACTACAAACTGTTGCGCAAAGCTTTCAAGCCATTCGTGAACGAGTTTGTTGCGGTGGCGGCACCTCTGCGCGATTACCTGGCTAACGAGATTGGGGTGTCAGCCAAGCATTTGCACTTGATCCCCAATGGCGTTGACACCATGCGTTTTCGACCTCGCAGCACCAATGACACGCTGCCGGATGGATTCCCCTTCGTGCCAGGTGTCGACTGGGTGATCGGGTATGTGGGCCGCATGGTGGATGTCAAAAACCCACTTTTGTTGGTGCAGGCCTTTATCAATTTGGCGAAATCCAATGTGCCAGGCACTGAACGCATGCGCCTGGCCATGGTGGGGGCCGGAGCGTTGACCGATGAAGTCAGTCAACGCATGCAGGCGGAAGGTTTGCGCGAACGACTTTGGTTGCCTGGCGTTCGCACGGATGTGGCCGAGATTTTCAGAGCCATGGATTGCTTTGTGCTGCCCTCTCTTTTTGAAGCAACATCGTGCACCCTGCAAGAGGCTATGGCAACTGGACTCAGGATTGTGGCAACGGACGTTGGCGGAAACGCCGACCTACTGGAGGCGGGGCGCTGCGGCACATTGGTCAGGCCACAAGACCCGCAGGCTCTGGCCTCAGCGATTTTGCTGCACTTCCAGCAAAATCTGACGGCATCGCAACCCGTAGCGGCCATGGCCGCCATCCATGAGCATTACGACTTAGCCACTGTCATCAACCGCTATCGCGAATTGTTTCGTCCTGACTGAGTCAGGCGTGTTTGCAGGCGAACGCATGGAGAGATGGTGGCCAGTGGCTATCGGATAATGGTCGTTCACCCACCTTCACGCTTTGATAACGCCTATGTCGAAACCCATTTCCCAGATTTGGTCCTGCTTGGGCAAACAGAACACACGCTCGCTGGTGTTCGGTGCACTGGTGACAAGCCTGACTTCGCTGGCAAATGCAACACCAGACAAGGCCGCCAAGTATTACGACGATGCCCAGCAAAGGTATGAGAAAGGCGACTTGCCCGGGGCCACCATCCAGTTAAAAAACACGATTCAGCAAGATCCCAAAATGCTGGCGGCACAACTGCTGCTAGGCAAGGTTCTGCTCAAGAGTGGCGAACTCAAGGGCGCGGAAGCAGCGTTTGAAGAAGCCCTGGCCCAAGGTGTCAGCCGCAGCGAGGTGATTGTGCCCTTGGGACAGATTTACCTGATGTTGGGAGAGCTTAAAAAATTGCTCAACAACGTCACCGTTGCAGGCATGCCTGCAACGCTGCACGCGGAAATACTGACGCTGCGGGGTGCTGCCTATGGGTTGTCCGGCAGCACCGTTCTGGCTGCCAAGAGTTTTGCCGATGCCCGTTCTGCGGACCCTCGTTCTGCCGTGCCGCTGATGGCCGAAGCACCCATGCTGCTCAAACTGAAAGAAAGCGACAAAGCCAAGGCAACGGCGGCAAAAGCAGTCGAATTGGCACCGGGCAATGCCATGGCGTGGTACACGCAAGGCGTTGTCTTGCAAAGTCTGCAAGATGCCAGAGGCGCTCTGGCCGCGCAAGAACACGCGTTGTCCATCGACCCCAAATACATCGATGCACGGATAGCACGTGCATCCTTGCTCATCACGCTAGAACGCGAGAAAGACGCAACGCAAGACCTCACGTACCTCGCCAATGCTGAGCTGCTGGACCCGCGGGCATCCTATCTGCGTGGCCTATTGGCGGCACGGCAAGGCGACCAAGCTGCGGCGAAGAATGGCTACGCCGAGGCAGCGGACATGATCGACGCTTTGCCGGCCAGTCTGCTGGCGATCAACGATCCCATCGTCATGACAGGCGCCCTGGCGCACCGGGCACTCGGCAACAACGAGAAGGCCAAGGCTTACCTTGAGAGTCTGTTGTCGCGCAACAGCAAAAACGCAACAGCGCAGGTTTTGCTGGCCACCATGCTGCTTGACGCCAAAGACAATACCGCCGCCTTGCCACTGTTAGAAGCGGCCCAGCGCACCAGCCCGGACGACCCGCAGATCCTCTTTCTCTTGGGCAGATTGCGCCTGGAGCGCAAACAGTACTTGCAAGCCAGCCAATTGTTTGAGAAGGCATCTGCCCTCAACGGCGGGCCTTCGGTGCTGCGCGAATTGGGGGCCAGTCAAATGGCCTTAGGACAGGGGCAGGTGGCCATCGCCAACCTGGAAAAAGCGTATGCGGACAATCCCGCTGATCTGAAAGCGGCTGTTCAATTGGCATTGGCCTACGCAGGGCAAGGCCAAAATGCCAAAGCACTGCGCGCTGCCGAGGCGATTGTCAAACGTGATCCGGATAATCTGACCATGCTCAATTTCCTGGGCAATGTCAGGGGCCGCACGGGTGACAAAAGTGGGGCGCGTGCAGCCTTTGTGCAGGTGCTGGCCAAGAGCCCGTCGTTCCAGCCAGCGGCCGTCAATTTGAGTTGGCTTGACATCGAGGAGCGCCGCTTTGGCGAGGCTCGCACCCGGCTCGCTCAGATGTTGACAACGTCCAAGGACAATCCAGACCTGTTGTTTCAACTCGGGGTCCTGGAGGTGCGAGCCAACAACCCGGCAGAGGCCCTGCGCCAACTGGCACGCGCCAATGACTTGCGACGCACGGACCCACGGCCCGGGCTGGCCATGGTCGAACTCCTGATCAACCAAGGGCAGGTCGACAAAGCCTTGGATACCGCCAGATCACTGGTCAATAACGTGCCCGGCAGTTTGGCAGCGCAACTGGCACTTGGCCGCACCTATCTGGCAGCAGGTGACCGCAATGCGGCACGTTTGACCTTCAAGGATGCAACGCGACTGGCCGAGTATGACGCGGCCAAACAGGTGCAGATTGGCCGCTTGCAACTGATGGCTGGCAGCCCCGAAGACGCAGCCTACAACGTGCAAAAGGCGCTCCAGGCCAAGCCAGATGACAAAGAGGCGTTGGTGCTGCAGGTTGAAGTTGATTTCCGCAGCGGCAACACCGCCCGCGTTGACGCGGGTTTAAAAGCTTTGTCCTCGAAATACCCTGGCAGTGTCAGCACCTTGATCACAACAGCGCATGTCGCCATGGCACGCGGGCAGTTTCCAGCAGCGCTGACGGGGTACCGCGCGGTCATGGACAAAGAGCCCAGCACCGACAATGCCATCCTGGTGGTGCGCGCTTATATCGCGGCAGGCCAGTCGGACAAGGCACTCGCATTCATGGAAACCTGGGCAAAAAAACAGCCTGGTGACCCAATTGCGTTGAAGGCGTTGGCGCAGGTTCAAATCCAGGCCGGCAAGCTGGAAGACGCCCGCCAAAACTTCAAAAAGATTTTGGCGACAGGCCCAGAGGATTCGTCCACGCTGGCCAGTTATGCCCAAGTGCTGCAGCAATTGAATGACCCAAGTGCAGTGACCATGGCAGAAAAGGCCTTGAAGCTGTCGTCAGGCAACCCCGAATTTGCCGATGTGCTGGGCTGGATTCTGGTGCAGCGCGGCAAAACCGAGGAGAGTTTGCGCCACCTGCGTGATGCACGCTTGCGCCAGCCATCCAGCGGTGAGATTCGCTTTCACCTCGCCTACGCTCTGGCCAAAGCCGGACACAAAGCAGAGGCCAAGGAGGAGATGTCGGCCGCACTCAAGGCCCCCGTCAAGGTCCGCAACAGCCCTGCGGTCACCCAACTCATGGCCGAGTTGGGCTTGTGAAAGCAAGCACGCTGGGTCGGCTGTCGGAATACTTAACAGACCGTTTATTTTGCCGCATCAAAAAATCAATTTCCCTCTACAAATCATTCACTTACACTCTTGGCTTGGATTTTGCTTTTACCTATCAGAACAGTCGCAAAACTATGACAAATTGCCTGAGATTGGATAGTGCAATTGGCCAGCCACGCACCGTATCCAGGACTTGAACTCAGCGCGATCAAGAGATTGAACCCATGAAAACTACCACTTTGACAAAGAAGCTTAGCCAGATCATCAGTATGACCGTCGGCGCATTCATGGCTTTGAGTGCGATGCAGGTGCATGCAGATACTTCTTTGACAGAAACAAGTCTCAGCAAGTACGAGCAAGAGAACCTGAAGTTTGGCAGCGTCACCAAAACCGCTGTTAACACTGGCGCCTACCAAGTGCAAGAAGGTACCGGAACCCCGTTCTGGGTGTATTGCTTGGATCCGTTGACCTATTTAAGCAGTCAAAATTCTTATACGACCACAACCCTGAGCAGCTTCGTGAGCAGTGGCTACACAGCCCTGTTTAATACGGCGGCCTACCAAGCCCGTGGCGTCAAGAATCAATACGATGACGCCAACACAACGACCACCACGGTCTTGAATAAATTGACGGAGCTGTACTCCCACGCTTATGCCGACAGTCTGACCAGCGTCGACAAGTCTGCCGCTTTCCAATACGCCATCTGGGAGATCGAAGGCGATGCGGTGAACTACTCTGGCACATCGGGTGGTCTGCAGTATTTGAGCAGCGCCACGACGGCTTTCAAAGATCAAGTGAACACCTACTTGACCGCATTGAACACGGGCAGCTGGGGTGCATTGAGTGCGGTGACAAACTACATCTACACGGTCTACAAGTCCTCCACCTTGGGCAATTCGCAAACTGTCCTGCGTGTAACGCAAGCGCCAAGCAACAAGGTGCCCGAACCATCAACCATGCTCTTGCTGGGTATTGGGATACTGGCCTTGGGCGCATCGCGACATGCCGCAAAAGCCACCAAGGGCTGAAAGACACACCGTCCAAGGTGCAGGTTGGTCGCAGGGGGTGTAGACAGATTGGCACCAACAGGCACCTGAGCCGCAGGCCGTCGTCATTGACCACGGCCTTTTTGCTTTCTAACGCCAGGGATTTCCTATATTCATAGCAACACACCCTTTATAAGCAAGGGCTACAAGGCAATTTCCTTCAAAAAACCGGCAAGCACACAGCGGCATAATGGAACCTCATCTGAGCCACACTCAGTCAAAGCAAGGACCCCTATGAAGTTCAACCCCAACGTTTGGCTGATGGCCCTGGTGACCGTTTGGACAGCCAGCAGCGCCCACGCTGATCTGGCCAGCACCATCACCCAGGTCAAACCTGCGATCGCGATTGTGGGCACCTACAAGGCGACCGACAACCCCCGCTTCACCTTGCGCGGCACCGGATTCGTCGTGGCAGAAGGCGCCCAGAGCCAAAGCAACCGCTTGGTGACCAATGCCCATGTGCTGGTGCCTGCGGCAGATGCCGACCCGGACGCAAGTTTGGTGGTGCAACTCAGAACGGGCAACACCGGCTGGCAGACGCGCCCTGCCAAAGTACTGGAAGTGGATGTTTTGCACGACCTGGCGTTGCTGCGTTTTGAAGGGCCAGCTTCTGCGGGTTTTCGGGTACGCAATTCAGACAAGGTGCAAGAAGGTCAGTCGGTGGCCTTCATGGGCTTTCCGATCGGTGGCGCGCTGGGGTTTTCACCAGTCACACACCGGGCCACGGTGTCGTCTATCGCGCCAGCCGCACTGCCCACACCTGGGGCCAGCCGCCTCAGCCCCAAACTCATCCGCAGCGTGCGCAGCAACAGCCCGTTTGATATTTTCCAGCTCGATGGCACAGCCTACCCAGGCAACAGCGGCGGCCCACTGTTTGACCCGGACAGCGGGGATGTGCTGGGGGTGGTCAATATGGTGCTGATCAAGGGCACGCGCGAATCAGCGCTGAGCAACCCGTCGGGCATCAGTTATGCGGTGCCGTCGCGTTATGTCCTGGAGTTGCTGGAAAGAAACCCCGGCAACTGAGGACAACCCCACCGCACGGTTCAGGCCGCGTCTGGCAAGAACCGGGTGGCATTTTCAAGGTCATCCTGGGTGGTGCCGGATTGCATGGCGCTCACAAATTTGCGCCAGGCCAAGTCAGGTTCAGCCAGCTGGAAACCGTAGAACCCAGGTAGCCCATTGGCCCGGTCACGGACCGCCTTGGCCTTGGTGAAGGACTTCTCAGCACTGCCAAGCTCAACCCAAGCCTCACCCCAGTCACCCAGCGGCAGAGCCACTTGTGAATACACCTGAAAGCCGTACAGCGACAGGTCAACCACCAACAGTTGGTAAACACGGGCACGCGCTGTCACCTGGACCTCAAACGTACCTGGGCACTTGACGGAATAGCGCTGGTGACTGCGTTGCACCTGCGGGCTGACGGCCTGGCTGATGGGCGGCAGCACGGCCTTGAACACCTCCAGGTTGTAGATCGCGTGCAGCAGCTGCTTTTTGTGATCATCCAACTGGGCAAACACCTGGGTGCGCTGATTGAAAAAATAATCCAGCAGGGCGGGTGTCATCACCGGGTCGTTGGTGGTGAAGTAGCGCCGTGTTGGTAACACGATGTTGGGCATCACCGCTTCGATAAAGTAGTGGTGCATGTTGCGGCGCAAGGGCTTCTTGCCGTACACCTGCTTGAACAAAATCGGCGCGGTTGTCAGGTCCAGCGTGGCACCCACCGCAGGCGCGCCGTTGGCAAAATCGTAGTTATCGACCGAGTTCTCGCTCAGGCGCGTAAAGAACAGCAGCGACTCATACATCTCAATGCGGTTGGGGTTCACCGCAATCACCAGATGGCGCGTGTCAAAGAAGGTCGTGCAGTAGTTGTACATGAACTTCATCAACGGGAACAAGATGGTGCCGCCGGTCTTGCGAAACTTCGGGTGGACCGCCAAGGCGGAGACTTCGGCAATCTGTCCCTTGCGCTCGCGCACCTGCCGCAGGTCAAAAATGGCTTGCAGCGGAAAACCAAACAGGCTCTCCCGGATCAGCGACAAGGTGCCCACCACCTCGCCGTCGTACTTGGCACACAGCGTGGTGGTGGTGGGCAGCGCGTGATACAGCGTGACACGCATGCCTGAGGGGTCCGGCTTCATGAAACCGCTGCCCACATAGGCGTCGTGCAACAGCCTGAAACACGCCTCAAGTTCCTCTTGAGTCTCGGCAATTTTCAGGACCAAACGTGGGCTGGGATTGGCATCACACTCAACAAAAGAGCGATAAATGGCAAATCGCGTCTGGCGCGGCAAAAAGGCAAACAGTTTGCGCAAACTCTGATTGAGAGACCGCCCAAAACTCATATGTGATCGTCCCTTTCAAATGCGGCCAAAACAATTTGGCGCATGACGCCGATGAGCGGGTGATGATAGCCCGCTACGTTGACTTGTTCGTGTCGGGTTAGTTGACATGATGCGCTTCAGGTCAAGAGAAAAGGCCTTGAAAAACGCTGCAACTTGTTGTTTTAAAAACAACCAGAATGCTATCATTTTTATAGGCACAGTTCCTGCTTTTCCTTGGCATTAGCCCGATCACACAAAGAGTCGAGAGACATGGAGCACATGCAAACATCCCATTACGCCGCAGCAGGTCGCTCACGCCGAGCGGCCGACCGGGTCGCCTCCGAACTTCCGGTAGAGATCGGCGGCGCCAAGGGTCTGACCAAAAACCTCAGCGCCACGGGCGTGTACCTGCAAACCACGGTTGACCAGGTGCCCGGCTCGCGGGTTCACTTTGTGGTTGAAGTGCTGGTCAATGGCGAAGCCCTGAAAATGGTTTGCACCGGAGAGGTGACGCGTGTTGAACGCAATGTGGGTACGGTCGGCATCGCCGTCAAACTGGCCAGTTCATTTTTCACCGATACTGACCAGGCAGAAGATCCTGCGGAACAAGTTGACGACTGACACGCTGTTATGAAAGTTTTGGTGACCGGCGCTGCCGGATTTATCGGCATGGCTGTGGCCTTGCGGCTGCTGGCTCGGGGTGACGAGGTTGTCGGGTTGGACAACCTCAATGATTACTACGCTGTGTCGCTCAAAGAAAGCCGACTCAGTCAGCTCACTGCCCACCCCCACTTCCGATTCATCCAGATGGATGTGGCAGACCGTGCAGGCATGGCAGATCTGTTCAAGACCGAGGCGTTTGACCGTGTGGTGCATCTGGCCGCCCAGGCCGGGGTGCGCTACTCGCTGCAAAACCCACTGGCCTACATTGACAGCAACCTGGTCGGCTTTGCCAACATTTTGGAAGGCTGCCGCCACAACCAGGTGGCGCATCTGGTGTATGCCTCCAGCTCCAGCGTCTATGGCGGCAACACCAAAATGCCGTTTTCGGAACACGACAGCGTGGATCACCCGGCCAGCCTGTACGCAGCCACCAAAAAAGCCAATGAGCTGATGGCGCACACCTACAGCCACCTGTACGACCTGCCCACCACCGGCCTGCGTTTTTTCACCGTCTATGGCCCCTGGGGCCGGCCCGACATGGCGCCGATGTTGTTCACCCAGGCGATTCTGGCGGGGCGCAGCATCGACGTGTTCAACCACGGCCAGATGTTGCGCGATTTCACCTACATCGACGACATTGTGGAAGGGGTGGTACGCACCGTAGACCACATCGCCACGGCCAACCCGCTCTACAACAGCGCCGAGCCAGACCCCGCCACCAGCCACGCGCCCTACCGGATTTTCAACATTGGCAACAGCAGCCCGGTGCCGCTGCTCGACTTCATTGGCTGCATCGAAAAAGCCCTGGGCAAAACCGCCGACAAGCGACTGCTGCCGATGCAGCCCGGCGATGTGACAGCCACCTATGCCAGCACCGAGGCCTTGAACGACTGGGTCGGGTTTTCGCCCGACACACCCTTGCAAGAAGGTATCAACCGCTTTGTGGCCTGGTACCGCGATTACTACCGCGCGTAGTCACAGCGCAGCGAGCAAGCCGCGTGCCCCCGCCTCGCACAAGCTCAACACCCGCTCAAATCCGGCCAGATCGCCGTAATACGGATCCGGCACCTCCGACAACCCCAGCTCTGGCGCGAACGACAGCAACAAGCGCAGTTTGCGCTGATGTTGGGGTGGGCATTGGCGCTGCAGCGCCGCCAGATTGGACTCATCCATGGCCAGGATCAGATCAAACCGCTCAAAGTCCCGCGCCGTCACCGCGCGAGACCGGGTTTTGGGCGGGGTGTAACGGTGCTTGAGCAACACCGCCTGCGCCCGTGCATCCAGGCGCTTGCCGCTGTGGACGTGGGTGCCCGCTGAGTCAAAGTGCAGCTGGGCCGCACGGCCTTGGGTGCGGCCCAGTTGCTGGGCCACAGCGCAGGCCATGGGGGAGCGGCACACATTGGCCATGCACACCAGAAGGACGTCGGTCATGGCGCGCGATTCTATCGACGCCGTGACAACAAGCCGCACAAGTTGCCACTTCTTTGCCGCTACAAACCCCTGGCATGTGAGTAAACTGCACCGCTGGCCGCGTATGGCCCCAAGAAACCTCGCTGTCCCTGGAGTCACCGGATGAAACTGCATCAACTATCGCTTTTTTTGTTGGGCCTGCTGCTGGGCGCAGTCGCCCTGGCGCAAGGCACGCCACAGCCCAACGCACAAGCCATGCTGCAGGCCAGCGACGCGGTGCGCAACCCTGACAAGGCCTTTGGCGTGACCGTGACGCTGATCGAATACCGCAACGGCAAACAGACCGACACCAGCACGCTGGGCAGTTACGCCAAGTCAGACGCACGCAGCGGCCAGTTCCGCACCCTGATCCGATTTGTGGCACCAACGCGTGACGAGGGCAAACTGATGCTCAAAAACGGCAACGACTTCTGGTTCTACGACCCCGCCAGCCGCGCCAGCGTGCGCTTGTCGCCACAACAGCGGCTGATGGGGCAAGCGTCTAACGGCGATGTGGTCACCGTCAACCTGGCCAAGGACTACCAAGCCAAGATTGGCTTGGAGGAAGAAATTGCCGACGGCAACCGCCAGATGCGCCGCAGCACCCGGCTGGACCTGAGCGCCAGCAGCCCGGACGCCAGCTACAACCGCATTGAGCTGTGGGTCGACAGCGCCAACAGCCAGCCACTCAAGGCCCGGTTTTTCTCCGAGAGCGAACGCCTGCTCAAAACCGTCTACTACCGGCGCTACCAACCCCAACTGGGCAAAGAACGCCCCACCGAGATGGTGATCATCGACGGGCTGGACGCCAAATGGGTCACCGTCATGCGCTACTCGGACTTTGTTTACCGCGATGTGCCTGAGGTCTGGCTGCAACGCGACTACCTGCCCAGCTTCAAGCCGGAGTAGTCATGTACATAAAACAGGCCACAGCCCTTTTAACCATTGCACTGTGCGCTCCTGCTTTTGCAGCAGATGCGATCGAAGACGACGCCCTCAACCTGGCCGACACCACCACAGAAACCGCCCCGGTGACACCCAGCAGCTGGCGCTTGTTCAGCGAAACCACCGCCGGGCGTACCACGGTGCACCAATGGGGCCTGCCAGACACCACCGAAGACACCCAGCGCCTGTCGCTGGACCTGCTGGTGGACAAAAGGCTCAGCCCCGAAGTGCGTGCCGTGTTCTCTGACCGGCTGGACCTGAACCACCAAAGCGACGCGCTGGGCCAAAAAACCCTCAACAGCGTCAAAGAGGCCTACCTGAGCTGGCAACCCCAAAACGACCGGGTCCTGGACGTTGGCCGCATCAACGTGCGCTACGGCGCCGCCATGGGCTACAACCCGACCGACTTTTTCCGCGAAGGCGCCAACCGCGCCATCACCTCGTTTGACCCCAACGCCATTCGCGAAAACCGCATGGGCACCGTCATGCTGCGCGGCCAGACCTTGTGGCAAGGCGGCGCGCTCACCGCCATTGTGGCCCCCAAGGTCGCCGATGCGCCCAACACCGGCGACTGGAACGCTGACCTGGGCGCCACCAACAACCGCAACCGCTGGCTGGTGTCGGTGAGCCACCAACTGGCCGACAACTTCAACCCACAGCTCGTGCTGTACGGCGACCAGCGCCAGCCAGTGCAAATGGGGTTGAACCTGGCCATGCTGGTCAACGACGCCACGGTGGCACATGTGGAATGGTCGGGCGGGCGGCAAAAAAGCCTGCTGGCGCAAGCGCTGCCGCTGTCACAGGCGGTGTCGCAAGACGAAACCTTTCGCAACCGGCTGGCCACCGGCCTGACCTACACCACGGCCAGCAAGCTGTCGATCACCGGCGAATACCACTACAACGGCGCAGCCGTCGACAAAGCGGTGTGGAACGCCCTGCGCACCAGTTCCATGCTGGACTACACCAGCTACCGCGAACTGGTTGATGAACAGCTTGACCTGACCACCCGACAGGCGGCGTTTTTGCGTGCCAGCTGGCAAGACGCCTTCATCAACCGGCTCGACTTGACGGCCATGCTGCGCTACAACCTGGACGACCACAGCAAACTGTCCTGGCTGGAGGCGCGCTACCGGTTTGAGAAATCCGAAGTCGCCCTGCAGTGGGTGATGGCCAGTGGGGATGACAGCAGCGACTTTGGCGCCATGGCCCAAAGGCGTTACATCCAGGCCCTGTTTCGCTACTACTTCTGACCCAAGACGCTATTTTTTAAATAGCTACAACCCGTTTATATATAAGGGCTAGAGGCCAATTTCTCTTGTAACCGGATGGAAGCCGCTATTTCTTGACAACAGCAGAGGGCGGGATCAGCGCGCTGTCATACGGGTGGCGTGTGCCACCAAAAGAACGCAACACGCGTTTGACATAGTTGCGGGTCTCCAGGTACGGCGGCACACCTTTGTAACGCTCCACCGTGCCTTCGCCAGCGTTGTAGGCGGCGGCCACCAGCGCCACGTCGCCCTCAAAATACGCCAGCAGCCAGCGCAAATAGATCAGTCCACCGCGGATGTTTTGCGCCGGGTCGAACGCGTTTTTGACGTTGAAGCGCTCACTGGTCTCGGGAATAAGCTGCATCAGGCCCTGGGCGTTTTTGGCCGACACCGCCTGCGGGTTGAAGTTCGACTCGGCGGCGATGATGGACAGCGCCAACTGCGGCTCGACCTTGAAGCGCGGCGCCAGTTTGTTCACCAGCTTGTAGATGTTGCGCGGTGCGATCAACGCGTAGTCCACCGGAGGGCCATAGGCAAACTGGGCATCCACCGGCAGGGGTTCGGGTTCGCGCATGCAATCGGGCATGCTGGGCGGCACATCCGCCAGCTTGTCAGCCAGCCGCCGGGCGGTGTCAATGCCCTGCTCGGCTGCGGCCTGAAAAAGAAACAGCGCCCGGCCATCGTCGCGTGGCACACCGCGGCCGTTGGCGTACATCCAGCCCAGGTTGTATTGCGCGTCGCGGTCGCCCTGGCGTGCCGCCTCGCAATACAGGTTGGCGGCCAGCAGCGGGTCGCGCCGAACGCCTTCTCCGTTTTCATAGGCCAGCGCTTGCGCATACAGGCTGTGTGCTGAGGCGTCCGGTGGTTTGTTGCTTTGCGCCCAAGCAACCGGAACGGACAAGGCGCAAGCCATCAGCACCCAGACTGGCTGGCGGGAGATCGTGGTTAAAGACATGTGCGGATGCTCACCCGTTCGTCGCGCTGGCGCCGTTTGAGCCACTGACCCAGCGCGTGTCGACACCCGGCCCACCAACCTCTTGGCGTGCGCCAGTCAAACGCAACCAGGCCCCAGCGCTCGCGCCGGTGTGACATCCAGTCGCGTTTGTAGGCGTCGTCACCGGTGAGGTAGTCCACCTCTTGCACCTGATCAACATCCAAGGCATGGCGCATCAACGCGGCGGTGAGCACCGACCCCACGGAGAAGCGCTCAAACCCAGTGACATAGGCCAGCTTGAAGATCGAGGCTTTGCCCCCCTTGACCAGCCACAGCTGCGCGGCAATGGCCTGGCCGTCCAGACGCAGCACACCCAGGCGCAGCCAACCCTGCGCTGCGGCCATGCGTGCCAGCGCCGGGATAAATCGGGCGTTGGGCTCGGGGCCTTTCCAGCTTTTTTGATAAACCGCCACAAAATCTTGAATGGCGGCCTCCAACTGCGCATCGGGCTGCTGCTGGATATCAATGCACCAGGCGCCATGTTTGGCCAGGCGGCGCTGGCCACGACTGATGCTGTGGCGCAGCGCCGAGGGCAGGCTGTTGTGGTACTCGGTAAACGAGCGCCCGGCCACCTGCAAATACCAGTTGCCAAAGCAAAAATAACGCCCTACTTGGTAGCCCGCCTGGCGCAAGGCCGATTCAAGTCCGGCAAAAAAACTGCTGTGCGTATCCAGCGGGTCAAAGCGCAGCACAGGCCAGCGCGCCGCATGCGCCCGCATGGCTTGGGCAAAAACCAGCCATACCTCGGCGGCAGGCGTTGCACCAACGCCCGAGCTTGACCAGACCAAAGGCGTGAACAAGCTGCTGTAGTAATTGCGCAAACCGGTCAGCTCTTGGCCCGAGAGCATGGGCAGGCACACCACCGATTCGGCACTGACCTGTGCGGCCAGCCACAACTTGCAGGTGGCTTGTCCCTGGCTGGAGGCGTCCAACCCGCTGGCAGCCAGGTTGTCAAACCAGGCCAGCGTGCCAAACACATCCGCATCGTCTGGCGCGTGCAGTGCGCCCCCCTGCTGCGCCAACAAGGCGCGCAGACTGTCAAAGTTGTCCAGGATCTGGATGATGGGTGGACTCACGCGGGTCTCTTGGGCTGAAGGGGCGGTTCACTGGTTATCATAACCAGCGCCCTCCCGGGGCGCAGGGCGCCCGGCAAAGAAGCGGGCATGAAGCAGTGACAGATCAAGGAGCCGTGGTGAGCGTAGAGACAGACCTCAAGAACATTTTGGACAGCGTGCTGAGCCTGCAAGGGCGCAGCGCCGACTGGCAGCGAGGCACACCCTTGCTGGGCGCGGTGCCCGAACTGGACTCGATGGCGGTGCTGGGCCTCATTACCGCGATGGAGGAGGGTTTTGCCTTCACCATTCACGACGATGACATCGACAGCGCCATCTTTGCCACCTTGGGCTCACTCAGTGATTTTGTGACAGCCAAGCTGGGCGGGTAAGCCATCGCGCTCACCATGACGCCACCTGCAGCGCCTGTGCAAGCGTTCTTTTTGGACGGTGCACTTGGCCAGCGTTTTGGCCTGTTGCACACGCCTCCAAATGGCCAACCCGTGCGCGGCCATGTGGTGTACGTGCACCCGTTTGCCGAGGAAATGAATGCGTCTCGCCGCATGGCGGGCCTGCAGGCCCGCGCCATGGCGCAGGCGGGTTTTGCCGTGCTACAACTTGACCTGATGGGCTGCGGTGACAGCGCTGGACATTTTGAAGAAGCCAGCTGGGACGACTGGGTTCACGACGTGGTGCTGGCGCGGCGCTGGATGTTGGCGCGCTGGCCGGGTGAGGCTTGGTTATGGGGCTTGCGCGCGGGCTGCCTGCTGGCCGCACAGGCCTGTCGCCTGGATGGCCGGCCTGCCAAACTGCTGCTCTGGCAGCCCGTGCTCTCGGGCAAGCAGCATCTGCAGCAGTTCTTGCGGCTGCAACTGGCTGGCGACATGGTGCGCGGCGAGTCCAGCCGAGGCAACACCTCGCACTTGGCGGCGCTGCTGGCACAAGGCGAATCGGTCGAAGTGGCAGGCTATACCGTGTCGCCTGCCCTGGCACAAGGCATGACCCAGGCTGATCTGCACGGCCTGCCCGCAGGCACCCAAATCGTCTGCCTGGAGCGTGGAGACGACAAGGCGACAGCCGTGTCGCCAGCGCTATCAGCGCAGGTGCAGCATTGGCAAGCAGCAGGCTGTAGCGCCCAAGCCAGCGTCGTGGCCGGTGCGATTTTTTGGCAGATGCAGGAAGCACCCGACAGCCCCGGCTGGCTAGCCCGCAGTTTGCGCGGCCTGGGTGGCGCGGCACCGGAGACTGTCTCTTGAACCTGTCTGAACTGCCCATCGTGATGCCCTGCGCGGGCGAGCGCCTGGTGGGCGTCATCTCACAGCCAGAGCAACCCGGTGCGCTGGGTTTGGTGATGGTGGTGGGTGGCGCACAGTACCGCGCTGGCAGCCACCGGCAATTTGTGCTGTTGGCGCGTCGCCTGGCCAGTGCGGGTTTCCCGGTTTTGCGTTTTGACCACCGGGGGCTTGGCGACAGCAGCGGCGAGCGCCGGCCTTTTGACGCACTCGAAGAGGACATCGACGTCGCCCTGGAAACATTGCGACGCCAGTGCCCCAGCGTTCAACGGGTGGTGTTGTGGGGGCTGTGTGATGGCGCGTCTGCGGCGTTGCTGTACAGCGCACAGCGCACGAAGGCCCAAGTGGCAGGACTGTGCCTGCTCAACCCTTGGGTACGCTCAGAGGCGACGCTGGCACGCACGCACATCAAACACTACTACGCCCGCCGCTTGCTGGAAGCGTCTTTCTGGCAGCAGCTGTGGCGCGGTCAGTACGACTGGCGCGCGTCGTGGCTGGGGTTGCTGCACAACCTCAAAACCATGCGCATCACATCACCAACCAGCGCGCCGGAGTTGCCGTTCCAGCACCGGATGGCCTTGGCGCTGCGCCACTTTCCGGGGTCCGTGCTGTTGCTGCTTAGCGGGCACGACTACACCGCCAAAGAGTTTGTGGAATGCGCCCAGAGCGACCCGGCCTGGGCTGGCCTGCTGCAACGCCCGCATTTGCAGCGTGTGGATGTGCCCGACGCCGACCACACTTTCTCCAGGGCCCTGTGGCGCACCGCCGCTGAACAGGCGATCCTGGACTGGATGCGCCAACTGCCAGCGCAGCTTTAGCCGCTTCGCCCCTGCCCCGCATCGGTCACGACCTGCCTGTAAGATGGCCGGTTATGTTGCAGGCCACTTTGTTACCCGAATTCGTCACCCAAGCCGCGCTGCGCCGCCCGCAGGCGGTGGCATTGACACACGGCGCTGAGCACTGGACCTACACCCAGCTGGCCGATGACATGGCGGCGCTGGCCAGCGGGTTCATGCAGCTCGGGCTGCAGCGCGGTGAGCGTGTCGGCATCTACCTTGAAAAACGGCTGGAAGCGGTGGTGGCCAGTTTTGCCGCGCCGCTGGCCGGGTTGGTGTTTGTGCCGATCAACCCCTTGCTCAAAGCAGACCAGGTAAGCCACATCCTGCGCGACTGCGGTGTGCGCCTGCTGGTGACCTCGCCCGAGCGGCTGGCCACGCTCAGCACCGTGTTGCCAGATTGCCCGGACCTGCGGCATGTGGTGCTCACCACCCCCGCAGCCAACCAGTCCACCACCGAAACAACGCCGACACACTGGCAGGTCACGGCCTGGCAGGACGCCCTGCGCAGCGCGCCCAGGCCGGGTCACCGGGTGGTCGACATCGACTTGGCCGCTATTTTGTACACCTCGGGCAGCACCGGTCGACCCAAGGGGGTGATGCTGTCGCACCGCAATCTGGTGGCTGGCGCCCAGAGTGTGGCCCGTTACCTGGACAACCAGCCCGATGACACCCTGCTGGCCGCGCTGCCGCTGTCGTTTGACGCGGGCTTGAGCCAGTTGACCACCGCGTTTTCGGTCGGCGCCCGGGTGGTGCTGCTCAATTACCTGTTGCCGCGTGATGTGCTCAGAGTGATGGCGCAAGAAAAAGTCACCGGCATAACAGCAGTGCCGCCTTTGTACCTGCAATTGCTCAGCCTGGATTGGCCCGAGGCCACACGCGAGCACCTGCGTTATTTCGCCAACACCGGCGGCCATCTGCCGCAGGAGGCGCTGGCCCAGCTGCGCCAGCGGGTGCCCCAAGCCAAACCGTATCTGATGTATGGCCTGACCGAGGCCTTTCGCTCCACCTACCTGCCGCCCGAGGACGTGGACCGCAAACCCAATTCCATCGGTCAAGCCATCCCCAACGCCGAGGTGCTGGTGCTGCGCCCCGACGGCAGCGCCTGCGCCCCAGATGAACCGGGTGAACTGGTGCACCGCGGTGCGTTGGTGGCCATGGGTTACTGGAACGATGCAGAGAAAACGGCCGAGCGCTTCAAACCGTTGCCCAGCGGTTTGCCGGGTCGCCCGGCAGGGCTGCAATTGCCGGAAATGGCGGTGTTTTCTGGCGACACGGTGCGCCAAGATGCCGAAGGCTACCTGTATTTTGTCGGGCGGCGTGACGAGATGATCAAGACCTCGGGCTACCGGGTCAGCCCGACCGAGGTAGAGGACATCTTGTACGCGACCCAGCTGGTGGGTGAATGTGTGGCTTTTGGCGTGCCCCATGAGAGCTTGGGGCAAACTATTCAAATCATAGCTACTCCCCCTTTATCTATAAGGGCTGCAGGCCAAAATGACCTGATATCTGCCTGCAGAAGCCGGATGCCAGCTTACATGCTGCCCAGCGGCATTGAGTGGGTGGCCGGGCCGCTGCCACGCAATGCCAACGGCAAGATGGACCGTGCCGCCCTGCAGCGTGACTGGCTGGCGCGCCGGGCCCAGCCCACACCCTTTGAGCCTTCCGAAAAATGACCATCACCATGCAAGACACACCACCTTCTTTGCCCCAGCATGCGCCAATGACCCAGTTTGCGGTAAGCCACGGCGAGTTGATGGTGGGTGGTGAACAACTGTCGCTGTTGGCCGCTCGCGTTGGGCAAACCCCGTTTTACGCCTACGGCCGCGCGCAACTGCGCCAGCGTGTGGCCGAGCTGCGCCAAACCCTGCCAGCCCAAATCAAGCTGCACTACGCCATGAAGGCCAACCCGATGCCAGCGCTGGTGGGCTTCATGGCCGGGCTGGTGGATGGCATCGACGTGGCCTCTGCAGGTGAGCTCAAGCTGGCGCTGGACGCGGGCGCCAGCCCCAAAAACATCAGTTTTGCCGGGCCGGGCAAGCGTGACGCCGAGCTGCGCCAGGCGGTGGCCGCTGGGGTGTTGGTGAACATCGAATCGTTCCGTGAGGTGGATGTGCTGGCCCAGGCGTCGCAAGACTTGGGCCGCCCAGCCCGTGTCGCCGTGCGCATCAATACCGACTTTGAACTCAAAGGCTCGGGCATGAAGATGGGCGGCGGGCCCCGGCCCTTTGGCGTGGATGTGGAACAGGTGCCCGCCCTGCTGGCCAACCTGGGTCGCGCCGGGCTGGAATTTGAAGGGTTTCACCTCTACCCAGGCTCGCAAAGCCTGAACGCCGAGGCCATCTGCCAAACGCTGCAACAGTCGTTTGACCTGGCGGTTCGCCTGTCACAACACGCGCCGGACAAGGTGCGGGTGCTGAACCTGGGCGGTGGCCTGGGTGTGCCGTATTTTCCCGGTGATAAACCACTGGCGCTGCAACCCGTTGCCGACCAGCTGGAGCGGTTGCTGCAACTCGCCCAAATTCAGTTGCCACAGACCAGCCTGGTGCTGGAACTGGGCCGCTACCTGGTGGCTGAAGCAGGCATTTACGTGACCCGGGTGGTGGATCGCAAAGTCTCACGCGACCACATCTACTTGGTGGCGGATGGTGGCCTGCACCAACACTTGGCGGCCACCGGCAACTTTGGTCAGCTGCTGCGCAAAAACTATCCGGTGGCCATCGGCAACAAGATGGACCACGCGGCCACACAAGTCACCACGGTGGTGGGGCCTTCTTGCACACCACTGGATGTGCTGGCAGACCGGATGGCGCTGCCCGACGCGCAGGTGGGTGATCTGGTGGTGGTGTTCCAGTCCGGGGCTTACGGCGCCAGCGCCAGCCCGCAACAGTTTCTAGCGCACCCGCCGTGTGTTGAGGTGTTGGTTTAAGCCACCCATGCGAGTCCCTGGGCTTGTCTGCTGGCTGGTGGCTGGGGTATGTCTGGCAGTTGGCCTGGGCTTGGCCGGGCATCACCCGGTGTCACCCATGCTGGCGCTGGTGCTGCTGTGCCTGGCGAGTTGTCTGGTGGCCTGGCAACCCCGGCTGTGGTTGTGGCTGGTGCCGGCCTGCCTGCCCTGGCTGAATTTTTCGCCATGGACGGGTTGGCTGGTGTTTGAAGAGTTCGACATCCTGCTGCTGGGCACCTTGGCCGGGGGCTATGCCCGCTTGGCCTGGGACAGGCCAGCCGACCCCAAGAACCCGGCCTGGCAAACCAGGCACTGGCTCGTGGTTCTGGTGCTCTTGTCGGGCCTGCTGGCCCTGTGGCGTGGCGTGGCCGACGCGGGCGGCTGGTCTTTTGACTGGTTTGCCAACTACAGCGACGCCTTGAACAGCTGGCGGGTCTTCAAAAGCCTGGGGTTTGCCGTGCTCTTGATCCCGCTGCTGCGCCGCGAGTTGTCCATCGCACCCGAGCTTGCCCCAGCCACCTTGGCGATCGGTGTGGTCAGTGGCTTGACGCTGGTGGTGCTGGCCAGCCTGTGGGAGCGCGTCGCTTTTCCGGGCTTGCTGAACTTTTCAAACCCCTACCGCACGGTGGCCTTGTTTTGGGAGATGCATGTGGGTGGCGCCGCCATCGACAGCTACCTGGCCATGACCGCGCCTTTTGTGGTGTGGGCCTTGTATGCCACACGTCGACCAGCCCAGTGGCTCGGCTTGGCCTTGCTGGCCTTTTGGGGTGGCTACATTTGCCTGACCACGTTTGCGCGTGGGGTCTACCTGGCGGTGCTGGCTCCGCTGCTACTGCTGGCGTTTTTGCTGTGGTTACAAAATCAGGCGCGTCATGGTCGAAATGCCTGGCAGGGCCTGCGCCACCAAAGCAACTCGCCAAGTTGGCGCCTCAAAGCCAGCCTGGTGCTGTTGGCCACCTTGATCCTGCAAGTGTTTGCGGTGCTCGAAGGCGGCACCTTCATGTCAGAGCGACTGGCCAGCGCCGGGCAAGATCTCTCCAGCCGCGCTGACCATTGGAAAAGTGGTGTTGGTCTGCTCAACAGCCCAGGCGACTGGCTGCTGGGCAAAGGCTTGGGGCGTCTGCCCGCCAACTATGCAGCGCAGGTGCCAAAAGAAGAATTTCCCGGCGACGCCAGGCTTCACCGGGAGCCCCCCACAGGACAGGCAGCGCAACAGTTCGTCACCCTCTACGGTCCTAAAACCCAGGCGGAACTGGGCGGCGTTTTCGAGCTGACGCAACGGGTTGCTTTGGCCGAACCCAATGGCTACCGCGTACAACTCGACATCCGGGTCAAACAGACAACACACTTTGAGTTGTTTCTCTGTGAGCGACATCTGTTGTATGACAGGGCATGCCAGGCGGCTTACGTCGACATCTCCCCCGCCGAAGGGGCAATCCCGTTCGCCTGGCAGCGCAAAACCGTGGCTCTTGTCGGCCCCCCCTTGGGGGTTGAACGCTGGTTTGCCCCCCGGCTCAAAATGTTTTCTATCTCGGTGGTGGAGGCAGGTGCCCAGGCAGATGTGAACAACATCGTTCTGACCGGCTCCAGGCCGCAGACCTTGCTGAGCAATGGCGACTTTTCTGCCGGACTGGCCCATTGGTTCCCGGCGGCACAATCTTATTTTGTGCCTTGGCATCTGGATAACCTGTTGCTCGAGGTGCTGGTAGAACGCGGTGTGCTGGGCGTGCTGGCAGGCTTGTTGCTAGTGGGTTATGCGGTGTGGCGCCTGGTCCTGGGAGGCGCCAGATTGCATCCACTGGCACCCTATTTGGCGGCATCGCTGGTCGCGGTTTTGCTGGTTGGGCTGGTGAGCAGCGTGATGGATGTGCCACGTGTTGCGCTCCTGTTTTTCTTGCTGATTTTCCTGTCGATCGAATCTTCAGGACAGCCCCACGATGCCAGGCCCTAGAGGCGGCATTGTGTCGCTTTGTTGTGATAATGTTCTGAAATCTACGCTGTTTAGGGATTGTTCATGAAGATAACCGTGATTGGTACCGGCTATGTTGGCTTGGTATCGGGAACTTGCTTGGCCGAAGTCGGCAACGATGTGCTCTGTTTGGATGTGGATCCGGCAAAAATCAAAACACTCGAAGAAGGTGGCATCCCGATTTTCGAGCCAGGTTTGCAAGAACTTGTCAAACGCAATGTTGCTGCGGGGCGCCTGCATTTCACCACCGATGTCGAACGCGCAGCGCACTTTGGCACCATTCAATTCATTGCGGTAGGTACCCCGCCTGGCGAAGACGGCTCGGCCGACATGAAATATGTCACCGCTGCTGCACGCAACATCGGCAAATACATGACCGACTACAAAGTGGTGGTCGACAAAAGCACCGTGCCGGTGGGCACCGCTGACGCTGTGCGCGCGGCCATTACAGAAGAGTTGAACAAACGCGGTGTGAATACACCGTTCAGTGTGGTCTCCAACCCCGAATTCCTCAAAGAAGGCGCGGCCATTGAGGACTTCATGAAGCCCGACCGCATCATCGTCGGTTGTGACGACGAACAAGCTGCACTCAATATGCGTGCGCTTTACGCGCCGTTCCAGCGCAACCACGACCGGCTGATCCTGATGGACATCCGCAGCGCGGAGCTCACCAAATACGCCGCCAACGCCATGTTGGCGACCCGCATCAGCTTCATGAACGAACTGGCCAATCTGGCCGAGAAGCTGGGGGCCGATATCGAACATGTGCGCCGTGGCATCGGAAGCGACCCACGCATTGGTTATGACTTCTTGTACGCCGGTGCAGGATATGGCGGCTCATGCTTCCCCAAAGACGTCAAGGCATTGATCAAAACAGCGGCAGTGGATGGTGGCATCGACCTCAAAGTCCTCAACGCGGTGGAGGAAGCCAACGACCTGCAAAAACATGTGTTGGCCAACAAAATCAAGACGCGTTTTGGCGCTGATCTGACGGGCAAACACTTTGCGTTGTGGGGACTGGCCTTCAAGGCCAACACCGACGACATGCGCGAAGCCACCAGCCGCGAAGTGATCAAGGACTTGATCGCTGCTGGCGCCACGGTCACCGCCTACGACCCAGTGGCGGGCGCCGAGGCCAGGCACTGCTTTCCCGATGAACCGCGTTTAAGTTACGCCGACAGCCAAAGTAGCGCGCTTGACAACGCAGATGCGCTGGTGATCGTCACCGAGTGGAAGGAGTTTCGCAGCCCCGACTTTGACACCCTGAAAGCCAAGCTCAAGGCGCCGATCATTTTTGATGGTCGCAATCTGTACGACCCCAAGATGGTGCGGGACCTTGGCTTTGAATATTTGGCGATTGGCCGCTAAGAAAGCGGCGTTGGAGAGCAACCCCAAGCGCCAAGCAAACGGCCCAATCCAGTTGGCGCTGCAGAGAACCCAATGATCAAAATATTCAACCATTACTTTCACAAACGAACCGTGTTCCAGATCGCACTGGACTTGGTGCTGCTGCTGTTGATTGCGCTGATCAGCGCTACCGCGCATGAGACGCAACCGGCTCCTGTTGGCCTCAAGGCGGTTATGACCTTTCTGATACTGGCAGGCGCCATGATGCTTCTGAACGCCAGTCTGGGCTTTTACCAACGGGTTCACAACCGCTCTCTGGGACAAACCTGCGCACGCGCCGTGCTGGCCTGGTTATGCATGGCGCCCGTTATTCTGGCTCTGGCGACGCGTTTTTTCGATCCGAGATCATTTGCGTTGACCCTGTTGTCCGCGATCACCCTGATGCTGCTGCTGCGTGTTTATGTGATGCACTTCACGCCCCGTAATCTGATGCGCCAGCGGGTGCTGGTGTTTGGCACCGGCTCGCGCGCCAAGCTGGTGGGCACGGCTCTGCTCAAGTCCGACCCGAGTGTGGATCTGGTCGGCTATTACGCCGGCCCCAACGAACAAGAAGCGATGGTTTCGGCCTGGGGCTTGCTGTCCATGACCAACTCGCTGACCGATATCGTCAAAGAACAACAAGTGGACGAAATCGTGGTGGCACTGTCAGAACGACGTGGGGGCAGCATGCCTTTGCGTGAGTTGTTGGATTGCAAGCTGCAAGGGGTCAAGGTGGTGGACATTGCCACACACTTTGAGCGAACGCTTGGCCAGATTCGGCTTGAGTCCCTGTCTGCGGGTTGGTTGATTTTTGGTGATGGCTTTGGTACCGGCTGGTTCAGAGCATTGATCAAGCGAATCTTTGACATTATTTGCGCCACTATCCTGATTGTGCTGACCTTGCCGGTGATGTTGATCACAGCGATTTTGATCGTGTTGGAAGACGGCTTTCCCATCCTGTATTTCCAGGAACGCGTGGGACAAAACGGCCGCCTCTTCAATGTGGTGAAGTTCCGCAGCATGGGCACGGATGCCGAAAAGGATGGCAAACCACGCTGGGCCTCGGCCAAAGACGACCGGGTGACGCGTGTCGGGCGGGTGATTCGCAAAGTGCGTATCGACGAACTTCCGCAACTGTTTAGCGTACTGACTGGTGCCATGAGCATGGTCGGGCCGCGCCCGGAGCGCCCCTTCTTTGTCGACAAATTGACGCAGGAGATTCCTTATTACGCGATCCGCCATAGCGTCAAACCGGGGGTCACCGGTTGGGCCCAGGTGCGTTACCAATACGGGTCATCGGTTGAGGATGCGGCGGAGAAACTGCAGTACGACTTGTACTACGTTAAAAACCACTCCTTGCTTTTGGACATTGTGGTGATGTTCGAAACCATCGGTGTGGTGGTGATGCGCAAGGGCGCACAGTAAGGCTTCGGCACCCATGAACAGTGGCAATCTCGATTTGACCGCCTGGAGCGACGGACTAGCGGGGGTTTTCTACGCTATCTTTGCGCTGCGGCTGCTGCAATCCGGCTATCTGAGGTCTCCGAGAGAATCCACCAAGGTGACAGTGCTGGCTGCCGTGTCGCTGAGCGCTGCATGGGGCTGGTCAACACTGCTCTTAACGCTGACACAAGACCCACTGATGGCGCTGGTCACAACGCTGTTTGACCAATTGCGGTACACCGCTTGGTTTGTTTTTTTGCTCCTGCTGCTGCACACCAGTCGATCCAACAAAGGGTTGGTCGGCAACAAAAGCCTGATGATCTGGGCCGCGCTGCTGGCTATTTCGGGCCCCGTATCTCTGCTGTTTGCGACACTGGAAATCGACGCAGTGACACAGTCCACGCGCTGGCTCCTCTTCAGCGCCATGGCGATGCCTGTTTTTGCGCTGGTGCTTTTGGAGCAGGTATTTCGTAATGCCACCGAAGACTCCCGCTGGAACATCAAGCCGTTGGCACTGGGACTGGCGGGCACCTTCTTGTTTGACCTGTATTTGTTTTCGCAGGCGGTATTGTTCAATCGTCCTGATGAGGATGCGTTGAGCATTCGCGGTGGGGTGCATGCCTTGATGATGCCATTGCTGCTGCTCTCCAGCACCCGGCGCAGCGACTGGATTGCCAAAATCCAGCTCTCTCCCAAGGCTGCGTTTCACTCTGCCACTTTGCTGATCGCAGGCATTTATCTGATCTTTATTTCTGCGGTGGGCTATTACGTGCGCTACTTTGGCGGCGAATGGGGGCGTGCCTTGCAGTTGGGACTGGTGGTGTTCGCTCTGATCATGTTGGTCATACTCACCCTCTCCGGCACCATGCGGGCCAAGCTCAAGGTGTTTCTGGGCAAGCACTTTTTCCGCTACCGTTACGACTACCGCGAAGAGTGGCTCAAATTCACTCGCGCTCTGTCGGCCAGCAATTCGCCGCAGGAACTGGGTTCGCAGGTGGTTCGTGGTCTGGCAGAAATGGTCGAAAGCCCGGCAGGCGGACTGTGGTTGCGCGTTCAAGGTGAGACAGCCTTCAGCCAAACCGCACGCTGGAATTTGGCCGCCACCCACGACAAAGAGCCGGTGGACTCGCCCATATGCCTCTACATGGCCGATGGCGGCAGGCTGATCAACTTGGAGGACTACCGATCCTTCTCTCGCCGCTACGGCAGCTTGAAAATTCCGGTCTGGCTGCAGGAACTGCCCCAAGCCTGGCTGGTGATCCCCTTGATGGTGGGCGACGAGTTGATCGGCTTTGTGGTGTTGGCCAGTGCACGTACCCTGTTCGAAGTGAACTGGGAGGTCAACGACCTGTTAAAAACCGCCAGCAAACAGGCCGCCAGTTATCTGGCCCAGATGCAGGCCACCGAAGCGCTGCTGGAAGTGCGCAAGTTTGACGCTTTCAACAAGATGTCAGCTTTTGTGGTGCACGACCTCAAAAACATCGTCACCCAGCTCTCGCTCATGATGAAAAATGCCAAGCGGCTGGGTAACAACCCAGAATTTCAGCAAGACATGCTGATGACAGTCGAAAATTCGCTGGACCGCATGCGCCAACTGATGCTGCAACTGCGTGAAGGTGCCACGCCACCGGGCAAGGCCTTTGGCGTGAACTTGAGTGCCATTGTCAAGCGTGTGCAAGCGGTCTCTGCGGCACGAGGGCGCACCCTGGAGGTGTTGGCAACGGAGCCAGTGGACACGCGTGGGCACGAAGAGCGGCTGGAGCGCATCATCGGCCATGTGGTGCAAAATGCTTTCGATGCGACCGACCCAAGTGGCCATGTCTGGCTCAGACTGGAACGCGCTGGTGGCCAGGCCCGCATTGTGGTGAAAGACACCGGCCAAGGCATGACACAGGACTTTATCCGTGATCGGCTCTTCAAACCGTTTCAAACCACCAAGCAAGGTGGCATGGGCATTGGTGCTTATGAAAGTTACCAATACGTCCAAGAGTTAGGTGGCAAGATCGACGTCCAGAGTGAAGTCAACCAAGGAACCACGGTGACACTGCTGCTACCCCTGTTTGAGACCCAGAAAAATTCCGACCTTCACCCCCTAGAGCACGCATGACCTCCGAAAAATCTCGCCCTTTGATGATTGTTGAAGACGATCTGGCGCTGCAAAAGCAGATCAAATGGTCGCTGGACCGCTTTGAAACCGTCACCGCCAGTGACCGCGAATCAGCCCTCTTGCAAATGCGCAAGAGCCTGCCCGCGGTGGTCACCATGGATTTGGGTTTGCCGCCCGATGCGGACGCTGTGTCCGAAGGCTTTCGGTTGCTTGAGCAAATCATGGCGTTTGACGCTGACATCAAGGTCATTGTGTTGACCGGTCAGAATGACCAGACCAACGCCCTGCGCGCGGTGGCCATGGGCGCTTATGATTTCTTCGCGAAGCCTTTCGAGCCCGAACTGCTGAACCTCACGGTGGAACGCGCCTTTCGCCTGTTCGAGTTGCAGGCAGAAAACAAGCGGCTGCGTTCGCTACACCACCCGGACGCCCTGGCTGGCCTGACCACCCGTGACCCTCAGATGATGCGCATCTGCCGCACCATTGAAAAAGTGGCTGCCAGCAATGCCACCGTCATGCTGCTGGGCGAAAGCGGTACCGGTAAAGAAGTTCTGGCGCGCGGCTTGCACCAGGCGTCGCCCAGGCGATCTGAAAAATTCGTGGCCATCAACTGCGCCGCCATTCCTGAAAATCTGCTCGAGAGCGAACTCTTTGGCTACGAAAAGGGGGCGTTTACTGGCGCGGCAAAAACCACTTTGGGTAAGATCGAAACGGCCAACGGCGGCACCTTGATGCTGGATGAAATTGGCGATTTGCCCTTTCAGTTACAAGCCAAGCTGCTACGATTTTTGCAGGAGCGCACAATTGAGCGTGTCGGTGGCAGGCAGGAAATTGCGGTGGATGTGCGCATCGTCTGCGCCACCCACCAAGACCTGATGGCGCTCGCCAAGGAAAACCGATTCCGCGAAGATTTGTATTACCGGCTGGCAGAAATTGTGGTCAACATCCCGCCGTTGCGCGACCGGGTCGGCGACTCGGCCCTGCTGGCCCACGCTTTTGTCCGCAAGTTTGCCCAGGAGCAAAACCGCTCGTCGCTCACGCTCAGTGAAGACGCCGTCAAGGCCATCGAGCAACACCCTTGGCCTGGCAACATCCGCGAACTGGAAAACTGCATCAAGCGCGCTGTCATCATGGCCGACGGCAACCAGATCACGCGCGAAGACATTGGTCTGCGCCCTGCCAGCGACGCACTCGATACCTCATTGGACTTGCGCGTGATTCGTGACAACGCCGAGAAAACAGCCATTTTGGCGGCATTGGGGCGCGTCAATGGCAATGTGTTGAAAGCCGCCGAGTTATTGGGTGTGAGCCGCCCCACGCTTTACGATTTAATGCACCGCTTAGGGCTGAAGTAAGTTCTTTGTTCCAAGCAATTTCATTCTGGGTCCATCATGACATTCCAAAAAAATCATGCGCGTGCCGCACTCTCTGCGCTGCTGGTGTCTTTGCTGCTGGTAGCGTGTGGCGACAAGCCCGAAGCCATGATCAGTTCTGCCAAAGACTATCTGGCCAAGAACGACAACAAGGCGGCTGTCATCCAGATCAAGAACGCCCTGCAAAAAAACCCGGACCTGCCCGAAGCGCGCTATTTGCTTGGGAAAACACTGCTTGAGACTGGTGATGCAGCTGGCGCTGAGACCGAACTTCGAAAAGCGCTGACCCTGAATTACCCACAAGAGCAAACGATTCCCTTGCTGGCGACAGCGCTGTTGGCACAAGGCCAGGCACAAAAGGTCATTGCCGAGTTTGGCAAAACAAGCCTCACCGACAAGACGGCCCAGGCGGCACTCTTGACCAACTTGGCTAGCGCGTATGCCGCCCTAGGTCGGGCAGACTCCGCCCAAGCGTCTTTGACAGCAGCCCTCGCGTCCGCACCCGACTATGCCGCAGCCAGGCTGATTCAAGCACGCCAAAAGGGCGGCCAGCGCGACTTTGATGGCGCACTGGCCATCACGGATGACGTCATTGCCAAGACCCCGCTGAACTTTGAAGCCTGGAAACTCAAGGGCGACCTGCTGCGCTACGCCAAAAACCTGCCAACCGAGGCATTGGCTGCGTACCGAAAATCCATCGACATCAGGCCTGATTTCCTGGCTGGCCAGACCGCTGTGATCACCTTGCTGTTGCAGCAAAACAATCTGCCGGACGCAGCCAGCCAACTTGAACAGTTGAAAAAACTCGCGCCCAATCACCCCCAAACCAAGTTCCTGCAAGCCAATCTGGCCTACCAACAAAAAGACATGAAGGCTGCGCGTGAGCTGGCGCAGCAGGTGTTGAAAGTGGCACCGAACAGTGTGCAAGGTCTGCAACTGGCCGGGGCGATTGAGCTGCAACTCAATTCGCCGGTGCAGGCAGAGGTCTTTTTGACCAAAGCACTGCAAGCGGCACCCGGCCTACCTTTGGCCCGCCGCTTGCTGGTGATGACTTACCTGCGCTCGGGGCAAGCCACCAAAGCATTGGACACCCTGAAACCCGGACTGGCTGGCGACAATGTTGACCCCGCTCTGTACGCCTTGGCTGGCGAAGTCTTCCTGCAAAACAATGATGTGAAGAGGGCTGAAGAATATTTCACCAAGGCCACCCAGCTTGACCCCAAGAACGCCAGAAACCGCACTTCACTGGCCCTGACCCACATGGTCAGCGGTCAAGTGGATAGCGCATTTGAAGAGCTGCAAGACATTTCGGCATCCGACAGTGGCGTCACCGCGGATTTGGCACTGATCAGCTCTCATCTGCGCCGCCAAGAACTCGACAAGGCCCTCAAAGCCATTGATCAACTTGAGAAAAAGCAAGCCAACAAGCCACTGGCAGCCAACCTGCGCGGGCGGGTCTTGCTAGCCAAACAAGATATGCCTGGCGCACGCAAAAGTTTCGAGCGCGCGTTGCAGATTGACCCCCTGTTCTTCCCTGCGGTAGCCAGTCTGGCGGGCATAGATCTGGCCGAGAAAAAGCCCCAGGATGCCAAGGCGCGCTTTGATGCTGTGCTGGCCAAAGACCCCAAAAACGTCCAGGCGTTGCTTGCCAAAGCTGAGCTGGCCGCCAGAACCGAGGCACCCAAGGACGAAGTGGCCAAACTGATCACCAACGCCGTGAACGCCAACCCAACCGATGTTGCGCCGCGCCTGCTCTTGATCGACTTCCATCTGCGCAACAAAGACGTCAAACAAGCCACGTCGGTGGCACAAGACGCGGTCGCATCCATGCCTGACAGCCCCGAACTGCTGGACGCGCTGGGGCGCACGCAACTCGTAGCAGGCGAGTTCAACCAAGCCATTGCCAGCTTCAATAAACTGGCCGGCATGCAACCTCTGTCGCCGCAGCCCTATTTGCGACTGGCCGATGTGCACATGGCCAACAAGGACAAAGCCTCGGCCGCAGTCGCCCTGCGCAAAGCGCTGGAGATCAAGCCCGACTTGCAGCAGGCCCAACGCGGCACCATCTTATTGGACATGGACGGGAAAAACATCTCGGGCGCGTTGGCGACGGCCAAAACCATGCAAAAACAGGGTCCCAAAGATGCCATCGGCTATGTGCTTGAAGGTGACATCAACGCCTCACAAAAAAATTGGGGGGCAGCCGTATCGGCCTACCAGACCGGCCTGAAACAAGTCAATTCGACTGAACTCGCTATCAAGCTTCACTCCGTTTTGCTGGCAGCAGGCAAGGCGTCAGAAGCAGACAAGTTTGCGGCCACTTGGCAAACAGACCACCCCAAAGATGCCGGCTTCCTGCTGTACCTGGGTGACGGCGCGATCAATCGCAAGGACTACGCAGGCGCAGAAAAACTGTACCTCCATGTGACGCAGTTGCAACCCAACAATGCAATTGCCTTCAATAACCTCGCATGGGTAACCGCTCGCCTGAACAAAGATGGCGCCATCGCCTTGGCTGAAAAAGCAAACGCCTTGACGCCCAACCAACCTGCTTTTATGGACACACTAGCCGTGCTGCTGTCGGACAAAGGCGATTACGCCAAGGCGCTAGAGATTCAAACCAAAGCCGTTGGGCTTCAACCGCAAAACCTGATGTTTAAGCTGAACCTGGCCAAGATTCAGATCAAGAGTGGGAAAAAAGACTTGGCAAAAGCGCAACTGGATGAATTGTCCAAATTGGGAGACAAGTTCGAGGGGCAAAAAGAAGTGATGGACTTGCGGAAGTCGTTGTGATTTCTTCTGTCGGATTTGTTTACAACTTAGCCTTTCCAAAAACCATAAGCCGAAAGAAGTCAAAAAAACTTATTTAAAATCAAACGCTTATCTGTGAGATTGGCATTGGCCCGACTATTGCTTGTCTTTAACAAGCAGCATGATCGACATGCCAACAAAGTTGTAGTCAAAGACAATCTCAATGGATTGTTTGAAAAGGTGGAGTGCCATGTCCGAAAAATTTGAAAAAGATGCGCTGAACTCAAGTCTGGTCAGTGCAGCCTCAACCGGTATCGCTCGGCGCAAACTGATTCGCGCAGGATTGGCTGCAGCACCGGTGATGCTGGCGCTGAAAAGCCAGTCTGCACTTGCAGGCGGCAATGGTGAACACCTGAATTGTTCGGTTTGGGCCTCTTTGAGCGCGGCGAAAGGTTGCACGAAAAGCCATGCGCCAGCCCCCAAAAACACTTGCGATGGTTACGACAAGTGGAAGGACAAAGACACCAAGGTTTTCCCTAAATGTGGGTACAAGTTTCATAACGACAGCAATTCCAATACCCAAAAAGTGCCTTTTGATGGGAAAGAATTTAGGGACACGAATGGCAACTCATACACCTACCATGATCTGAAAATGGTTTGTGCGGGGGTAGACAGTAAGGGCAAAGCCTTCACGGGTGTCAATTACGAGAAACAACTGTTGGCCAAGCATTGTGCGGCGATGGTTCTCAATTGCGCTGTTGGAAACAGCCCTTTGACAGAAAGTCAGGTGAGATCGATCTGGAGCAGTTGCAAGGACAATGGGACTTGGACGCCGCCAGGAGGAGGCGCTGCGTGGACCCGAGCCCAATGTAATGATTATTTCAATTACATCTGCCTAGGAACCGAACCTGCTGGCTGGAAGCTTGACTGCCGAGCTTGACATTGCCTGGCGGTGTAGTCGCCGGGGCGAGTTTTATCTCAAGTCCTGGCAAGATGGTATGGTCGTCTTCAACGCGGCAGACGGACATTTACAGTGCCTGAGCCCCGTTTACGGCCAAGTGTTTGAATTGCTGGCATCTGGACAGGTGAAGTCATCGTTTGAACTGGCCAGCGAATTGCTGGCAGAGTCCGCCGCACCAGAGGATGTGGAACTGGTGGAGAATGCGCTGAACGCACTGGCTTCATCCAACTTAATCGAACGTGTGACCGGTTGACCTCCCCCACTCTCTCAACGATCTCGAAAACTGAGTTAACCCGGCAACTCCAGAGTGATGGGCTTTGGTTACGGGTGGCTCCTTTTGTCTTCCAGATACGCAGCCCCATTCCGGTCGTTGCAGATGGTTTGCACACGCTGTATGGCGACTACGAACTGGCATCCCCAGACGAGTTTGCCGACTTTCACATCACGGTGGCTTACGGCCCGCTGCACAAAAAATCGGTGTGTGTGTTCCAAGTTGACGGTGTTGAACCGTTTACGCCCTTGGCGGCGGGTGAAGGTTTTGCGTTTCTGGAATGGGGCCTCAATTGGTGCGTGACCACCCATCTGCACACCTGGCTCACCATCCACTCAGCCGTTCTGGAGCGGCATGGTCGGGCACTGATCTTGCCCGCACCACCTGGCTCGGGCAAGAGCACGCTGTGCGCCAGTTTGTTGCTCCATGGTTGGCGCCTCTTGTCGGATGAAATGACCCTGTTGGACCCAGATACCGGGCTGGTCACACCGTTTCCAAGACCGGTCAGTCTGAAAAACCAGTCGATTGACATCATCAGGAAGCGTGACAAAAGCGTGGTCATCGGCCCCATCGCTTTTGACACCATGAAGGGCAATGTGGCCCACATGCGCGCACCAACGGATAGCTTGAAGCGCGCCAGTGAAAAGGCTTTGCCCGCCTGGGTGATCTTTCCTCAATACGTGGCAGATGCGCCAGCCAGTCTGACACCGCGCGGCAAAGCCACCAGCTTCATGCAACTGGCCGAAAACAGCTTCAACCAATCAGCACAGGGGCGGAGAGGCTTTGAAGCACTCGCCCGCCTGATCGACCAGTGCGATTGTTATGACTTTTCATATGGTCGGCTTGATGAAGCCATGGCAATTTTTGCCGACCTGCCCCTGCCAACATGACTTTGCCGTCCATCAAGCTGTTAAAGGATGCGTTGGTTGAGCCGCATTCGTTGACCACACTGACGCTCACGCAATGGGATCTGTTGGTTCGCCAAGCACGCAATGCGGGCCTGCTGGCCCGCATTGCCGCAGATTGCCAGACCTTCAACTTGCTCGATGACATTCCGAGACAAGCCCGCAGACATCTGGACTCGGCGGCGGTGCTGGCCAGACGCCAGCACCGGGAGTTGCGCTGGGAGGTGCAACTGATCGAAGAAGCCCTGGCACCGACAGGCATCGCGTTTGTGCTGCTCAAAGGGGCGGCCTATGCCATGGGCGGGCTGCTGGCCGCGCGGGGGCGCATGATGTCTGACGTAGACATTCTGGTGCCCCGCACAGCGCTGCCTGAGGTCGAGTCAGCGCTGATGCAACGGGGCTGGGTGTCTGACGCCAACTCGGACTACGACCAGCGTTATTACCGTACCTGGATGCACGAGCTGCCACCGATGCGGCATTTCCACCGCGGCACCGTGATTGATGTGCACCACGCCATCGTACCCATCTCGTCGCGCTCACACCCCAGTTCTGAGGCGCTGCTGTCTTCGGCTCTGACGTTGGATGGGCACCTCAAGGTCCAGTCCTTGGCGCCTCTAGATATGGTGTTACACAGCGCCTCACATCTGTTCCACGAAGGTGAACTGGATCAGGGCTTTCGCGGCATCGTCGATCTGGACAGCCTGCTGCGGGAGTTCGGCGCCTCACCAGATTTTTGGGAGCAACTGGTGCCCCGCGCCGTTGAACTCGAACTGGTGCGGCCACTGTTTTATGCCTTGCGCTACACCAGGCTGATGCTTGGCACCCCGGTGCCATCGGACGTCATGGCGCAGGTGAGCCATGCTAGCGGCGCGCCCCAGTCATCGCTGTTCCTGGCCTGGATGGACGCGCTGTTCTTGCGCGCCCTGCGACCGACCCACGCCAACACATCCGATGGCTGGACACCGCTGGCCAGGTGGCTGCTGTATGTGCGTGGCCACTGGATGCGTATGCCACCTGGGCTACTGGTCCGGCATCTGGTGCGCAAGAGCTGGATGGCGTGGTTTCCCGACAAAAAGGATCCCGAGTCCGCCAGCGGATAATCCCGCCCCTATGGCACTCATCACACTTCTAGACGCCCAGCTGGCATTCGGCCACGTGGCCCTGCTCGACCACGCTGATTTTTCCCTGGAAACGCAGGAGCGCGTCGGCCTGATTGGCCGCAACGGCGCGGGCAAATCGAGCATGCTCAAGATTCTGGGTGGTTTGGACAAGCCCGACGACGGCACCACCCAGGTGCAAAACAATGTGCGCATCGCCTACGTGGCGCAGGAACCGCAGCTCGACGCAGACGCTACTATTTTTGAAGCTGTCAGCGAAGGATTGGCAAGGGTCAGAGCCCTGATTGATGAATATTCCGAGGGCCACGGCGACCTCGACGCGATGCAAAGCGAAATCGAGTCGCTGGACGGCTGGAACTGGGAACAACGTGTGGGCGAGACCCTGCACCGCCTGCATCTGGCGCCCGACGCGATTGTGCGTACGCTCTCAGGTGGTAACAAAAAGCGTGTTGCCCTGGCGCAAGCGCTGGTGGCCGCGCCCGACGTGCTGCTGCTCGACGAACCCACCAACCACCTGGACCTGGACAGCATCGAGTGGCTGGAAGGCCTGCTGTGCGAGTTCAAGGGCAGCATCATTTGTATCACCCACGACCGCTCCTTCCTGGACAACGTGGCGACCCGCATCGTCGAGCTGGACCGGGGGAAATTGTTGTCCTACCCCGGTAATTTCGCCGCTTACCTGGTGCAAAAAGAGGAGCAACTGGCGCAAGAGGCGGTGATCAACGCGCGTGCCGACAAGCTGCTGGCCCAAGAGGAAATCTGGATCCGCAAAGGTGTGGAAGCACGCCGCACCCGCGCCCAGGCCCGCATCGTGCGCCTGGGTGAGTTGCGTGCCAAACACCAGGCACGGCGTGAAGCGGTGGGCAGCGTCAACATGGACGTGGTCACCGGCGCCTCCAGCGGCAAACTGGTGGCGGAGCTGACGCATGTGTCCAAAACCTTTGTCGACCGCAAAATCGTCGACGACTTTTCCGCCACCATCCTGCGCGGCGACAAGATTGGTCTGCTCGGGCCCAATGGCGCGGGTAAAACCACCCTGCTCAAACTGATTCTGGGTGAACACCAGGCCGACCCGGCACCCGCCAACGCACCCGCACCTGAACCCGGCCACAGCCCGTGGGGCACGGTGCGCCAAGGTGCCAACATCTCGGTCGCCTACTTTGACCAGATGCGCAACGCGCTGGACCTGGACGCCACGCTGGAAGACTTCATCAGCCCCGGCTCCGAGTGGATCGAGATCGGCAACCAGAAAAAACACGTCAAGAGTTACCTGGGCGACTTCTTGTTCTCACCCGCACGCGCCAACTCGCCCGTGCGGTCCTTGAGCGGTGGCGAGCGCAACCGCCTGCTGCTGGCGCGCCTGTTTGCCCGCCCGGCCAATGTGCTGGTGCTCGATGAGCCGACCAATGATCTGGACATCGACACGCTCGAATTGCTCGAAGACCTGCTGCAAAACTACGACGGCACGGTGTTTCTGGTCAGCCATGACCGGACCTTCCTGGACAACGTGGTCACCAGCACCATCGCTTACGAAGGCAACGCCAAATGGCGTGAGTACGAGGGCGGTGTGACCGACTGGCTGGTGCAAAGCAAACGCGCCGCCGAGATCGCCAAGAGCAAGGGCCAAAAAGGCCCCAAGCCCTTTCACTATGAGCGCGATCAGCTATCAAAAGCGCAGCAACCAACCACCCCCGATGCGGCGCCCGTCGCAGCGGCACAAGCAGCCACTGCGGCCAAGACCCGCAAACTCAGCTTCAAAGAACAGCGCGAACTCGACGGTCTGCCCGACCTGATTGCCAAGCTGGAGGCCGAGCAGGCCGACGCCAACGCGCTACTGGCTGACGGCAGCCTGTATGCGGTGGACAACGCCCGTGCCCTGAAGCTGGCGGCGCGCAGCGCCCAGATTGATGACGAACTGCTGGCAGCGTTGGAGCGCTGGGAAATCCTGGGTAATCCGTCCGCCTGATCACAGGTCAGCCAGCGGCACGTTGCCCGCCACCTCATCCACGCGCAGCAGGGCAATCAGCTCCGCCAGATCGTGGTCGAGTTGCTGCAAGGTGGCTTCTGGCAGCTTGGCCAAGGCGCCTGGCAACACCCCCTCAAACGGGCCTGGCGCGTTGTCCAGCAACGCCAGCGCTGCGGGCATAACAAACAACAGCACCTGGCGCTTGTCGGTCTGGCCTTTTTCGGCGCGAATCAAGCCTTTGGTGAGCAGCCCTTTGACCAGGTTGCTGGCGGTGGACTGGTGCACATCCATGCAGTTGGCCAGTTCGCCCAGACCCACGCCAGGCTGATCGCGGATCACACTCAGGGCCCAGACCTGTGCACCGCCCAGGCCAACCTGTTTTTCGACTTGTTTGAAATGGGTGCGCACCGCATTAAAAACAATGCGAAAACGCCGCAAAACCTGGGCGGGTTGCACCGGCGTGGCGCCAGAGACTTCGGTGGGAGACATAAACAATCGCTGATAAATGAATGGTGGTGATCATAGTTGCCACCGCGACGGCTTGAGCTGGTTCCAGTGGCCGGTTGACTTCAGGCCGGCGCGTCTGTGAGGAGTTGCTGGCGCGCCAAACGCGTCATCAGGTCATCAAAGGAATAAAAGCCGTTTTGGCACTGGGCCAACTGCTTGAGCGCAAACACCGCGCCGGTGCCAAAGGCACGCCGCTCGATCGAGTTGTGGATCAGACGCACCGTCTGGTGCGGGAAGCCAAAAATCACCTCATGGTGACCGATGATGCCGCCCAGGCGCAGCGAGGTGATCCGCTCGTCCTCGACCTGCAGGCTGTGCGCAATCTGGCGTGCGGTGCCAGAGACTTCAGGCTTGTCACGGAAATGTTGCTCCAGGATCTCCACATCGGCAAAGGGCGCAATCTGGCGCAACAGCTTGGCGGCCATGATCAGGAAGTTGATGCCCAGCGTGATATTGGGTGAGCACATCACCCGTGTGTCATGCCCCAGCTCGCGCGCATAGTCCAGATCGGTCGGGCTGTAGGCAGAGATGGCGCTGACCAGCATGATGCCGCGCTGGCGCACCGCCGGGCCATACGCATGCAGGCTCTCTGGCCGTGAAAAATCCACCAGCGCATCAACGGGATTGGCATCCAGCCAGGGCGCCCAATCTGGCGCCGCCAGACCCACCAGCGGAATGGCTGTCTCAGGCACCGTCTGCGGCGTGACGCTGGCCGACCTGCGGGCCACCCAGGCCAGCTCAAAACCGGGTTCATCGTGCAGCACCTGTGCCACCGCCTGCCCAGCCTTACCGTATCCCACCAAACCAACTTTCATGCTGTTGTCCTCCTATTTTGTTATTGGTTGCAGATGCAAGTTGTCTGCGCCAGAGCGACAATATAACAAAATACATTTGCATCAATGTATTATTGACTCATACAGCCCCATGCCCAGTGATGATTTACCGCGCCGCGCCCACCCCATGAGCCCAGACCACCGCCACGCCCCCCTGCTCGACGCCGTGCGTCGTGACCTGTCCAACTGGCCGCTGTGGGCTGCCCGCGCGGTGGTGATTGGGTTTGCCGCCTTGTCTGGGCTGACCGTGGTGGCGTTGACCTGGCTGACCGAGCACGCCTTTAGCCTGTTTGAGCAGTTGCACCGCATGGCCACTTGGGCACCCCTGTTATGGACGCCACTGTGCACCGCCGGCATTGTCTGGGCCATGCGCCGCTACGCGATGGGTGCCGCCGGCTCGGGCATTCCCCAGGTGATGGCGGCCATGGATGCCTCTGTCGCACCAGCGCAGCGCCATCTGTTTGTATCGCTGAAACTCACTTTGAGCAAAATGGCGATGACAACCTGGGGCTTGCTGGGTGGTTTGTCGCTGGGGCGCGAAGGCCCCAGCGTGCAGATCGCGGCCGGGGTCATGCACCATGCACGGCGCTATCTGCCCAACGCGGCCCCGGTGTCCCCCAACGGTTTGTTGATGGCCGGTGGTGCCGCTGGCATTGCCGCGGCCTTCAACACACCGCTGGGCGGCATCATGTTTGCCATTGAAGAGTTGTCACGGCGCCCGGAACAACGCAACACCGGCTTGCTGCTGGCCGCCATTGTGCTCAGCGGTTTGATGGCCGTCTCGGTGTATGGCAACGCGACCTACTTTGGCGTGATCCGGGTCGATCAGCTGAGCCTGGCGCTGGTCTGGCCGGCCTTGCTGGTGGCCTTGGCCTGCGGCGTGGCGGGCGGGCTGTTTGCCCGGCTGTTGTTGCAATGCGTGCGTGGCGATTCTGCAGATGGTGTGAGTCGCTGGCGACAAGACTCACCGGTGGTCTTTGCCGCTGCCTGTGGTCTGGTGGTGGCGGTGATCGGGTTGGTCAGCCACGGCAGCACTTTTGGCACCGGCTACACGCACAGCCGCAGCCTGCTCGAAGGCAGCGGTGAAGCCACGCCGCTCTACACCTTGCTGAAGTTTTTGGCCACCTGGATCACCGCCTGGTCAGGGGTGCCCGGCGGCATCTTTGCGCCCGCGCTGTCGATTGGTGGCTCGCTGGGCAACGACGTGGCCCAACTCACCCACTATGCCAACGCGCCAACCCTGATCGCGCTGGGCATGGCGGGATTTCTGGCGGCGGTGACGCAGGCGCCGCTGACCGCCTTCATCATCGTCATGGAAATGGTGGACGGTCACGCCTTGGTGCTGAGCCTGATGGCCACAGCGCTGGTGGCCAGTGGGGTGTCGCGCCTGTTGTCGGCGCCGCTGTACCAAGCGATGGCCAAGCTGCAACTGCAACGCCTGCCACCCACCGCGCCAGCCGCCTGACAGCACCACGCGACAAACATGGGCCAAAAAAAGGAGTCCCGAAGGACTCCGAACTCGACTGTGTACTCGTTGACTGACGTCGGTGACACGAGCATAGTATATTTGTGCAAATTTAATCAGCAACCCGGGGAAACCCTTGCCACGCCAGGGTGAATCGCCGGTGCCAGCCGCTTACTGAGCGGGTGCTGTTGGCGCGCGCGCGTTCTGCGCCTGTTGCAAAGGCAAGGGCAGGGTTTTGTCCATCCAGAGGCTCAGGTCGCGCCACATTCTGGCGATCTCGTCGCTGCTGGGCGCGCGCAAGGCGTTGGGCAACTCCACCGTCACCACCGGAATGCCACGCTGCAGGCCGCTGTAGTTGCCCAACGAGCCGGGGAACACCCCCACCTGATCCAGGTACAGCCGCCCCAAGCGTGTGGGTGGCAGCACCGGGCCGTCAAAGTCGAGCACCCCATACGGCGCGTGGATGCTGACGATCAGCTGTGGGGCAAAGCGGCCGATTTCGTCAAACAGGTATTTCGCCTCGGGCTCGCTCAAGGGGCTGGGGCCGGGCCAGCGGCGCGGGTCCTTGCGGGTGCGCTGCTCCCAGTAGACCTTGGTCTCGCGCTGCCAGTTGGGGGTGGGAAAGTTGCGGTTCAGGTCCACACCGTGGGCGTTCATGCGCCAGGGTTTGGGCCGGGCCAGACCGTCCGGGTTGAGCACCGGGATGAAACGCCAGTGGGTTTGTGCGGGCGCGGCCTGCGCCAGCTGCAACCAATGCAACGCGACCGACGCTGCCGTCAACTCGTCGCCATGCATGGTGGCCACCACCAGCACGCGCCGCTGCGCGTCCGCTGGTGCCAAATCGCGCACCAGGATCGCCCTGCCCTGCACGCTGCGCGCCCCACTGGGTTGCAGTTGCGCGGCTTGGCACAGCGCGGTTGACACCGCTGGCAGTTTGGCATAAATGTCAGTGCAGCCCCAAGCGCCATAAGGCGATACAGCTATAAAAAACATAACACCCTGAACGAGGGACTTGAGGCGGATAGACATGCTAGGGATTCTATGAAAGGTTTTTGCCGGGTCGATTAGCCTATCAACCCCGTCAAGCGGGCGTTTTGCGGTAGATTCAGGCCGATGATTTCAAGTCCTATTCGCGCCCAAGCGCAAGCACCCGGTTTCTCCAGCACCGAATTTCGTACCGCCCTTGGCATGTTTGCCACTGGAGTGACCATCGTCACCGCCCGCTCGCCAGAGGGTGCGCTGGTGGGGCTGACGGCCAGTTCGTTCAACTCGGTGTCACTGGCGCCACCGCTGGTGTTGTGGAGCCTGGCCCAAACCGCCAGCACCATGACCGCCTTTGCCAAAGGCTCGCACTACGCCATCAACATCCTGGCGGCTGACCAGCAAGCGCTGGCGCTGCGCTTTGCCTCGCGCACGGCAGACCGTTTTGCCGACGTCGACTTCAGCATCGGCCAGACAGGTGCCCCGCTGATCACCGGCAGCGTGGCCAGCTTTGAGTGCTTTAACCGCAGCCAGTATGTCGAAGGCGACCATGTGATTTTTGTGGGTGAAGTGGAACACTGCAGCTGCAGTGCAGGTGCCGCGCCGCTGCTTTACCACGGTGGCAAGTTTTACACCGAACACCCGCTTTACTACTGAATCAGTAGCTACAAGCCCTTATTAAATAAGGGCCACGGGCATTTTTCATACAAACGACTCGGGTCAAACACATTGTTCAAGCGCCCCCCGCAAACGCGCACCGCCCACGCGCGCGCCAAAGATTGATGATTTTTGTCATGTGGCACAAGGGCACAACGCGCTAGCATCGCGGCGACCTCACCATCCCACTTTGCCACCGTGTCACACCGCAACCTTCTCATCTACTCCACCGTTGACGGCCACACCCGGCTGATCTGTGAACGCATGCAAGCTGCCATGACGGCGCTGGGGCAGCCAGCCACGCTGGTGGCGCTGGAGCAGGCGCACACGCTTGAGCTGGCATCGTTTGATCGCATCGTCATTGGTGCCAGCATCCGCTACGGCAAACATCGCCCGCAGGTGATGGCCTTCATCAAGCAGCACCAAGCGCTGCTGGAGCGCAAAGCCAATGCGCTGTTCAGCGTCAACATCGTGGCGCGCAAGCCCGAGAAAAACCAGCCCCACACCAACCCCTACATGGTCAAGCTGCTCAAGCAGTTGGACTGGCAGCCGCAGTTGCTGGGGGTGTTTGCCGGTCGGCTGAACTACCCGGCGCTGGGCTACATTGACCGGCAGATGATCCGCTTCATCATGTACATCACCAAGGGCCCGACCGACCCGACCCAGGTGGTCGAGTTCACGGATTGGGCGCAGGTGCAGGCCTTTGCGCAGCAAGTCTGTGCCTTGCCACGGCCCGGCGAGCACTGAGCAGCGGCCTGCCCACGGCTGGCCGTCAAGCCGGCGGCGGGACTGGCGGCCAACAAAAAAACGCATGGATCAGCCACCTTGTGCTGACACCATGCGTTCTTGTTGAATCAAGACCAGATACTATGTTTTATGTAGCACCTTGTCCTTTTATCAAAAGGGCTAACCGCCTCTTTTGATACAAACCGGCCAAAATTACTGTTTGACGGCTTCGACTTGCACCACCAGGTGCACGTTCTTCGGGAAGCCCCAATCCAGACCGTAGTTCATGCCGTACTGGGTGCGGTCCAGCGTGCCTTCAAAGTCGCCGCCACACACTTCGCGCTTGACCATCGGGTTGTCATAACAATTGAAGTTGGTGGCCTTGAGGGTCAGCGGGTTGGTTTTGCCCAGCAGCGTGAGCGAGCCAACCACTTCAGACACCTTGTCGCCGTTGAAGACAAACTTGTCAGCGACAAATTTCATGGTCGGGAATTTCTCTGCGTTAAACAGCTCGGGGCTTTGCAGGTGTTTGTTGAACGGGACAAAACCGCTGTTGATGGAGGTGGTGTCCACCACGATCTCGACCTTGCCGGTCTTGGCTGCGCGATCCAGTTCCACCGTGCCTTCTTTTTTGTCAAAACGGCCACGGTTGGTGGACGTGCCATAGTGGCTGATCTCAAACGTCACATAGGTGTGGCTCGGGTCAATGGCGTAGCTGGCGGCCTGGGCGGACACGGTGCTGGCGAGCAAAACTGCGCCAGCGGCTGCGGAGATGAAAGACAAACGCATGAAAAGACTCCTGGAGGGTTGAAGGAACGAGAAAAAAAGGGGGTCAGAGCTTGCCCACGCCGCTGATGGCCAGCTTGAACTTGACCTGAACATCGTCGGCCACCATCGAGGTGTCGGCCCAATCGCCTTCACCAATCTTGAAAGCCAGCCGCTTGATCGGCACCACGCCGGTGGCCACTGTGACTGCGCCAGCTTGTGTCATGGTCAACGGCACCACCACCTCGCGCGACTGGCCTTTGATGCTGAGTTGGCCAGCCAACTCGTACTTGCCCGCACCCAGCGCCTTGAAGGCACTGGAGGTGAAGGTGGCCTGGGGGAACTTCGGAGCGTTGAACCAGGGCAGCGTGGGCAAGGCGGTATCAGCCTCCACATTGCCCATGGTGGCGCTGCCCATGTCCACGGTGAACGACACCTTGCTGGCAGCCAGCTTGGCGGGGTCGAAACTCATCTGGGCGTCAAAGCGCTTGAACTGGCCACTGACCGGCACACCCATTTGTTTGGCCACAAAGCCCAGTTCGCTTTGGGCTGGAATGAGTTTTTGCTGCGCCGCAGCGGGCAAGGCAACACTGGCCACCAACACGGTGGTCAAGGCAGAAAGCAGGTATTTGGTTTTCATAGGTAGATCAAGAAAAAGATGAACAAATCACTGTCAGGAAATCACGCGATCAGCCCCGGCTTGGCAACATGCGCTGCAGCAGGCCGTCGCGGTCCACCCACTGGTGTTTGAGGGCCGCAGCGATGTGCAACACCGCCAGAACCACCAAGGCCCAGGCAAACCAGCCGTGCAGCGGTTTGATCAGCTCAGACAGCGCCTTGTCAGGCCCGCCCAGGTTCGGCAAGGGCAACACCCCAAACAGCACAACCTGATAACCAATCGCCGAGCTGTAAACCCAACCCAACAGCGGCACCACAAAAAACAGCGCATACATCAGGTGGTGGGTGGCGTGGTACGCCTGCATTTGCCAGCCGGGCATGGACAGGCTGACCGCCTGGGGCAACGCCGGTGGGCGGTGGGTGACACGCCAGACCACGCGCAGCACCGTCAAGAACAGGAAAATCATGCCCGCCCATTTGTGCCAGTTAAAGAGCTTCATGCGCATCGGAGAAAACGGCAAATCAGCCATGTACAGGCCAACCGCAAAGATCGCCAAAATGGCCAACGCCAGCAGCCAGTGCAGCACGATGGCGACGGCGCTGTAGCGGGGTTGGCGGGACAGACCCGCAGATGAGGATGAGGTCAAAACGATTCTCCGAATAGGGGCTTTAGGGTTAGTACTAAGCTTCGCGGCAGTTTAGAAGTCAGTTGGTACAAAAAAGTTCAACGAAATTGTTGGCTGCATTCATTAATTTTCATTTGATGCGTGTGGCTGACCGATACTGGCGGGTGATGACACACCAGATGCCTCACTTAAAAAATCAGATACACAGGGATCTTGATGTCATGGAATACCCCGCATGCCCGAAACCAAAGCGACGCCAGTCAACGTAGATTGGGTTGCAGATCAGAAAAAACTCGCACTGCTTGAGTCAGTGTTTGATGAAGCCCCCGATGTCATCTTGCTCAAGGACGCCCAAGGCAATTTTTTGCTGGGAAACCGCGCACTGGCACGCCTGTACAACACCACGCCCGAGGCCTTGGTGGGCAAGCAAGATGCTGACTTTGGCGTGCCCCAAGCTTTGGCCGACAGCAACCGCGCCAATGAGCTGGATGTCATGGCCCGCGGTGAAACCGAGGTGGTCATGCAAGACAGCCACAACGCCGTTACCGGCGAGACCCGGCACTTCAAAGCGATCAAGCACCCCTTCAAAGACGCCCAGGGCAACCACCAGATCCTGGTGATTGCCCACGACATCACCGACCTGGTGCGGGCGCAACAACAAATCGCCCAAAGCGAGCAGCGCCTGCAAGAGGTGCTGGCAGCCACCCGCGAAGGCATTTGGGACTGGCATGTGGCCAGCGGCCGGGTGGTGCACAACCAGCAGTGGTATTGCCTCTTGGGCTACACCCAGGGCGAAATCATCGGCCATGTGGATGCTTTTTCGGCCCGTATCCACCCCGATGACAAGGCGCAGGTGTGGCAACAACTGCGCCAGTTGCTCAGTGGCAGCCAGATGTTTTACCAGTCCGAACACCGCATGGTCTGCAAAGACGGCTCGGTCATCTGGGTGCTTGACCGTGGCCGGGTGGCCGAGTACGACGCCAACGGCACCCCGGTGCGCGTGGTGGGCGCCTATTCAGACATCACCGAACGCAAACACCAAGAAGCGCAACTGCGCCAGGCACTGGTATTGGCGCAAGCCAAGGCGGGCGACTGACGCGCGGCGGCGTTCAAATCACACGGCGCAAGCGCAAGGCAGAGATCGCGGGCGCATCCAAACCCAGTTCACCCAGCACCTCATCCGTGTGCGCCCCCAGTTGCGGTGGGGCGCGGCGCAGCACCGGCGGGGTGGCAGACAGGCGCAGCGGGCTGGCAACCGTGCGCACGGCAGGCTGATCTGCTTTTATTTCTGTAGCTGCTAGCCCTTTATTGATAAGGGCTAGAGGCTGTTTTGTCACTAAACCCCGTGCAACCACCTGGGCGTCAGCAAAAGCTTGTGCCAGGGTGTTGATCGGGCCGCAGGGCACGGCCTTGTCTTGCAGCAGCGCAATCCACGCTGCGGTGCTGCGACTGCGCGTCACAGGCTGCATCAGGGCCACCAGCGCTTCGCGGTTTTGGACGCGCAGGGTGTTGGTGCGAAAACGCGCATCCTGCGCCCAGTCAGGCTGACCGGCGGCGTCACAGAAGCGGGCAAACTGGCCGTCGTTGCCAATGGCCAGCAGCATGCGGCCATCCAAGGTGTCAAACGGCTGGTAGGGCGCCAGACTGGGGTGCGTGTTGCCCTGGCGCTGCGGCACCTGCCCGGTGTTCAGGAAACCCGCCGCCTGGTTCGCCAGCACCGCCATGCCGACATCGAGCAGCGCCATGTCGATGTGCTGGCCTTCGCCTGTGGTGTGGCGCGCCTCCACTGCGGCCAGGATGGCGCTGCAGGCGTAGATGCCCGTCAGGATGTCGATCAGCGCCACCCCCATGCGCATCGGGCCACCGCCGGGCTGGTCGTCCCCTTGGCCGGTGATGCTCATCAGCCCGCTCATGGCCTGGATCATCAGGTCATAACCAGCGCGTTCGGCATACGGCCCGGTCTGGCCAAAGCCGGTGACCGAGCAGTAGATCAGGCGGGGGTTGATGGCTTTGAGGCGCTCGTAGTCCAGCCCGTATTGCGCCAGACCACCCACCTTGAAGTTTTCCACCAGGATGTCGCTGTTGGCGGCCATCTGGCGGATCAGCGCCTGGCCTTCTGGCTGGGCGATGTCCAGCGTGATGGCGCGTTTGTTGCGGTTGCAGGCGGTGAAATAAGTCGCTTCTGCTGTGTCATTGCCGTCGGCATCTTTGAGAAACGGCGGGCCCCAGCGGCGGGTGTCGTCACCGGCACCGGGGCGCTCGACCTTGATCACATCGGCACCCAAATCGGCCAGCATCTGGGTGCACCAGGGGCCAGCCAGCACGCGCGACAGGTCCAGAACTTTGAGGTGGCTGAGGGCGGCTTGCTGGGTTGTCATGGTGTTGTGTTGTTTGAATTCACTGGGGGTCAATCGTTGACAGTTCTAGGTGTGTGGCTGGCCACGCGGGCTTGGGCAGGGGGCCTCAACGCGCTGCGCTTTGCGAAGTCGGCCCCCTGCCCAAACCCGCATGGCCCAAACGGCGGATGGGTGCGTCGCGCAGAAAACCCAATGCAGGCAGACAACGGGGTTGGCTTGCTTGGACGACTTGAGGTGATGTATCCACCATTGGCGCATTGGCTGACTGCCTGGGTATTAAAAGCCCGCACCCTGAAACGCCTGCAGCAGCGGGTGGGCTGTGGGGCCCCGCCGACTTCGCAAAGCGCAGCGCGTTGAGGCGGGGGCCCACAGCCCACTCGCGGCCACCACAGATGCCCGCGTCCTCATGGTCGGGTGTCTGGCAGTTCCCACACGTTCGCCCTATTCAGCAAAACGCAGCAATCCCGGTCTGCGCCCGCCCCAGAATCAGCGCGTGGATGTCGTGGGTGCCTTCGTAGGTGTTGACCACTTCCAGATTCACCAGGTGGCGCGCCACGCCAAACTCGTCGCTGATGCCGTTGCCGCCCATCATGTCGCGCGCTTGGCGGGCAATGTCGAGCGCTTTGCCGCAGGAGTTGCGCTTCAAGATGGAAGTGATCTCAACCGCCGCCGTGCCCTCGTCCTTCATCCGACCCAGCCGCAGGCAACCTTGCAGGCCCAGCGCAATCTCGGTTTGCATGTCGGCCAGCTTTTTCTGAATCAATTGGTTGGCAGCCAGCGGGCGGCCAAACTGCTGGCGGTCCAGCACGTACTGGCGTGAACGCAACCAGCAGTCTTCAGCGGCGCCCAAAGCGCCCCAGGCAATGCCGTAGCGGGCGCTGTTGAGGCAGGTGAACGGGCCTTTGAGGCCACGCACTTCGGGGAAGGCGTTCTCCTCGGGGCAGAACACGCCGTCCATCACGATCTCGCCGGTGATGCTGGCGCGCAAGCCCACCTTGCCGTGGATGGCCGGGGCGCTCAAGCCCGGCGCGCCTTTGTCCAACACAAAACCGCGAATCGGGCCGACCGCGCCGGACTCGGACACCTCTTTGGCCCAGACCACAAACACGTCAGCGATCGGCGAGTTGGAAATCCACATCTTGTTGCCGCTGAGTCTGTAACCGCCAGGCACTTTGACGGCGCGGCTCAGCATGCTGGCCGGGTCGGAGCCGTGGTTGGGTTCGGTCAGGCCAAAGCAGCCGATCCATTCACCACGCGCCAGTTTGGGCAGGTATTTTTGGCGCGTGGCCTCAAGGCCAAACTCAAAAATCGGCAACATCACCAGCGAGCTTTGCACACTCATCATGCTGCGGTAACCGCTGTCCACCCGCTCGACCTCGCGCGCAATCAGGCCGTAGGCCACGTCATTCAAGCCGGGGCCGCTATAGTTTTCTGGAATGGTGGGGCCCAGCAGGCCAAGTTCACCCATCTCACGGAAGATGGCCGGGTCGGTCTGCTCGGAGCGAAAGGCGTTGATCACACGCGGCTGCAATTTGTCCTGGCAGTACGCGGCGGCGGCGTCTTTGACCATGCGTTCGTCATCGGTGAGCTGCTGTTCCAGCAAAAAAGGGTCTTGCCAGTGGAAGGTCGCATGGGCCATGGGTGTCTTTCGGTGCAGGGAAGATGGCGTTCATGGTAGAGCGCACACTGGCAAGCCACAAACGATTTGTTATCACACAGATATCGCATTTCGTCATGAATAAGAGGAGGGACGCCATCTGTGCTGGTTAGAAGTTCACATACAAATAGCCATCTAGCCCTTATCAATAAAGGGCTAGACGCTATACAAGACATACCATGCCAAACCTCTTTGCAAGGGCTATTGTGTATATTGCACACACCATGCGCAGAAAAATCCCATCCCTTCAAGCCCTGGCCTGTTTTGAGGCGGCGGCCCGACACCAGAGCTACACCCGCGCCGCCCAAGAGCTGGCGCTGACCCAGGGCGCGGTGTCACGCCAGCTCAGCGCACTGGAAGACTTTGTCGGGGTGGCGCTGTTCAAACGCACCCGCCACGGCGTGCTCCTGACCGAGCGCGGGCGCGACTACGCAGCGCAGGTGGCCATTCGCCTGCAGGCGCTGGAGCAAGACACGCTGGAGGTGATGAGCAGCCAAAGCGGTGCGCTCAGTCTGCACCTGGCGGCGGTGCCCACCTTTGCCACGCGCTGGCTGATTCCGCGCCTGCCCGACCTCAAGCGCCAGCACCCGGACCTGACGGTGCATCTGGACACCTGCACCCGCCCCTTCCTGTTTGCCGACACCACCTTTGACGCGGCGCTGTATGCCGGTACGCCAGACCAGATCAGCCAATGGGCGGGCACCCAGGCGCTCAAGTTGCTCGATGAAGTGGTGCTGCCAGTGTGCGCGCCCAGCCTGCTGCAAGGCGCCAGCAGTTTGTCGCCCGAGGCCATCGCCCGCTTGCCACTGCTGCAGCAAAGCACCCGGCCCGACGCCTGGCGGCAGTGGTTTGAAGCGCAAAGTGTGGCAGCGCCCCAGGCGCTGGCGGGCGCCCGCTTTGAGCTGTTTTCGATGACCGCCGCTGCGGCGGTGCAGGGCATGGGCCTGGCGCTGGTGCCGCAGTTGCTGATTGGCGATGAGCTGGCACGCGGCGACCTGGTGGTGGCCTGCAAACAGGCGCTGGCCAGTGATCGCGCCTATGCCCTGATCTGCCCGGAGCGCGAGGCCCCCTCCCCAGCGGTGCAGCTGTTTCGCGACTGGCTGCGACAGACCGTGCGCCCGGAGGCACTGGCAAATAAACAACAATAATTATCAATTAAAGATAATGAATTGTTAGCAAACGCCATTAACCGTCAAATATGAATGGTTTTTACCGTTTAATTCCACAGATTGGCAAAGTCTCATTAGACTCACCTCGCGATTTCTCTGAGAGCGGTCGTTGTTTAGCTGTCAGCCAAGTTTGTGCGCATACCGGCACGCTCGGCTGACTAGGGCAAACCTGGCGAAAGCCAGGGACGCAAAGCCACCGGGCTTCGATGCTGATTCAGATCGGCGTCATGCCAGCGGGGTTACCGGAACTGGGTCACCGTCACGTACCCAGTCTGTTGCGTTGCCTTTGGGTCGTCAAAGCTTTAAGGATGCAACATGTTCAAACTCAATTACCTCACCGCGGCCAGTCTGACCGCCCTCTGTGGCAATGCCTTGGCGCTCGATGATGTGCCCCTGCGCGACCTCTCGGAGGACGACGCCGAACTGCGCACCCTGGCCACGCCAACACCGGTGACGTCTGGCGCCACGCTGGTCAAAGCCGCACCGACCAACGCTGAAAAAACCGCCCGCTCTTACCAAGGCTGGCTCAACCAGATCAACAAACCCTATGCCAACCAGCTGGGTACCGGCAATGGCGCTGGTGTGACGGTGGGTGTGGTCGATACCGGTGTGCAGGTGAGCCACCCTGAACTCAGAGGTCAGGTGCTGGCCACCTACAACGCCTTCACCGGCGGCACGGATGTGACCGACCAAATGGGGCATGGCACCCATGTGTCGGGCATCATCGCGGGCACCACCGCCAACGGTGGCTTGCTGGAAGGCGTGGCACCTGGCGCCAAACTGGTCATGGCCAAGGTGTTCACCACCGGCGGCTCCGACAGCGTGACGATTGGCCGCGGCATTGACTGGGTGGTCAATGTGCAAAAAGCGCCCATCCTGTCGCTGAGCTTGGGCTCCAACGCGGTGTCGATGCAAGCCAACATCCAGAACGCGGTCACCAAAGGCACCCTGATCACCGCCGCACTGGGCAACGACGGCCGAGCCACCGGCAGTTGGCCCGCCGAATTTGCCAAGGCCAGTTGGGCCAAGGGGCAGATCATCGCGGTGGGCGCGCTGGACGCCAACAACAAGCGCGCCAGCTTCAGCAATTACGACCCGACGCTGGCCAACTGGACGGTGTTTGCGCCTGGCGTGAATGTGGCCTCAAGCTATTCCACACCAGCCACACCCAGCAATTACGCCTACATGTCTGGCACCTCGATGGCCACGCCGATCGTGGCCGGTCAGGCGGCGCTGATCAAAAGCAACTGGAACTTCTTGACCGCAGCAGACATCGCCCAGGTGATTTTCCAATCGGCCACGCATTTGTGCAGTGACTCGGCGAGCGCTGCGGTGTGCGCCGCCCGCAAGACGGCTGACGCGTTGTATGGCTGGGGTTTGGTCAATGTCGGTGCCTCGCTGCAGCCCATTGGCGGCCTGAATGTGGGCACCAAGACCGGCGCGGTGGTGAATTTTGCCGGGTCATCCCTGGCCAGCTCCAAATCAGGCCTGGCTTCGGGCTTGAAAGGCGTCAACACGCTGGCGGTGGACAAATTCAACCGGGCGTTTGTGGTGAATCTGGCCAGTGCCGTGTCGGCGGCCTCGGTGACCACCGGTGCCACCCCGACCACGGCGGCACCCACCGTCAGCGCCAACGGCGTGAAGTTCTCGGCTGAATACGCACCGGCAAACACCCTCCAAAACCTGTGGAGCAGCAACGACACCACAGCGTCGAGCAGCTTGGGCAAGGTGAGTTACAGCTTTGCCAACGATCGGGGGGTGTCCTACGGCTTTGGCACCCACGGCACAGCGGCCAGCTATTTTGGTTTGCAGTCCACCGGCCTGACACCACTGAGCCTCAATGGGGAAGGCAGTCGCTTCAATTCGCCGTTCTTCGAACTGGCTGAGTCGGCCACCCACTTTGGTTACGGCACCACCTTCAAAAACGGCACCGTCCTGCGTTTCGGCTTCTTGTCGCAAGGCAGTTCAGACGCATCCACACTGCAAAACCTGACGACACCCGTGGTGGCGCGCTCTTTGACCACCATGGAAGTTCAAAAGACCTTTGGTGATGTCACCAGCGTGATGACCATCGGCCAGTTGCAAGAAAACAATTCGGTGCTTGGCATGACGGGCGCGGGCGCTTTGGGGTTGAGCACACGGAGCAGCACCACCTTTGTGACGCTGGCGGCCTCGATGCCACTGGCTCCCAAAACCACGTTCTCGGCCATGGCCACAATGGGTCGCACCGCCGGGTATGACAATGCCAGCACCTCGCTGATCGACGGCGCCAGCGCATCACGCTCGTCCGCCTGGAGCCTTGGCTTGGCCAGACAGGACATCCTGCGCGATGGCGACAAACTTGGCTTGACCTTGTCGATGCCGCTGCGCACAAACTCTGGCACCATGCAAATGACCACCGCTGTGTCCCAAAGCCAAGCGGATGGCTCGCTGCAATACGCCACCCAGTCGGTCAGCCTGCGCCCCACTGGCATGGAGCGCGACATGGAGCTGGCTTACAGCACACCCATGCGCTTTGGTGGCCAGTTGGCGGCTCTGGTGCAAGCCAAGTTCCAGCCCGGACATGATGCGCAAGCCCCCACCCAGTTGGGTCTGGGCGTCAAGTACGTGCTCAGCTTCAAGTAACCGCGGGCGGTCATTGGGGCCGTTGTTGGCATGCTAAGCTGGTTGCACCTGCCAACAACTTGGAGCGCTTTCTATGCCCGGACTTCTTTCCAACGTCGACCCCGACGGCCTGCTTGAATTCTCAGTGGTCTACACCGACCGCGCTTTGAACCACATGTCGCAGCGCTTTCAGGGCGCCATGCGCGACATCTCCAGCATCCTCAAAGAGGTGTACCACGCCCAAAGCGCGGTGATCGTGCCGGGCAGCGGCACCTTTGGTATGGAATCTGTCGCACGGCAGTTCGCCACCGGCAAAAAAGTGCTGGTGATCCGCAACGGCTGGTTCAGCTACCGCTGGACGCAGATTTTTGACATGGGGCATATCCCCGCTGAGTCCACCGTGCTCAAAGCCCGACGCACCGGCACAGGCCCACAGTCGCCCTGGATTCCCTGCCCCGTTGAGGAAGTGGTGGCCACCATCCAGGCGCAAAAGCCCGACCTGGTGTTTGCTCCGCATGTGGAAACCTCGTCGGGCATGCTGCTGCCCGATGACTACCTGCGCGCTGTCAGTGACGCGGTGCACGCGGTGGGCGGGCTGATGGTGCTGGACTGCGTGGCCTCAGGCACGCTCTGGGTCGACATGCAAGCCACGGGCATCGACGTGCTGGTGACCGCACCGCAAAAAGGCTGGAGCGGCTCACCCTGTTGCGCCATGGTGATGCTGAGCCAGCGCGCCCGCAGCGCGATTGAGGACACCACCAGCAGCAGCTTCGCCTGCGACCTCAAAAAGTGGCTGCAAATGATGGAAGCCTATGAAAACGGCGGCCACGCCTACCACGCCACCCTACCCACCGACGCGCTGCTGAACCTGCGCGATGTGATGCAGGAAACCCGCGCCTACGGTTTCGAGAAGGTGCGCGCCGAACAGATCGTGCTGGGCAACAAGGTGCGAACCCTGCTGGAAAGCCGAGGCCTTCCGAGTGTGGCCGCAGACGGTTTCAAGGCGCCCGGTGTGGTGGTGAGCTACACCACCGACCCGGAGATCCAGAACAGCAAGAAGTTTCTGGCGCAAGGCCTGCAAACCGCCACCGGTGTGCCGCTGCAGTGCGACGAACCGGCCGACTTCAAAACCTTCCGCATTGGCCTGTTCGGCCTGGACAAACTGCACAACCCGGACCGCAGCGTGGCGCAACTGACGGCGGCGCTGGACCAGATCGGCATCCGCTAACACCCGCTCGGTGGCACCCGGCGGGTGCCACCAACCCCACTGCCAAAGTGGTTTCAATTGCCTAAGCAAAGGATGACTTGACAATCATTGCCTAGGCAAATATAATTCGGGCCATGACCTCCAAGCCCGTCTCCACCCTGCCCGCCAAGCCTGACACCGCGACGCCACCGGCGCCTGTGGTGGCGTTCTACAACGCTCAGGCTTACGATCCCAATGACAGCATCGGTTACCTGATGCGTCGCATCCTGAACCTGGTGGGTCAGGGTGTGGAGCGCGAACTCGAGCCCACCGGGTTGACCAATGCGCAGTGGATTCCGCTGTTCAGGCTGTACCGCGGCTGCGCCAACACCGTGGCTGAGTTAGCCCGCGAATGTGGCCACGACGCTGGCGCCACCACCCGACTGCTCGACCGGCTGGAAGCCAAAGGCTTCTGCCAGCGTGTGCGTTCACAGGAAGACCGGCGCGTGGTCCACATCGAGTTGACGCCTGCGGGCGCGGCAGCCGCACAAGACATTCCCGTCACCCTCAGCAAAGTCCAGAACGACTACTTGGCCGGTTTCACCATGGAGGAATGGCAGACCCTGAAGGGTTATCTGCAGCGCATTCTCGAAACGGCACAGACTTTGCAAACCGCGAAAGAACCTCATGAACACTAAAAAACCACACGCCCTGGCTGCTGCATTGCTGATGGCCAGCCTGGCAGGCTGTGCCGACTTCTCTGGCATCAACACCCAATCTGAACTGCGCAGCGCAGACGCCGTGGGTCTGCCAACCACCTCGACCCAAGCCGCCACGCTGGACGCCCAATGGTGGCGCGCTTTCGGTGACGACACGCTCAACCAGTTGGTCACCCAGGCGCTGCAAGACAGCCCCAACCTCAAGCTGGCGCAGACCCGCATCGCCGCCGCGCAAGCCGTCAGCCAACTCAGCGACGCTGCCCGCAAGCCGCGACTCGATGCGCAGCTGAACCTGGCACGACAGCTCTACACCGCCAACGGGCTCATCCCGGCGCCGCTGGCCGGTACCGTGCGCGACACGGGCACCGTCCAGCTGGCTGGCAGCTGGGAGTTGGACTTTTTTGGCAAAAACAGCGCCGCGCTGAATGCCGCTTTGGGCCAAGAACGCGCCAGCCAAGCCGATGCCCAAGCGGCCCGGGTGCTGCTGGCTGCACAGGTGGCGCAAAGTTACTTTGCCTGGGTCGGCCTCAACGAGCAACACAACGTTGCCAGTCGCATCCTGGCCCAGCGCGAACAAATGCTGCAGCTGGTGCAAGACCGGGTCAAAGCGGGCCTGGACACCCCGCTGGATCTGCGCCAAGCCCAAGGGGCGTTGCCAGATGCGCGGCTGCAACTTGAAATACTGGACGAGCAAATGGCTTTGACGCGCAACGCGCTGGCGGCCTTGATTGGTCAGCCAAATAAGCCTCTAGCCCTTTTACCTAAAGCGCTTTCAGCTATCAAATCCATATCTCTTGGCGACAACATCGACGCCAACTTGCTGGGCCAGCGCGCCGATGTGAGCGCCGCACGCTGGCGCGTGGAGGCTGCCGAACAAAGCGTGCAGAGTGCGCGCGCCCAGTTCTACCCCAATATCAACCTGACCGCGTTTGCCGGCTTCTCCAGCATTGGTTTCAATCAGATGTTCAAGGCCGGCAGCGAGCAATGGGGCGTGGGCCCGGCATTGAGCCTGCCGCTGTTTGACAGTGGTCGCTTGCGCGCCAATCTGGGCGGCAAGACAGCTGACCGTGATGCCGCGGTGGAAAGCTACAACAGCACCGTCATCAACGCGGTCCATGATGCGGCAGACCAACTCGCCTCGCGCCAAGCCATCGCCCGCCAGCAAGCCGAACAAGTGCAAGCCGCACAAGCCGCGCAAGACACCTATGCCGCCGTGCAACAACGTTTTCGCAACGGGCTGCTCAACGCCCAGCAGGTCTTGACCGCCGAGACGGCCGTGCTCGCACAACGCAAACAAGCGGCAGACCTGGCGACCCGCTCGCTGCAAAACCAGGTGGCGCTGGCCCGTGCGCTGGGCGGCGGTTTCCACTCGGAAAGCCTTGCATCCAACTGATAAACGCTACCTTTTAAATAGCTACGCACCCTTATTTCAAAAGGGCTAGAGCCCTAAAACACCCCATTATTTGACCGTCTACCGACAGGAATCAGCATCATGACCGACACACCCGCAATCTCCGAACAAGACAGCAGCCGCAGCAGCACCCGCAAGCAGGGCTTGACCACTCTGGCCGCCGTGGTGGTGGTGGCAGGCCTGGGCTGGGCCACTTACGAATACCTGGTGGCCAGCCACATTGAAGACACCGACAACGCCTATGTGCAAGGCGACGTGATCCAGATCACCCCCCAGATTGGCGGCACGGTGCAACGCATCTTGGCTGACGACACCGACTTTGTGAAAGCCGGGCAGGCCCTGGTGCAGCTCGACCCGGCCGACGCCAAGGTCACGCTGGAGCAAGCCCAGGCAGCCCTGGGGCAGGCCGTGCGCCAAGCCCGCACGCTGTACGCCAACAACACCACGCTGGAAGCCCAGATTGCCCTGCGCGAAGCCGAAATTGCCAAAGCCCGCATCGATGTAGAACGCAGCAGCGACGATCTCAAACGCCGCCAAGCCCTGAGCGGCAATGGCGCGGTGTCACAAGAAGAACTCAAGCACGCCCAACAGCAACTCGAAAGCGCACAAAGCACCCTGGCCGCCGCCCAAGCAGGCTTTGTCACCTCACGCGAACAGTTGCACAGCAACCAGACACTGACCGAAGGCGCCAGCGTCGAGCAGCAACCCAACGTGCAACTGGCCGCAGCCCGCCTGCGCGAAGCCTTCCTGGCAACCCAGCGCACCGCCTTGCTGGCACCGGTGGATGGCTACGTGGCCAAACGCACCGTGCAGCTGGGCCAGCGGGTGGCGGCTGGCACCCCCCTGATGTCGGTGATTCCGCTGCGCAGCGTCTGGGTGGAAGCCAACTTCAAGGAAGTGCAGTTGCGCAACATCCGCATTGGTCAACCAGTCAAGATGGTGGCCGACCAATACGGCAACAAAGTCACCTACAACGGCACGGTCAGCGGACTGGGTGCGGGCACAGGCTCGGCGTTTTCCTTGCTGCCTGCGCAAAATGCCACCGGCAACTGGATCAAGGTGGTGCAACGCATTCCGGTGCGCGTGGCGCTGGACCCCAAAGAACTGGCCGAACACCCGCTGCGGGTCGGCTTGTCGATGACCGCTGATGTGGATGTGAGCAAGACCGATGGCCTGGCCTTGGCCGATGCACCGCGCAGCAGAGCGCCAGTGATCGCCGCCGCGCCCACCGACGAGGCCGCAGACGCCCTGGTGAAGCGCGTGATCACGGCCAACCTGGGGCAAGGCGGTGCTGCAGGCAAACCAGGCGCCAAGCTCTGAGCCCTGAAACTGGATTGAATCTCCCATGTCCCAATCTAATTCCGCTGGCGCTTATGTGCACCCGGCGCCCCTGAGCGGAACAGCCCGCATTCTGGGCACGCTGGCGCTCTCTGCCGCCACGTTCATGAATGTGCTGGACACCTCGATTGCCAACGTGTCACTGCCCTCCATCGCCGGTGACCTGGGCGTCAGCCCCAACCAGGGCACCTGGGTGATCACCAGCTTTGGCGTTGCCAATGCGATCGCGGTGCCGCTCACTGGCTGGCTGTCACAACGCTTTGGCCAGGTTCGCCTGTTTGTCACCAGCGTGCTGCTGTTTGTGCTGACCTCCTGGCTGTGTGGTCTGGCACCGAACATGACCATGCTGATCTTCTTTCGAATTTTGCAAGGCTTGGTGGCCGGGCCGATGATCCCGCTGTCGCAGGCCCTGCTGCTGTCGAGCTACCCACCGGCGCTGGCAGGCATCGCCATGGCGCTGTGGTCCATGACCACCTTGATCGCCCCGGTGATGGGGCCGCTGCTGGGGGGGTGGATCACTGACAACATTTCCTGGCCCTGGATCTTTTTCATCAACATCCCGGTCGGGCTGATTTCGGCGCTGGTCACCTGGGCCATCTTTCGCAAGCGCGAGACCCAGACCAAGAAGCTGCCCATCGATTCGATCGGTCTGGCTTTGCTGGTGATTTGGGTCGGCTCGCTGCAAATCATGCTCGACAAGGGGCAAGAACTGGACTGGTTCCAGTCGCAAGAAATTGTGGGCTTGGCGGTGGTGGCAGTGGTTGGTCTGATCGCGTTCGTGATCTGGGAGCTGACTGAAAAGCACCCGGTGGTGGATCTGACACTGTTCAAAAAACGCAATTTCTGGGCCGGTGCGCTGGCCCTGTCTGTCGGCTACGGGCTGTTCTTTGGCAATGTGGTGCTGCTGCCGCTGTGGCTGCAACAGTTCATGGGCTACACCTCCACCAAAGCCGGCATGATCCTGGCGCCGGTTGGGTTGATGGCCCTGCTGCTGTCTCCGGTGGTGGGCAAAAACATTTCCAAGTTTGACCCTCGGCACTTTGCAGCCTTTGCCTTCGCGGTGTTTGGACTGGTGCTGTGGATGCGGTCGAACTTCAACACCCAGGCCGACATGGCCACCCTCATGATCCCGACCCTGATCCAGGGCGTGGCGATGGCGTTTTTCTTCATCCCGCTGATGACGATCACGTTGTCTGGCTTGTCACCGGATCGCATTCCGGCGGCGTCAGGCCTGTCCAACTTTGTGCGGATCACGGCAGGCTCTTTTGGCACATCGATCTCCACCACCATGTGGCAAGACCGGGCGGCTTTGCACCACGCGCAGATCACCGAATACGTCAACCCGGGCAGCGGCGCCGCCACCAACGCCTTGTCGGGCCTGGCGTCCAGCGGTTTGACGCACGACCAAGCGCTCTCAAGTCTGGACCGGCTGGTCAACCAGCAGGCTTACATGCTGGCTGCCAACGACATCTTCTATGCGTCGGCCTTGGTGTTTCTGGCGATGATCCCGCTGGTGTATTTGACCCGCCATGTTCGCGGTGGCAGCGGTGGTGCCGATGCGGCGGCAGGCGCCCATTGAGTCCCCGTTGGGCACCGCCCCAACAAGGTTAAACCGCACCAGCCAGAATGCCGCTTTAACCGACTCAAGGTGGACCGCATGGATCAGCGACAACTGATTGAGAAAACCAGCTGGCTGCGTCCCTACACGCGCTGGGCCACCAAGGTGTCGCTCAGTGCGCCCAGATGGCTGCCAGCCTGGTTACGCTTTGCCCCGCTGAAGTTGTCTGCGCTGATCCTGCGGGCCTACCACCGCAGGGGGCGCTGACGGGTGCGGGCACAACGCCCGGACACACTCTTTACGGCGGCTTTACAGACCCGACGTCCAGGCAACTGAACGCTCAGGCAGCATGAAGACCTGTTCAACCCATCAGGTCACGACCATGAAACACTCCTTGTTGTTCCTCACCGCACTGGCCGCCAGTTTCTCCAGCATGGCGCAAGACGTCGGCCGGGTCATTTCATCCACGCCGGTGCTCACGCAAGTCGCTGTGCCCCGCAATGTATGCACAGTCCAGCAAGTGGCCGTGCAGCAGCCCAAGTCTGGCGCAGGCGCCCTGATGGGTGCGATTGCCGGTGGTGCCGTTGGCAACGCCATTGGGCAAGGCGGCGGGCGCGCGGTGGCCACCATGGTTGGCCTGATGGGCGGCGCCATCCTGGGTGACCAGATTGAAGGCCCTTCACCCGCGCAGTTGCAGAACGTGCAACGCTGCACCACCCAGACCAGTTATGAAAACCGCATCACCGCCTACAACGTGGTGTACGAGTACGCTGGCAGGCGCTACCAGGTGCAAATGCCGTCCGACCCGGGGCCCACGATTCGCCTGAACGTGAGCCCGGTGGGCACCTCGGTGGCACCTGCACCGAGTGTCACCACCGTCTACGAAGAGGCGCCGCGCTATGTCGCACCGGCGCAAGTGGTGTTGGTGCAGCCCGTGCGCCAGCCCTACCCGCTCGTCATGGTGCATGACGGCTACCGGGGCCACCGCTTTGACTACCGCGACGACTGGCAGGACCATCACCGCGGCTGGAACGATGACTGACCCAGGCTTCTGACGGCGCCCTGGCGCTGCAAAAAGCCAAACAGCGGTTGGCGATCAGCCGCGGTGTGGCTTTTGGCGGGCTGTGGCTTTAGTAAGAGCTTTTCGGTGCAGATGCGGATGCGCCACCCGTCACCGCCACCAAGGCATCACTCATCGCCTGGGTCAGCAGCATGGTGTCGACCGCAATCGCGAGAAAATTGGCACCACACTTCAGATAGTGTTTTGCCACGGCCGGATCTGGCGCCAGGAAGCCTGCTGCCTTGCCTGAGGCACAGATGCGGCGGATGGCATCTTCAATGGCGGCCTTGACATCAGGGTGGCCGGCATCTCCCATGTGCCCCATGGAGGCAGACAGGTCAGCTGGCCCAATGAACACGCCGTCAACACCTTCGACCAGCAGGATCTCATCCAAGTTCTTCAGCCCTTTGACCGACTCGACCTGGACCAGCAGGCACAACTCTTCTTCGACCTTGTCGGTGTAGTCTTCAACACGGCCCCAGCGCGATGCGCGGGCAATGGAGGCGCCCACGCCGCGAATACCGCGTGGGGCATAACGCATGGCCGAGACCAGATCACGCGCGTCTTGCGCTGTGTCAACCATCGGAACGAGCAAGGTTTGCGCCCCGATATCGAGAACTTGCTTGATCAATGCCGGGTCCTTGTTGACCGGACGCACGATCGGATGGCTCTCATAGGGTGCAATGGCTTGCAACTGAGCCAGCAAGGTCGGGATGTCGTTGGGGCCATGCTCACCGTCAATCAGCAGCCAGTCGTAGCCTGATGTTGCGGCAATTTCCGCCGTGTAGGCGTTGGCGCAGGACAGCCATAGGCCGAGCTGGGTCTGTCCGGCCTTGATGGCTGCTTTGAATGCGTTGTGGGGAATCTGATGTTTCATTTTGTTGTCCGTAAGGGATGTGGTTAGATTATCTTTTGGACCCGCGGCAAATTGCCTCAGGTTGGGCTGATGGCCATGGCCCGCCGTTCGGGCGGGCATGACGCGGGTTAATACAGTTGTTGGTACAGCGAGAGGATTTCTTGCTCGGTCACATCGCGTGGGTTGCCAGGGGTACAGACATCGTTGAACGCCGAGGTCGCCAGCAATGGCAAGTCTTCCTCCTTGGCGCCAATCGCCGACAGGCTTTGCGGGATGCCGACATCCAACCCCAGTTGGCGCACGGCGGCGCAGGCCGCTTGGCGATACTGTTCTTGGCTCATGCCCTCTGTGCCCGCCACACCCATCGCACGGGCAATGTGGCGGTATTTCTCGCCTGAGGCCGGGGCATTGAAGGCCATGATGTGGGGCAGCAACAAGGCATTGGCCACACCGTGCGGCGTATCGTAGAAAGCACCAAGCGGATGGGCCATGCCGTGCACCAGCCCCAAACCGACATTGGAAAAACCCATGCCGGCAATGTATTGGGCCAGCCCCATGGTTTGCCGTGCCTGCGGCGAGTGTTCCAGCACCGAGGCACGCAAGTTGGCCGCAATCAGCTCAATGGCCTTGAGCGCAAACATGTCGGTCATCTCCCAGGCGGCGCGGGTCAGATAACCTTCAATCGCGTGGGTCAGCGCATCCATACCGGTGGCTGCCGCCAAAGCCTGGGGCATGGAGGCCATCAGGTCTGAATCAACAATCGCCACGGTCGGAATGTCGTGCGGATCAACGCACACGAACTTGCGGCGGTTGTCGTCGTCGGTCACCACGTAATTGATGGTGACCTCTGCTGCCGTGCCTGCGGTCGTTGCAATCGCAATCAAGGGCAGACTTGGGTTCTTTGTGGGCGACAACCCTTCGAGCGAACGCACGTCCGCAAACGTCGGGTTGGTCATGATGATGCCAATGCCCTTGGCGGCGTCCATGGCTGAGCCGCCGCCAACCGCGATCAGAAAGTCAGCACCGCACTGTTGGCATGCGGCGACGCCTTGCTGAATATTGCCAATGGTTGGGTTCGGTTTGACATCGGCATAAGGCGTGTAGGGAATGCCGGCAGCCCGGAGCACGGCCTCCACCTTTTCCACCGGTCCAATGCCTTTGAGCCCCTGGTCGGTGACCAGCAGGGCGTGGCGCAGCCCTCGACGCGCCACTTCATCAGGGATGGCGCTGATGCTACCGGCACCAAAATACGATGTTTCGTTCAGAATCATTCGGTTGGTCATGTGTCTTTCTCCTGAGTTGACGGATGGCGGGCAAGCAGCGCGGCTGGCCCGCCGCATTCACTGTTGGGCCGCCTCAAGCCCTGGCGCGTTTGGCGTCGTCCTGCGTCGCTTTGGGCGTTGATTGCACCTTTTTCAGGGCCATGATGGCGATGGCGCCCACCACGGTGAGGGCTGCCAATGTCAACAAACCGGCGATCTGGTTGTCAAACAGCGTCTCGGCCTTGACCCGAATGATCGGGGCCAAGAAGCCGCCAATGGCACCAAACATATTGGTAAAGCCAATCCCTGCTGCCAAAGCGGTTCCTGAAAGCAGGCTGGTTGGCATCGTCCAGAACACCGGTTGCACTGCAATAAAACCTGCTGCTGCAAAGCACAAGGCAATCAGTGCCACCAGCGGACTGGCCAATGCGGATACGCCAATGCCGATCCCCGCCATCAGGAGCGTCAAGGCGGCCACGTTGCGACGCTCACCGGTACGGTCCGAATAACGCGGAATGAAGTAGGTGCCCATCAGTGCAAAGATCCACGGAATGGCCGTGACCATGGAGACTTCAAAGCCCACCTTCTTGCCCAGCAAGGCTCCCACCTGGGTTGGCAGGAAGAAAATCAGTCCGTACACGCTGATCTGGATCAGCATGTAGATGATGGCCAGATGCCAAACCTGCGGGTTACGGATGGCGTCGGCAATGCGGGATGTGGTCTTGGCACTTTCTTCAGACGCGAGTTGACGCAGCAAGACGTTTTTTTCTTCCTGGCTCAGGAACCGTGCCTCTTGTGGACTGTCATCCAGGTAGCTGAAGGTCCAGAAGGCGGCAGCCACTGCCAGCAAACCTTCAATGACAAACATCCAGTACCAACCCGGATGGCCGCCAAAGCCATGCAACTCCAGCAAAGCGCCCGAGAGCGGCGAACCCAAGGTCAGTGCCAGCGGTGCACCCATGTAGAAAAGGCCCATGACACTGGCGCGGTTGCGCTGTGGAAACCATTGCGACGTGAGGTAGATCATGCCGGGGAAAAAACCCGCCTCGGCTGCGCCGAGCAGGGTGCGAACCACCAGGAATTTCCAGTCGCTGTCGGCATACGCCATGGCGGCTGACAACAGACCCCACAGCAGGGTGGTCAGACCAATCCACATGCGGGCGCCGAATTTCTTCATCAGCAGATTGGCGGGCACACCCAGGCAGGCGTAGGCCACAAAAAAGATGCCAGCGCCAAAGGCATAGGCTTCGTTGCTCAGGCCAGTGTCTAGCTGGTAGGCCTGTTTGGCGAAACCGATATTGGCGCGGTCAAGAAATGCCAGCACATACAGTGTCAGCATGAAGGGGATAAGCCGCCACCGCATTTTGGTGACGGTTTGATCGAGAAGATTAGCCATGATTGAATTCCTTATTCCTTGTTGATACAAGAGAAAAAACCAGGATCGCAGGCAAAGCGCGGCCCACCTCGCCCGTCAAGGGCGAAGGGACAGGCCACAGACAGGGCGATCAGTGCGTGTAGGGACGGGTCAGCTTGCACTCGGGGTTGATCTCGACGCCGAAGCCCGGCTTGTCGAGGACCGACTTGTGCATGCGCCCGTTGACGGGCACCGGCTCGTCCAGCAGGATCGGATCAAATTGCGGACGCATGGTCGAACAATCCGGGCTGGTCATCAGGAATTCACTGAAGGGGGTGTTGGTGAAGGTGATCACGGCATGGTGGGAGTACACAGACGAGCCGTGTGGCACCACCAGTTGACCGCGCGATTTGGCAATCGCGGCAATTTCCACCAGGGTGGTGAGACCACCGCACCAGCCGACATCGGGCTGAATGATGTCGATGCCGGTATCGGCCAAGGTGCGGAACGATTGCAGCGTGCCGTGGTGTTCGCCACTGGTGACGAGCATGCCCGGAGGCGCGTTGCGTTTGAGCTCGGCATACCCTTCATACTGCTGGGGCGGCAGGCATTCCTCGATCCATTTCAGGTTGTAGGGTGCGCAGGCATGGGCGAGTTTGGTCGCGTAGTTCACGTCCTGGCTCATCCAGCAGTCAAGCATCAGCCAGAAATCCGGGCCGCATTTTTCGCGGTACTCAGCCACCATGGCGGCATCTTTGCGGATACCGGCATCACCGTCATGCGGGCCCCAATGGGTTGGCATCTTGCCGCCAATGAAGCCCATTTCCTTGGCAAGGTCGGGGCGTGCGCCGGTGGCATAGAACTTGATTTCGTCGCGCACCGCACCACCGAGCAATTTGAAAACCGGTTGTCCGACAACCTTGCCGAACAGATCCCACAGCGCCAGGTCGACGCAGGAAATGGTGTTCATCACCAGGCCACCCGAGCCAGAGTAATACATGGTCGCATTCATCATCTGATCTTGAATCAGCTTGATGTCGGACACACACTTGCCTTCGATGAAACGACTCAGGTGTTTCTCCACAATGAAACACCCCATTTCGCCGCCGGTGGAAATGGCAAAACCTTTCACACCGTTGTCGGCTTCCACTTCAACCACCAATGTGCCAAGCACATTGATCCCGAAGGCCTGACGCGATTGTTCATATTCCTTGTACTTGCTCATCGGCGTGGCAATGTGATCGTCGATCCAGTGCTTGCCGCCCTGGTCGTGGTAGTCGGCACCACCGCTGCCCTTGACTGCGGTTGCACCGCCCATGAAATACGCACGAACTTGTTTGATCTTTGGCAAAGCCATCATTTGCTCCAACTGAAAGTATTAAAAAATTACTACTCTGAAGACTTATGTCGGGCAGGGTCAGGGGCCGCAAGGCGATCGGGCTGTTGTGGCATGCAGCAGCCGGAGCATGAACACTCCAGATGCCACTTGCCACGCACGGCGTTTGCCGCTTGGCGTCTCCAGTCTTTCCCCGGCAATTGAAATTGCCTGTCTTTCTAGGTATGCCTGCAAAAAAAGCCGCCGATGCCGTGGCCAGCGTCACCGGCAGCTCAACCGTTCAGGGGCAATGCCCCAATTCCTTGGAAATCTGGGCCGCGGCTTGCATGACCTTGGCCGTGATTTCTGACAATGTTTCTTCGTGAATCTGCAAGGTGGTGCCCACCCCCGATATGGCGGCGGCTATCTTGCCGCTCGCATCAAATACCGGGCTGGCGATGCAGCGCACCTCCGCCAGGTCTTCACCGTCGTCGTAACTCCAACCCCGCGCGCGGATCTCAGTCAGCGCCGCGCGCAACTGCTCTGGCGAGGTGATGGTTTGCGGCGTGGCGCGGACAAACTGCAGCTTGTCGATCAGCTGCTTTTGCTGCTCCGGCTCAGCCCATGCCAACAAACATTTGCCCAATCCTGAGCTGTACAAGGAAAGCCGCTTGCCTTCCCAAGAGCGCACCCGGATCGTGCCTTGTGATTCCACCTTGAGGATGTAATAAGCCGCGTCGCCTTCAATCACACCCAGGTGACACAGCAACCCGGTTTCGTGCATCAGGGCATTCAAATGGGGGCGCGCCAACTCGCGCATGTCCAGCTGCCCGGAAGCCTGTTCACCAAATTCGATCAATTTGATGCCGAGGCGGTACAGCCCATCTGCGCCTTGCGACAGCAAGCGCAGTTGCTTGAGTTCTTCCAGCAACAGATACACCGAGCTCTTCGGCGCATTGAGCACCGGGATGAGCGCACTGCCTTGACAAGCGCCCTGCTCGGCGACGTAGTCAAGGATGGCGACTGCACGGTGCAGTGCAGGAACCTTTGTCTCCTTCTTGTCCATCCTATTGGACTCCTGTATTATGTATTGGACAGAATAATTCTAGGACGAAAAAAAGAGATTGCAAGTGGGCAACCACAAAATTAACAAAAGATCGTCAAGCAGCGCTTGAGGCACCAAGCGCCACAGACAAACCGCAGCGGGTCGGCATCACGCCCATCACCAGATGCGCGCCAAAGACGCCATCTGCGCGTTTATCCCGATGGTTTTCGCTCGGCTGTCTCACACACTCATTGGCACGGAAATCGCATTGGTGCAGTGCACAAGTTGACCAAGTGGTTAGTTTCTTGCAGCAAGGCAGCTTTTTGGTGCAACCCTCACTTTTTCCGTGCCCATGAAACATCCTCAAGACGCATCCATTCTTTCCAAGCGCCAGCCACCAGCGAGCGGGCGCTTGGCGGTCGAGATTCGACAAGCGAGCGTGGTCTACCAGACAGCGGACGCGCCTGTGCATGCCTTGTCCGAGATTGATCTGACCATCCGCGAAGGCGAGTTCGTCTCCTTGATTGGCCCGTCGGGCTGTGGCAAGACCACGCTGATGCGGGTGATTGCCGACTTGGAGCACATCAGCGCCGGGCAGGTGTTGGTCAACGGAGTCAGCCCGCATGAGGCGCGGCTGGCGCGCGCCTACGGTTATGTGTTTCAGGCGCCCGCGCTGTTTCCCTGGCGCACGGTGCTCTCCAACGTGACACTGCCACTGCAAATCCAAGGCCGCTCCAAGGCCGACAGCAAAGTGATTGCCATCGAGCACCTGGAGCGCGTTGGGCTCAAAGGTTTTGAGAACAAATACCCCTGGCAGCTCTCTGGCGGCATGCAGCAGCGCGTCTCGATCGCCCGGGCCTTGTCGTTCGAGCCCAAGATTTTGATGATGGATGAGCCGTTTGGCGCACTCGACGAGATCACCCGTGACCGGCTCAACGAGCAGCTGCAACAGCTCTGGCTGCGCGAACGCCGCACGGTGGTGTTTGTCACCCACTCGATTGCCGAGGCGGTGTACCTGTCGAGCAAGATTGTGGTGATGTCACCGCGCCCCGGGCGCATCGTCAAGGTGATTGACTCGCCCTTGCCCGATGAACGCCACCTTGGGCTGCGTGACACCACCGAATTCATGGCGGTGGCGCATGAGGTTCGCGAAGCCTTGGCGGACGGTCACCATGGCTAAGCCGCCGGGTTTTATGCACAAAATTGGCCACAAGTCCTTGCCAATACTGGTGATCTTGCTCTTTATTTTGATACTCTGGTATGGCGCCGCCGTGGCCATGAATGCGCCCGGCGCGATCGAGCGGGTGTTGCCCGCCGACACGCCCTGGACATGGCAACAGCTGGTGGGGGCCACCATGGACATGCAGCGCCCGGTGTTGCCCACACCGCACCAGATTGCGCGTGATTTCTGGAGCAGCCTGGTGGACTGGCCGATCGATTCGCCGCGCAACCTGCTGTTTCATGTGGCGGTCACCGCCGAGTCAACCTTGTGGGGTTTTGGGCTGGGCACGCTGCTCGGGCTGGTGCTGGCGGTGTTGATCGTGCATTCGCGCACGCTGGAGCGCGCCTTGTTGCCCTGGATCGTCGCCTCCCAAACTGTGCCGGTGCTGGCGATTGCGCCGATTGTGCTGGTGATTCTGGGCAGCCTGGGTTTCTCTGGCGTGGCGCCCAAGGCGGTGATTGCGATGTATTTGTGCTTTTTCCCGGTGACGGTGGCCATGGTGCAGGGTCTGCGCTCACCGCAAAAGATCGAAAGCGAGATGTTGCACACCTATGCCGCCAGCCGCTGGCAGGCGCTGTGGCTGCTGCGGCTGCCAGCGTCCTTGCCGTTTTTGTTCCCTGCCCTGCGGGTGGGCATTGCGGCCGGGCTGGTGGGTGCGATGGTGGCCGAGTTGCCGACCGGCGCAGTCGCGGGCTTGGGCGCACGGCTGCTGACCGGCTCGTATTACGGCAACACGGTGCAGATTTGGTCAGCGCTGGTGATGTCGGCGCTGCTTGGCCTGGCGCTCACGCTGGCGGTGGCGGGTGTAGAGCGGCTGGTGCTGAGCCGCCGCGGGGGACAAGCATGAAGATCTCGCTGGTCAAAGCCCTGGTTTTTGCGGTGTGCAGCTTGGCGGGTGCCTGCTTGTTGTTCATCCATCCGGGCGCGCAAGGCACCTTGCCTGAGGGCGGCTCACCGGGCGCTGTGTTCTGGGTTGCCACCATCGTCATCGCGGCTTTGGCGGTGCAGTCGGTGCGTTTGCTGGCCGCACTGGACGGCAGCCGCTGGCTTGGACTGGCCACGGCGGCACTGTTTGGCATCTGGATCGTTTACTTCTGGCAACTGCTGGTGGTGGCCTGTGAGGTGCCGCGGGTGTTGTTGCCGCCGCCCGGTCTGATCCTGCAGTCCCTCAGTGAACACAGTGAGGTGTTGTGGGGCGACTTTGTGCAAACCGTGCTCAAGGCGGTGCTGATCGGCTGGGCACTGGGCTCGGGCCTGGGTTTTGTTGTGGCGGTGGCGATCGATCGGCTGCCGTTTTTGCAGCGCGGCCTGTTGCCGCTGGCGGCGCTGACCAGCACGGTGCCGCTGGTGGCGGTGGCGCCGATTGCGGTGATGTGGTTTGGTTTTGAGTGGCCGTCCAAGGCCGCGGTGGTGGTGCTGATGACCTTTTTCCCGATGATGGTCTCGACCCTGGCCGGGCTCAAGGCCGCAGGCAAGTTAGAGCGCGAGCTGATGTACAGCTACGCCGCCAGCTACACCCGCACGCTGCTGGCGCTGCGTCTGCCCACCAGCATGCCCTTTATTTTTGGGGCGCTCAAGGTCAACGCCACGCTGGCGCTGATTGGGGCCATCGTGGCCGAGTTTTTTGGCTCACCCACGGCGGGCCTGGGCTTCAGGATTTCGACCGAGGCCGCGCGCATGAACATGCCACTGGTCTGGAGCGCCATTGTGGTGGCAGCGGTGACGGGCTCGCTGGCCTACGCGCTGCTGGTGCAGTGTGAGCGCCGTGTGGCGTTCTGGCACCCCTCGGTGCGCGGACTCTGACTGTTTTTTTTCAACCCCAAGGAGCTTTTGCCATGAGTCGTTCTTCCAAGTTCTCCAGCGGCCTGATGGCTGCGGTGCTGGCCGTGTGTGGCGTGACGGCCAGCATGGGCGCCAGCGCGGCCGACAAGGTCACCGTGCAGCTCAAGTGGCTGCCACAGGCGCAGTTTGCCGGCTATTACGTGGCCCAGAGCAAGGGCTATTACAAGGACGCCGGGCTGGATGTGACGATCAAACCCGGCGGCCCCGACATCTCGCCGGTGCAGGTGATTGCTGGCAATGGCGCCGACGTGGTGGTGAACTGGATGCCCGACGCGCTGGCCGCGCGTGAAGCCGGGGTGCCGCTGGTCAACATCGCCCAAGTGTTCAACCAGTCCGGCCTGATGCTGACCTGCAAAAAGGCCAGCGGTGTGAGCAGCCCGAAAGACTTCAAGGGCAAAACCCTGGGTGTCTGGTACGGTGGCAACGAGTACCCGTTCCTGAACTGGATGGCCAAGCTGGGCTACAAGCCGGGCACCGACATCAAGATCCTCAAACAAGGCTTCAACGTCGACCCGCTGTTGCAAAACCAGGCCGCCTGCATCTCGACCATGATCTACAACGAGTATTGGCAGGTGGTGGACGCGGGTGTGAAAGAAAGCGATCTGGTCACTTTCTTCTATGAAAAAGAAGGTGTGGCCTCGCTCGAAGACGGCCTGTACGTGCTGGACGCCAAGCTCAAAGACCCGGCCTTTGTCGCCAAGATGGGCAAGTTCCTGAAGGCATCCTTCAAGGGCTGGAACGACGCGGTGAAAAACCCGGCTGAAGCCGCCAAGATTGTGGTGGCCGCCGACGCCTCGGGCAGCGCCACCGAGAAGGTGCAACAGCGCCAGATGGAAAACGTGGCCAAGCTGATCACCAACGCAGGCACGACCAAGATCGGTTACCTGGACCCGGCCGCGTATGAACGCACGGTCAAGGTGCTGCTGGCCGCTGGCAGCTCACCGGTGATCAAGAAAGACCCGGGCCAAGCCGCCTACAGCCACGTGGTGTGGGAGGCTGCGGCCAAGTAAACTGCCGTATCCCGAATCCAAAGGGTCTTGTCCTCACGGGTAAGACCCTTTTTTTGACCATGACACCGCTCCAACGCAACCAGCTTCAAGCCAGCACCGACGACACCACCAAAGGCCAGATTCGCCAGGCCAACGAAGCCCGCATCCTCACCGCCGCCGAGCGGGTGTTTGCTGGCGCCGGTTTTGCCGGTGCCACCATGGCCGCCATCGCCGAAGAGGCCAGCTTGCCCAAGGCCAACCTGCACTACTACTTTGGCGCCAAAGAAGACCTCTACCGCGCGGTGCTGGCCAAAACCCTGCAAGACTGGCTGGAGCCCACCCACGTCATCACCCCAGAGGCCGACCCGAAAACCGCGATCGAAGCCTACATCCGCGCCAAGATGGCGCTGGCGCTGGAGCGCCCGCACGCCTCACGCGTGTTTGCCAACGAACTGCTGCACGGTGCACCGGTGGTCAGGCAACTGCTGGAAACCGACCTCTACAACCTGATGCAGACCAAGACTGCGGTGATCGCCCAGTGGGTGGCCAGCGCACGCATGGCGCCGGTCGACCCGGCGCATCTTTTCTTCACGCTGTGGGCCGCCACCCAGACCTATGCCGACTTTGAGGTGCAGGTCTGCGCGGTGCTGGGCCAACACAGCTTCACCGCAGCAGACCAAGCGCGTGCCACCGAGCATGTGGTGAGCCTGCTGCTGCGCGGCTGTGGTTTATAAGAAATCGGCCGCTAGCCCTTATGCAACAAGCCCTACATGCTATTTTTTAGATAGTATTTCAACAGCCAACCTGCGGCCACGTTTTTTTTCTGAGGACCAACCCATGTCAACGCCCCAACCCATCACCCTGCGCGGCCAAGCCATTGCGCATGGCAAGCTGCCGCTGATCTGCACGCCGCTGGTCGGACGCAGCCTGGAAGCACTGATGGCCGAGCTGGCGGTGGTGCTGCCCAAACAACCCGACGTGCTGGAGTGGCGCATCGACCACTTTGCGCCAATCGCAGACACCAGCGCCGTCATTGCTGCGGCCCACGCTATCAAAAAAGCAGCAGGTGAGTTGCCGCTGCTGTTCACCCGCCGCTCCACCCTCGAGGGTGGTGAACCCATCCCACTCACCGAGGCGCAGGTGATTGCGCTGTACCAGGCGGTGTGTGAGAGCCAATGCATCGACCTGATCGACTACGAAATGGCCAACGACCCGGCCCACATCGCCCAAGTGCGTGCCTTCGCCCGCGCCAACAGCGTGGCGCTGGTGCTGTCGTTCCACAACTTTGTGGAAACCCCGGCGCCTGAAGCGCTGGTGGCCAAATTCTTGCTGGCCGAACAACTGGGGGCCGACGTGGCCAAGGTGGCCGTCATGCCACGCGACCTGGACGATGTGCTGACGCTGCTGAGCGCCACCCGCCAGGCCAGCCAGCAGCTGCAGATTCCGCTCATCAGCATGTCGATGGGGCCGTATGGCGCGGTCAGCCGCCTGGTCGGCGGCGTATTTGGCTCGGCCCTGAGTTTTGCCGTAGGTGCGGCCAGTTCGGCGCCGGGGCAGGTGCCGATTGAAGACTTGGCAGCGGTGCTGCGGGTGCTGGAGCGGGCGATGGGCCGCTGACCACACCTGCAGTGACCACGACGATACGGTGACGCGCTGTTGCCGCGGCCTCAAAGTAAAAACCGTGTCGGTGCCAAGCGCCGCAGCTGACGCCCCAGCTTGTCCCGAAACGGTGGGCTGTGCAGGCAGATGCCACCGACCAGCCCCAGCACCGAGCCCAGCACGGTGTCGATCAGGCGCGACACCAGCAGGGCATCGGGCGAGCCCATGCCCAAATGGGCCGACTCGGCCAGAAAGATCGTCGTCGGGGTGATAAAAATCACGGCCAGTCCGTAGTGGCGCACCACCAGCATTTCGGTCGCGAAGGCCAGCACCATCATGATCAGCGCAAAACGCCAGGGGTCCAGTGGCAACAAGAGCAAGCCCCAGGCCAGAAACAAACCCAGGCCGGTGCCGATGATGCGGTGCACCTGCTTGGTCCAGACGGCCCGCCGTGTCATGCCCTGCATGACGGCCAGGCAACTTACCGGCACCCAGTAAGCCCGCTCCAGCTGCAGCAGCTGGGCCACCAGCAGTCCCATGCCAACGAACACACCGGTCACCACCGAGTCGAAGATCACAAAATCAAAAGTAGCAACGGGCGGCGGGGAAACCGGCTGCGCGGCTTGTTGCCGCAGGCTGTAGAGGCTGTAAAAAAACGCAATCAGGCAGGCCTGCAAGCACCCCATGGTGAGCAGCCCAACATACAAGGGCAGCTGCAGGAGCTCGATCGGTGAAAAGGCGCCGATGGCGGCAGCCATGATGAAAAACAGGCTGCCCGGCGGGCCAATCAGATAAAACCGGCACACCATGGTGACCACGATGGTGATGAAGGTCAGCATCGGCACCAGCATCACCGGAAAGAAATGCGCCATCAGCCCCAAGGTGTAACACGCACAAAAGCCAAACGCGCAGGTCATCAGGGTCACCATGCGGTGCGACAGCGGCGTCTTGGGCGCGTACAAAAAGACCAAGCCCCCCAGCGAGGACACCAGGCCAAAGTTCAAATGGTTGAAGTACGCCCCCACCAAGAGTGGCATGCCGGAAGCAAGCGCCGCGCAAAACGGCATATGCCAGCGACGGTCTGTGCGGTGGATCGTGGCCAGGTGCGCCACTTCGGCCTGAAGCTTGCGCCATGCCTGCCAAATTGTCATGTTCATCCCTGCTGTTTGCGCGGCCAATCCGCCTGTTTTTAGCTATCTATTTTATAGCCAAGCATGCACACAGCACGTCGGGGAGATGGGCACCGGGTTGGCGGCCCGGCGTGCAGCCTATTCCTATTGACTGGCAGCGCCAGGCGCGTCCTTGGGGTGTTTCTTTTTATAGGCTTCGGTGCGCGGCACTTTTTTGTCGATCGCCTTGCCGGTGTGACGGATCGCCTCGGCGGTGGCGTGGCCGGCCTTTTTGGTGGCTTTTTTGGTGCGCTCAAGCAAGCTGGGTTCGGGCGCGCTGGCCTTGCTGGCGTCGGCGGTGGCGGCCTGCACCCGGCTGGTGTAACCCAGCGTCAAGGCGGTAGCAAAAACCAATGCGCCCAGTGTCGCGGTGCGGCTGGAAAAACGTGTCATGACCAATCCTTGTATGGTGGGAAACCGGCAGATTGTGAAGGTATTTTGTGCGTGTGGTCTTGCCCGCCACAGCCCAGCGCACGGCAATGGTGCCCGCGGCCACCGTCACCCAGAGGATCTGGCTGGCCTGATCACACGCCGGGAAAACATCAAAAACAAGAGCAAACTATGCCCGTATTAAAAGGGCTAGAGGCATTTTTGACTGCAAATTTGCGACTTACTCTGCCAGTGAACGGGTGGCGGTAAACCGGCGCTCCATCTCGCGGCGCATGTCCTTGCGCACCAGCGCGGCGGCGTGGCGGCGGATCTCGTCGGGGGTCACAGGCACCAGCGGCGTCACCGGCACCGGTTTGCGCTCGTCGTCCACCGCCACCATGGTGAAAAAGCAGCTGTTGACATGGCGCACCGAGCGGTTCTGGATGTTCTCGGCAATCACCTTGATGCCCACTTCCATCGACGAGGAACCGGTATGGTTGACCGACGACAAAAAGGTGACCAGTTCACCCACATGGATCGGCTGGCGAAACATCACCTGGTCCACGCTCAGTGTCACCACATAACGTCCGGCATAGCGGCTGGCGCAGGCGTAGGCCACCTGGTCGAGTAACTTGAGGATGTTGCCGCCATGCACGTTGCCTGAGAAATTGGCGGTGTCGGGGGTCATCAGCACCGTCATTGACAGTTGGTGCAGGGGTAAATCCATGAGAGTTCCTTGTGGGGGCGGCTTGACTGCGGTCAATGATAGCGCCCGCTCCTCGTCCATCGCGGCGCCAGGGCCACCGGCAGCACATCGGGTAAGCACCCACATACAAAATGGCACGCCACTTGCTAGCATGAAAGTCGAACCTGACCAAACGGTCAGATTTAACAGGAGTTCATCGCGTGTCCCTCTCCCTTGCCCCTGATACCCGTTCCGGTCGGCTCGCAGCCGCCGACTACACCCAGCGTTTTGCCGATGCCACGCCGCGCCTGACCCGCGCCCAGGCGGTGCTGGAGGCCGAGCGATGTCTGTACTGCTTTGACGCACCCTGCGCCACCGCCTGCCCCACCCACATTGATGTGCCCTCGTTCATCAAGCGCATTGGGGATGGCAACCTGCGTGGTGCGGCAAGCGCCATTCTGGAGGCCAACCCGCTGGGCGGCATGTGCGCCCGGGTTTGCCCCACCGAAAACCTGTGTGAAGCCGTCTGCGTGCGCAACACCCAAGAGGGCAAACCGGTGGCCATTGGCCGCCTGCAGCGCCACGCGGTCGATGCGCTGCTGGACAGCGCCAAGCCACAACTCTTCACCCGCGCGGCCTCCACCGGCAAGCGGGTTGCGGTGGTGGGCGCGGGCCCGGCCGGGCTGGCCTGCGCCCACACACTGGCAAAACTGGGCCACGACGTGGTGGTGTTTGACGCCAAACCCAAGGCCGGCGGCCTCAACGAATACGGCCTGGCCAGCTACAAAACCACCCACAACTTCGCCCAAACCGAGGTGCAGTGGCTGCTGGCCATCGGCGGCATTGAGCTGCGCCAGAGCTGGCGGCTGGAAACCGCCGAGCAGTTCAACGCTCTGCGCCAGGACTTTGATGCGCTTTTTCTGGGCATGGGCTTGGCCAACACGCACCAGCTTGGCGTCCCAGGCGAGCACTGTTGCGGCGTGCAGGATGCGGTGGCCTTCATCGCCAGCCTGCGCCAGACCGAGGATGTGTCAACCCTGCCGATTGGCCGCCAGGTGGTGGTGATTGGCGGCGGCATGACCGCTGTGGATGCCGCCGTGCAAGCCAAGCTGCTGGGCGCACAAGACGTGCACATGGTCTACCGGCGTGGGCCGCAGGAGATGAGCGCCTCCAAAGCCGAACAAGACTGGGCGCTGACCAACGGCGTGGTGATCCACCACTGGCTCAGCCCGCTGGACATCGTGCCCAACGAGGTGGACCCGCAATGCGTGGGCGGCGTGCGTTTTGCCCGCCAACAGCTGCAAGGCGACAAGCTGGTGGCCACCGGTGAGACCCTGGTGCTGGAAGCCGACATGGTGCTCAAGGCCATTGGCCAGACGCTGGGCAACCCGCTGCTGGCGCAAGTCGGGCTGGCCTTGCAGGGTGGGCGCATGGCCACCGATGCCAACGGCCTGACCAACCTGCCCGGCGTGTGGGCCGGTGGCGACTGCCGCTCTGGCGGGCTGGACCTGACGGTGGAGGCAGTGGAGCACGGCAAGCTCTCCGCGCAGGCGATCCACGCGCAGTTGAGCGCCTGAACCGCTCACCTCAGGCAAAAATAGCCCGCAGCCCTTCACCAATAAGCGTTAAGCACTATGCAAGTAGTAGCACCCAGAATTGAAAGCACACCATGGCCAATTTAACAACCCACTTCATCGGCATCCAAAGCCCCAACCCGTTCTGGCTGGCCTCTGCCCCACCCACCGACAAGGCCTACAACGTCAACCGCGCTTTTGAAGCCGGTTGGGGCGGCGTGGTCTGGAAAACCCTGGGCGAGGAAGGCCCGCCGGTCGTGAATGTGAACGGCCCGCGCTACGGCGCGCTGATGAGCGCGGATCGGCGGGTCAATGGCTTGAACAACATCGAGCTGATCACCGACCGCGACCTGGCGCTCAACCTGAAAGAAATCACCGAGATCAAACGCCTGTGGCCAGACCGCGCGGTGGTGGTGTCGATCATGGTGCCGTGCAACGAGGACGCTTGGCGCGCCATCCTGCCGCGCGTCGAGGCCACCGGCTGCGACGGCATTGAGCTGAACTTTGGCTGCCCACACGGCATGAGTGAACGCGGCATGGGCGCGGCGGTGGGCCAGGTGCCCGAGTACATCCAGATGGTGACCCACTGGTGCAAGCAGTATTGCAAGCTGCCGGTGATTGTGAAGCTCACGCCCAACATCACCGACATCCGCCTGCCCGCGCGCGCCGCCAAAAACGGTGGCGCCGACGCGGTGAGCCTGATCAACACCATCAACTCGATCGTCGGTGTGGACCCGTACAGCCTGACCATGGTGCCCAGCACCGGCGGCAAAGGCTCGCACGGCGGCTACTGCGGCCCGGCAGTCAAACCGATTGCGCTCAACATGGTGGCCGAAATTGCCCGTGACCCGCTCACCGCAGGTTTGCCGATTTCGGGCATTGGCGGCGTGGGTACGTGGCGGGATGCTTTTGACTTCATCGCACTGGGCGCTGGCAACGTGCAGGTCTGCACCGCCGCCATGGTCTATGGTTTCAAGATCGTGCAGGAGATGATCGACGGCCTGTCCAACTACATGGACGAGATGGGATTCACCAGCATCGAGGACTTCCGGGGCCGCGCCATTCCCACCGTGTCGGACTGGAAACACCTCAACCTCAACCACATCAGCAAAGCCGTCATCAACCAGGACAGCTGCATCGAATGTGGCCGCTGCCACATCGCCTGCGAAGACACCAGCCACCAGGCCATCACCACCACCAAAGACGGCAAGCGCCACTTTGAGGTGAAAGAAGACGAATGTGTCGGCTGCAACCTGTGCACCCTGGTCTGCCCGGTGCCCGACTGCATCACCCTGCGCACCGTGGCGCCCGGCGAGCTTGATTTGCGCACCGGCAAAACCGTGCAAGCGACCCATGCCGACTGGACAACCCACGCCAACAACCCGGCGCGGGTGGCGGCGTAAGATTTGTGGCCGCTGCCTGGACGCGCACCACACCTTTCAAGCCAAATTGGCCTCTAGCCCTTATTCCGTAAGCGTTAACAGCTATTAAAGAAGGAGTATTTATGAGCAGCATCCTGATCCGTGGCGGCACCGTGGTCAACGCCGACCAAGCCTTCCAAGCCGATGTCTTGACCCAGGACGGCAAGATCATTGCCGTCGGCCCGAACCTGCAGGCGCCCGCCGGCGCCCAAGTGGTGGACGCCGGGGGCCAGTATGTGATGCCCGGCGGCATCGACCCGCACACCCACATGCAGCTGCCGTTCATGGGCACCACCACCATGGACGACTTCTACACCGGCACCGCCGCTGGGCTGGCTGGCGGCACCACCAGCATCATCGACTTTGTCATCCCCAACCCGAAACAGCCGCTGATGGAGGCCTACCAGACCTGGCGCGGTTGGGCCGAAAAGTCTGCGGCTGACTACGGCTTTCACGTCGCCATCACCTGGTGGGACGAGTCGGTCAAACGCGACATGGGCACCTTGGTGCAACAGGAAGGGGTGAACAGCTTCAAACACTTCATGGCCTACAAAAACGCCATCATGTGTGACGACGAAACCCTGGTGAACAGCTTCAAACGCGCCCTGGAACTCGGCGCCATGCCCACCGTGCACGCCGAAAACGGCGAGCTGGTCTACCTGCTGCAGCAAGAGGTGGCCCAACGCGGCATCACCGGCCCCGAAGGCCACCCACTGTCACGCCCGCCAACGGTGGAAGGTGAAGCCGCCAACCGCGCCATCGCCATTGCCGAAGTGCTCAACGTGCCGATCTATGTGGTGCATGTGTCCTGCAGCGAATCTGCCGAGGCAATTGCCCGTGCCCGTGCGCGTGGCCAACGCGTTTACGGCGAGGTGCTGGCCGGGCACCTGACGATCGACGACAGCGTCTACCGCCACCCCGACTTCTCAGTAGCCGCCGCCCATGTGATGAGCCCACCGTTTCGCGGCAAAGGCCACCAGGAAGCGCTGTGGCGCGGCCTGCAAAGCGGCAGCTTGCACACCACCGCCACCGACCACTGCACCTTCTGTGCGGCCCAAAAAGCGGCGGGCAAAGACGACTTCGCCAAAATTCCCAACGGCTGCGGCGGCGTCGAGGAACGTATGGCCGTGGTCTGGGACGAAGGGGTCAACACCGGGCGCCTGACGCCATCCGAATTTGTCGCCATCACCTCAGCCAACACCGCCAAGCTGTTCAACCTGTACCCCAACAAAGGCAGTGTGAGTGTGGGCGCCGATGCCGACATCGTGGTCTGGGACCCGGCAGGCACCAAAACCCTGTCCGCCAAAACCCAGTTCAGCAAGGGTGACTACAACATCTTCGAAGGCCGCACCGTGCGCGGCATCCCGAGCCACACGCTGAGCCAGGGCAAGTTGGTGTTTGTGCAGGGTGATTTGCGGGCTGAGCGCGGGGCGGGGCGGTACATCAAACGGCCGGCGTTTAATGCCAACTTTACGGCGAGCAAGTTGAGGGCGGATGTGATGGCGGTTGGGGCGGTGAAGCGCTGACCTTTTTGCACAGCAGCATGGACGCTTTTCACATGGCTCTTGCTGGTGCGGCTGCGCCCGCTGGCGCCTGTTGGCCGGGTTTCGCCCCGGCGGGCGAGGCACTTTTCTTTGCTTCGCCAAAGAAAAGTACCCAAAAGAAAAGCGAGCCCACTGTTTGTGTCCCTACGCTACGCTGCGGGCAACCTGCGGTGCTCGCTTCAGGGAGGGTCGCGCTCGAACTCGGCTATCGCCTCAAACAATCGCGCGCCCTGATCTCCCTGAAGCTGTGCTCCTCGGCACAAACAGAAGGGCCGGGAACAGCGCAGTCCGCCCGGCTCGTGGCGCTTTGCGCCACCTTGCCGAGCGCGAGAACTCCGTGGCTGGCCAACGCGGCACGAGCGAAGCAAAGTGCCGCAACGCTCGCCGCCGTTGAGGCCGGGCTGAGCAGCGCAGCAGACTGCGGAAAAAGGGCTGGCGATTGTTTGAGCGAAGCGAGTTCGAGCCAGACCCCGCAGGCTGCGAGCAGCGCAAGGCACCGCGCAGCGGCCCGGACGTCGGCTCGCCTTTTCTTTGGTTACTTTCATTTGGCGAAGCAAAAGAAAGTAACTCGCCCGCCAGGGCGAGACCCGGCCAGCGGCAGCAAGCCGAACAGCCTGCGCCAGCAAAACCACGCGAAGTACAGGCACACCGCTTGCTTTGAATAGCCAACCCATCCACCAAGGACGATGACATGACCACCACCCAAACCGACATCTCCACCCTCCGCATCAACGGCCCCCGCCTCTGGGACTCATTGATGGAACTCGCCAAAATCGGCGAAACCCCCAAAGGCGGGGTCTGCCGCCTCACCCTCACCGACCTCGACAAACAGGGCCGCGACCTGGTCACCAAATGGGCCAGAGAAGCGGGTTTGACCGTCACCATCGACAAAATCGGCAATGGCTTCATGCGCCGCCCGGGCCGCAACAACGCGCTGCCACCGATCGTCACCGGCAGCCACATCGACACCCAGCCCACCGGCGGCAAGTTCGATGGCAACTACGGTGTGCTCGCTGGCATGGAAGTCATGCGCACACTCAACGACCATGGGATTGAGACCGAGGCGCCCATGGAGGTCAGCTTCTGGACCAACGAAGAAGGCTCGCGTTTTGTGCCGGTGATGATGGGCTCAGGCGTGTTCTCCAAAACCTTCACGCTGGAGCACGCCTACGCCGCTAAGGACATTGATGGCAAAACGGTGGGCGAAGAGCTGGCACGCATTGGCTACATCGGTGACCAAGAGCCCGGTGACCACCCGATTGGTGCGTTTTTTGAGACCCACATCGAACAAGGCCCGGTGCTCGAAGACAACGATGTGACGATTGGTGTGGTGCAAGGCGTGCTGGGCATCCGCTGGTTTGACTGCACCGTGACCGGCATGGAAGCGCACGCTGGCCCCACGCCGATGGCGCTGCGCAAGGACGCGATGCAGGTTGCCGCCCAGATCATGCAAGAGGTGGTGGCAACCGCGATGCGCCACCAGCCGCACGGGCGCGGCACCGTTGGCATGGTGCAGGTGTTCCCGAACAGCCGCAATGTGATCCCGGGGCGGGTCAAATTCAGCATCGACCTGCGCAACGCGACAGACGCGCTGGTGGACCAGATGGCCGACGAGGTGAAGGCTTTTGCCGCCAACCTGAGCCAACAAACCGGCCTGGGCGTGCAGATTGAACTGGTGTCGAGTTACCCGGCGCAAGCCTTTCACGAGGATTGCAAAAACGCTGTGGCCAGCGCGGCGGCCAAACTCGGCTATTCCAACATGCCGGTGGTGTCCGGCGCCGGACATGACGCGGTCTACATGTCGCAACTCGCGCCCACCGGCATGATCTTCATCCCGTGCAAAGACGGTATCAGCCACAACGAGATCGAAAGTGCCACACCCGAACACATCACGGCGGGCTGCAATGTGCTGTTGCACGCGATGTTGGAGCGTGCTGGTGTGGTGTAGCCGATAACCCTTAACCTGCCCATTGGCCAGGGAGCTGTTAGAGTTTGACCCAGATAAACGTCACGCGACGTCTCTCAAGCCGAGGTGATGGGCAGCACATGAATACCTTTGTCGAACGAATCGCTTGGCCGGCATCCATCACCCCTGTGGTGACATCCCAAGCACGCTGCAGCAGCTGTGTTTTGCCCATGTCAACGACGGGCTTGCTGCCTGGTTGCCATGGATGAGGTCGAGCTGAGCAAAACGCAGCTGGCCTTGGCGCTGGAAGCCGCCGGGCTGGACCTGTGGGAAAACAATTTGCTGACCGGTGAGGCCACTTACCGTGCCCTGAAAACGATCTCGACCCTGGGCTACACAGACGAGGAACGCCCTGGCAGCATCGACGACTTTTTCCAGCTCGTCCACCCGGAAGATCTGCCGCGCGTGCAGACCGCCCTGGACGAGCATCTGTCCGGCCACACCCCCCAATACCGCTGTGAATTCCGGTTGCGTGCCAGAGACGGCCGATGGATCTGGTTTGCCAATTACGGCAAAGTCATGGACGCTGGCAGCAGCACACCGGGCCAGCGGTTTATTGGCGTGACCTTCAACATTGATGACCGCAAGCGCCAGGAAGACGAGATCGCCCAAATCAACCACCGCTTGGCCGAGCAGAACGCCTTGCTGCAGCGCTACAACACCGAGCTGGAGTTGCTGGCCTCCAGCGACTCGCTGACCGGGCTGGCCAATCGGCGCAAGCTGATGGAACTGGGTGCCCAAGAGTGCAAACGCTCCGAACGCTTTGGCCACCCGCTGTCGCTGCTGGTGATGGACATTGACCTTTTCAAAAACATCAACGACGCCTGGGGGCATCAGGCGGGCGATCGGGTGATCTGTGCGGTGGCGGAGACCTGCAGCAGCCGCATCCGGGTTGGCCTGGACACAGCCGCCCGCGTGGGCGGTGAAGAGTTTGTGGTGTTGCTGCCCGAGACCGATTACCCCAGTGCCCATGCGGTAGCGCAATCCCTGCGCCTGACGGTTGCAGCACGGCAGGTAGCGGCTGACGATCAAGGCACCCAGATCAGCTTTACCGTCAGCATTGGTGTTGCCACGCTGCACGGCACAACCCTGTCCTTCGACCAGTTGTTCAACAACGCTGACAAAGCGCTTTACCGGGCCAAGCAGGCTGGGCGCAATAATGTGCAAGGGTTCGACGATGCAGCCGCGACAACTTCAGCGCACTGACTTGACCGCCCGTGCACCCTTCTAACCAACACCTCTTTGGAACCTAACCATGACCCTGACCACCTGGTGGCTGTTTATTGCAATGACGTTTGTGGTCTCGGCCACGCCGGGGCCCAACATGCTGCTCGTGATGAGCATCAGCGCCCGCTACGGACTCCGCTCAGCGGTGCTGGCCATGGCAGGCTGCATGACCGCTTTGCTGGCGATGCTGAGCCTCTCAGCCGCTGGCCTGGGGGCGCTGTTGCAAAGCTTTCCAGCGGTGTTTGACGCCCTGCGCCTGTGTGGTGCGGCCTACCTGGCCTACCTGGGGGTGAAGTGCTGGCGCGCACCGGTGCAAGATCAAACGGCTGCGCCATCTGACGCCCCTGCCCTCACTGCCGTTGCAGCATCAGGCACCCTGTACCGCCAGGGTTTTCTGGTGGCGGCCAGCAACCCCAAGGCCATCCTGTTTGCGGCAGCGTTTTTTCCGCAGTTCATCAACCCCAGCCAAGCCCAGCTCCCCCAATTTGCTGTTCTGCTGGCCACCTTTTCGGTGATTGAGGTGGCTTGGTATTTTGTCTACGCGGTCAGCGGCAAGCGCCTGTCGGTCTACCTGCAGCGCGCCACCATCATGAAAGCCTTCAACCGGGCGACCGGTGGTGTGTTTGTGGGGTTTGCCGCACTGATGGCCAGCGCCCGGGCCTGACCCAACAGGCGCCGTGGCCCGCAAGCGCGGGCGGTGCAGCGGTGGTGCGCATTTGTTGTTTAATGCATCACCCGTCTACCTTGAGAACACCACCATGCCTTTGTCCGGTCTGACCTGTGCGACGCTGTTCAACCATCTGCCTGATGCGGTTTTTTTGATTGATCCGGACACGTCCAACATCCTGGACTGCAACGAGTTTGCGCTCAAACAAACCGGTTTGGCGCGCGATGCGTTGATCAACCACTCGGTGCTGAAACTGCACGCCGAGGTGATGGACACAGCCCAGTGGGCCAGTCTGGTGCAGGCCATTCGCGCCAACGACAACCATGTGTTTACCAGCCACTACCGCCATGCGGCAGGTGCGCCGTTTGCGGTCGAGGTCAGCACCAGCCAGTTCTGGCAGGACGGGCGTGAGTATGTCCTGCTGATCGCCCGCAACATCAGCCAGCGCCCGGGCCAGGAGCGAGACCCATCCCGCAGTGAAGCCCAGCTGCGTTACGCGCTGACCGAAGCCTCAGATGGCCTGTGGGACTGGAACCTGCAAACGGATGAGGTGTTTTTCAGCCCTCAGTTCGCCCGCATGCTGGGCTACGGGCCAGACGAGATGAAACCCACGCTCAATACCTGGGCCAGTAGTTTGCACCCACAAGACGCCGTGTGGGTGCGCAAGGTGTTGCAAGAGCACATTGATGGCCAGCGCAGCCGCTACAACGCCGAGTACCGTCTGCGCAACCGCAACGGCCACTATGTCTGGGTGCATGCGCGTGGGCGCGTTTGCGAACACGACCACAATGGGAAACCGACCCGTATGGTGGGCATGACGCGCAACGTCACCGATCAGAAAGCCCTGGAACTCACGCTGCAGACCATGGCCGCCCACGACCCGCTGACCGGGCTGCTGAACCGCCGCGAGGGTGAGCAGGTGCTGCAACGCCAATGGGCGCTGTGCCGCCGACTGGCGGTGCCGATGGGCATGTGTCTTTTTGACCTGGACAACTTCAAGCGCATCAACGACGAACACGGCCACGCGCTGGGTGACAAGGTGCTGCAGCGCTTGGCCCATACCGTCTCGCGTGAAGTGCGCAGCACCGATGCCCTGTTTCGCTGGGACAGTGAAGAGTTTCTGCTGCTCTGCATCGGTGCCGCCGAGGCTGACCTGCTGATGCTGGCTGAAAAAATACGCAGCAAAATTGCCAGCATCCATTGGCAAGACTTGGGCCAGTTGCCCACCATCACCTGCAGCTTTGGTGTGGCAGTGTTTCCCGAACACGCAGACAACGCCGAGAACCTGTTTGTGGCGGCCGACTCGGCGCTGTACCGTGCCAAAGCCCTGGGCCGCAACCGGGTCGCATCGGCGGCCGAACTGACACAAACGACGTAGACCTCCCCACCAACACAAAAAACACCTGTAGCCCTTGATTCACAAGGACATACAGCTACTTTAATCATAGTGACACAGCCATGCTTGATTTGCTGATTCACAACGCCACCTTGCCGGATGGACGCCAGCAGATGTCGGTTGCCGTGCAAGACGGCGCCATTGTGGCGGTGGCCGCTGGTCTGCTGGCCCCAGCGCACCACAGCATCGACGCCCAGGGCCAGCTGCTGAGCCCGCCGTTTGTGGATGCCCACTTTCACATGGACGCCACCCTGAGCTATGGCCTGCCACGCGTCAACCAAAGTGGCACGCTGCTGGAGGGCATTGCGTTATGGGGCGAACTCAAACCGCTGCTGACCCAAGAGGCCCTGGTGGAGCGCGCCCTGGCCTACTGCGACTGGGCGGTGGCCAAGGGTCTGCTGGCGATCCGCACCCACGTCGACGTGTGTGACGACCGCCTGCTGGCGGTGGACGCGCTGCTGGCGGTCAAACGCCAGGTGGCGCCCTACATCGACCTGCAGCTGGTGGCTTTTCCGCAAGACGGTGTCTTGCGTGCGCCTGGCGCCCTGGCCAACCTCCAACGTGCATTGGATAAAGGGGTGGATGTGGTGGGTGGCATCCCGCACTTTGAGCGCACGTATGAGCAGGGCACCCAGAGCGTCAAGCTGCTGTGTGAACTCGCCGCCGAGCGCGGCCTGCGGGTGGACATGCACTGCGACGAGTCGGACGACCCGCTGTCGCGCCACATCGAAACCCTGGCCTTTGAGACCCAGCGCCTGGGCCTGCAGGGCCGCGTCACCGGCTCCCACCTGACGTCCATGCACAGCATGGACAACTACTATGTGAGCAAACTGATCACCTTGATGGCCGAGGCACAAGTGCACACGGTGGCCAACCCGCTGATCAACATCACGCTGCAAGGCCGCCACGACAGCTACCCCAAACGCCGAGGTATGACCCGCGTGCCCGAGCTGCTGGCGGCAGGCATCAATGTGGCGTTTGGCCACGACTGTGTGATGGACCCGTGGTACAGCTTGGGCAGTGGCGACATGCTCGAAGTGGCCCACATGGGCCTGCATGTGGCGCAAATGACCAGCCAGGCCGCCATGCGCCAGTGTTTTGACGCGGTCACGGTGAATGCGGCGCGTGTGATGGGCTTGGAACACTACGGGCTGGCAGTGGGCTGCCACGCCGATTTTGTGCTGCTACAAGCGCGTGACCCGGTGGAGGCGCTGCGTCTGCGCGCCACCCGGCTGCAGGTGTTCAAACGCGGCAAGCTGCTGGCGCAGACACCCGCCACAGCGGCGCAGCTGCATCTGCCTGGCCGCCCGGGACAAACCCACTGGATGAGCGACACACCCCGCATCGGCTGACACCGGGCACAGCTCAGAAGCCCGTCGCCGCCCGGGTGAACCGCTCAAACGTAGGAGACGTAGCGCGGGTCGTACACATGGGCACGCACCAACGCCTGCAGGTCTTCCGGCCGCGACTTGGAAGCCAGGCCTTGCTCAAAAATCACCTCGGCCACGGCCACCGCAATCTGCACCGACACCTCGCGCACGCTGGTCAGCGGTGGCAGCAGGCTGCCTTGCGCCAGATCTTCAGGCGTGACCGATGCCGCCAGGGTGTGGGCGGCGGCCAGGAACATCTCGTCGGTGATGTGTTTGGCACCACAAGCGATCGCCCCCAGGCCCAGGCCCGGGAAGATGTAGGCGTTGTTGCCTTGGCGCGGCACCAGGGTTTTGTCCTGGTAGACCACCGGGGCAAACGGGCTGCCGCAGGCAAACAGAGCGCGCCCGTTGGTGGCGTGGTAGGCCTCTTCTGCGGTGCATTCGGCTTTGGAGGTGGGGTTGGACAAGGCAAACACAATCGGTTGCGGGTTGATCTCGGCCATGGTCTGCAGCACCTCGGTGTTGAAGGCGCCACCGACTGCCGCTACACCGATGATGGCGGTGGGTCGCAACGCCTGCACCGCACCCAGGAAGCTGTCTACCGCGGCATGCGGGTGGGCATAAGGTTGTTTTTGTGCCGCCAAGCCAGTGCGTGACTGCACCACCAGCCCCTTGGAGTCCACCAACCAGCAGCGTTGGCGCGCCAGCTCGGGTGAGAGCCCTTGCGCGACCATCGCGGCAACCAGCAGGTCGGCAATGCCGGTGGCGGCTTCGCCAGCCCCGAGGAACAGGAAGGTCTCATCCGCCAATTGGGTGCCTTTGACCTGCAGCGCTGACAACATCGCCGACAGCGCCACCGCAGCGGTGCCCTGGATGTCGTCGTTGAAGGTGCAAATCTTATTGCGGTATTGCTCCAGCAGGCGGAAGGCGTTGTGGTTGGCAAAGTCCTCAAACTGGATGATCACATCCGGGAACACCTGCTGCGCCGCCGTGATGAATTCCTCCACAAAATCGTCATACGCCTGACCCGTGACCCGGCGGCGGCGCAGGCCCACGTAATAGGGGTCGGCCAGCAGCTCTTCATTGTTGGTGCCCACATCCAGCGTGATTGGCAGGCAGATCGCCGGATCAACCCCGGCACAGGCGGTGTAGAGCGAGAGCTTGCCCACCGGGATGCCCATGCCGTTGGCGCCCAGGTCACCCAGGCCCAAAATGCGCTCACCGTCGGTGACCACGATGATGCCCGCTTTGTGGGGCCAGTTGCGCAGGATGTCGCTGATGCGACCGCGGTCATTGATGCTGAGGAACAGACCCCGATGGCGCTGGAAGATGTGGCCAAAACGCTGGCACGCCAGGCCCACCGTGGGCGTGTAGATCAGCGGCATGATCTCGTCCAGGTTGTCGCACACCACGCGGAAAAACAGTCCTTCGTTGCGGTCATGCAGGCCGCTGAGCGCAATGAACTTGTCCAACGGGTTGGGCAAGCGGCGCATGTTCGCCAGAAAGCGGGCGACCTGCTCCTCCTGGGTTTGCACATGGGGGGGCAGCAAGCCACGCAGGCCCAGCGCGTCGCGCTCAACCTCGGTGAATGCGGTGCCCTTGTTGAGCAGGGGATTTTGCAGCAAGGCAATGCCATGCTCGATGGTGTCGGCGCTGATCTTCATGGGTGCCATCCTCAGATGATGTTGTCTCTGCCATGAAGCACTCATGGCCGCTAAATCGTGCGCCTGCCGTGACACGGCGGCGCCCTTTTAGCTACTTTTTATATAGCTTTAAGACCTTATGATATAAGGGCTAAACCAATGTTTTTATAACTTTTATGGTTTTTATGGTGTTATTCCGCCAGACGCTTTTGGCGGGCTGCCAGTTCGTCGGCAAACTGGCCTTTGGCCTCGGGGTAGATCAAGGTTTCTTCCAGCACGATGTGGTCGTGCTGGAGCGCTAGAAAGACCTCCACGTTGTGCTGCAACTCGGCCATGTCCACCCATTCTTCGCCATTGGCAATGGCACGCAGCATGGGGGACAGCTCCAACCAATTTTGCTCAATCCAGCCGTGGTCCTGCTGCAATGTGCGCACGGCCTGCACCAGTTCGGCGTTGTCGCTGGTCAGCAACTTGGGGAAAACATTTTTCTCCTCGTCCTCATGGTGTTGACGTGCTGTGGCAGAGAAAAAGGCCTCAATCCCCCGTACCAATTCGCGGTACTGCGCCTCGTCCGCTCCAGCCTGAATCTGCTCCAGAACTTGGGTCAACTGGGCCAGATGTTCATGGATTTGCTGATGGCAGGCATCCAGCGCTTGGAAACGATCGGGTTGGGGAACTGGCTTCATCACTCACTCCTGATAATGGGTATCGTCGTTGATTCTGTCAACGCGACGGTAGATCCAACGACGGTTTGAGTTTCGCTATTTCAGGTCCTGTTGTCACTTGATTTAGATCAGGGTCACTGCAGATTGCGCAACTCGCGCAAAACCTCGGCGCCAGCTTTGGCGTGACCGCAAACGCGCCCGTCGCAGAGCGACCCGCGCCCCAAAATCAGCCACCAAGTGGCCTGATCACCAAACAAAACAATGGCGCGCTGGCCCAAGCGGGTGGCCACCTGAACGGGCGCGGCCGGGGGGCAGGTCGCATGCAACGTATATGTTTTTGTAATTAGAAAATGAAAAAACAGTAGTTCCAGTTTGAACGCTTGTCTCCCAGAATGCGCCTTATTGCACCGACGCAATGCCTTCTGAGGACCCAACCGTGAAACCAACGCTCCCCATTTCCCGACGCATTTTCAGTCTCGCCACAGCGGCGCTGCTGGCCACGGGCAGCTTGGCTGCCAATGCACAACAAGCCGTCACGCTGCTCAACGTCTCCTACGACCCCACGCGTGAGCTCTATGTCGAGTTCAACGCTGCTTTTGCCAAATACTGGAAAGCCAAAACCGGCCAGGATGTGACGATCAAACAATCACACGGCGGCTCAGGCAAGCAAGCGCGCTCCATCATCGACGGTTTGGATGCCGATGTGGCCACCCTGGCCCTCGCAGGTGACACCGACGCGCTGGTCAAGAACGGCGGTTGGTTGTCAGCCGACTGGCAGAAAAAGTTGCCGCACAACGCCTCGCCCTACACCTCCACCATCGTGTTCGCCGTGCGCCAAGGCAACCCCAAGGGCATCAAGGACTGGGACGACCTCATCAAACCCGGCATCAGCGTGATCACCCCCAACCCCAAAACCTCAGGTGGTGCCCGCTGGAACTACCTGGCGGCCTGGGAATTTGCCAAACGCAAATACGGTGGTGATGCCAAGGCCAAGGAATTCATTGCCAAACTGTTTGCCAATGTGCCGATTCTGGACACCGGCGCGCGTGGCTCCACCATCACCTTTGCCCAGCGCGGCCAGGGCGACGTGTTGATCGCCTGGGAGAACGAGGCCTATCTGCTGGAGAAAGAATTTGGCTCCAAGTTTGACATCGTGGCACCCAGCTTGAGCATCCTGGCCGAGCCTGCGGTGGCCGTGGTGGACAAAAACGTGGACAAAAAAGGCACCCGCGCGGTGGCCCAGGCTTACCTGGAGTACCTCTACACCGAAGAGGGCCAGGACATTGCTGGCAAAAACTTCTACCGCCCAGCCGTGTCTGAAAAAGCCAAGGCCAAGTACGCGCACCAGTTCGCCAAGCTCAACCTGTTCACGATTGACCAAGCCTTTGGCGGCTGGACCAAGGCTGACAAAGAGCACTTTGCGGATGGCGGCAGCTTCGACCAGATCTATCTCAAAAAATAACTGAAACACCGCCCGCCTTCACGCTGTCACACACCAAAGTCTCACGGGAAACCCATGGCCGTCTTATTGGTTGCAGGAAGTCCGACCGAACGCTCACGCTCGGCGGTACTGCTCGATGCGGTCGCGCAACGTCTGCAGTTCCGGGGGGTGCAGAGCGAAAAGCTGCTGATCCGCGACCTGTCGCCCCAGGCGCTGATCCTGGCCGACTTTGGACACCCCACCATCAGCCAAGCGATTGGCCGGGTGGCCAAGGCGGACGTGGTGGTTCTGGCAACCCCCATCCATAACGCGGCCTACAGCGGGGTGCTCAAGGTGTTTCTGGACCTGCTGCCACAAACCGCTTTGGCAGGTAAAACCGTGCTGCCGCTGGCCACCGCCGGCGGCGCGGGGCAATCACTGGCCATTGACTACGCCCTGCGCCCCGTCCTGCAATCTCTGGGCGCAAAGCAGATCCTTGGCAGCATTTTTGCCACCGATGCCCAGATCAGCATTTCAGAAACGGGCGCGTACCAACTCAGCGGAGAACTCGGGCAACGGCTGGACGAAGCCATCAACACCCTCATCACGGAAGTGCTGCCCGCTTCATTGGCTCACACCAGGCGTTTTGCGCCGGTTCACTTTTCACAGGTGTCATGTAGCGTTTGAAACCACCACGGGCAAGCTGGCGCACTGGCAGTCCTGGTCCACCCCATTTCAACACCCGCGTGTCTGCAGCGATGCCACACAGGTTCGCCAGATTTGTATTCCCTATTTCAAAAGGATTGAGCATGCACCGTTCACCTCAACTGTCACGTCGTCAGCTGCTGGCCGCTGGCCTGGCCAGCGCCGCACTGCCAGCAAGCTCGCTGGTCCACGCCCAAACGGCGAGCCGCACACTGCGCATCGGGTACCAAAAAGGTTGGTTGTCGATCCTCAGGGCGCGTGGCACCTTGGAAAAAAGCCTGTCGCCGCTTGGCGTGGCGGTGACCTGGACCGAATTTAATGCCGGGCCGGTACAGCTCGAAGCCCTGAATGTGGGTGCCATCGACTTTGGTGATGTGGGTGAAGCGCCGCCCATTTTTGCCCAGGCCGCTGGCGCACCGCTGGTCTACGCCGGAGCCACCGTGCCACGCCCGCAGCTTGAAGCCATCATCGTGCCCAAAGACTCGCCCATCAAGTCGGTGGCTGACCTCAAAGGCAAGAAGATTGCCTACAACAAAGGCTCCAACGTTCAGTACTTCCTGGTCAAGCTGCTGGAAAAACACGGCCTGAAGTACAGCGACGTGCAATCCATCTTTCTGCCGCCGCCCGATGCACGCGCAGCCTTCCAGAAAGGCGCGGTGGACGCCTGGATCATCTGGGACCCGTTCCTGGCCTCGGCGCAGAAAACCCTGGACGCCCAGATCCTGAGCGATGCCAAGGGTGTCGTCAACAACCGCCTGTACTACTTCACATCGCGCGACTTCGCCACCAAAAATGCCGATGTGCTGAAGATCGCCATCCAGCAGATCAACACCATCGACACCTGGATTGACCACAACAAACCCGCTGCCGCGACCGAGCTCTCCAGTGTGCTGGGCCTGGACAAAAACATCACCGAACTCTATGTCGGCCGCGCTGGCTACGGCACAACCCTGGTCACACGCGACATCCTGGCCGAACAACAGAGCATTGCCGACACCTTTTTTGAGCTCAAGCTGATCCCCAAAAAACTCAACCTGCTGCACGCCGCGCCGGTGAACCCAAGCTGAGACGACGGATGAACATTTTCTGGTTTCTCCCTATCCATGGCGATGGCCGCTACCTCGGCACCCAGCAAGGCGCACGCGCGGTGGACCACCACTACCTCAAACAAATCGCCCAGGCGGCTGACGAGCTGGGTTATGGCGGGGTGCTGATCCCCACTGGGCGCTCTTGCGAAGACTCATGGGTGGTGGCGTCGAGCCTGATCCCGGTGACGCGGCGGCTCAAGTTTCTGGTGGCACTGCGCCCCAGCACCATCTCACCCACAGCGGCAGCGCGCCAAGCCGCTACGCTGGACCGCTTGAGTGAAGGCCGCTTGCTGGTCAACATTGTGGCGGGCGGCGACACCGGTGACCTGGAGGCCGACGGCACCTTCCTGAGCCATGACGAACGCTACGAACACGCCAGCGAGTTCATCGACATCTGGACCCGCCTGCTGGCCGGTGAAGAGGTCACCTACGAGGGCAAACACCTGCGCGTCAAAGGCGCCAAGCAGCTGTTCCCGCCGGTGCAACAACCGCACCCACCGCTGTACTTTGGCGGCTCATCGAATGCGGCGCATGACCTGGCCGCAGAAAAAGTCGAGCTGTACCTGACCTGGGGTGAGCCACCCGCTGAAGTCGAGAAAAAGTTTGAGGATGTGCGCCAACGCGCCGCCAAACTCGGGCGCAAAGTGAAGTTTGGTGTGCGCCTGCATGTGATTGCACGCGAAACCAATGAGGAGGCCTGGGCCGCCGCCGATGACCTGATCAAGTACCTTGAAGACGACGCGATTGCCAAGGCACAAGCCAACCTGGCGGGCATGGACTCCGAAGGCCAGCGCCGCATGCGCGCGCTGCACGGCGGCAACCGCAGTCGGCTTGAGATCAGCCCCAACCTGTGGGCCGGGGTCGGCTTGGCGCGCAGCGGCGCGGGCACCGCCTTGGTGGGCGACGGTGAAACCATTGCCCGCCGACTCAAAGAATACGAGGCGCTGGGCGCAGACACCTTTGTGCTCTCAGGCTACCCCCACCTGGAAGAAGCCTACCGCTTTGCCGAGTTGGTATTCCCACACATCGGGGTGCAGGCGCCGTCCCGCACCTCGGGCTTGAATCTGGTGCGAGCGGCGGGCGAGGTTATGGGCAACGCCCATGTGCCCAGCGCAGCCACCGCCCACCGTTGAACCACTGCGCCTATGACTTACCCCAACGACACACCCCGTCCTGGCGTCGGTAGCATCCCCCCCGATCAACTCTGGCCAGGGCTGTACCCCGAAACACCGCTGCCGTGGCGCAAACTGGCAACGCTGCTGGTCGCCATCTGGAAACGCCTGCTGCCCTGGTTGGTGCCGGTGGGGCTGATCGCCGGGTGGCAAATCGCGTCCAGCCTGGGCTGGCTGTCAACCCGCGTGCTGCCGGCACCGCTGGCGGTGGTTCAGGCCGCCTGGACGCTGTCAGAGTCTGGCGAGCTGTGGGTCCATGTGAAGGTCAGCGCCGCGCGTGCGTTAACCGGCTTGGCAGTGGGTGGCGGTTTGGGCTTGCTGCTGGGTCTGCTGACAGGTTCGTCGCGCATTGCCGAGACGCTGCTGGACTCCAGCATCCAGATGGTGCGCAACATCCCGGCGCTGGCGATGATTCCGCTGGTGATCCTGTGGTTTGGCATTGACGAGTCGGCCAAGCTGTTTTTGATTGCGGTGTCGGTGTTTTTCCCGATTTACCTCAACACCTTTCATGGCATTCGCGGGGTGGACCCGGGCCTGATCGAGATGGGCCGCACCTACGGCCTGAGCCGCTGGCAGCTCTACACCCAGATCATCCTGCCGGGGGCGTTGTCATCGATCCTGGTGGGGCTGCGCTTCTCGCTCGGGCTGATGTGGGTGATTCTTATCGTGGCTGAGACCATCTCGGCGCAGGCCGGTATTGGTTACCTGACCATGAACGCCCGCGAGTTCCTGCAGACCGACATCGTGCTGGTGGGCATCCTGCTCTACGCCTTGCTGGGCAAGTTGGCCGATGTGTTTGCCAAGGGGCTGGAGCGCTACTGGCTGCGCTGGCATCCGGGTTACCAGGCCCAGTGACGGGTTGGCATCAAAAGATATCTTTATTGATAGCAATGTGCGCTGATTACATAAGGGCTTGAGGGCATTTTTATGACAAACTCTTTGCAAGCACCGCGACGTGGTGAACCGCTCCTGATCGACGGCCTGAGCAAGTCGTTTGGCGAGCGTGAGGTGCTGCGCAGCACCCAACTGGCGGTACAGCCTGGCCAGTTCATCGCCATCGTCGGGCGCAGCGGTTGTGGCAAAAGCACCCTGCTGCGCCTGGTGGCGGGGCTTGAAAGGGCCAGTTCGGGGCGCATTGAGATCGATGGCAAAACCCTCACCGGCCTGTCTGAGGGCACCCGCATCATGTTTCAGGACGCCCGCCTGTTGCCCTGGAAGCGCGTGATCTACAACGTGGCCCTGGGGTTGCCCAAAAACCGGCGCGACGATGCGCTCAAGGTATTGGCGCAGGTGGGTCTGGAAGACCGGGCCAACGACTGGCCAGCGCGCCTCTCGGGCGGGCAGCGCCAGCGGGTGTCGCTGGCGCGCGCGCTGGTGCACAACCCACGCCTGCTGTTGCTGGATGAACCCCTGGGCGCACTGGATGCGCTGACCCGCGTTGAGATGCACCGCCTGATCGAGGAACTGTGGCTGGCCAACGGTTTCACCGCACTGCTGGTCACCCACGACGTGCAAGAGGCGGTGGCGCTGGCCGACCGGGTGATCCTGATCGAAGACGGGCACATTGCGCTGGACGAAACGATTGCCCTGGCGCGACCACGCTCGCAGGGTGACCCGGCTTTTGCCGCGCTGGAAAAACGCATTCTGGACCGTGTGCTGCAAAAGCCCCAGCAACCCGGGCGCGTGTCGTTGACCCACCCCAAAGGCAGCGAGGCTGACTGGCCCGGCGTGCCAGCGCATGGCCTGCGCTGGGCGATCTAGATGTTGCGCTCACACCTGTTTTCACCTGCACGGCACGGCCCCTGAGGGCAAGCCTTTTTCCATTTCCCATCACGAACTTTTCAGGAGAACACCATGTCCATTCAAGCCATCAACGTGCGCAACCAATTTCGCGGCAAGGTCAAAGAAATCATCCACGGCGACGTGGTGTCAGAGGTGGATGTCGAAACGCCCTGGGGCATCGTCACCTCGGTCATCACCACCCGCTCGGTCAAAGACCTGGACCTGAAAGTCGGCTCTGAGGTGGTCGCGCTGGTCAAGTCCACCGAAGTCTCGATTGCCAAGTTGTGAAAACCAGGAACGCCATCATGACGACAGACCGTGGATTGACACGAAGAGCCTGGGGCCAGCGCGCAACTGCCCTGGTCGCCACAGGGGTCTCCTGCCTGGCCATTCCGAGGCTTGCAGGAGCCGCCCAGTCGCCGGTGCCGGAGGCAGCCCGCATCTTGGTGGGCTTTGGCGCGGGTGGCGCCATCGATGTGGTGGCCCGCATCCTGGCCGAACGTATCGCGCCCCAGCTGGGCAAGGGGCACCACATCATTGTGGAAAACAAGGCTGGCGCCAATGGGCAGATTGCGGCGCAGGCGCTGCTGAGTGCGCCCACCGACGGATCCACCTACCTCATCGCCCCGCTCATCACACCGGTGTTGTCACAGTTGGTGTTCCGCAAACCCGGCTATGACCCTGCGGTGGATTTCACCCCGGTGGGACTGGTGGCGCACTTTCAGTTTGCGCTGGCGGTACCTGCCACGCACCCGGCCAAGAACCTCACCGAATTTGTGGCCTGGCTCAAGGCCAACCCGACCAAAGCCAACTTTGGCAGCCCGGCCGCCGGCAGCCTGCCGCACTTCTTCGGTCTGCTGCTCGGCAAGGCTGCTGGCGTGGACATCGTGCATGTGGCCTACAAGGGCAGTCAGGGCCTGTTTACCGACCTGGTGGGTGGACAGTTGACCTCGGCCATCGAAACCACGTCCGGACTGGCACCCTTGCACCGCGAGGGCAAAGTACGGGTGCTGGCCACCTTTACCGACAAACGTACCCGTGAATTACCAGACGTACAGTCCGTGGCCGAGGCGGGTTTCCCGCAGGCCAAAGGTAGCGGCTGGTACAGCCTGTGGGCGCGCAAAGGCACGCCAGCGGCAGCTGTGGAGGCTGTCAATCGCGCGTTGAACACCGCTCTCGCTGAGCCTGCCATCAAGGCCAAGCTGGATGAGTTGTCGCTGGAAGGTGATCCACGCACCCCGCAACAACTGGAGCAATTGCGCCTAGCCGACTTGGGCAGGTGGCGCCCGGTGATTGTGGCCTCTGGCTTCAAGGCGGACTAAAGGATGGATATGCGTCGTCAACCCAACATCGTCTTCATCCTGGCCGACGACCTCGGCTGGGCGGACCTGGGCGTCTATGGCGCCACAGACTTCGCCACGCCCCATCTGGATCGTCTGGCGGGCCAGGGCGTGCGCTTCACACAGGCCTATGCCAACTCCGCGGTGTGCTCGGCCACGCGGATTGCCCTCATCACTGGGCGCTATCAGTACCGCCTACGGGCCGGGCTGGAAGAGCCCATTGTGCTGCGCGACACCGGCCTGGGCTTGCCACCCGAACACCCGACACTGCCCTCCCTGCTGAAGGCGGGCGGGTACGACACGGCGCTGATCGGCAAATGGCACCTGGGCTTGCCACCCACCTACGGCCCGCGCCTGAGTGGCTATGACCACTTTTTCGGCAACCACCACGGGGCCATCGATTACTTCACACACAAGCCCGGTGTGGGCGAACACATCAGGCCTGACCTATGGGAGGGTGATGTCCCCGTGGAACGGGTCGGCTACTACACCCAGATCCTGGCAGATGAGGCCAGTGGCTATCTGCGCCAGCCGGAACGGGTGCACAAGCCGTTCTTTTTGTCCTTGCACTTCACGGCCCCGCACTGGCCGTGGGAAGGGCCGGGTGACGAAACCGTTTCTCGCGACATCAAAGACCTGTTCCACTATGACGGCGGCAACCTGCGCAAGTACGGTGAAATTGTGGAATCACTGGACGCCGCTGTGGGTCAAGTGCTGGCGGCACTGGCCGCGTCCGGCCAAGCCGACAACACCATCGTTGTTTTCACCAGCGATAACGGCGGCGAGCGTTTTTCCAAGACGTGGCCGTTCACAGGCCAGAAGACCGAGTTGCTCGAAGGTGGGCTGAGGGTGCCCACACTGCTGCGCTGGAGCGCCCGCATCCAGCCCCAGATACAAGACCAAGTCAACATCACATTTGACTGGCTGCCTACGCTGCTGGCTGCGGCGGGCCTGGATCCTGACCCGGCGTTCCCCACAGATGGCGAAAACCTCCTGCCGGTACTTGAGGGCCAGGCCCTCCCACACCCCCGTACGCTGTACTGGCGCTACAAAGCTCAGGCCCAGTGCGCGCTGCGCGAGGGAAATTGGAAGTACCTGAAGGTGAACGACAACGAATTCTTGTTTGACGTGGTGGTGGACCAGCGCGAGCGCGCCAACCTGCGGCACCGCCACCCCGAAGTGTTTGAGCGGCTGCGTAACCAGTGGATTGCGTGGGACACCACCGTGCTGCCCATCACCGATGACGTGCGCACACACGGCATCACACCCGACATCCAGGCGGATCGCTATGTCCCCCACAAGCTTCAGCGCGGCTGAAGCCACACCAGCCGAACTTGACAACATCCACCTCACCTACCCTGATCACCCGGCGCCAGTGCACACCTTGCGCGATATCAACCTGCGCTCCAGTCGCACCGAATACGAAGGCAGCACGCTGCGCGAGAAACTGGGGCTGGCGCGGCCACAGAACCAGCATGCGGCACGCCGTGGGGAGCGCAAAGCCGCCTGATCGGTCGGGCACCCGTGGCCAAGGGGTCTGTGATCGGCAAGGTGGCCGCAACTTCGAAGGGCCAACCGATTGGCGAAGCACCACCCGTTGCCCAGGTGGATGTGGAACGCGCGAACCTGCTGCGAACTACCCGACCGGGGAGTCGCATTTTTTCTTCATTCACATAAGATTATCTTCATCAAAAAGTGGTCGAACCGGTGCTTGCATGATCACTTGTTGACTGATTGAGAATAGGGGTCTTGGCGTGGTGGCATCGACTTGCTGCCAAGCTAGATGCCGCACGCAAGGCCTCGCCGGAAACGGCGGGAAGTCACCGGAAGAACAGCGCGAAGCTGCAGATTAAATTTTTTCGGAGACTCACGTGGGCACATATTCAGAAGTGGTCGGTGGCGTGGTTTTGGACAGTCCGTCCCGGGAATCGTCGGATCGTCTGGCGGTGTGGATGTCCCGGTTGATGAAAATCAGAATCGGCGTCATGCCGCTTCCTGCATTTGCGATCATTGCATGCATTGTTTTTGGCGCATCGCTCGTCGAGATCAAGAAGGGCTCAAACCTGGTCTCCGCGCTGCCCGCAGACATGTTGGGCGGATTTGCCGTCATCATGGTGATGGGGTGGCTGTTGGCGGAGATCGGAAATCGCATTCCGGTACTTAAAAATATCGGTGGTTCGGCGATTTTGTCGTTGTTCGTGCCTTCTGCGATGCTCGCCTATGGTGCATTTAATCCAGCGATGAACGCGGCCACTGTGGCGGTGATGAAGACATCTAATTTTCTCTACTTCTACATCTCCTGCCTGGTGTGCGGCAGCATGCTTGGCATGAACCGCAAGGTACTGGTTCAAGGGTTTTTGAGGATGTTCGTGCCACTCCTGGTCGGCACGATCACCGCCACTGTCGTTGGCATTGCAGTCGGCCTGCTGTTCGGTTACACGCCTTATCGGACCTTCTTTTTCATCCTCATTCCGATCATGGGCGGCGGCATCGGCGAAGGCATACTTCCTTTGTCTGCGGGCTATGCGGAATTGGGCATCTTGGGCAAATCTCAGGGTGAACTGATCGCCATGCTGATTCCGTCGGCATTGATCGGCAATGTCGTGGCCATTGTGCTCGCTGGCGTACTGGACCGCATCGGCCAAAAGTATGAGCAGTACAGTGGCAAGGGTTTGCTGGTGCGTACCGGGCATGACAACGAATTGCTCAAAGAAATGGGCGAGGTCAAGGCGATTGAACTGCCGTTGATGGGCTGCGGTATGCTGATGGCCTGCGCTTTCTGGATCCTCGGTGGACTCTTGGCTCCCTACACTGGCATTCCGGGTCCGATCCTGATGATCCTCGGTGCGGCGCTCGCCAAGGTTTCCAGCCTTGTCCCGAAACGCATGGAACTGGGTGCTGCCCAGATGTACAAGTTCGTCGCTAGCAACCTGACCTACCCGCTGCTCGTTGGTCTGGGTGTCCTTTACGTGCCGTGGAAAGACCTCGCTAGTGCATTCACCTTGGGTTACTTCTGCATCTGTGCCGCGTCAGTCACCTCGTTGGTTGCTTCCGGATGGTTCGTTGGACGTTTACTCAACATGTACCCGCTTGAATCGGCAGCCGTGACCGCCTGCCATAGTGGCTTGGGCGGCACCGGTGACGTGGCCATCCTCTCCGCATGCAACCGGATGGGTCTGATTCCGTTCGCTCAGATCTCCACGCGAATTGGCGGTGCCTTCATGGTCGTACTTGGCGTCTTCGCCATTAAGTTCCTTGGCTGAGCGTCAGTCCTTGTTCCGGCGCTGCTCAGTCCGCGCCGCCCGCCCGCCACATCTCTGGCGAGCGCGACAAAACCTGCGCGATGCCAGGTCGGTGCGCAAACGATAAATCCTGTGTTCACGACGACAAGACTTGATCCATCGCAAGGCCGCAACACGCTAGGCCCCAAACGGCTGCGCAACCTGGTTGCCTGCCTCTGTCTGTTGTTGTTTACAGGCTATGTATCCTATGAATACAGCTGGCGGATCGGTGTTGGTGCCCAACAAACTGCCGCAGCGCGCCGCCTGGATACGTTCAGTGCGGTGCTCTTTACGCCGATGGACAAGTACGACTATTTGCCGGAGGTCATCTCAAACCATCCCATCGCCGTTGACGCGTTGGAACATCCGGATGACCCGGCCCGAGTCCGCAAACTCAACGTCATCCTTGAGGATCTCAATCGGACCGTCAAGACCGAAGACATCTACGTCATGGACAGTCGCGGCCTCACGATCGCCAGCAGCAATTGGCGTGAGTCGGTGACGTTTCTCGGCAACAACTACCTGTTTCGACCCTATTTCCGCGATGCCATTGAATACACCAGTGGCCGTTTTTTTGCCGTCGGAACCGTCAGCCAGCGCGCTGGCTACTACCTTTCCCACTCGATCCGATCAGATGGTCAGGTGCTTGGGGTCGTTGCGGTCAAGGTTGATCTCGGGGAACTCGATGCCGGATGGGAGGCAGACGAGGATGTCACTCTGGTCTCTGATGAACACAGCATCATTTTCTTGAGTTCGCGAAAGGACTGGAAATACAGCGCTTTAAGACCCCTTGACAAGGCGACGGTCAAACAGCTTGAGCAGACGCAGCAATACGGCTCCCGTCTGAAGCCAGCGATTCGCCTTGAGCTGGAGACCAGCCTGGACAACGGCGACCGTGTCGTGCGCATCCCGGGGCCCCGCACCGGGGCGGAACGCTATCTGGTCCACTCCCGCACGCTTCAAGGCTCGAAATGGGAAGTCAGTATTTTTTCCTCGCTCGCTGAGACCGAATCCAATTCACGTCAGACGGCGGCTGCGGCCTTGGCCAGCGTCACGTTCGCCATCCTGCTTTTTATGTACGTGCAACAGTCCAGCAAGCGCAGAAGAGAGCACAAGGAATCACAACGTGCCCTGCAGCACGCGCACCAGAAACTGGAGGCTAAGCACGGGGAACTCGTGCGTCTCAACCACCATCTTCTCGAGCAGAGCGGACATTTGACGCGCACGGTATTGGAACTTGAGCGTGCGAAGCTCGAAGCCGATTCCGCCAACCAGGCCAAGTCTGAATTTCTGGCCAACATGAGCCACGAAATCCGCACACCGATGAACGCCATACTTGGCCTGACCAACCTGGTCCTCAAGACTGATCTGAGCGCCAGGCAGCGAAGCCACCTGACCAACGTCGATGGTGCCGCGACCGCGTTGCTCGGCGTGCTCAACAACATTCTTGACTTCTCCAAGATTGAGGCCGGTAAGTTGCAGATTGAACACACCGCCTTTCACTTGCCCGAGATCTTGCGCCAGCTTTCTGCGATCCTGACCTTGAGCGCCGAGAGCAAGGACATCGAACTGATCTTCCGGATCGATCCGTCAGCCCCCGTTGACTTGGTCGGCGACCCGTTGCGGCTCGGTCAGGTGCTGCTCAACCTTGTCAGCAACGCGATCAAGTTTACCGAGCAGGGCGAAATACTGGTTCGCGTCGATCGCGGGAGCGCCCAGCCGGGTCGCGCCGCGCTGCACTTCAGTGTCAGCGATACCGGTATTGGCATCGTCGAGCAGGAAAAACCGCGTCTGTTCCAATCCTTCAGCCAGGCGAATCAGTCCACAACCCGCCGCTACGGCGGCACGGGTCTGGGTCTGGCGATCAGCCAGAAGTTGGTGCAAGCGATGGGCGGCAGGATTGAAGTCCAGAGCTGCCCCGGACAGGGCAGTACCTTCAGCTTTGAGGTAACGCTGGGCTGTCCGGACGACGTGCCGCTGCCTCAGGAAGAAGGCGCGCCGGGCCTGGCTGGCATGCGGGTGCTGGTCGTTGATGACAGCGCCAACGTGCGCGCACTCCTGTCGGATCTGTTGACCGCGTGGTCGATCCGGGTTGACCTTGCCTCCTCGGGAGAGGCGGCGATCCATGCGCTGAATGACGCGCGTGCAGACACGGGTGCTGCTTTCGATCTGATCCTGCTCGACAGCCGGATGCCGCAACACAACGGCATCGAAACGGCGCGCCGGATAAGGGCGCTTCCCAGGTTCTTGAGCCAACCAAAGATCGTGCTGTTGACCTCACGCGGTGGCGACGATGCCGTGCGCCAGGCGGCAGAGATCGGTGTCGACGCGCTGATCGCCAAACCCATTGAACCCTCAGCGCTGCTGGTCGCCATGCATGAAGCCATCGAAAGCACGGCTTGTGCCGAGGCCGACATCACACCCATCGTGGTGCCAGACGTGATCGACCCACTTGACCGAGGACGTGTGAAAGATCTGGTCGCCGATCTGGATGCTTCACTGGCGACCAACAACACCCGTGCTGAGGAATGTGCTTTCGAATTGCGTAGCGCGCTGCGTGGGCATGGTCTTGATTCAACTCTGGACACGCTGGAACTTGCCATCGACCAGCTGGACTATCGTCGTGCGCAGGAGGTTCTTGCCGAACTCTCTTGTACGCTTGTGCTGGCCGAAGAGAAGGACGTCGGTGACAAAATCTGGCCCTCCGCGCCACCGACCAGTTCGCCGTGACGAGGCGCTCAACACGTTGTGATCAACATCATGTCTTCTCCCAAATTGAACTCTGTTCTGCTCGTTGATGACGAGCCGGTCAACATCAAGATTCTTTCGGATGTTCTGAAAGATGAATACGATGTCATGTTCGCCATGGGCGGCGAGGAAGGCATTCGCCTGGCCATTGAACTCAGGCCCGACTTGATCTTGCTGGATGTCATGATGCCGGATATGGACGGCTACGAGGTCTGCGCGAAACTCCTCGGCGACCCGCGTACTGCAACGATTCCAATCATCTTTGTCACGGCCCTCGGCTCTACAGCGCAAGAGGTTCGGGGTCTGGAAACCGGTGCACTCGACTACATCACGAAACCGATCAATGGCGACATCGTTAAGGCCCGTGTCCGAAATCACCTGAAATACAAAGATGTGATCCTGGCATCGTCCGTATCTGACACCTCCGCAGAGTCAGAGGCCGCTTCCCTGCAATCCATGACCGGTCGACAGCGCGAGATATTCGAGTGGGTGAAGCAAGGGAAAACGAACTGGGAGATCTCGAAAATCATCGGCTGTTCGGAAGAAAACGTCAAATACCATATGAAGAACATCCTGCGTATCTTGGGCTCGCACAATCGCACTCAGGCGGCAGCGATTCACTCACGCCGTACGAGCGGTATCTGAGATGCGTGTGCGGGCGTCGCAACAAACCCGAGTCGCTTCAACTCAATGGAAGCGTTCAAAGCCCCGTTCTGAGTTGACTGAATATGCGTTTGAGATCAAAATCCTTGGCATCTAGGACACTTTATGACGCCAAACGCAAATTCATTGCTCACCCTACAGGATGCAGGTGAACGCTGCCAGCAGCTGCGCAAAGCTGCGGGCAAAACCCAATCCGAAGTCGCCGCGGCTGCCGGGCTGCGGCAGGAAACACTTTCCCGCTTTGAGCGAGGCCGCGCAAGCGATCTGTCCACCACCAAACTCCTGCGGCTGCTGGAGGTTTTGGGCATGCAGATGGCGTTTGTTCCTGCCACCCGGCGGCCCAACTTGAACGAGTTGCTCCAAGAACGCCGTCAGGGCACATCCGCTGTGAACAGTGGCCAAGCATGATCAACAGTGCGGCCCTCAACGCATCACCCGCGACCGTCGGCCAGGCCGGGCTGAACGTCTTTGTCAACGGCAAACACGTTGCGGTGCTGCAAAGCCCGTCAGGCTTTGAGCACTATCTGACCTACCTCAACGGCACCCGCCCAGAGGATTTTGTGTCGCTGCTCATGCCAGTGCAGTCTCCTAGTTGGGAATGGCCCAGCCTGCATCCCTTCTTTCAGGTGAGCCTGCCCGAGGGCTTTTTGCTGTCCGTCTTAAAAGAGCAACTGGGGCCGCATTTGGGTGCCAGCCCGATGGATCTGCTGTCTGTGGTCGGACACAACATGATTGGCCGTGTGCAGGTGAGTGCGGGCAACAGCCCTCAACCCCAACTGGCCGCCAATGAGCTTGACGGCCTTCTGCATGGGAGCGCCTCGCGCGAAGTGTTCATGGGCCTGATGAGCCAATACGCCGCCTCTGGCGTGTCTGGTGTGGTCCCCAAATTTCTGACCCCGGAAACCCAAGCGCTGTTTCGCAAAGGCACGGTTTCTACCGAGCGGCACATCGTCAAAGCCAGCTCGGACAAGCAGCCGTTCATTGGCCTCAACGAACACCTGTGCATGACAGCCGCCAGAGCCACCGGATTTGCTGTGGCCCAAACGGTGGTCTCAGACGACGGCCAAATCCTGGTGGTGGAACGCTTTGACATCGATCCCACCAGCGGCCAACGGCTGGGGTTTGAAGATTTTTGCAGCCTGCTCGGACTGAACGCGGATCAAAAATACAACGCCACCTGGGAACGCACCGCCCGCCTGGTGCGTGACTTCGTTCCTGCAACGGGCTTGCGTGCGTCCTACGAGCAGTTGGCCGTCACGCTGCTGCTCACCTACGCACTGGGCAATGCCGATTGCCATACCAAGAACCTAGCGTTTTTGTATTCTGGTTATGACGACGTGCGTGTGGCCCCCATCTACGACATGCTGACGATCCTGGCCTATGACAGCTACGCCGACAACCCACCGGGCATGTACATCGACGGACGCAAGAGCTGGGACAACATGAAGCCGGTTTGGCGACTGTTGCAAGTTTTTCTGGGCATCGATCCACCCCGCCAGCGTGAGCTCATTGACAGGGTCAGCACGGCGGTGGCATCCACCATTGTTGAGGTGATTCAGCACATGAAGCACACCCCCGGTTTCGACACGGTTGGCGCACGCATGCTGTGGCACTGGAACGATGGGCTGAACCGCCTGAATCAGCGCATCAGCATGCCGGTGCCTGACATCAAGGCACTGACCACAGAGGCCGGCGTCGCAGAACCCACGCCACCGCAAAAGTTTGCTGCGCCCAGGTATGGCGAGTCGCCGTTGTTGGCGACCAAACGCGGGGCAAAGCCGGTGCGGCCATCTTGACTCTGCTGGTTTGCCGCTGTCGCTCAATCGCCATACAGCTCGCACGCGCATTTCAGCGTGGTTGGTTACGAAGGCAGCACGTTGCGTGAGAACCTGATTCTGGCCCGGCCAGAATACCGACACACCGCATCCTATTAAGAGCGCAAGGTGGCTTGCAAAGGGTTGTGGTGCAAGTGTCTGTGAGGTGGAATGCCTGTGAGGTGGAATGCCTGTGGCTGAATCGGGCATTGGGTTCAGATGCTGTGCACCGCTTTCAAGTGCCCAGTGGTGGCCACTGACCCTCAGCGGCAGGTTCCAAAGTTGAGCGGCCATTGGCGGCTTGCCATATGGGCGGCTGCTCCTCATCACATTGCGGCCATGATCCAACCACCCAAAAATGGAGTGGCTTTCTGCATTCGCGGCGCCGGACTTCGATCTTGTCGCCTCGCGTCAGCGAGAAACCTTCTGCCATCTATTTCTTGTACGCAAACTACCAGGATAACCCCACGCCATGGTGTGGGGTGTTCAGGTGAGTTATATCAGTTGCGTTTCCATCGAAGCATCCATTTCCACAATTCAGAATCTTTATGAGCGGTGAGCCAGGAGGATTCATGCTGCCCGCCTTCGATTTCGGTGTACCGCAGCGTCTCCGAAGTTGCACCGGCATCTTGCATTGCTTTGACCATGTTGCGCGTCACTTCGACGGAGGTGGTCGTGTCGCCGTTACCGTGGAATGCCCACGTCGGCAGCTTTGCAATCACGGACGCGTACTTTGGGCTGCCCGCGCCAGCTATTGGCACAATCGCTGCAAATTCCCCAGGACGAACCAACGCGGCGTACCACACGCCTTGACCTCCCCGTGACAGGCCCGTCATGTAGATTCTGCTTTTGTCGATTGCCGGATTCGCCTTGAGTTCGTCAAGGAGCTTAAGAAGAGCGTTCATTGAAATCGTGATCGGCGTCGTATTGAAGTCGTACTCGGTCAATCCCGTACTCGCCCAACGAACCGGACCAGGCGTTTGGGGGGCCAGCACGAAGGCTGCTTGAATCCCCTGGATGGCGCTTGAAGCAAAGTAGTCAGGCCCAATGTTCTTGCCGGAGTAAAGCTGCGCTTTGTTGTCGACGCCTGCTTCGCCGCTGCCATGCAGATAGATGACCAATGGCAGTGGTCCAGAGGCCTGTGCCTTTGCAGGTTCGAAAAGCTGATAAGGCAGTTTGAAGTGTCCGTCCGTAAACTCGCCAGCCTTCCATCCCTCTGCCAGTACAGCAATAGGTAGACAGACCGTACAAACGAACACCATTTTTGCCAAAAGTCTTTTGATCGACATCATTACTCCTTTTCTAAGAACAGGTTCCGCGAGTCGGAAAGTCCGAGGCCATTGCGGAGAAAGCATGGGTTGGGGCTACGATTTTTGGAATTGATCGGTCAAGCTTCAGTGAAGTGCCGGATGAATTCGGTTTTCCATCGTAACAGCGAGAACGAGACTCGTGGTCATTGGAAACACCAGGGTCACAGGTTGGTTAGTGAAATCATTTGCTCCTTTGCATATTCCGGACCAAAAACGCCACCCAATCCGGCGCAAAGAAGCCACTGAATCCGGTTCAAAGAAGCCAGTCAATCCGGCGTTAACCTTGCCAGTCATTCCGATTCAAAAACGCCACCCAAGTCGATAAAAAACCCGTCACCTGGACGGGTTGGTAAAAATCAGTTGTCGACCGGGTTGTCAAGCCTTGCTTTTGTCTTTTGCAGCAACCCGTGGCTTACGCATCGAGTCCCCCTTGAGTTCAATCCGGTGCGAGCCACTGACCAACCGGTCCATGATGGCATCGGCCACGGTCGGGTTGCCACCACTCAAATAGTCATGCCATTTGTCAACCGGCAACTGGCTGGTAATCAAAGTGGCTTTCCTGCCGCGTCTTTGCTCAATGACCTCCAGCAGATCGCTGCGACCCTGCGCTGTTAGGGTATTGATCCCCAGATCGTCAAGAATCAGCAAATCAAGCTTGGACAACTGGGCCAGCCGTTTGCGAAAGCTACCGTCTCCATGAGATACCCCCAAATCTTCCAGCATCAGCGGCAAGCGTTGAAAGCCGACACTCAATCCGTGCCGACAAGCCTGATGACCGAGTGCACAAGCCAGCCAAGTCTTGCCGCCACCGGTTGGACCTGTGATGATCAGGTTGACCCCATGGCGAACCCAGTTGCACAAGGCCAGTGAGGCCATATCGGAACGATCCAGATTTCTGGATGCACGGTAGTCAATGTCTTCGACGCAAGCTGACTCGCGCAATTTGGCCATTGCCAACAGCCGTTGCAGGCGGCGGTTGTCGCGAAACGTCACTTCCTGGTCCACCATCAGACCCATGCGGTCCTCAAAGCTTAAATGCGCAGCTGATGCGCTGGCGATCTGCTCGTCAAATCCATGGGCCATGCCAAACAGCTTGAGTTCATTGAGCTTGCGTAGCGTATCGGTTGTCATCATTGATAAGTTCCTGTTCCTTGTTGTGTGGAATGTCTATGGCCGCTCAGTGGTAATACTGGGCACCGCGCACGTTGTGATGTTCAAAGTCAGCCTCCTGTGGCGTGCCCTGACTGACTGATTCCATGCGGGTTTTGAGGATGGAGCGGATGTTTTGCAGCGAACTGGCCCCAATGTCGATGGCCTTGCGGCAGGCTGCATCCAATCGTTGCGCCCCCGCTTCACGCTCCAGTTTTTTGAGGCCCATGGCCAGACGGTAACCCTGTTCCTTGAACTGCGTGTCTTGCAGTCCGGCCTGCAAAAAGGCATGCACGTTGGGTCCCACCGTCAACGCCCAGTCCAACTCGTTGGCACTGTTCCAGGCTCGGTAGTAGCGTTGTGAGTCACTCAGGTGCAAGGGATCGATCACCGGCTCGCTGCCAGGCGTCCGCTGGTGGCTGGCGACACGTCGGCCACCGTAAAGCACCTCAATCACACCCGCTGTCAGCCGCAATTCCACCTCCTTGCGGACCAGGGTCTGCGGCACGCTGTATGACCGGTCATCCACTAACACGCAGCCATCCATGCCGACGCGCACCCGCCGAAACTCGGCATACTCGAAAGCCCCGCTGGGCAAGGGTTGCATGGCGGGCAGGTCAAGCGCTTCAAAGGTGCTCCGACGCGAACCGGGCAGTTTCTGGAACTTGCGTTGGTTGAGATCCAGCAACAGTTCCTGAATGGCCTGGTTGAGCTCGCGAAGTTGGTGAAAGACCCGCTTGCGCAATCGAAACAAAATCCAGCGCTCCACCACCAGCACGCCGTTTTCCACCTTGCCTTTGTCAGTGGGTGTCCTGGGGCGCGCCGGAATGATGGTCAAGCTGTAGTGTTCAGCCAAGTTCTGGTAAGTGGTGTTGATGACCGGCTCGGTTCGGCTGGCATGCGTCACGGCCGACTTGAGGTTGTCGCAGACGATGACTTTCGGTACGGCACCAAAAAACTCGAACATGTTGGCATGCGCGGCGATCCAGTTTGGCAGTTGCTGCGACCAGTGCGCTTCGGCATAGGTGTAGTTCGATGCGCCCAACACCCCGACAAAAATTTGTGCCCGTCGGATTTCTCCGGTGACGATGTCAATGACCGGCATGGTGGGACCAGCGTAGTCAACAAACACCCGCTCCCCGGCGACGTGGGTGACCCGCATGTAGCTCTTGAGTGTTTTGCACCACTGCCTATAGCGTTCACAAAACTGACTGCGCTGTAGACCGTCTGGATGGGCCGCCAAGTATTCAACATGCAGCTGAGTCAAGGTCGCCCCTTTGGCTTTCAGCTCTTGGTGAACCTCGACCCAATTGGGCTCGACTTTGCGCTGGAAGTGTCCCGTCTGGGCAGGAAACAAGCGTTTTTCGAGCGCAGCATCGTCGATGTCTGGCGGCAGCGGCCATACCAGACCGGCTGCAGTGGCTCTGGTGATGTGGCTGCTGACCGCCTCCCTTGACAATCCCAAGCTGCGGGCGATGGCCCGCTGACTGAGATGGGTTTCATGAACAAGTCTCAGGACTTGCCTGATTTTCCGCATGGTGATTCTCCGATTCATCGTACTTGAACCGGCCAGCGTGGCTCCCGCCGACCGGCACCCTTCGTCGGCTGTGGCAGCCACGACCAAGTCGTGTCAACCTCAGCAATGAGGAACAAGCAGGTGGCCGCCCGTCGGATAGTCGCGTGACTTGACGGCGGGTCGAGGGAAATGCACAATACGCAGCGAAGTCCTCACTTCAATGACGTTATGAAACAGCCCGCAGTTGACGCTACGGGCTGTTTCGCTTTTCCCGGCCTCGATTTCTGTCAATCTATGGCATGGGTGGTATCTCCTTCTGGCTTGGTATCGGTCGCTGTCGCCGATTGGCTGACGGACCTCTGGGTTTGAAGCTGTAGCGTGTCGGCCACAACTCCCGGATTTCCATTCCCACCACCTGGGCAATATGCTGTGCCACAGAGAAGGCGGTGATTCGATCATGAATGACATTGCCAACTACTGCCTGCGACACCCCGAGTTGTCGTGCAAGCAGGGTCTGGGTGACCCCGGCCTGGCGCAGTCGATAGTTGATCTCAAACGCTTCCATTCGTGACAGTCTCGCGTGTTGGGTGTAAATTATCTCTATCTAGACCAAAAATGTCTTTATAGAGATAAATATACACCACATGAGATATAAAAATCAAGAAGAATCCGAAGCATCAGCCCACGACACCCTGGCTGACCTGCCCACACGTTTGACGCAGGTGCTTACCCATCTGGGCATCACGCAAACCGAGCTGGCCAGGCAGATTGGCATGTCACCAGGCTTCATCAGCGATGTGATGCGGGGCCACAAGCGGCCTGGCGCAGAGTTTTTCGTGGCCATGCGCAAGCTTTTCTGCGTCTCAATCGACTGGTTGATGACCGGTGACGGCACGATGACAGGCGATGTCGGTATCCGCTATGAACTGCTGCAGGCCATCCGGATTCACATTGCCGTCGCCCGCGCGGCAATCAACGAGGATGATCCCGCTGCACGTGCCTTGCTGATCCTGATTCGCGAGGGGCAGTTGGCCAACGCTGCGAAGGATGCACATTTTCAGGAGCTGCTGGAGCGTATCGCGCCCTCTGACAGCGACCTGGATCTGGCAGTGGAGCTTTACAACGGCCATTTGGGAGCCACCGACCCGATTGTCCAGCGACGCAATTTATTGGCAGCGGCCGTGGCGCACTTTGAAGCCCGCAAGCCCATCGACAAGATGGCTGCGATGACAGGCTTGCTCAAAGCAACTGGGACATCCCGAGTGCAGATCAACACCGGCCGGGGACAGCGCATTGCTGGCAACAATTACATCGACCAACGCCCACAAGGTGCCGGGGAGAAATGAGCACTTCGCCCAACTGATTTCTTAACCCTCCAGGAGCTCCTGATGAACCAGCAAACCACGCCTCCCGTCTCATCTCACTCGAATCTTCAAGTCAACCACGGCGATCACCACCGTATCGCCTTCAGGGACTACCATGAAGGTAGTACACCGGACACGATCCAGATGTACCTGGCGACAACACCCGCTGCGCAGATCGACGCCGAATCCATTGACAATGAGTTTTTGTTTCGGCATCGCTTCGGTTTTGATGCAAACCCTTTTAGTCGTGCCAAGGTCATTGCCTTGAAGACTCAGTTGCAAATGACGGATGAGGAATTTATTTCGTTGCGTAAGTCGGGGCAGATTTCCGTCAAGCGAACCGAAGTCAAAATTTCACCGGATCGTTCGGTGCCCATCGTGGGCTGGTTGTACTTGAGCATCATCAGCTTCTATTTGCTGCCCAGCATGCTTGTCATCGCCTTGTGTTCTGCTCCTTTTTGGCAGCAATATCTTGGTTTGATTACTCTGGGCGCTATATGGCTTGCAGCGGTATGGTTCATCAGCAAAACACACATTCATCCATGGAGATTGCTCAAACAAATTGGTGCTTTGCAATCTGCCGGTACGCCAATGGGTTGAGGTCAAAGTGAGCGACCCACAACCCCAAGCCGTCGCAGGGTACGGGTGCAGTGTGATCCCGCCAAACCGAGGTTGCAACTCCCCCAAATCTGCGTTTTTTCAGAAATCACATTTCTTTTCCTTTCCGACCAACTTCCCTCCAAAAACCACAACTATTTCTCCAATATCCCCCAAATGGGGGATACCCAGTTGGAACGATCATTTGTAAAGTTGACGACATAAAAGTAAACAAAAATTCCTCCACTGCCCAATGACTGGGCACCGTCGTTGAAGGGTGTCTGTGACGATCCATACCAGCAAAGGGGCGATAGACGGTGCGGCGCAAGACGCGCAGGACAACGATCCGGTTGCTTCGCCACCCCCATCACACCCCGCTGGCCATCAGCCCCCAACTTCCACAGACAGCCCCCCCAGCCTAGGCCCTCTCGCCGCCCTGTGCGCGATAGCCCGCTTCCACCAAGTCGCCGCCGACCCAGCCACCCTGGCCCACCAACTGGGCCTGCCTGAGCATTCATCTGTAGACACCCACGACCTGCTGCGTGCCGCCCAACACCTGGGCTTAAAGGCCCGCCTGGTTCGCACCAAGCCAGAACGCTTGGCCCTGACCCCCTTGCCCGCCTTGGCCCTGATGCGCTCAGAAGGGGAGGTTTTGCGCACCGTGCTGCTGGCCCAAAGCGACGGCCAGCGCGTCTTGCTGCAGGACCCCAGCCAAGCGGGTCGCCCCACCATTGAACCCGTCGAGGTCTTCGCCAGCCAGTGGACAGGCCAACTCATCCTGTTCACCAGCCGGGCCAGTCTGGCCGGGCAACTGGCCAAGTTCGACTTCAGCTGGTTCATCCCGGCCTTGGTCAAATACCGCAAGCTGCTCGGTGAGGTGTTGCTGATCTCCTTCATGCTGCAACTCTTTGGTCTGGTCTCACCCTTGTTCTTCCAGGTGGTGATGGACAAGGTCTTGGTGCACAAAGGCATGACCACCCTGGACGTGCTGGTCATCGGCTTGGTGATTGTGGTGGTGTTCGAGAGTGTGCTCAATGCCTTGAGAGCCTATGTCTTCAGCCACACCACCAGCCGCATCGACGTCGAACTCGGTGCCCGCCTGTTTCGCCACCTGGTGCAATTACCCCTGGCCTACTTCCAGGCCAGGCGGGTCGGTGACTCGGTCGCCCGGGTGCGGGAGCTGGAGAACATCCGCAGCTTCCTCACCGGCAATGCGCTCACGGTGCTGCTCGATGTCTTCTTCTCCATCGTCTTCATTGCCGTGATGCTGTTCTACAGCGTGCCGCTGACCTTGATTGTGCTGGTGAGCCTGCCGCTGTACTTTGGCCTGAGCCTGGCCGTGGTGCCGATCCTGCGGGCCAGATTGGATGTCAAGTTCGCCCGTGGTGCAGAAAACCAGGCCATGCTGGTGGAGACCGTGACCGGCATCCAGACCGTCAAGGCCAGTGCCTTGGAGCCCGCCTTTGGCAAACGCTGGGATGCCCAACTGGCCTCTTACGTCTCAGCCAGCTTCAAAACCCAGAACCTGGCCAGTATCGCCCATGAGGGCGTGAATCTGATTGGCAAACTGGTCAACGCCGCCACCCTTTGGTACGGCGCCCATCTGGTGATGGACAACGACCTGACCGTGGGTCAGTTTGTCGCCTTCAACATGTTTGCCCAGCGCGTCAGTCAACCGATCATGCGCATGGCCCAGCTCTGGACCGACTTCCAACAAACCGGCATCTCGGTCGCCCGCCTGGGTGACATCCTCAACACCCGCACCGAAGTCCCGCCCACCAGCACCGCCCAGCTGCCTGCCCTCAAAGGCCGCATCACACTGGACCAAGTCACCTTCCGCTACCGGCCCGAGGCCAGCCCGGTCTTGAACAGCCTGAGCCTGGAAGTGCGCCCCGGCGAAGTCATCGGCATTGTCGGGCGCTCCGGCTCTGGCAAAAGCACCCTGACCAAGCTGGTCCAACGCCTCTACAGCCCGGAAGCGGGTCGCCTGCTGGTGGATGGCATCGACATCAGCCTGATTGATGCGGCCCAGCTGCGCAGGCAAGTGGGTGTGGTGCTGCAAGAGAACCTGCTGTTCAACCGCAGCGTGCGAGAAAACATCGCCATCACCGACCCAGCCGCCCCGATTGAGGCGGTGATACGGGTCTCCCAACTGGCCGGTGCCCATGAGTTCATCAGCGAACTGACCGAAGGGTATGACACCGTGGTGGGTGAGCAAGGCAGCGGTCTGAGTGGTGGCCAGCGCCAACGCATCGCCATTGCACGTGCCCTGTTCACCAACCCGCGCATCCTGATCCTGGACGAAGCCACCAGTGCCTTGGACTATGAGAGTGAAGCCATCATCCAGCGCAACATGGCCCTGATCTGCAAAGGCCGCACCGTGCTGATCATTGCCCACCGCCTCTCTGCGGTGCGCCATGCCAACCGCATCATCGTCTTGGACAAGGGGCGCATTGTGGAGGCTGGCCCGCACGAGGCCCTGGTGAACCACCCCAAAGGCCTGTACGCGCACTTGTGGCGCATGCAGGACGGTGGTCAACCCACCGAGAACTTGGACGCCACCGTGCAAGAGGCCAGCGCATGAGTGACGTGAGCCAACCGGCCCTACCCATCCAACAACCCAATCTGCCCAGACACCCGGTGCTGGAACTGCTGGCCCGCTACCGCGCCATCCTGGGTCACGCCTGGGCGCACCGCAGCGAACTGGCCGGACCGGCCCGCCTGGCCGATGAGGTGGCTTTCTTGCCAGCGGCCCTGAGTCTGCAGGAAACCCCGGTGCACCCGGCACCCCGACGCGTGGCCTATGGGCTGATGACTTTGTTTGTGCTGGCCTTGTTGTGGTCGTACTTTGGTGAGGTGGACATTGTGGCGGTGGCCCCAGGGCGCATCATGGTCAGTGATCGCACCAAGGTCATCCAGCCGCTCGACGCCAGTGTCGTCAAAGCCGTGCTGGTCAAAGACGGGGACCGGGTCAAGGCCGGTCAGGTGCTGGTGGAGCTGGACCCGACCATGGCCAGTGCCGACAAAGCCAGTGTGCAAGAACAGCTCAAAGCCCAGGCCTCGGAGGTGCTGCGCACCCAGGCCTTGCTCAAATCGCTATCTCATTCGCAGCTACCAGCCCCCGTTCTATCAGGGCTAACGGCCTATTCTGTCTACGAACAGGACAAATCCCTGTTGCCGTCTACCCAGGCACAACTGTTGTCCGAGTGGCAAGACATCCGGGCCAAGCTGGCCAAGCTGGATGCTGAGGCCAGTCGCCATCAGGCTGAGATGGCCACCGTCAAGGCCACCATCGCCAAGTTAGAGGCCACGGTGCCGATGGCGCAAGCACGTGAGGCAGATTTCAAGAAGCTGGTGGACCAAGGCTACATCTCCAGCCACGCCACCCAGGACAAAACCAGGGAGCGGGTGGAACTGGAGAACGATCTGGCCACCCAGGGTGCGCGACTGGCCGAGGCGCTGTCCACCCTGCGTGAGAGTGAACAGGCCAAAGCCTCCTTCAAGGCCGAAACCCTGCGCAGCCTGCAGGACCGCCAGGCTCAGGCCAGCACCAAATACAGCCAATTGGAAGCCGAACAGGCCAAAGCGGGTCAGCGTGAACGTCAGACTCAGTTGACTTCTCCGGTCGATGGGGTGGTCCAGCAACTGGCCATTCACTCAGTCGGTGGGGTGGTCACCAGTGCCCAGCCTTTGATGATGGTGGTGCCTGACAGCCCCAACGTGACCGCCGAGGTGAGCATTGCCAATCAGGACATCGGCTTTGTGAATGCGGGCCAGATGGCGGCGGTGAAGCTGGAGACCTTCAGCTACACCAAGTACGGCACGGTGGAGGCCAAAGTGGATGTGGTCACGGCGGATGCGGTCACGGATGAGAAGAAAGGCAGTTATTACCCGGCCACGCTGACCTTATCCCAGAAGGACATGTTGATTGATGGCAAGCGCATTCCTTTGAGTCCGGGGATGAATATCACGGCGGAGATCAAGACGGGGAAGAGACGGATTATTGAGTATCTGCTGAGTCCGGTGCAGAGGGCGGGGAGTGAGAGTTTGCGGGAGCGGT
>Ga0302321_100000020_pt1 | contig 177094 bp, 152 predicted proteins | sample Fen_T0_1_FD_202505 | JGI IMG/M metagenome (GOLD analysis project Ga0302321, IMG submission 202505) | Peat permafrost microbial communities from Stordalen Mire near Abisko, Sweden - Fen_T0_1 | ecosystem: Environmental > Terrestrial > Soil > Wetlands > Permafrost | place: Sweden: Abisko...
CTAACACTCGGCGTCTGCGCCAACCCCGCCGCTGGCGTTTGCAGCACCCGGTACAGGTGCCTGGACCCACCCAACCCAGGGTGCGCTGGCGCACAGCCACGCGCACCCCATGCGCGGACAATCGCGCGAGACAGTGGGTGCGCGTGCACCCAGACACTTTGAAAGTTTTGCGTCCATGGTTTTGCCTTCTCCCTCGGTGCTTCGTCGTTTTTTGCTGTGGGCGGGTGCCGCCCTGTTGACCGGGCTGCTGCTGGCCGTGCTGGCCATCGCCCTGTTCGGCTGGAACTGGCTGCGTGCACCGCTGCAGCAGCTGGCGCTGCAAAAAACCGGGCGTGAACTCATGGTGCGCGGTGATCTGACGGTGAAGCTGGCTTGGCCGGTGGCGCGTCTGCATGCTGCCGGTGTCAGCTTTGCCAACCCAGCCTGGGCCAAGGAAAAGCAGATGGTGCAGGCAGAAGGTGTCACGGTCAGCCTGGACCTGCCCGCGCTGCTAACGCGCCAGATCGCCTTCACCGAGGTGCGGCTGGACCATGCCGCCATCTCTTTGGAACAAAGCGCAGACCAGCGCAAAAGCTGGCTGCTCGACATGCAGCAGCAAGACGAGAGCGCACGCATCGCCATTGGGCGCATTGCGCTGGACCACGGCACGCTGGGCTATGACGATGTGCGCCAAAACACCCACCTTCGCGCCGACCTGGCCACCGCTGCGGGCACCACCAGCGGCCCGGCGGGCTTGGACCTGAGTTTCTCGGTCACCGGGCAGTTCAAGGGGCTGCCACTCAAGGCGCAGGGCCGCGGCGGACCGGTGCTGGCGCTGCGTGATACCAACTTGCCGTACCCACTCAAGCTGAACGCCAGCGTCGGCCCGACCCAGGTGCAGGTGGACGGCACGCTGACCGGTTTGCTGGCGTTCTCGGGCCTGGACATGCAGATGGCGCTGCGCGGTGGCAGCCTGGAGCAGCTCTACCCAGTGCTGGGCATCGCTTTTCCCGGCACGCGTGCTTATGCCATTCAAGGTCATTTGCTGCATGTGGACAAGCGCTGGCGCTTTGAGGGCTTCACCGGCCAGATGGGCAGCAGCGACATCGCCGGGTTTGTCGAGGTGGGAACCGGTGGCCAACGGCCTGCCTTGAGCGCCGTTGTGAACTCCCGCGTGCTGGCACTGGACGACCTGGGCCCGCTGATTGGCGCACGTTCTGGCAGCGTGGCGAAGGCGGTGAACGACCCGCAGGCAGACAGCCGGGTGCTGCCCGACCTGCCGTTCAACACCGAGCGCTGGGACACGGTGGATGCCGACGTGCAGCTCAGCGCCAAGAGCCTGCGCCGCGCCCAGGCGCTGGCGCTGGAAGACATCACCGTGCATTTGAAACTGCGCGACTCGGTGCTGACACTCGATCCGCTCAATTTTGGGCTGGCGGGCGGCGAGTTACAAACCCGCATCACGCTGGACGGCCGCAGCACACCGATCCAGGCCAGCGCACAGTTGCGGGCACACAAGATATTGTTGGCCAAACTGTTCCCCACGGTAGACATGACCCAGGCCAGCATTGGTGAAATCAACGGCGAATTCAACCTGACCGGCAGCGGCAACTCGGTGGGCGAGATGCTGGCCAGCGCCAACGGCAAGATTGGCATGGCGGTAGCGGGTGGACAGATCAGCCGCCTCATGATGGAAAAGGCGGGCCTGCACTTGTGGGAAATCCTGACCCTGAGCCTGACCGGCGACAAGCAGGTGAAGCTGCGCTGCGCGGTGGCTGACTTTCAGGTCAAGGCCGGGAAAATGCAGACGCAAGCCCTGGTGTTTGACACCCAGGTCACCACCTTGCTGGGCGCCGGCAGCGTTGACCTGGCGCATGAAACGCTCGACCTGACGCTCACCCCCAAAACCAAGGCCACCAGCCCGGTGGCTTTGCGCAGCCCGATTTATGTGCGCGGCACCTTTGCCCAACCCCAGCTCAGCATCGACAAAGGCCGGGTGGCCGCGCGGGCGGCTGGCGCGGTGGCGCTGGGGCTGGTCAACCCGCTGCTGGCCTTGCTGCCGCTGATCGACGCCGGTCCCGGCCAGGACAGTGATTGTGCTCAGCTGGTGCGTGATGCCCGGGCCTGGCCACGCGCGCAAGGCCAACCAACCCAAGCGCAGAAGTAAAGGCCCACACGCCAGTTTGCACAGCGGTCACACCGCACGACTCATCCTGAACGTCCGAGCGGGTGATGGGTCAGCGAGTATTATTTTTTTGATAGCAACCAGCCCTTTTATGACAAGGGCTAGGGTACATATTTCATCTATTTTTCAGCAGGTAAATACTTACACACCGTGCCGGAATCGCACCATTTTGGTTGCCAAATCAATAGAATGGTTGGGCAAGCTGCGTTGAACAACAACCCGGCGAAGCGAAACGATTTAAGGCGCAATCATGAGTGACTTTGACGCATCCGGCTTAGAAACACGTAGCGGGCGCGATCCCCGACTGGTCAGCCAACTCACCCGCAACACCTTTGCCATGGTGCTCGCCGGGGGCCGCGGCAGCCGCTTGTATGAACTCACCGACTGGCGCTCCAAACCCGCCGTTCCTTTTGGCGGCAAATTCCGCATCATTGACTTCACCCTCTCCAATTGCGTCAACTCCGGCGTGCGCCGCGTGGGCGTGGCCACCCAATACAAATCACAGAGCCTGATCCGGCATCTGCAACTGGGCTGGAGTTTTCTGGACGGCCGTCTGGGCGAATTCATCGAGATCATGCCCGCGCAGCAGCAGGTGGACGAGTCGCACTGGTACCAGGGCACAGCCGACGCGGTGTTCCAGAACCTGCGCGAAATCCGCCGTGCCAACCCGAAATATGTGCTGATCCTCTCGGGCGACCACATTTACCGCATGGACTACGGGCGCTTGCTGTATGGCCACGTACAAAGCCAAGCCGACATGACCGTGGCCTGCATCGAGGTGCCCATCAAAGACGCCAGCGGCTTTGGCGTAATGTCGGTCAACGACGAGGGCCGGGTGGTTGAGTTCCAGGAGAAACCAGCCCAGCCACAACACATGCCGGGCAAACCGGACCTTGCCCTGGCCAGCATGGGGGTGTATGTCTTCAACGCCCGCTTCCTGTTTGAGCAGCTCAGCCGCGATGCCGATGACACCAAATCAAGCCACGATTTTGGCAAGGACATCATTCCACATTGCGTCAAGCGCTACCGCACCTTTGCCCAGAACTTTGCCGACAGCTGCGTCCATGAAGCAAACAAACCGGCCTACTGGCGTGACGTCGGAACACTCGACGCCTATTGGGAAGCCAACATGGACTTGGTGCAAGTCACGCCCGAGCTCAACCTGTACGACGACAGTTGGCCGATCTGGACCTGGCAAGAGCAGCGCCCGCCAGCCAAATTTGTGTTTGATGATGAAACCCGCCGGGGCAGCGCGATTGACTCCACGGTGTCTGGCGGCTGCATCATCAGTGGTGCCACGGTGCGCCGCTCAATGCTGTTCTCGGGCGTGCATGTGCACAGTTTTTCGGTGGTGGAAGATTCGGTGATCCTGCCCAATGTGCAGATCGGCCGCGACTGCATCGTCAAAAAATGTATTCTGGACCGTGATTGCATATTGGCCGATGGCACGCAGATTGGGGTGGACCCGGTGGCGGACCGCAAGCGGTTCCATGTCACCGACTCCGGCATCACTTTGGTGACACCCGGCATGCTGGGGCAGCACAAGGACTTCATCCGCTGAGGCGGCTGGTGCACTCTCACGCCTGACCTGTCAGGCGCAGACGCAAAAAAGGCCCGGCTGCTGAGCAGCGCGGGCCTTTGTTTTGAGCCAGTAACGAATTACTTGGCAGCAACCACGCGAACCATTTCGAGGCACTTGTTGGAGTAACCCCATTCGTTGTCATACCAAGCAACGAGCTTCACGAAAGTGCCGTCCAACGCGATGGAAGCGTCAGCGTCATACACCGAGGTGCGGGTTTCGCCGCGGAAATCGGTGGCCACCACTTTTTCTTCGGTGTAACCGAGCACGCCTTTGAGGGCGCCTTCGGACTGCGCCTTGATTTCGGCGTTGATTTCAGCCAGGGTCGCGCTGGTGTTGAGTTCCACGGTCAGGTCAACCACCGACACGTCGCTGGTTGGCACGCGGAAAGACATGCCGGTGAGCTTCTTGTTGAGTTCAGGAATCACCACGCCCACAGCCTTGGCAGCGCCAGTGCTGGAGGGGATGATGTTTTCCAGAATGCCACGGCCACCGCGCCAGTCTTTGTTGGACGGGCCGTCCACTGTCTTTTGGGTAGCGGTTGCAGCGTGCACGGTGGTCATCAGGCCACGTTTGATGCCGAACTTGTCGTTGATCACCTTGGCCAGAGGAGCCAGGCAATTGGTGGTGCAAGAGGCGTTGGAGATGATGGTTTGACCAGCATAGGTCTTGTGGTTCACGCCAAACACAAACATCGGGGTGTCGTCTTTGGAGGGAGCCGAGAAGATGACCTTCTTGGCGCCAGCTGCCAGATGCTTCTCGCCGCCGGCCTTGTCCAAGAAAATGCCGGTGGATTCGATCACGATGTCGGCGCCGACTTCGTTCCACTTCAGGTTAGCCGGGTCACGCTCTTGCGTCAGGCGAATCTTCTTGCCGTTGACGGTGAGGGTGTTGCCTTCCACGGAAACATCGCCCTTGAAACGGCCATGCACCGAGTCGTGCTTCAACATGTAAGCCAGGTAGCTGGGCTCCAGCAGGTCGTTGATGGCCACGACTTCGATATCGTCGAAACTCTGCAGGGCTGAACGCAACACATTGCGTCCGATGCGGCCAAAGCCGTTGATACCAATCTTGATCGTCATAGATTTTCTCCGGGAGTTAATTAAAACCAACCTGTGGCTTACGCGGCACGTCAGGCCGTCGCTGTCATGATTCAAGCGGGTCACTGCGCATTTTACTGGCGCCTTGGTGGCGCTGGGTACGTACCGATAACATGCCTGGCTGATCCGCTGCTGACTGCGTCCTGGGCTATGCTTGGCAGCCAAATCACAACCCACCATCGCCAACCATGAGCCAGCTTTTTTCGCCCTTGCACCTGCCCTCACCGCGGGGCGGCATCACGCTGCCCAACCGGTTGGTGGTGGCGCCCATGTGCCAGTACCAGGCGGTTGACGGCTGCCCCACCGACTGGCACCTGATGCACTGGGGCAACCTGCTCAACAGCGGCGCGGCGATGTTCACCATCGAGGCCACCGCGGTGGTGCCCGAAGGCCGCATCACGCCCCAATGTCTGGGCCTGTGGGACGACCGCACCGAAGCGGCACTGGCCGAGCACCTGCAGCGTGCTCGCGCCCTGGCGCCACAAACCGCCGTTTGCATTCAACTCGCCCACGCCGGGCGCAAAGCCTCCAGCGCGGTGCCCTGGCAGGGCGGTCAACTGCTCTCGCCGGAACAAGGTGGTTGGCAAACGGTAGCGCCATCGGCCCTGCCCCATTTGCCCTCGGAAGCGCCACCCACCGCGCTCAGTATGGATGACCTGGTGCAGATCCGCGACGCGTTTGTAGCGGCCGCCAAGCGTGCCCAGCGCATCGGGGTGGATGCCATCGAGTTACATGCGGCGCACGGCTATTTGATGCACCAGTTTTTGTCACCGCTGGCCAACCAGCGCGGCGACGCCTATGGCGGCGCGTTTGAGAACCGCGTGCGTTTCCCGCTGGAGGTGTTTGCAGCAGTACGGGCCGCTTACGACGGCGTGCTGGGCCTGCGCATCTCTGCCACCGACTGGGTGGAGGGCGGTTGGGACTTGCCCCAAAGCGAAGCCTTGTGCCAGCTGCTCAAGGCAGCCGGTTGCGACTTCATCCATGTGTCGTCTGGCGGTGTGTCGCCGCTGCAAAAAATTACCCTGGGTGCGGGGTATCAAGTGCCATTTGCGCGAGCCATCCATGCCAGCAGTGGCCTGGTCACGACGGCTGTTGGCCTGATCACCGATGCCGACCAGGCAGAGGCGGTGTTACAGGCAGGGGATGCGGACCTGGTGGCGCTGGCGCGTGCCTTTTTGTATGAACCCCGCTGGGGCTGGCACGCAGCCGCCCATCTGGGTGGCACGGTGGCCGCCAGTCCCAGCTACTGGCGCTGCCTGCCGCGCGAGGCACAGGCAGCTTTTGGCAAGGTGGCCGTGGGCGGGCGTTAAACCCGCCCTGACACCGCCAACGCGGGTCTTGCGCAAGCGGTCGGGACGTATTACCCCAGCTTGATCGCTTTGGGCACCGCCGTCAGGTAACCCACAGCGGCGCCAAAGCGGTCCTTGAAGTTGGCACGCACCAGCGGGTCGAGCGTGACCTGCACCTTGTCATGCAAGCCTTTCTCCCAGTCACCCGCGTGCTGGAAGTTGCTCATGATGTAGGTCCAGCCGTTGATGTCGTCCACCGCGTGCAAGCCGGTGGACTCGGCACCCGCCGGGCAGGACAGGATGCGCTCCAGCTTTTTGGTGTCAACGTTGTAGGCCCACAGGAAGTTGTTGACGTGGCGGCCACTGTCTTCACCGATGAACAGCGTGCGCAGTTTTTCCGAGAACTTGATGTTGTCGGGGTTGGCCACTTTGTCAGCGTGCGACAGGTTGCCCAGCGCATCGGGCGTGGCCAAATCTTCACCAACCAGGGCGGCCGGTGCGGCCATGCTGACGGGCACCCATTCGCTGTTGATCGCCGCACCGCTCAGGTCTTTCTGCGCACCGGTCAGGTTGATGGCGTACACGGCACCTGATTTGGGGCCTTGCACATGGATGTCGGTGGTGCCATCCACCATCGAGGTCTGGATGTAGCTCATCGCGGAGTAGGCGATCTTGTCCTTGGCGTTGACCGTGGTGCCTTCCATTTTGGTGAAGCCCAGGCTGGCGCCCACAAACGCGGCGTAGCGGTGGGTTTCCAGGAAAGCGGCTGCTTTCTCCTTGCCGGGCAAGATCTTGACCCAGTTGTCTTTGCCCGAAAAACGGATGCGTTTGTAGCTGGCATCCTTGGGATCGGCCGTCTTCACATCCATGATCTCTTGTGGTTTGAGCGTGTTGGCCAGCGCCTCGATCTCTTTGCTGGTGGCGTGGCCAAGTTTGATCCACGACAGGTTGGCGCTACCGGGGCCCACGCCCGAGGTCTGCGTCCACTTGGCGACATACAGCGTGCCTGCCGACAAATTCGCCGCCTTGTCGGCGATGAACATGAACAGACCGCCATTGGTGGCGTCGTCACCCATCAGCACGGTGCGCTGGTCGGGCATGACCTGCACCAGCTCGTGCGAGATACGGCCCAGGCAGAAGTGTTTGACCACCGAGCCTGTGCCGTCGGGGTTGACGGTGACTTCGGGCAAATGGCCATAGTGGTAAGGATTGGCAATCAGGGCGTCGCCAAACAGCTTGTGGCTGAAAGCCTTGAAGCGCATGTCATTGGCGTCGAACGCATCGGGTTCGTACTCTTCGCTCGACAAATGGGTGTTCCAGGGCGACAGGCTGGCACCACAGGTGATCCACAGACCATTGACTTCGGAGGTGTCAACGTTGTGGTACTTCACCAGGCTGAGGTGGCCGGTGGCCTGGTTCTGGTCCAGTGTGAGCACAGCGATCGGTGAAGGCAGCGTGCCATACGTCTCGTCACCCGCCTGGTTGCGCGTGGTGTACTCGAACTGCACCACGGCAAACACCGGCTTGCCCTTGACACCGTCCACCTTGGCGTTGGGCAGTTGCAGCAGGGACGAACCATCTGGGCAGTCCGAAAACATCTGACGCTCTTTGCCAGGAAAGGACTTGTCAATGATGGGACGGTTCAGGATGTCGTAATACCCACCCGCCACCACCTTGCCGCCCTTGCCGTCGGGCACCAGGTCGCCGGTGATGAAAAAGGTTTGGTGACCCAACTGGTAATCGCTGACGCTGCCGTCCTGGCGCGTGACCCGCAGGCTCGACCCAACGGTGGTGGTTGCCATGGCTGTGGGGTTGGCCAGACCGGGTGCGGCCATGCCTTGGAATGTGGCAGATACAAACGGTGATGTGGACGACGAAGCGCCCAGGCTGCCTGCTGAACTGGCGCAGCCCGACAGCAGCGAACCTGCCGACAGCGCGCCCAACGGCAGCATGGGCACCGTAGCGAGAAACTTGAGAGCCTGGCGGCGCGAAGATTCGGGTAAGTGGGACATGGTGTTTATTTCCGGTGATAGGTAAGGCCTGCCTGACGAGTCAAGTGGCGCAGAGACGTGCGTGATCTTTGACGCAGATCAATGTTAGGAAGCCCATGTGACATTTTTGTGAACGCACGGCGACAACGCGCTGTCCGCCAGCCGCGTCGAAGCGTCATCAAATCGACATGGTTTTGACGCAAACTGCGGCGTTTACCCTTGCCTTGTGAAGCTGATGAAAACTGCTCGTGCCGCCTGGAAACTTGCCCGCCTGGGTCTACACATTGGGCAAGGGCTGTGGACCGTGACCTTTGTTTTCCCGCGCCACACGGCGGCGCAAAAAGAAGAACAAATTAAGGCCTGGGCCCTTGATTTACTTGGCATACTAGCTATTACATTAGTAGCAAAAGGCCAACCACCCGAGCGCGGCCCGGTGCTGCTGGCGGCCAACCACATCTCCTGGCTGGACATGGTGGTGCTGATGGCGTGTTGCGCCAACCGCTTTGTCGCCAAGGCCGAGGTACGCCACTGGCCTGGCGTGGGCAGGCTGGCAGCGGCCAACGGCACGCTGTTTGTGACACGCGAATCCCCGCGTGACGCGGTGCGGGTGGTGCACCAGATGGCCGAGTTGTTGAAAACCGGTGAGGTGGTAACCATCTTCCCCGAGGGCACCACCAGCAACGGGGTGCAATTGCTGCCGTTTCACGCCAATTTGTTCCAGGCCGCGATTTCGGCCGATGCAACGGTGCAGCCAGTGGCCTTGCAGTTCTCGGACCTGGCGACTGGCCAAACCAGCCTGGCACCGTGTTACATCGGGAACGACACGCTGCTGCAATCGATCTGGCGCACCTTGTGCGCCGCACGCTTGTGTGCGGTGGTCAGTTTTGGGGAACCGCAGCGGCCCCTGGGGCGTGACCGCAGAGCGCTGGCGCGAGACACCCAGGCGGCGGTGTTGGCATTGCGCGGCACCGCTTAACCAGAAACCCGAATCGGCGGGCAACGGTTGGGCTTGCGAGGTGGCTCAGCCTAGATTCCACAGTTGGACGCGCCCGAGTGGGCTACTGGCGGCGTGTCCGGGTAGGCGCGACGACGCAGCAGGCTACTGCCTGCAAGGAGGAGCAACACCCCCGGGCGCGGTGCCAGTGGCTCAATCGGGTGCGTAGCGCTGTCACACAAAAGGTGACTCTGATCAACGCTCAAAAAGTCAATGGGCGTAGGAACTTACTGATGCAAATGAGCGGTCAACTGCGGAATCTAGGCTCAGTTGCCCAAAAAGTGTTTGCGATAACGCGAAGGCAGGTCTTGGATGCGCATGAGCATCGGCAAATCGGCGGTGTTGAAGTCCGGGTCCCAGGCCGGCGCACCCAGCACCTTGGCGCCCAGGCGCAGATAACCTTTGATCAGCGCGGGTGGCTCCACCTGCAGGCTGGCATCCAACTGCTCCACCGGCAGGGGAAGGCGCGGGCGCACATGGAACTCGATCGGCGCCATGTGGGTGGCCTGCAATTGGCGCCAGATGCTGGCCGCCACATCGCCACTGACCACACCGTTGTGCAGCATCGGGATGCTGGCGCAACCGACCATGGTGTCAAGCTGGTTGCGCACCATGAACTCGGCCAGCGCGCCCCACAGCGCCATGATGACGCCGCCGTGGCGGTGCTCCGGGTGCACACAGCTGCGGCCCAGCTCCACCATGCGTTCGCGCATGGAGCGCAGGCGCACCAGATCAAATTCGGTGTCGCTGTAGGTGCTGCCAATGCGTCTGGCCTGCGCCGGGGTCAGCACACGGTAGGTGCCAACCACCTCTTTGGTGACTTCGTCGCGCACCAGCAGGTGTTCGCAATAGGCGTCAAAAATATCCACATCATGGCCGGGCACGGTGGTGCTCAGGCGTGCACCCATTTCGTCGGCGAAGACCTGGTACCTCAGGCGTTGGGCTTGGCGCACCTCGTCCGCATGGCGCGCCCACGATACCTGCAAACCACCGCGCTCAGTTTTAACCACATGGGCCGACGGTTCAGGCTGGCGTAGGTCCGGCCGATGAAGTGACCCCCTGGGCAACGAGAGCGGGGAAAAAGCAAAGGTTGGGTTGGGTAGTTCTCTCATGGTCATGCTCCTTGGTTTGCCTGCATGTTGCGGGCAAGGCATGACGCTTTGATGGAGAAACGATGACATGGTTGTGACATTTGATTTTTTACCCCCACGCGCCCAAAAGCCCCGAAGGGTATTGCAGTGCAGGCTCAAGCAGGCTTCATGGCTGCGCCCGGACACAGGCCTGACATCGTCTTGTCACGCCAAAAACGTAAACTCATGCTATGAACAACGGCACATTTCTGGCAGCCATCGACCTCGGCTCCAACAGTTTTCGGCTCGAAATCGGGCGTTTTGACCACGGCCAAGTCCAACGGGTGGACTACCTCAAGGAAACCGTGCGCCTGGGCAACGGGTTTGACGAAGACCGCAACCTGTCCCAAGAAGCCATGGCCCGCGGCTGGGACTGCCTGGCCCGTTTTGCCGAACGGCTGGCGGGTTTTGGCCCGGACCAGGTGCGTGCGGTGGCGACCCAGACCCTGCGCGAAGCCAGAAACCGCGATGCCTTCCTGAAACGTGGCCAGCAAGTGCTGGGTTTCCCGATCGAAGTCATCGCTGGCACCGAAGAGGCACGACTGATTTACCAAGGGGTGGCGCACCTGTTGCCCCAAAGTGCTGAGCGCCGGCTGGTGATCGACATTGGCGGGCGCTCCACCGAGCTGGTGCTGGGCTGCGGGCTGGAGACGCTGCACACCGCCTCTTACCGGGTGGGCAGCGTGGCCTGGTCGATGAAGTATTTTCCCAATGGTGAATTCACCGAACAAGCTTTGTACCGTGCCGAGATTGCCGCCCAGGCCGTGCTGGACGAGGCCCTGAGCAGCTACCCGCGCCAGCAATGGGACGCGGCCTACGGCGCCTCAGGCACCGTCGGTGCGGTGGCCGATATCCTGACACTGGCAGGTTGGCCCGAGGGAGAAATCAGCAGCGAAGGGTTGCACTGGTTGGTCAAGTGCCTGCTGCGCGCGGGCAATGTCAACTTGGTGGAATTGACTGGCCTCAAAGATGACCGGCGTGCGGTGCTGGGTGGCGGCGTGAGTGTGCTGCGCGGCCTGATGGACTTGCTCAAGATTGACACGCTGCATGTGGCGCAGGGCGCGCTGCGCCACGGTGTGCTGCTGGAGATGATCGAGCGCCAGGGTCAAAGCACCGACGCGCGTGATGCGTCGGTACAGCGGCTGGCCCAAAAATTTGCGGCGGACACCAAGCAAGCCGAGCGGGTGGGTGCGGTGGCCGGGCGGCTGCTGGCGCAACTGGTGGCGCAACAAAGCGGTGATGCCACCGGCCTGCAGCGCAAGCTGCGCTGGGCCAGCACCTTGCATGAGGTGGGCATGGCCATCTCCAACAGCGACTACCACAAGCACGGCGCCTACATCCTGGAAAACGCGGACACCGTGGGTTTCAGCCTGCCCGAGTTGCACCGCCTGGGCCTGCTGGTGCTGGGCCACCGGGGCAAGCTCAAAAAGCTCGAAGCCGACTTTGAAGAAGTCGAGTTTGTGATGCAGTTGCTGGCGCTGCGCCTGGCGGTGATCTTGTGCCACGCCCGGCAAGACCCGCAAGACCAGGCCCTGACGCTGACCTACAACCCCAAACGCCAGCGCTTCACGCTGACAGTGGATGAGGCCTGGACCATCGACTTTCCCCAGTCCGCCCACCTGTTGCGCCAAGAAACGCTGGCCTGGCAAAAAATGCTGTGGAGTTTTGAGCTGGTGGTGCAGTAAGCAGCGTCACCGCTCGGCAAGTGCAGGTTGAGAAAGAACACCAGAGCGCCAAGCGCTCACTTTGGCTTGGCTTAACGATCAGATCAGATCCGGGCTGATCACGGCCAGCAGCGACACCTGCACCACCTCGTTGTGATGGCGGCTGCGCAGCCACCACACCGAGCCTTTGCGCATGTCACACGCGGCCTCAGGCACGCCCAACAGGCGCGCAGCAATCTGGCCGAGCATCGGCTGGTGGCCCACCAGCAGCACCGCGCCTTTGTGCGGCGGGCCGTTCTCGGTGCTCCATTTGATGAAGGTCAGGGCGTCATCGGCGCTGGCTTCAGGCGCCAGCTCGTCACGGAATTTGAACTTGCGCCCCAAAGCGCGGGCGGTCTGCTCGGCCCGGCGCGCCGGACTCACCAGCACCCGGGTGCTCTCGGGCAGTTGGCGGTCCAGCCATTTGGCCACGCGCCCGGCCTGGCCTTCGCCTTTGCTGGTGAGCTGGCGTGACAGGTCGTCACAACCTGGCTCCGCATCGTGAGCCTGCGCATGCCGCCAAAGTATCAAATCCATAGCAAGACTCCCTTATTTATTCAGGGCTTGGACGAATAAATAGCCATTAACTTGCCTTGCGCGCCCAACACGGCCTTGGGCGGCTTGCCCGCCACACGCGCACGCCCGGTCTGGAGCTGGGTGTACTGGCCGTCAGGGCCCATCGTCCAGGCGTCCACGTTGTCGGCCAGGTACAAGCTCAGACATTCATAAATGATGCGCTGGCGCAACTCAGCGTCTTCCACCGGCCAGGCCAGCTCCACCCGGCGCAGCATGTTGCGGTTCATCCAGTCAGCGCTGGACAGGTAGAGCGACTCGTTGGTGCCGCTCTTGAAATAGAACACCCGGGAATGTTCCAAAAAGCGCCCGATGATCGAACGCACACGGATACGCTCGGTAAAGCCAGGGCGCTGTGCGGGCAGCATGCAGGCGCCGCGCACGATCAGATCGATCTCAACACCCGCCTGGTTGGCGCGCACCAGCGCTTCCATCAGCTTCTCATCGGTCAAGCTGTTCATCTTCAGGACGATGCGCCCGGCCACGCCACTGGCGGCGGCCTTGGCCACCCGGTCGACCTTATCGATCAAACTGCGTTGCAGATGAAATGGCGCCAGGATCAGCTTGTTGAGCTTGGGAATATGGCTCTGGTTGGCCAGCAGACTGAACACGGTCTCCATGTCGGCGGTCAGGCTGGGGTTGGCCGTCAGGTAACTCAGGTCGGTGTAGAGCCGGGCGGTTTTGGGGTTGTAGTTGCCAGTCGACAGATGGGCGTAGCGGCGGATGTTGTGGCCCTCGCGGCGCGACACCAGCAGCATCTTGGCGTGGGTTTTGAGGCCGACGATGCCGTACACCACCTGCGCGCCAATGTATTCGAGCTTTTCGGCCCAGTTGATGTTGGCCTCTTCGTCAAAGCGCGCCTTGAGTTCCACCACCACCGTGACTTCTTTGCCGCGCTGCACCGCCTGGCGCAGCAGCTCCATCAGCACCGAGTCCGAGCCGGTACGGTAAATGGTTTGTTTGATGGCCAGCACGTCGGGATCCATCACCGCTTCGCGCAGGAAGGCCAGCACGCCGTCAAAACTTTCATAAGGCTGGTGGATGAGCACATCGCCCGCCTTGAGTTGCTCAAAAATTGGCGTGTTGGGGGCCAGTTGGTGCGGGAAACTGGCCTCATACCGGGGCCACAACCACTTGGGCTGGTCGACCAGATCAATCAGCTGGGTCAGGCGGACCAGGTTCACCGGGCCATGCACCCGGTACAGCGCCGAGGCGGGCAGCTCAAACTGGCGCAGCAACAAGTCAGACAGCGCTTGCGCGCAATCAGCGGAGACCTCCAGACGCACCGCCTGGCCGTAGTTGCGGTGCACCAAACCCTGGCGCAGGGCGGTGCGCAGGTTTTTCACATCTTCCTCGTCGACCGACAAGTCGGAATGGCGGGTCACGCGGAACTGCGAGAAATCCCCCACGGTACGCCCCGGAAACAGCTCGTCCAGATGGCTGCGAATGACGCTGGAGATCGACACAAACAGGGTGCGTTTGCCCGAGAGTTTGTCGGGCATGCGGATAAAACGCGGCAAGCTGCGTGGCACCTTGACGATGGCGATCTCGTTCTCACGCCCGAACGCGTCGCGGCCCGACAGGCGCACGATGAAATTGAGCGACTTGTTGGCCACCTGCGGAAACGGGTGGGACGGGTCCAGCCCGACCGGCAGCAGCAGCGGGCGCACCTCGCGGTCAAACAGCGATTTGACCCAGCGCCGCTGCGCCAGCGTGCGTTCGCTATGCGAGACGATGCGGACCCCCTCTTTGGCAAAGGCCGGGATCAGCACCTCGTTGTAGAGCGCGTATTGCTGTTCCACCAGTTGGTGGGCCACACCGCTGAGCGATTCCTGGGCCTGGGCGTCAATCGCGCTGAGGTCAGCCTTGGGCTTGGCCAGACTGGTGTAGAGCGCGGCGCGCACCTCGAAGAATTCGTCCAGGTTGGAGGACACGATACACAGATAACGCAGGCGCTCGAGCAGCGGCACATCGGTCTTTTTGGCCCATTGCAGCACCCGCGCGTTAAAAGCCAGCAAGCTCAGATCACGGTCCAGCCAGTGGGTGTCTACAGGTAGCGGCGGCAGCGTGACCTTGGCTTTGGGTTTGCGCTTGACCTTGGCTGTCGCGGGTAAGGTTGTGGGGGCAGGCGTGGCTTCGGAGGGGGGAGCGGTGTCAATCATGCGGCCTTCAGTCGGTTATCAGCAAAGTGTGACGGTTTGACATGTCATTTTGATGACATCTTTGTGTCGGTGGCAAGCGCTATCTGCTAAGCGCGGGCGTCAAATCCTTCATGAAAAGTCACTGCGCCACGCGGTACTGGTTCTGCAAAAGGCAATGCCAAGAAATACTGCTGCGGGATGCCTTCATAGATCAGCTTGGGATGGTTCTTAAAGCCGAAGCGCCGGTAGTAATTGGGGTCGCCCACCAAGGCGCAGCCCCTGGCCCCCAAGGCTTTGAGCGACAGCAGCCCCTCATAGATCAGCGACTTGCCAATGCCTTGCTTTTGATACTCGGGCCACACAGAGATCGGGCCAAGCGCATACCAGTCCACACTGCCGTCTGAGATATGGGCGGGCGAGAAAGCCACATGCCCCACCACCCGGCCCCCAAATTCAGCCACCAGCGACACGCTCAACGCGTGCGCTTGGCGCAAGGCCTGGATGACAAATTGTTCGGTGTTCTGGCTGATCGCCAGGGTTTGAAAGGCCGCGATGGTGACTTCTGCAATGGCAGTCACATCCGCCGCAGTTTCGTTGCGAATGATCATTCTGGGCTCCCTGTTTTTTGGAGCCAGCTTAGCCCAACACTTTGGCGCACGCAATGCTTGGACGCCGCGCGCTGCCCAGCTGATGGGTCCGGACAACGCAAGCCAACGGCTTTGGGGTGCCAGAGGTGGCGTGCGCTGCCTGCGGCACGCCCGGTACCCGTTCAGCGGGGGCTGTCTTCCCGTTGGTAGTCTGCCGCGCCCTTCTTCCAGTAGGCCGAGATGCGGGTTGACTCGAGCGGGATCTTTTTTTCATTGAGCAACACATCGCGCACTTGCGCGATCACACTGGCCTCGCCCGCACCCCAGGCAAAGCCGTCGGCCGTTGGCAAGGTCAGCGCACGCACCGCCTGGACAAATGCGCTGGCGCTGTCGACCCATTGCAGCGTCACATTGGCCTGCGTCTTGAACACGCGCTGATCTGCCGGTGCGTCCACATGGGCGATCACCAGGGCGTGCGACCCGGCGGGCAGCTCCTCCAGGCGGCGGTGGATGGCGGGCAGGGCAGACGCATCACCAACCAGCAAGTGCCAGTCATAGTCCAGCGGGATGATCATTGAGCCACGCGGACCACCGATGGTGGCATGGTCGCCCACCTTGGCAGCACGCGCCCACTGGCAAGCTGCACCCTGTGCATGCAAAGCAAATTCCAGGGTCAGTTCGCGGCGCTGCAGGTCAAAGCTGCGCGGGGTGAAATCCCGGCGTTGCACCTGGCCGGCGCTGTCGGGCACCATCAGCTTCAGATGGTCGTCAAACGACAGAGAGACAAAACTGGCCAGCGAGTCACAGGTGAAGGTGATGGCCAAAAAGCCCGGGCTGAGCTGATCGATACGGGTCACAGTGACATCACGCATCAGGAGTTCGTGGCGCACCCGTTCAATGCGCCTTGGAGAGTTAAAAAATGTCATGATTTTCGGCATTTAGTTGATAATGTCATCCATTATGAACAAACAAGTTGATACTGTCAACCAATCAAGCGTACCCCGTGCTGACGATGTGCTGGAGCTGATGCATGGGGTGCTACACCAGCTGCGCGCGCGCCACGCCCGAGGCAGCGTGGATGCCGACTTGGGCATTGGCCACATGGAGCTCAAGGCGCTGGGCTTTTTTGCCAACCAGCCAGGCGCCACACAAAGCGATTTGGTGAACCATTCCAGGCGTGACAAAGGCCAGTTGGCACGGCTGATTGGCGGTCTGAAAGAACGCGGGCTGCTCGAGGCCCAACCCGATGCGCATGACCGCCGGGTGATCCGGCTCTACCCGACCGAACAAGCACAAAGCCTGCACGCCCAGTTGCTGCAACAGCGGCGTGTGCTGGCTGACCAGGCCTTGGCCGGGTTGTCGCTGGACCAAACTCGCCAGCTGATGGGCTGGCTGCAGCACATCAGCGCGAACCTGCAAGCGCTGGACCGCTAAGCCAGCAACCAGCCATCCTGCAGCGCAAGCAGGGGCCAAGCTGGACTGGCGCAAATGCTTCAAAAAGCATAGCTAACAGCCCTTTAAAATCAAGGGCAAAGTGCCAAAAACGCTGTGAATCGCCTTGCAAACCCAGTGCTGCGGCGCAAAAAGCGCTCAGGCCGCAGAGGGTGCTGGGTAACTCACTTTGAGCACCTCCACCTCGCTCACCCGCCCGGGCATGACGAGTTTGAGCACGTCGCCCTCATGCGCTTTGAGCAGGGTGCGGGCGATGGGCGAGATCCAGCTCACCTCACCGGCGGCGCTGTTGGCCTCGTCGATGCCGACAATTTTCACGGTGCGCTCGATGCCTTCTTCATCCACATAGGTCACGGTGGCGCCAAAAAAGATCTGGGTGTGGCCGTGGTGCAGCGCCGGGTCGGCCACCACCGCGATCTCCAGGCGCTTGATCAGGAAACGCAGGCGCCGGTCGATCTCACGCAGGCGTTTTTTGCCGTAGAGGTAGTCGCCGTTTTCGGAGCGATCACCATTTTTGGCCGCCCAGTGCACGGCTTCCACAATCTTCGGGCGCTCCACCTCCACCAGCTCTTTGAGCTCGGCGCGCAAGGTGGCAAAACCCTGTGGCGTGATGTAGTTTTTGCCGCCCGCTGGCAACGGCGGCAGTTGCAGCTCGTCGTCGTCATCGTGGTCGGACTCTTTGGTGAATGCCTTGCTCATGGGTGTTGTGGTCAGGGTCGTGGTGCGCTCACAATGCGCCATCATGGTGAATGTACTGAGGTTCGATACTGTAGCGGCCTGCGCGCCCTGGCAAGCGATTGATGACCGGGTGATGGGCGGCGTGTCCAGCAGCCGACTGCGCTTTGATGCGGGAGGCTGGGCGGTGTTTGAGGGTGAGGTGTCGCTGCAGAACGGGGGTGGCTTTGCCTCGGTACGGGCCAGCACGCGGGCGCTGGCGCACCGTGGTGCGGCGGGCTATTGCCTGTATGTGCTGGGCGATGGGCGCTCTTACAAATTCAACCTGCGCACCGAGGACAGCTTGGATGGCCTGAACTACCAAGCCCGTTTCCAGCCCCCCGCCGGTGTCTGGCATGAGGTGACCGTGCTGGTCGCAGCCATGCAACCCACCTGGCGCGGGCGACTGGTGCCGCGCGCACCCCGGTTGCAGCCCGAGCGCATTTGCCAGCTTGGGTGGATGGTGGCCGACGGGCGAGCCGGCCCCTTCACACTCGGCATCCGGCAAGTCACGGTGTTTTAGCAGCCGCCAAAGGGCTGCGCTGGCCAGCATGTTTGCCCGAACCGCGCTAAAGGTGCCGGCCCTTGGGCTATGCTTCAGGTCTGACTGCCCCATTCCAGCATGCCGTCCTCTATCTCCCCACGCCCCCCGTTTCCCTCCGCAGCCGCCACAGTCTGCGCCCCAGCCATGTTGCTGGCCGCTGGCCGGGGCGAGCGCATGCGCCCGCTCACCGACAGCTGCCCCAAACCTTTGCTCAACGTGCAAGGCAAGCCGCTGATGCAGTGGCACCTGGAGGCGCTGCTGCGCGGCGGCACCCAGCAGGTGGTGATCAACACCGCCTGGCTGGAACAACAAATTGTTCAAACTTTTGGTAGTGTTTTTGGCCTCCAGCCCTTATCTATAAAGGGCCAACAGCTATCACTGTCAGAGCAGTTGCAACTGCAATACTCGCTCGAAGGCCGCGACTTTGGCGCGGCACTGGAGACCGCCGGCGGCATTTGCCGGGCGCTGCCGCTGCTGTTCCCGGCGCAGGACAGCCTGGCGACAGGCGTGTTCTGGGTGCTGGCAGCCGATGTCTACACACCGGGTTTTGAATTTGCCCAAGAGGCTGTGACGCGCTTTGCCGCCAGCGGCCAACTGGCCCACATCTGGCTAGTGCCCAACCCGGCGCACAACCCGCATGGCGACTTTGGCCTGGATGCGGCCAGCGGCCTGGCGCTGAACCTGCCCAAGGACGATCCGCAGCCGCGCTACACCTACTCCACCATCGGCCTGTACCACCGCGACCTGTTTGCGCCACCTTGGTGCCACATGGCGCCCGGCAACCCGCTAGGTGTCAAAGCCGCCTTGGCGCCCTTGTTGCGCGCCGCCATGGATGCGGGCCGGGTGACCGCCGAGCTATACCCAGGCCCCTGGACCGACGTCGGCACCCCCGAGCGGCTGGCGCAGCTCAACTGGCCCTGAATACACTTTCCATGTTGGCCCATCTGCTTTTTCTTCACTGAATTCGCCCCACGCGAACCCGACCATGACTTCAACCGACACCCACACCCTCTATGCCCAACGCCGCGCCGCACTGGCCCGCCACATCGGCCCAGGCGGCATAGCGATCCTGCCGACCGCACCCGAGCAGCAACGCAACCGCGACAACGACTTCTTGTTCCGCCACGACAGTTACTTCTACTACCTGACCGGGTTCACCGAGCCCAAGGCCTGGCTGGTGGTCACCGGTGACGGTCGCAGCACCCTGTTTTGCCAGCCCAAGGACCTGGAGCGCGAAATCTGGGACGGCTACCGCCTGGGCCCGCAGGCCGCGCCCGAGGCGCTGGGGGTGGACGCCGCGTTCTCGGTGGCCGAGTTGGACAAAGAGTTGCCCGGCCTGATCGACGGACGGGAATCGGTCTGGTACCCGTTTGCCATCCACAATGGGCTGGAGACACGCATCAACGGCTGGCTCAATAACCTGCGCACCCGCGTGCGCTACGGCACCCTGTGCCCCGAGCAGCAACGCGACCTGTGTGGCCCCCTGGACGAGATGCGCCTGTTCAAAGACGCCCACGAGCAAGACGTGATGCGCCGCGCCGCCGCCATCAGCGCCACGGCCCATGTGCGCACCATGCAACGCTGCGCCGCGATGTTGCGCGCCGGTCAAGAGGTGCGTGAATACCACCTGGACGCCGAGCTGCTGCATGAGTTCCGCCAACACGGCTCGCAGTACCCGGCCTACGGCTCCATCGTGGCGGCAGGCGCCAATGCCTGCGTGCTGCACTACCGCGCTGACGCGGGCCTTGTGCGGGATGGCGAGCTGGTGCTGATCGACGCCGGTTGTGAGCTGGACGGTTATGCGTCAGACATCACCCGCACTTTCCCGGCCAATGGCCAATTCAGCGGACCGCAAAAAACACTGTACGAACTGGTGCTGGCGTCCCAAGAGGCCGCCATTGCCGCCACCAAAGCCGGTGCCAGGTTCACCGACCCGCACGACGCCACCGTCAAGGTGCTGGCGCAAGGCATGCTCGATGTCGGCCTGCTCGACAAAAACCTGGTGGGCACGCTCGACGATGTGATCGAAAAACGCGCCTACTTCCCGTTTTACATGCACCGCACCGGCCACTGGCTGGGCATGGATGTGCATGACTGTGGCGCCTACACCGAGCCCGGTGAGATCGGCCAGGTCAGCGAACGCAAGGACGCCCTCACCGGAGAAACCATCAAAAACCGCGCGGCGCGCATTTTGCGCAGTGGCATGGTATTGACGATTGAGCCCGGCATCTACGTGCGCCCGGCGCCCGGTGTGCCCGAGCACTTCCACAACATCGGCATCCGCATCGAGGACGACGCCATCGTGACTGACACGGGTTGTGAACTCATCACCCGTGGTGTGCCGGTGGCCGTGGCCGAGATCGAGGCGCTGATGCGCTAGGTCCGTTGTGTGGTGCCAGCGCGGCTCAGGCGCTGGCGCGACGCCAGGCTTTCAACCACGCCAACACCATGTCTCACACCCACAGCACACCACCCCAGCCCAAAACGCCAGAGCAGATTCAGGCCTTCTTCGCGCAACACGGTGTGCGCGATGTGGAGTGCCTGTTTGCCGACATCTCCGGTTACCCGCGCGGCAAGCTGATGCCAGCCGACCGTTTTGCCGCTGGGGCGGAATTGCGCATCTGCCAGGCGATCCCGATGCAGGCCGTGACCGGTGAATACTCTTACAACCCGGTCTTTCCCGACAGCGACCCTGACGTGCGTTTGCTGCCTGACTACACCACGCTCACGCTGGCGCCCTGGGCCAGCACACCGCGTGCGGTGGCCGTGCACGACTGCCTGGAGCTCAACGGCGAGTTGTGCACCTTTGCACCGCGCAGCACGCTCAAACGGGTGCTGGCTGAGTACACCGCGCGGGGGCTGTCACCTGTCGTCGCGCCGGAGATCGAGTTTTACCTGACCGCCGCCAACAGCGACCCGGCACAAGCACTGCAAGCACCGACGGTGCGCGGTGGCCGTGCCGAAGTCGGCCAGAGCGCCTTCAGCCTGAACATGCTCAACGAACTGGCGCCGTTCTGGGACGAGTTCCGTGCCGCGCTGCTCACGCTGCACATCGACGCCGATACCTGGATCCACGAAGTTGGCCCCACCCAGTACGAGATCAACCTGATGCACGGCAACGCGGTGGCCGTGGCCGACCAGGCTTTCCTGTTCAAGTACGCCGCGCGCGAAATCGCGCTGAAACATGGGCTCAACGCGGTGTTCATGGCCAAGCCGATTGCGGGCAGTTCGGGCAGCTCCATGCACTTACACACCAGTGTGGTGGATGCGGCTGGCGCCAATGTGTTCAGCCTGCCCGATGGGTCGGCCAGCCCCGTGTTTGGCCAGTTCATCGCCGGCTTGCAAACCTATGGCCCTGAGCTGATGCTGATGTTGGCGCCCAACGTCAACTCCTACCGCCGTTATGTGGCGGGCAGCCAGGCCCCCACCAACATGGCCTGGGGGTTTGACAACCGCACCACCGGCCTGCGTGTCCCGGCCAGTGCGCCGGTGGCACGGCGTGTGGAAAACCGGGTGGCCGGTGCCGACGCCAACCCCTACCTGGCCATCGCCGCGACCCTGGCAGCTGGGCTGGCGGGTCTGCAGGCGCAGTTGTTGCCGTCCGAACCGCTCGCGACCAATGGTTACGACGAAGCCCACGGCTTGCCGCGCAGTATGGATGAAGCACTACAAAAAATGCAGCAAAGCGCCCTGGCTAAACAAGCGTTTGGCGACGATTTTGTAACAGGGTATTGTGCGGTCAAGGCGATGGAGCACAACCATTACCTGGCCGAGATCAGCGCCTGGGAGCGGCGGTTTTTGCTGCCGCAGGTCTGAGCCAACCCCGCAACAAACAAGGACAAACTCACGCAGCTGGCAACTTACGTCTGCTTACAAGCTGCTCATCAACCGTTCCTAGAATGGTTTGATGAACAAACTCTCACGCTCTTTGAGCACACTGCTGGCGGTCTCTTCGCTCTGCGGTGCTGCTTTGGCCGCTGATGTTGGCGTGTCCGTCAACATTGCCCAACCCGGGTTTTATGGCCGCATCAACATTGGCCAAGTGCCCCAACCGGTGGTGATTTATCCCCAGCCCGTGATCATCGACCAGCGCGGACCGATGGTGCGTGAGCCCATTTATCTGCGTGTGCCGCCGGGCCATGAAAGACACTGGGACAAACATTGCCGACGTTACAACGCCTGTGGCCAGCCCGTTTATTTTGTGCAGGACCGCTGGTACCGTGATGTGTATGCCCCACGCTACCGCGGTGAACCTGATCGCCGTTATGAAGAGCGTGGCCCACGCCATGACGGTCGCCATGACCATCGAGGCCCTTGGGATGAGCGTCGCCATGACGACCACCCACGTTAACCACAACTACCGGTAAAGTGAGCTACAACGTGCCGGTCAGCCTGAAGCGCTCGGTGGCTGCCACCAGCGCACGGGCAATGCCAGTCTCCGAAGCGGCATGACCGGCATCATCCACCACCTCAAACTGGGCGTTGGGCCAAGCCTGATGGAGTTGCCAGGCGGTGCGTGGCGGGCACACCACGTCATAACGGCCTTGGATGATGACCGCTGGCAGGTGCTGGATGCGGTCCATCTGGGCGATCAACTGGCCTTCTGACAAAAACATCTTGTTGCAAAAGTAGTGCGCTCCCAAGCGCCCAACACCCAGCGCCACACTGGCGGCAGTGAACATTCTGGCTACTTCGGGACGCGGCAACAGGTGCAGGCAATTGGCCTCGTAGCGGCTCCAGGCCTGCGCAGCCCGCAGGTTTTCGGTGGGGTTGTCGCTGAACAGGCGCTTCATGTAGGCCGCCAACAGGTCATCACGCTCATCTTCAGGAATGTGGTTGACAAACTGGGCATGCTCTTTCGGGAAAAACAAGGGCATGCCCTGCAAAAACCAGTCGATTTCAGCCTGGGTACCGAGAAAAACGCCGCGCAAGATGAACCCGGTGCAGCGTTGTGGGTGCGCTTGCCCGTAAGCCAGGGCCAGCGTGGAACCCCAGGAGCCGCCAAAAATAAGCCAGTCCTCAATGCCCATCATCTCGCGCAGACGTTCGATGTCATCGATCAGCAGTTGGGTGTTGTTCTGGCGGGCTTCGCCAAGCGGGGTAGATTGCCCCGAACCACGCTGGTCGAACAGCACGATACGGTAATGTTGTGGATCAAAAAACTGTCGGTGACTAGGTGCCGTCCCCGCGCCCGGACCACCGTGCAAAAACAACACCGGCACACCTTGCGGGTTGCCACTTTCTTCCCAATACAGCGTGTGTAAATCATCAACCTGGACTCTGCCGCAACAGTAAGGTTTCACCGGAGGAAACATACCGAGATCAGAGCAGGAGTCAATCTTGTTATCGCGCACGTGAAGTGAAAAGGGTGGGGTTTAGGAAGAAGGGGCGTGCGGACAAATCACACAAACACTGATTGTCGGGGGATATGTTGGAAAAAATGATACTGTCTTGTTACAGCTGTGATCAGCAAGCAACGTGTCCCTGGAGGCCGTCTCGGCGGCAGACGGGCTGGTCGCTGAAACAACATCGGGCTTGCGCGTTTCCACCCAGGTTGGGCGCACAGGCACGGCTCTACAATTTGCCGTTTTTACCCTCATATGGTGTGGCGAGTAACCGCACTGTTGGCCTCCGGAGACCCGCATGCCTCATAACAACCCTGAAGACAAGCGAACCTTGTTGCGCCGCGCAGCACTGGACTACCACCAGATGCCAACGCCGGGCAAGATCGCGATCACAGCAACCAAACAGCTGACCAATCAGCACGATTTGGCACTGGCCTATTCCCCCGGCGTGGCCGCACCGTGTGAAGAAATCGTCAAAGACCCCAACAACGCCTTCAAATACACCAGCCGCGGCAATCTGGTGGCGGTGATCACCAACGGCACGGCGGTGCTTGGCCTGGGCGACATTGGTCCTCTGGCGGCCAAGCCGGTGATGGAAGGCAAGGGCGTGCTGTTCAAGAAGTTTGCTGGTATCGATGTGTTTGACATCGAAATCAACGAGAAACACGACCTCGACAAACTGGTGGACATCATTGCCTCGCTAGAGCCGACTTTTGGTGGCATCAATCTGGAGGACATCAAGGCCCCCGACTGCTTCTATGTCGAGCGCAAGCTGCGCGAGCGCATGAATATTCCGGTATTTCATGATGACCAACACGGCACCGCCATCTGTGTCGGTGCGGCCATCCTGAACGGGCTGAAAGTGGCTGGCAAAGACCCAGCCCAGGTCAAGCTGGTCACATCCGGCGCAGGTGCGGCGGCACTGGCCTGCTTGAACTTGCTCGTTGAACTGGGTATCGCGCGTGAAAACATCTACGTCACCGACTTGGCTGGCGTGGTCTACGAAGGCCGCACCGAGTTGATGGACGACGACAAAGCCTTTTTTGCGCAAAAAACTTCTGCGCGCACGCTGGGCGAAGTGATTGAAGGCGCTGACGTGTTTCTGGGCCTGTCCGCAGGCGGTGTGCTCAAGCCCGACATGGTGCGCAAGATGGCGGCGCGCCCGCTGGTGTTTGCGCTGGCCAACCCGACGCCCGAGATCCTGCCCGAAGAAGTCAAGGCGGTGCGAGATGACGCCATCATCGCCACCGGGCGCTCGGATTACCCCAATCAGGTCAACAACGTCCTGTGTTTCCCCTACATCTTCCGCGGCACACTCGACGCGGGCGCCTCGACCATCACCATCGAGATGGAAATTGCGGCAGTTCACGCCATTGCAGAACTCGCACAGGCTGAGCAAAGCGAGGTAGTGGCTGCCGCTTATGCTGGCGAACAGCTCGCCTTTGGCCCCGAATACCTGATCCCAAAACCGTTCGACCACCGCTTGATGATGAAAATCGCCCCGGCGGTAGCTCAAGCAGCGTTTGACAGTGGCGTGGCGACACGCCCGATCCAGGACATGGCCGCTTACCGCCAACAACTGCAAAGTTTTGTGTACGCGTCTGGCACGGTCATGAAGCCCATCTTTACCGCCGCCAAAAAAGGCCTCAAAAAGCGCGTGGTGTACTCCGAAGGTGAGGACGAGCGCGTGCTGCGGGCTTGCCAGATTGTGGTGGACGAGGGTCTGGCGCTGCCAACCCTGGTCGGGCGCCCCGCCGTGATTGCTGAGCGCATCGAAAAATTCGGCCTGCGCCTGCGCGCAGGAGACGACTACACCGTGGTCAACGTCGAAAAAGACCACCGTTACCGCGACTTCTGGCAGACCTACCACCGCATGACCGAGCGCAAGGGCATCACCGCGCCGATGGCCAAGATCGAGATGCGCCGCCGTCTGAGCCTGATTGGTGCCATGTTGTTGCACAAAGGCGACGTGGACGGCATGATTTGTGGCACTTGGGGCAGCGTGGCACTGCACCTGCAGTACCTGGACCAAGTGGTGGGAAAACGCGCTGGCGTTTCCACCTATGCCTGCATGAATGGCCTGTTGCTGCCGGATCGCCAGATTTTCCTGGTGGACACCCACATCAACTACGACCCCAGCGCCGCGCAACTGGCGGAAATCACCACCATGGCCGCAGAGGAAATGAAGCGTTTTGGCATTACCCCAAAAGCAGCCTTGTTGTCGCACTCCAATTTTGGTAGCAGCAATGAACCTACCGCCGTCAAAATGCGTGCCACCTTGGACTTGCTGCGTCACCAAACACCGTGGCTCGAGGTAGATGGCGAAATGCATGGAGACCTCGCCTTGGACGGTAAGTCGCGAGCGGCCCTGATGCCCAACAGCACCCTGGCAGGCGACGCCAACCTGTTGGTGCTGCCCAATCTGGACGCTGCCAACATCTCCTACAACCTGTTGAAAACGGCCGCTGGCGGCAACATCGCCATTGGTCCGGTATTGCTTGGTGCGGCCAAGCCGGTGCACATTCTGACGGCCAGCACCACGGTGCGGCGCATCGTCAACATGACCGCACTGACTGTCGCGGATGCCAACGTCACGCGCTAAAAAAGACCAGCACAAAAGCCGTTAGGGCACGCAACCCAAACGGTATTCCCACACAACCATTGCTCATTGTTTGAGCAATGGCTTGCATTTTTATTGCAAATCACCGACACTTACGCCCTTGGAAGTACGGGTTTACCCGGGGTCTATAAGGAATTCTGGTCCATGTTGCGGTTTGAAAAATTTAAGTTGGTACTCGCTGGCTTATGTTTAATCGCAGTGATGACACCGGGCGTGACCCAAGCAAAAGCAAGCACGCCAGCAAGCATACAGGCCACCATCCGGGTGACCGAACTGCCCCGACAAGGCGAGCAGATGCTGGCGCTGATTCATCAAGGCGGACCCTTTGCCAGTGAAAAAGATGGCGTGGTGTTTGGTAACCGAGAACGGTTGCTGCCGCCCAACAAACGTGGCTATTACAGAGAGTACACCGTACCCACTCCTGGGCTTCGGCACCGGGGGGCCAGGCGGATTGTTTGTGGTGGTGAGCCTAAAACACCTGATATGTGCTACTACACGGCAGATCACTATGCGAGTTTTCGCAAGATCTTGCCCTGAATTTGAATTGTTACCTTGAACAAAGAGAGAAGATGAATATGTTACTTGACCAGGCAACCCTCAAGCCGCCGGCCGCCATGGCTGACGTGCCCTTGCGTGGTGTGCGCCCCAATATCGTTCAATCCATCCGAGCTTTTCGCGTGCCAGATCTACAGGCCGCGGCGCAGGCTCTGGGCCATCATTTCTTGTACGCCAATCTGGCCAATGCCCAAAGCAAGCAAGATGTGCTGGACCTGATCAGCCAGCAATTCATGCTGACGGTGCAAGTGGGCAAGAACTTTGACTCGCTTTACGACAGCATGACTGACCCGGTTCACAAGTCAGGCCCACAGCCAGGCTTTATCGCTGTGCTTGAGCATATTCCTGCCAATGTCAAATTTGACAAGGAAGCGCGTGAACAGTTGCTGGATATCTTCCGTGATACCGCTGACTATTGGGGAGACAGAAAAATTCCCTTCAGGTGTTTCTATTCTTTTCTGTAGCCCGTTCTGCACACACCAGCCAAGCAGAACGGGCGAACGAGGCAAACAACGGCGTGACCACAAGCAGTGAGCACACCGAAGAAGTTCACATGGACAACGGGGAAAAAATGCCCACCGACAAGCTGTTGGACATTTCACCGCAAGCATTGCGCATGAGCAGCCCCTTCAATGCGGGTTACTGGACAACCAGCTAACAAGCCGCCCTAAAAGCAAAAAGCCTGATTTATCAGGCTTTTTTTATGCCTGAGCCACGGCCATTGCCAGGGCGACGTAGTCCTCAACCGGCACTTCTTCGGCGCGGCGCTGGACATCGAAGCTGCCACCAAAACCTTTGGCCTGCAACCACTGGCCCAGCGTGTGACGCAACAGTTTGCGGCGCTGGCTGAAGGCCACCTGCACCAGTTCACTCAATAAGGCCACCTGCACGGCCGCCGGGTTGTCATGCGGCACCATGCGTACCACCGCACTGTCGACCCGGGGGGGTGGCTCAAAGCTCTCAGGCGGCACCAGCAGCACATTTTCCATGGCATAACGCCACTGCAGCATCACGCTTAGGCGCCCATAAGCCGCTGTTGCGGGGCGCGCCACCATGCGGTCAATCACTTCCTTTTGCAGCATGAAATGCTGGTCTTCGATCAGGTCCACATACTGCAGCAGGTGGAACAAGATAGGTGTCGAGATGTTGTAGGGCAGGTTACCGACTACTCTTAATTTAAGAGCATTTAGCCCTTTATATATAAGGGCAAAGTCCACTTTTAGCACATCTGATTCGACCACCTTGAGCCGCTCATGCGCGCGCAAGCGTTGTGCCAAGTCACGGTCCAACTCAATCACCGTCAACATCCCCAGCCGCTCCACCAACGGCTGAGTCAGCGCAGCCAGACCTGGGCCAATCTCGACCATCGGCTGACCCGGTTTGGGGTCAATGGCGTCCACAATGGCATCGATGATGCCGCGGTCAGTCAAAAAGTGCTGACCAAAACGCTTACGCGCAATGTGCTTCATGCGAAATGGGGGGTAGGAACTGACACGTCTGAGCCAGCGTTATTGAGGCGGCTCACGCATTTCCACGTAAGCACGGGCACGCACGTCTTGCGCCCAGGTGACATAGCTGTCGTCGATTTTCTTGTCGCGCAGCATGGCACGGGTGGCTTCGCGCTGCTGCTCAACCGTCAGGGACACCTTGCGGCGCTCCAACAACTGGATCAGATGCAGACCAAAACGCGACAGCAGTGGGTCACTGACCTCGCCGGGTGCCAGACGGTTCATGACCGCCTCAAATTCAGGCACAAACATGCCCGGGCTGGTCCAGCCAAGATCACCCCCTTGGGCTGCGCTGCCGTCCTGCGAATTCTCACGCGCCAGGGTTGCAAAATCGGCCTGTTGGGACACCACCTGCTTTTTAAACTCAGTGAGTTTGCGCCGCGCTTCAGCCTCGCTCAGACGGGCGCTGGGTATCAGCAAGATATGGCGTGCATGGCTCTGGGTGACCGCCATGGTAGGGGTACCAGGGCGAACCTTTTCCACCACTTTGAGAATATGAAAACCAGCCGGAGAACGAACCAAATCAGCCACATCACCCACCGACAGCGCTGCGGTGGCCTGAACAAACAGATCCGGGTAACGACTGGTGCTGCGCAGGCCCAGTTGACCGCCGTTGGCTTGGTCAACAGCGTCTGAGAACTCGCGCACAAGGCCAGCAAAGTCGTCACCTTTGCGCGCACGCTCCAGCGCACGCTGGGCACGTAACTTCAGGGCATCCACTTGCTGCGGTGTGGCGGCCTCGGGCACCGCCACCAGAATTTGTGCGATGTTGACTTGCGTCTCACCCGTGTTGGAGACGGTGGCCTGGTCACGCAAATACTGGTCAATCTCCTGCTCCGTCACCTGCACTCGTGACTCCACGTCGCGCTCACGCAGGCGCTGCAACAAGATCTGGTCGGACAGCTGGCTGCGAAACTGACTGACCGTCAGCCCCTCACGCTCCACGCGGCGGTGCAGTTCGGTCAAATCAAGCTGGTTTTGCGCGGCAACCGACTGTTCTGCCTGATCAATGGCCGATTGCTCCACACGCATCCCGGTTTCACGTGCAGTTTGCAATTGGGCCTTGCGGTTGATCAACCCCTCCAGCACCTCAGGCAACAGCTGACGCACATCGGCTGGCGCGCGGCGTTGCTGCACCAACTGCTGGTACTCACGCTGGGCCTCTCGTTGCACTTCGGTATTGGTGATGGGCTCCGAATTCACCACCGCAACAATAAAGTCTGCTTGAGACTTGGGTGATGGAGTGGCCACCGGTGACGGCAGAGGCTGCTGTGCAACACGCAAACCTTGCGCTTGCGCTTGGCACAGCACCACAAAGGCCAACACAGCCAAGGGGAGAGTCTTGAGACGAGGGGTCATAGTGGTTCAATCGTAATTGCTGAAACGGCTTGGATCGGCGACCGGCTGACGCAAGTTCTGATATCCGGGAATATTGTCTTTGAGGGTCTGCACCGGGTTCACCCCCAGGCCGGTGAACCCAACGAACACCAGTTGAAACATGATGCTCTGGGTGGCGCTGGTGGTGCCGGTTTGCAGCCGCTCAAACACCACACGCCCAAGCCAGCAGCCGGCATCGTACTCAAGGCCGAGCACCGCGTTAACCATGTGGCCTTCGTTGACGCCATAGTTCAGACGCCCAACGCTGTACCAGCGCCCGGAACCGTCACTCTGGCCCATTGCTGAACTACGGCCACCCCACAAGTCAGCCAAAGGCCATTGCCAACCAAGGTCGATTTGCTCGCTGCTGTCGCGCTGAAAGCGGTAAGCCACGCTCAAGGTACGGTAGCTCCCTGGACGGTAATAGGTGTTCAGGGTTGAGCGGGCTGTGCGCCCGTTATCCGGGTTGTAGTCCACGGTACCGCCGAAACTCCAGCGCGGGTCCCAGTTGATCGAGCCACTCAGCAAGAGGTCGCTGAAGCGATCGGTCACAGGTGTGCCACCCGGCAAGGTAACCAACTGATCCGAAAACAAAATACGCTGTGCCACACCAATCCGGGCAGCCTCTGCACCTGTATCGGGGTCCAGCAGGCGGCTGGTGACACCCAGCGTCAATTGTTTGGCGTCAGAGATGCGGTCATTGCCAACAAAGGCGTTTTCCGAGTAAATCGAGGACAAATTAAAGTCGTTGGCACCCGAATCGTAATTCGGCAAGAAACTCTGGTCACGGTAGGGTGTGTTGACGTAAAAAGCGCGTGGCTCCAGAGTCTGCGTCAGATTGCGGCCAAAGAACTGGGTGTCGCGCTCAAACACCAAGCCACTGTCCAGGCTAAAAGTGGGCAGCACCCGGCTTGCCTGGTTCTGGCCATTGCTCAATGGCGAGTCAAATTGGTATTGGGTGGCGTGCAGTTGCAGCTTGGGCGTGATGTAGCCCTCTGGCGAGCGCCAGGAGTGGCTGACCTGCATCAATGAATACAAGCGCTCACCGTTGGGCTGACCGGTGATCTTGCTATCAGATTGAAAGCGCGTGTAATCCACATCCACAGACACATTCAATCCCTGCGAGGTTTCGCTGGCGTAGTGTGTTGCCAGCTGAGGCATGCGGTCGTACGGTGGCACGATGGCGGCGCTGGCGTCCGACATATCCTGCAGGGTTTGCCATTTGAGCGCACGGACCATGCTGGTAAAGGGTCCGTTGGTCCAGGCCAATCGGGCGTCGTTGGCCAACAAGCGCCGGGTCAGCGTCGAGTTGGACGCCAACAACGCCGCATCAGTGGCGGACAACATCTGCGTGGTTGAGACGGTGGAACTGGAGAAATCTTTCCAGTAATTGTCGTCACTGACACGGTTCAGGTTCAGGCTTAAATCAAGGCCGTTGTCTGTCCAGTCACTGTCAATTTTCTGCTGATGGCTGGTGCTCAAGCTCCAGCGGTTGGCGTTGCGCAACTCGTCGCCGGGCATCCAATCCAGTTTTGCGGTACCAGAATAGCTTTGCTCCAGATAACGGAACTCGGTGTTAAGGTCGACCCCGCGCTTGGTCATCACGGTTGGCGTGAAGGTCGCATCGCGGTTGGGTGCGATGTTCCAGTAATAAGGTTGTGCCACTTCAAAACCATTGACGTTGCCCAAACCAATGGAAGGGGGCAACAAGCCGGACTTGCGCTGATCGCTCAGCGGAAAAGTCACATATGGGATCGGCAGCACCGGCACACCTTTGAAGGTGAGCAAAGCGCTCTCGGCCGTGCCCACGTCTTCGGCGTTGTCCATCGTGATGCGGCTGGCTTTCAAGATCCAGGCGGGCAGCCAGTCGGGGCCACCGTCGCGCTTGCAGGTGGTGAACGTGGCGTTGTGAATGATGGCCCGCTGGTCATCCAGAAAATCCACCCGGTCAGCCTGACCATGGGAGTCGTTCTTCAGAAAATGGTAGGTAGGCGTGTTGAAAAAGCCTTCAAACGCATCCACCCGCAACTCCAACAACGGCCCTTCATAGGTGTTGCCCGCGCGGTTGATGCGCACGTTGCCGCGCGCATGCGCCATATCGGTTGGCTGGTAGTACTCCAGCCGGTCGGCCTTGATCACCATGTCTGCCTTGCGCAGCATGGCATGGCCCTCAACCACGGTTTCCAGGTCGGAGCGGCCAGTGATGGTGTCGCCAGACACAAAACTAGGCAACAGGCTGCGCGTGAGCGGGCTGATGGATTCCTCCAACTTGGCGCTGTTCCTGAGTTGCAGCAGCTCCGTGGGTGTGCCATCTTGCGCCAACACCAGCGTGGGCGCCAGCAAACCGCTGGCCACGCACAAGCCTAGCTCACGCCAACGGCCACCATCTGCCCGAAAAAAAGGGTCAAGCGTCAGAAAGAACATCGGGCGAGGCGGTCAGAGCCATGTTGTGTTGAAAGAGGGCGAGCAAAGAGCGGTCAGTAGAATGGATTATCCATGAGCCAAGCCATACCAACCCCACATCTCGCCTCACCGGTCATCTGGAGCGATGCCCAACGCGCCGCGCAGTTTGCACAATGGTTGACAAACATCGCCGCAGAGCACGGTCTGCAAGCAGACACGCTGCGCCTGGCCAGCGCCGACGCCAGCTTCCGGCGTTATTTCCGCATCAACAGCGCGGTCGGCAGCCGCATCATCATGGACGCGCCGCCACAGCACGAAAACTGCCAACCCTTTGTCAAGGTGGCGCAGTTGATGCACGACGCGCGTCTTCACGCCCCCGAGGTGCTGGCCTGGGACGAGCCGCTGGGCTTCATGCTGCTGACTGACCTGGGTGGCCAGACCATGATGCAAGTCATCGATAAGGCCCAGCCACAAGCCAATCTGCCGCTGTACCTGCAGGCGGTGGATGTCTTGATCAACTGGCAACTGGCGTCCCAACCTGGCGTGTTGCCACCTTATGACGAAGCCTTGTTGCGCCGTGAGCTGGAACTGTTCCCTGACTGGTACCTGGTGCAGCACAAGGGCATCACCATCGACAAGGACATGCGCTTCACGCTGGACAACAGCTTCAAACAGATCATCGCCAACAACCTGGCGCAACCCAGCGTGTTTGTGCACCGGGATTTCATGCCCCGGAACCTGATGGTTCAGGACGAAGATGCCGAGCAATTTTTCGCCGGGCCGCCCCAAGAAAAATTAGTCCCCTCGGGGGGCAGCGCAGTACGCGCAGCGACAAGCGTGGGGGCTTGTCTCGGTGTCCTGGACTTCCAGGACGCGGTCTACGGCCCGATCACTTACGACATCGCCAGCCTGATGCGTGACGCGTTCCTGAGCTGGGACGAAGACTTTTGCCTGGATGTGACGGTGCGTTACTGGGAAAAAGCACGCAAGGCGGGCTTGCCGGTGGGTGAGGACTTTGGCGAGTTTTACCGCGCTGTCGAATGGATGGGCCTGCAGCGCCACCTGAAAGTGGCTGGCATTTTTGCCCGCCTGACGCTGCGCGACGGCAAGCCGCAGTACCTGGCCGACACGCCGCGCTTTATCCAGTACATCCGCAGCACCTGCGCGCGTTACCGCGAACTCAAACCACTGCTGCGGCTCATCGACAAGGTTGAGGGCATTGTTGAGCCTGATGTCTTCGGGTTTGGTCGTCAAGCATAAAATCACACTCTAGCCCTTTTATATTAAGGGCTCATAGCTATCTAATTTGTAGTATTTAAATCGCCTATGCCCCGCTTCTACTGTCCGACCCTGCTGACGCCTGGTGCCCTGCTGGACCTGCCTGCGGGTGCGGCGCGCCATGTGCAGGTGTTGCGGCTGCAACCCGGTGATGGCATCACCCTGTTTACTGGCGACAACGCGGGGGAGTTCAACGCCACCGTCACCCAAATGGGCCGCAGCAGCGTGCAGGTGCAGGTCGGCGACTTTGTTGCCACCGAGCGTGAACCCGGTTTGCGCATCCACCTGGCCGTGGGCATGCCCGCCAACGAGCGCATGGACTGGCTGGTGGAAAAAGCCGCCGAGTTGGGCGTGGCCAGCATCCAACCCCTGATGACCGAGCGCAGCGTGCTGCGCCTGAGTGGCGAACGTGCCGACAAAAAAGTCGCGCATTGGCACAGCGTGGCGGTGGCGGCCTGTGAACAATGTGGTGGCAACCAGGTGCCGCTGATTCACCCGGTGAAAACACTGGCGCAATGGCTCAAAAGCCATGGGAAACCAACTCAAGCATCTGAGGCGCCGCTGGGTTTGCTGCTCTCCTTGAGACCGGGTACGCAAGGTGTCCGCGACGCCGCAGCGCGCCTGTCAGCCCACCCAACCACCACCGAGGTTGACGCACCCAAGCGCTCCACCCACATCAGCTTTGTCTCCGGCCCCGAAGGTGGCTTGAGCCCAGCCGAAGAAGACGCGGTGCTGGCGGCTGGCTTGCTGCCTGTCACACTGGGCCCACGCGTGCTGCGCGCGGAAACAGCGGCGCTGACTGCCTTGGCAGCGTTGCTGGTGTAACTGCGGTGATCCACGCCTGAACGCAGCAGGGCATCTGCAGCCCGCGTTGTGATGCCACCCGTCGTGGCCAGGCCATGGCACAAAAACCTTGGATCGATCGGGCGAAAACCAGCCCGATCCAGAGGGGCTGGGCAAAGGTTGTGGTAAGTTGTAACGGCAGCTCTGCTGCACCATCACTTGCCAAACCATCACCACGAGGAACTTTGAACCCATGCCACATGACGTCAGCCTGATTGCCACCATTGCCGCCGCTTTTGGGTTGGCATTGTTATTTGGGCTGGTCGCTGCGCGCCTGAAAATGCCGCCGCTGGTGGGTTACCTGTTGGCAGGCATCGTGGTGGGGCCAGCCACGCCCGGTTTTGTCGCGGATGTGGGGCTGGCCGGGCAGCTGGCTGAAATCGGTGTCATGTTGCTGATGTTTGGGGTCGGCTTGCACTTTTCGCTGGACGATCTGATGGCCGTCAAACGCATCGCGGTGCCGGGCGCAATTGTTCAGATTGCGGTTGCCACCTTGTTGGGCATGGCAACCGCTTCGCTGTGGGGTTGGGGCCTGGGCGCCTCAGTGGTGTTTGGTCTGTGCCTGTCGGTGGCGAGCACCGTGGTGCTGCTGCGTGCCTTGGAGGCCCGGGGCATTCTGAAATCGATCAACGGACAGATCGCCGTGGGCTGGCTGGTGGTGGAAGACCTGGTGATGGTGCTGGTGTTGGTGCTGCTGCCAGCGCTGGCAGGCCTGCTGGCCGAGCCAGGTGAGGCTGCCGCTGCCAGCGCGTCCACCGGCGCGATCTGGACCACCGTGGGCATCACCCTGGCCAAGGTCAGCACCTTTGTGGTGTTGATGCTGGTGGTGGGGCGTCGGTTGCTGCCCAAACTGTTGTGGGCCGTGGCCAAGACCGGGTCACAAGAGCTGTTCACCCTGTGTGTGGTGGCCATTGCCGTGGGTGTGGCGTTTGGCGCGGCCAAGCTGTTTGATGTGTCGTTTGCGTTGGGCGCTTTTTTTGCCGGCATGATGATGCGCGAGTCCGAATTCAGCCACCGCGCCGCCCAGGAGTCGCTGCCCCTGCGCGATGCGTTTGCGGTGCTGTTTTTTGTGTCGGTCGGCATGTTGTTTGACCCCAGCGTGGTCCTGGAGCAACCGTTCAAACTGCTGGCGGTGGTGGCCATCATCATGGTGGGGAAAACCGTGGCCGCCGTGGCCCTGGTGCTGGTCTTTCGCTACCCGCTCAATACCGCCTTGACGGTGGGGGCCAGCCTGGCGCAGATTGGCGAGTTCTCGTTCATCCTGGCCGGCCTCGGGGTGGCGCTGGGTTTGTTACCGCACGAGGGGCAAAGTCTGGTGCTGGCGGGTGCCTTGATCTCGATTGCCGCCAACTCCGCAGTGTTCGCGGCCATAGAACCCTTGCGCACCTGGATCTTGCAGCGCTCGGATCTGGCCCGGCGCATGGAACAGCGCGAAGACCCGCTGGCTGAATTACCCACAGCAACACCGCGCGGCGTGCTAAATGGGCAGGTGGTGCTGGTGGGTTATGGCCGCGTGGGTCAACGCATTGCCCAGGCACTGCAGGACCACCAGGTGCCGTTTGTGGTGGCCGAGCAAAACCGTGACCTGGTGGACACGTTGCGCGGCGACGGGATTCATGCGGTCAGTGGTGATGCGTTGGCACCTGAGGTGCTGATCCAGGCGCACGTCGCTGAAGCAGCGATGCTGGTCATTGCCATCCCGGACTCGGTACATGTGCGCAAGATCGTCGAGATCGCCACCACCCTCAACCCCGACATCACCGTGGTGCTGCGCAGCCATAACGAAGAAGAGGCCACCTTGCTGCGCCAGGAGCGACTGGGCACGGTGTTTCTGGGTGAGCAGGAACTGGCACGCGGTATGAGTGAACACATCCTGAAACAATTCAACGCCATACCTGCTGCTGCGGGTTAAGGCAAGCACACGCTCGGTTTATTGCCCACTGGCGTGTTCACCAACGTGGGCCGCGAACCATCTGCGTTAAGAGCGGTGTGCGATCTCTCCAAACGGGGCCTCACACGACATGAAAGTAGCGGCCATCAGAAGGCCATAGCTTGTTCAGCGAGAACAACATCGCCCAGCTGGATGGGCTGGCGTTGGACGAGATGCTCAAAGCTACGCTGGTCGAACGAAATTGGCCAAAATGGCTCCAACAGAGACGAAGAAGCGCACCCTCGCGCCAAGAAAGTCGAGCCAAGATGCCACACAACAAGTTTGAATCCAAAGCGCTGGCTGTTCCCAGCGGCCGCCTGTCACGCCTGGCCAAGTTTGGCGGCATGGCCTCCAACATCGCAGGCGGCATGTTGCTCGACGGGGCGCGCCAGCTGGTTCAGGGCAACCGCCCCAGCCTACGTGAGCTGCTGCTGACCCCGGCCAACGCCGTCAAGGTGACCCACCAACTGGCCCAGTTACGCGGTGCAGCCATGAAGGTCGGGCAACTGCTGTCCATGGACGCGGGTGACATGTTGCCGCCCGAACTCGCCGAGATTCTGGGGCACCTGCGCTCTGAGGGCCACCACATGCCACAAAGCCAGTTGAACGCCGCGCTCAACGCGCACTGGGGGAACGGGCTGGCAGCAGCGTTTTGAGACATTTTTGTTCCAACCCATGGCCGCCGCATCGATTGGCCAGGTGCACCGCGCGAAAACAAAGGACGGGCGCGACCTGGCGATCAAGATCCAGTTCCCCGGTGTGCGCCACAGCATCGACAGCGATGTGAACAACGTTGCATCCCTCATGCGCTTGTCGGGTGTGTTGCCCAAAACGCTCAACATCGCGCCGATGCTGACTGAAGCCAAACGCCAACTGCACCAGGAAGCCGATTACCAGCGTGAAGGCCGCTACCTGCAACGTTTTGCCGACCTGCTGGCCGATGCACCCGAGTTTCTGGTGCCCAAGCTGCATGCCGACTTCACCACCCAAAGTGTGCTGGCGATGGATTATGTGGAGGGGGTGCCGATCGAGTCGCTGGTGGACGCGCCGCAGGAGGAGCGCGACCGCCTCATGACGCTGTTGATTGGCTTGCTGTTTCGTGAGCTGTTCGAGTTTGCGCTGATGCAGACCGACCCCAACTTTGCCAACTACCGTTACAACACGCAGACGAAGCAGCTGATCCTGCTGGACTTTGGTGCCACCCGCGAGTTTCCGCCAGAGATGGCACCGGCCTACCTCAAACTGATGCGCGCCGGGCTGGCGGGTGACCGTGCCGCCACGCGGCTGGCCATGATCGAGATCGGCTTTTTTGACGACCATGCCCTGCAACGCCACCAGGATGCGGTGATCCACATCTTTGAACTCTCGCTGGAGCCGCTGCTGCAAACCGGGCATTTCGACTTTGGCAACACCGATGTGGCGATCCGCCTGCGTGATGCAGGGATGGCGATTGGTGAACAACGTGATTTCTGGCACATCCCGCCGATGGACACGCTGTTTTTGCAACGCAAGTTCGGCGGGGTCTACATGCTGGCCAGCCGACTCAAAGCCCGGGTGGATGTGCGCAGCCTGATGACAGGCTATTTGTAACTTTAAACGCTCTCATAATAAGAGCTACTAGCCCTTTATATATAAGGGCTAGAGGCCTAAAACGTATATAAATACGTTGCAAGCCGGGCGACTTCCTCAGCGCTTGTCTGGCAGCTCGATTTTGACTTCCAGCACTTCGAGGTTGTCTTGGCGCTCCAAGTTGACTTTGATGTCATCCTGATCGATCTGGATGTACTTGCTGATCACGGCGATCAACTCGCGCTGCAGGTCAGGCAAGTAGTCGGGTGTGGCAGGGCTGCGGCCACTGCGTTCGTGGGCCAGGATGATTTGCAGGCGTTCCTTGGCGACGCTGGCCGACTTCGTTTTTTCGCCCAGAAAAAATGAGAAAAAAGACATGTTTTATTTACTCCCGAACAAGCGCTGGAGCAGGCCTTGCTTGGGCGCGTCGATAAAACGCATGGGTTTGTCTTCGCCCAGAAAACGCGACACCACGTCTTTGTAGGCTTCAGAAACATCGCTGCCATTCAGGTGCACCGCTGGCACGCCCTGGTTGGAGGCTTGCAGCACCGCTTCACTCTCAGGAATCACACCAATGAGCTTGATGCGCAAGATGTCTTGAATGTCCTGCAAAGACAACATCTGGCCTTGGTTAACCCGCGCCGGGTTGTAGCGGGTGATCAGCAGGTGCTCTTTGACGGGTTCTTCAGCGGCCATGCCACGCTTGGTTTTGCTCGACAACATGCCCAGAATGCGGTCTGAGTCACGCACCGAGGAGACTTCCGGGTTGGTGACCACCAGCGCTTCGTCAGCGAAATGCATGGCCATCAGCGCACCGGTTTCGATGCCAGCGGGTGAGTCGCAAACGATGAATTCAAAATCCATAGCAGTCAAGTCAGCCAGCACCTTGCCCACGCCGTCTTGTGTCAAGGCATCCTTGTCACGGGTTTGAGAGGCGGCCAGAACATAGAGGTTGTCACACTGCTTGTCCTTGATGAGCGCCTGGTTCAAATTGGCTTCACCATGGATGACGTTGATCAGGTCGTAGACCACACGGCGTTCACAACCCATGATCAAGTCGAGGTTGCGCAGGCCCACGTCGAAGTCAATCACCGCTGTTTTGTGGCCGCGCAGTGCCAAGCCGGTTGCAAAACTGGCGCTGGTCGTGGTTTTGCCAACACCGCCTTTGCCAGAGGTCACCACAATGATTTTTGTCATAACTACACAGTCTTTCAAACAGGAATGAGGTCTTGCCTTGCGCAACACCGTCAGGATTTCAGGGCTTCAAACAGAAGCTTCTCTTGGCCATCATCGCTCAAACGCACTTGCGCAGCCTTGCCCTGGATGTCTGCTGCCAGGGGATTTTCGCTGGTGCGGTACACCCCGGCAATGGAAATCAACTCCGGCTCCAGGCAAGTTGAAAAAATTCGGGCATTCACGTTGCCACTGGCCCCCGCCATGGCTTTGCCACGCAAAGGGGCATACACATGGATATTGCCGTCCGCCACAATTTCCCCCCCCTGGTTGACCATGGCCAGCACCACCAGATCAGCACCGCGGGCATACACCTTTTGCCCTGAGCGGATGGGTTTGTCGATCAGCAGGGTGCTTGGGCCTGGCACGGGCACTTCGCGCACCACTTCCCGTATCACCTCTGTCACGACTTCTTTGACCACTTCCACAGGCGCTGATGCCGCCTTGGCGGATTCGGTCGCGACTTTGCTGCGGGTGACTTCTGGCGCGGCTATCACCAAACCCAGAGTTGTCGCCACTTGGTTGTCCGCGTCAAGCGTGCCACGAAAAGCGACAGGGTTCAGGTGGCAATCGTGCAGCGCAGCTATCAAAGCTTGCAGTCCGGCGGCATCGACCTCAATCTGATTTTTCGCGCAGTCAATGACAACCGCGTCTTGCTCAAAAAAGTCAGCGCTATCGCTGGCAGGTCCATAACTCTGGAGCAACTCCACGGCGACTTTTTTCAAATCTGCCGTTTTGGTGACAAGTGACATCAGCGGTAGCTGGGCACTTTTGATTTCGAAGGAGTCAGTCACAAGCGTTAGGTGCGAAGCAGGCGTTAAGCAGGGGGTTGATGCGAATAAAGACGGTGGTGTGGGTCGACGTGATCGAGCCAGACCCAAATGTTACTTGATTGCACCGCCAAAACGCCGCACAAGCCAAGGAAATTTCAGTTTATGCACAAGCTCAGATCGATCTTTGGCGATTTCATCAAACGGTGAAAAAAGTTTAACCTTGTCTTTATTTATTTCTTGGAATATCAATTAGTAGTAGCAGATAAGGATCGCCACTTTCCGTGGATAAGTCCTTTTTCTTAATATAAAACATAGACTTGTCTTCTTAAAAATCCTGTGTACGCTCGCGCTTTGCAAGTGTTCCCGGAAAATGAACAACTTCAGAAAAAAAAAATCGGTGTGGATAAGTCTGATTTTCAAGACACATTATTCACAGCCTTATCCAAGGCGGCAATTTTTGGCAAATATGGGGTTGGATGGCTGCTTTGGGCGAAAAAAAACCAGATTCAGGCAAAGCCCGAATCTGGTTGGTGGCAGCTTGGTTGAGAAAAGTGCTCAGCGTTTTGTTGGCGCGGCTAGCTTGGCTTTGGCATCTGCGATCTCGTTGGCGACGAGTTTGCTGTCTTCTGAGCCGCTGGGCAGCACGCTAAGGACGGTTTCCCAGTGACGGATGGCGGTGTTGTAGTCAGCGGCTTGGTAGGCTGCCTGTGCGGCCATCATGAGCGCATTGGGCTGTTTGGGATCAATGCGCAAGGCCTTGTTGACCTGAGCGATTGGTTGCCCCGCGAAATTGCCTTTGGCACGCGTGGCCAACAGGTCGGCGTATTGGGTGATGATGTTGGCGTCGGTGTCCAACAGAGGGCCTGTCTTGCCAAACGCTTGTAGCGCCTCATCGAGTCGGCCCTGAACTTTGTAGGCGTTGGCCAGACGTGCCCAGCCTGGGTAGTCGTTGGGGTTGTCTTTCAGGCGGTTGGCCAGGCGCTCCACCATCTGGTTGATCATCTCGGGTGTTGCGCTGCCTGTTGGGGCACCAGCCGCTGCTGGCGGAGGTTTGCTGGTGCTTGGCGGGAGTTTGCCCTGGGCCCGGGCATCGTCGATATTGGCCTGGATCTGCTGTGCGTCAGGGGAGTTGGGGTCGAGCAGGGTGAGTAACTTGTCCCATTGCTTGACCGCACTGGCGTAATCAGCGCGTTGGTAGGCACTGATGCCCGACAGCATCAGCCCGTTGGGATGGTCTGGGTTGAGTTTGAGCACTTCGTCAATCATTTGCGCCGCTTGGCCGTCGAGCTTGCTGCCATTGAGGGTACCCAGCAAGGTGGCGTAATCGAGCAAGGCATCTGGATCGGTGTGGACATAGTCACCTGCTTTTTCAAAGGCCTTTTTGGCCTCATCCAATCGCCCCAAGACTTTGTAGGAGCGTGCCAGCATGGCCCAGCCCTTGGGATTGTCGGGATTGGCTTGAAGCTTGGCAGCCAGCGTGTCAACCATCTTTCTGATTTGCTGTTCATCTGCCGCCGTGTTTGCCACCGGATCGATGGCTGCTGGTGTGCCCAATTGCAAATAGAGACCAAGGGCCAAGGCCGGTGTGGTCAAGCCAAGCAGCCATGCCGTGCGCTTGGCACGCCAGAAACTGGCGGCGTGATGCCGCTGTGGGGTGTCGTGGCTTTCGGTGTCGTCCAGTAGACGCAGTTGCAATTCATCACGAGTGGCTTCGAAGTCTTGTTGGCTGATCACGCCACGGTCCAGGTCGGCTTCCAGCGCTCTGAGCTGATCGCGGTGGATATCGATGTTCAATCGCTCAGCAGACATGCCAGCGGTTTGTTTTGAACGCAGCAGTGGATAAATCAGCCACGCCACCAGCAGCAGCGTCATGAGCGCTGCGATACCAATAAAAACAGTCATTTTGGAGAATCAGTGTTTTGTAAGAGGGCTTGCGCCCTGGCGCGCTTGGTCTCGTCAAGCACATCGCTGTTAGCATTTTTCTGGCTGTTGCGGATGGTGCTGATCAGCAGCCAGATGGCGCCCAGTAACAACAACAAGGGGCCAAACCACAGCAGCCAGGTGGTTGGTTTGACCGGCGGTTTGTACAGCACAAAGTCGCCATACCGGCTGACCAAAAAATCTTTGATTTCAGCGTCTGTTTTGCCGGATTTGATGAGGGCGCGAACCTCGCGGCGCAAATCGTTGGCCAACTCGGCGCGAGAGCCAGCCAATGACTCGTTCTGGCACACCAGACAACGCAGTTCTTCAGCGATGCTGATCAAACGTTGTTCGACCACCGGGTCGTCTGCCAAGGCTGGGGCTTCGTTGCCAAACGTGGGCGTTACCAACTGCCAGCAGAGAAAAAAGCCAAGCCAGAATTTCATTTTTGTAATTCCCGGATCAGGGGCAGCAGTTTGTTTTGTATGACTTCAGGAGTGAAGGGGCCAATTTGTTTGTAACGAATGACACCCGACTTGTCGATCAAGAAGCTCTCTGGTACACCATACACACCAAAATCGATGCCAATGCGGCCATCCCGGTCGGCAATGGCGACGTCATACGGATTGCCATAACGGGCCAGCCACTTCAGGCCATCTTGATCCTTGTCTTTGTAATCCAGGCCAATGATCGGAATCGTTTTGGTTTTGGCAAACTCGACCAACAAAGGGTGTTCTTCGCGGCAAGCGACACACCAGGACGCCCAGGTGTTGAGCAGCCACACCTTGCCCAACATGTCTTGTTTGGTGATCTGCAAAGCCGGGTTGTCCAGCACGGGGGCTGAAAACTCGGGCGCTGGTTTGCCAATCAGTGGCGAAGGGATCTCGCGCGGGTCACGGGTCAGACCAATCCCCAGAAAAACCAGCAAAACGACAAAAATACCCAGTGGTATGTAGGCTTTTTTCATGCCGTCACACCTTTCACCTCAGTCCCTGTCCACTTGGCTGTCAGCTTGCGCCGATAACGTTTGTCCAGCACCGCCATGCCACCACCCAAGGCCATGAGCAGACAACCAAGCCAGATCCATGGCACAAACGGCTTGTGGTAGACACGGACGGCCCAGGCGGGTTGGCCGGTGCTCTCCAGCTTTTCACCCAATGACACATACACATCGCGGGTGAATCCGCTGTCAATCGCTGCTTCTGTCATCGGCATGGTGGACGAGAAGTAGCTGCGTTTCTCAGGATAAAGGGTTTTCAGGACCTGCTGGTTCTTGATGAGTTCTACCGAGCCGACATCGGCGTTGTAGTTGGGGCCTGGTTTTTGGCTGATGCCCGTCAAGCGCAAGGTGTAGCCGCCAACCTCTACCGTGTCGCCAATCGTCATACGCACATCTTTTTCGGTTTCATAACCCTTCACCATGGTGATGCCAACCACGCAGACCGCAATACCAACGTGGGCCACATGCATGCCCCAAAAGGAGATCGGCGTTGATGTCCAATTCACAGTGTCTTTGAGTTGGCGATAGATTTGCAGGCATGAACCCAGCACGATCCAGAACACCAAGGACAAGGCCAGCGCCACCAGCGCTGACCAGGAACCCGCCAGGAAGGGGGCGCCGCAGCCCAGCAGAACCGACACCACCGCAACAGGGCTGAGTTTTTTGATCAGATTTGCCACGGTGTCGGTTTTCCAGCGCGCGAAGGAGCCGACCACCATGAAGAACAAAACAGGCAGCATGATGGGCGCAAATACGCTGTTGAAATAAGGTGGCCCAACAGACAATTTGCCAAGGTTGAGCGCATCGATGATCAGGGGATAAACCGTACCCAGCAACACCGCAGCGGCGGCAGTGGTCAGCAACACGTTGTTGAGCAGTAAAAAGGTTTCACGCGACACCAAGGCAAAAGAACCGCCCGAGCGCACTTTGCCGGAACGAGCGGCAAACAAGACCAGCGAGCTGCCCACCACCAGCGCCAGAAACAACAGAATGAACACCCCGCGTTTGGGATCAGATGCAAAGGCGTGTACGGAGGTCAACACGCCTGAGCGCACCAGGAAGGTTCCCAGCAGGCTCAGTGAAAAAGCGATCAGCGACAGCATGATGGTCCAGCTTCTGAACAGGCCGCGCTTTTCCGTCACAGCCAGTGAGTGGATCAATGCGGTGCCAACCAGCCAGGGCAGAAAGGAGGCGTTTTCTACCGGGTCCCAGAACCACCAGCCACCCCAGCCCAGTTCGTAATAGGCCCACCATGAGCCCATGGCGATGCCAATGGTCAGGCAAATCCAGGCGGCTGTTGCCCAAGGGCGGGTCCAGCGAGCCCAAGCGGCATCCAGGCGACCATTGAGCAGGGCGGCAATCGAAAAGGCGAACGGCACCGACATGCCGACATACCCCATGTAGAGCATGGGCGGGTGGAACACCAGGCCTGGGTCTTGCAACAGCGGGTTCAGATCACGGCCGTCTGCGGGGATATCTCCAAGCCGTAGAAACGGGTTGGAGGTAAACAGCATGAACACCAAAAAACCAAATGCAATGAGTGCCATCACACCCAGCACACGCGACACCATTTCGTCAGGCAGTTGCCGAGAAAACAGCGATATCGCCATCATCCAGCTGCACAACATCACCAGCCAGAGCAACAGCGAGCCTTCATGGCCACCCCACACCGCGGCCAGCCGGTAGATGCTCGGCAGTTTTGTGTTGGAGTGCTCTGCGACATAAGAGACAGAAAAATCATTGGTTAGAAATGCATAGGTCAAGCATGCAAAGGCCAACGCGGTGAGCAACCACAAGGCCTGTGCGCCTGGCCGTGCCAATGCCATCCAGTCAGCACGACCCCGCTGTCCACCGGCGATGCTCAGTACCCCGGTGATCAGAGCGACCAGCATGGCAAGAATCAGTGAGAAATGTCCAATTTCAGGAATCATGGCGTGCTCATCGGTAAATATCAGTGAACCCAAAGCTATTTGAGGGATGCGGCGGCTTTGTTGAGCTGGGCTTGGTCCATGGCGTGCTTGGCTTCAGGTGGCATGTAGTTCTCGTCGTGTTTGGCCAGCACTTCGGATGCTGTGAAGTGCCCACTGCCATCCAGCTTGCCCTGGGCAACCACCCCTTTGCCTTCCTTGAACAGGTCAGGCAGGATGCCGGTGTAAGACACGGTGACCTCTTTGGCGGTGTCGGTCACAACAAAATTCACGGTCAGGTTGTCGCGCTTGAGAGAACCTTCCTTGACCATTCCACCGACGCGAAAGGTCCGGTTTTTGGGTGCTTCACCAGACGCGATTTGGCTCGGGGTAAAAAAGAAGACCAGGTTGCTCTCAAAGGCATTGAGCACAAAGTAAGCGGCAAGCCCAATGGCTGCGAGGCCACCGGCAATGATGGCGGCGCGTTTGTGACGAGGTTTCATGATGGGGGTGATCAGTGGGCTGGTTAATTTGAGTTGGTTTCGTTCAAAAGGTTTCGTCGCAGCGCCCGGCGTTGCGCACGCAACTGCCAGATCTCGGCAATGACCACCAGCGCCGTCACACCAAAACTACCCCAGACGTAGAAGCCGTAGCCCCCCATCTCCCAAAATTCTGCCCAGCTATGCCACTGCATGTTTCACCCACTCTGTATGACGTTCCCGATCCAAGATGATGTTGCGTACCCTGAACAAGGCGATGGCAATGGCATACATCCAGAATGCCAGCACCATGATCAGCATGCCGGTCAGCATGGTGCTGGCCATCGAGCTGCCCTTGAGCGACACCGAGGCACCCTGGTGCAGGGTGTTCCACCATTTGACTGAAAAGTAAATGATCGGCACGTTCACCGCACCCACCAGTGCCAATACCGCACTGGCTTTGTCGGCACGGCGCGGGTCGTCGATGCTGGCATGTAAGGCCATGAAACCCAAGTAGAGAAACAGCAAAATCAGCTCGGAAGTCAGGCGCGCATCCCATACCCACCAGGCGCCCCACATAGGTTTACCCCACAGTGCGCCAGTGATCAAGGACAAGAAGGCGAACAGCGCTCCGGTCGGGGCCAGCGCACAGGCCATCATGCCTGACAGGCGGGTGTTGAACGCCAGCCCCAAGCCCGCCCAGGCAGCCATCACCAGATAAATCAGCATCGACAGTTGTGACGCTGGCACATGCACAAAAATAATTCGGTAACCCTGCCCCTGCTGCGCGTCGACGGGAGCGACGAAGAAGGCAATCCACAAGCCCACCGCAGCCAGCACGGTGGCAAGGGCGGCAAACCAGGGCCACATCTTGCCAGCCAGCGCATAAAAGCTTTGCGGCGACGCATATTTGAACCAGTGAACGACGCGTGTTTTCATTCCAGAGAAATCCTCAAGGCAGCGGCGGTTGCGATTGGCGAAAAGAAAAAGGAGAGAACCAGCAGGGCGGACAGCAGCGACAGATGGCCGCCAAAGCCAAGACCGGCAGCGTCTGCTTCCACAGCCCCAGCGCCAAAAATCAGCACCGGGATATACAGCGGCAGAATCAACAAGGACAACAACACCCCGGCGCCGCGCACACCCAGGGTCAAGGCGGCGCCAATGCTGCCAATCAGGCTCAAGGTTGGGGTACCCAGAAGCAGGCTCAGCATCAAAATACCAAGCGCTCGGCTGTCCAAACCAAATTGCAGGCCCAACACCGGTGCCATCAGCACCAGCGGAAAGCCCGAAAGCAGAAAATGCGCTAGCGCCTTGGACAGCACCAGCAGCGCCAATGGGGTGGGGGACAACACCATTTGCTCCAGCGAGCCATCGGCATAGTCCGTGGCGAACATACGCGGCAAAGACAACATGGCTGCCAGCAGCGCGCTGACCCACAACACGCCGGGCGCCATGCGCAGCAGCAAACCAGATTCAGCTCCCACACCTAAGGGGAACAAACTGGCAATCACCATGAAAAACACCAGCGGTGTCAGCACCTCGCCTTTTTGGCGCAGACCCAAGGCGATTTCGCGCCGGATCACGGCCAGCATGACCGAGCCAGTGCCCAAAGAGGGTGTGGTGTCTGTCATGCTGATGTCAATTCCAGAAGTTGCGCGGGGTGGCTACCCACTGGCACCCGCTGGTGGCTGGTGATCACGGCCAGACCACCTTGGTCCAGGTGGCCAGCAATCAAGTCTGACAGCATCTGGATGCCGGCCTCGTCCATCGCCACATAAGGCTCGTCCAGCACCCACAGCCGCGCCCGACTGAGCGCCAGTCGCGACAGGGCGACCCGCCGCTTTTGCCCCTGTGACAGGTGGCGCACCAGTTGTTGTGCACGCCCGTGTAAGCCAAAACGTGCCAGCACTGACTTGGCCTGCTGTGCATCAAGAGCCAGACCGCCCAGCGCTGAGGTGAACAACAGGTTTTCCTGGACCGACATCGATTCCTGCAAGGCGTTGAGGTGGCCCAGATAACACAGGTCTTGCCGATAACTCTCATGCTGTGAACCAATGGGGGTGTTGTTCCAGAGGATCTGACCGTCTTCCACCGGGGCCAAACCGCACAGCATGCGCAGCAAGCTGGTTTTACCCACGCCGTTGGCGCCGGTCACATACAGCCAGTGACCCGCGTGCAGCGTGTTATCGACATCCTTGAAAAGCTGGCGCCCACCCTTGGTGCAGCCAAGTTTGGAAAGTGTCAAGGTGGGTGAAGTGTTCAAGGACGCGCCAACAACAAAAGGTTTCGGATTATCTTATGCCCCGCCCACAGCCCCAAGTGCATCGGGGCCAGTTACCGCTTTAGCGGGTGATGACGACCTTTTGATACAGGCCACCGAAATAAGTTTGCTTTTCGATGTGGCTGTAGCAGTCCGGTGCGGGCAGCCATTCGGTGATTTCGTGTTGCCACAAGTCCATGGCAAACGGTTCCAGCGTGGTCAGAATCGGTACCATGATGTAGCGAAACGGGCTGCTGGCCAACGGCTTGTGGTAGTCGACAAAAATGACCTTGCCACCCGGCTTGGTGACACGCAGCGCCTCGGCCACGGTTTTGCGGCGCACATCCACCGGCATTTCATGCAACAGGAAAAACACCAGCGTGCTGTCTTGGCTGGCATCCATAAAACCCAGATTGGAGGCATCTTGTTGCAGGATGCTGACCTGGCGTTTGTCGTTGAGTTTTCTGTGCAGGTTTTTGATTTGCTCGGGCGCCACGTCGATCACACTCAGGTGGGCTTGTGGGTCAAGGCGGCGCACCAATTGCTCGGTCAGGTTGCCGTACACGCAGGCGACTTGCAGCACCTGGCCCGTGATGACCTGACCCAAATCTTCCAAGGCCAGGTCGCGCAGGCGCGAAAAATTGCCCCACAAAATCAGGTTGACCAACCACTGGCGTTCAAACACCCGCACCGCATTGGGGTGGGTATAGGCCCACCAGTAGGTCTTCTCCAAGTAATCTGGCACCACCACCGGGGTTGGGGGAACAGTCGCCATGGAAGTCAAAGATGTGTCCAGTTGGCAGCTACCAGGTTTTTCGAAAATCATGAACAGACCTTGATTCAGAGAGTACGCGGTGGCCAGCGGCCTATTTCAACAAACCTTCGGCACGCAAAGCGGCTTGTACGGCAGGACGAGCCTCCATCCGGCAGGCAAAGGCGTTCAAGTTCATCAGGGCTGACACATCTATACCGCAGTACTTGCACCAACTTTGCACTACAAAAAGGTAAGCATCAGCGACGGTGAAGACATCACCCATCAAGTAGCTTTTGCCACTCAACTCGCTATCAATCCATTGTAAGCGGGCCTCCAGACGCGCTTTCAGGGGCTCAGCCCCCACCTTCAATGTAAACAGCGGCGAAAAGCCTTTGTGCAGTTCGGTAGCTATGAAATTGAGCCACTCCTGCAGCTTGGCGCGTTCATACGTGCCGCTGGCGGGAGCCAGTTGGCGCTCGGGCACCTGGTCAGCCACGTATTGCAGGATCACGGCGACCTCATGCAGGAGTCTGCCGTCATCAAGCACCAGCATTGGTACATAACCAAGCGCGTTGATGCTGTAGTAATCGGTTCCGTCGGCCAAGGTGTGGGTGCTTGTGTCGACCGCGATGGTCTCAAAGCTCAGGCCTGATTCTTTCAGGGCAATGTGTGGCGCCAACGAGCAGGCGCCAGTCGAGTAATAAAGTTTCATGCGGTGATCTGGAAAAAATGATGGCCTCAGTGCCACACCGCAACCGGCAAAGGCAGCGCTCGCACGATGCTAATCCGCATCGTCATTTTGTCTGGCCGCGCAGTCAGGATGTCCTGTTTTTGCGGGGTGATTAACAAGGCCCGATTTTGTCTTCTAGCCCTTGATTTGTCTGGCTCAAGCGCTATCAAAAGAGGAATTTATCAGATGGTATCTGTGCTGGTGCAGGCGGATGGCCACCCGCCTGCACCGACCATGATTGGCATCACGCATACGCCGTGCGCATTGCATCAATATACAAAAACAATAGCGTTTGGCCCTTTGTAAATAAGGGCTACAGCCCTTATTTATGCAAAACCTTGGCGATCGGGTTGTGCCGCAAGCGAAAGGCGTCTGGCATTTTGGAGCCCAGCAGCGGGCGCAGGTACATGCGGAAAGCGTCGGTCACGTCGGTGCCACTGGCGGTGATGAACTCGTCTTCCATGGTGCGTGTTTTGCCAGCCACCGCAGTCAGCGGCAGCAACTCGTAGTCGACCGAATAAAAACCGGTGCGCTTGATGGCCACCGAGCCATCGCGGTCACCCCACATGGCGAACTGCACCGCTTTTTCACCGACCTCACGCGCCTCGCGCTGGTCCACGTCCGAGACGCAGCCAATGAACGAACGCTGCATGTAGCCAAAAGTGTCGCCGCGCACCCGTGTGATGTGGAGTTTGGATTTGATCTCCTCACACAACAGATCCGCTAGCGCGCCGTTGCCTGAGAGTTGCACATTGCCGTGGGCGTCACGCTCCACTTTTTTGGCCAGCAAAGTGGCAATGGGAATGCCCGTCGCATCGTGGATGCCTTCCGAGACCGCAATCACGCAGCGGCCAAATCGTTCGTACGCGGCCTTCACGTCGGCGAGGAACTTCTCCAGCACAAAGGTACGCTCGGGCAGGTAGATCAGGTGCGGGCCGTCGTCCGGGAACTTTTTGCCCAGTGCAGCCGCAGCCGTTAGAAAACCAGCGTGGCGCCCCATGACCACACCCACATAGACACCGGGCAGGGCAGCGTTGTCCAGATTGGCACCGGCAAAAGCTTGCGCCACAAAGCGTGCGGCTGATGGGAAGCCGGGCGTGTGGTCGCTGCCGACCAGGTCGTTGTCAATGGTTTTGGGGATGTGAATGGTACGCAGCGGGTAGTTGGCGGCTTGTGCCTCTTCGCTGACGATGCGCACCGTGTCACTGGAATCGTTGCCGCCGATGTAGAAAAAATGCTCGATTTCATGGGCCTGCAGCACCTTGAAGATCTCATGACAGTAGGCCGCATCTGGCTTGTCGCGGGTGGAGCCCAGAGCGCTGGACGGGGTGTTGGCCACCAGTTCCAGGTTGTGGCTGGTTTCTTGGGTGAGGTCGACAAAGTTCTCATCGACGATGCCGCGCACACCGTGCCGTGCGCCGTAAATATGCCCGATCTGGCTGAAGCGTCGGGCTTCAAGGGCGACGCCGACGAGCGATTGGTTGATGACTGCTGTGGGGCCGCCTCCCTGGGCGACAAGAATTTTTCCGGATGCCATGGATTGTCCTGTTTCAAAAGGTTTTACTGAAACTGCAAACATCCATTGTGCTCCCGAAGAAGCCTGACTTTGCTGACGACCCAGGCCGAGAGACGTGGTTTTAGAGGGCTTCGGTAAAATTGCGACCCTTCACACAGGCGCCGGGCGAGCGCCGATTTTTTACCCGCCCATTCGATGGAAACACCATGCTTTACCCCCAACACTTTGACGTGATCGTCGTCGGCGGCGGCCATGCCGGTACCGAGGCTGCCCTGGCAGCCGCCCGCATGGGCTGCAAGACCTTGCTGCTGAGCCACAACATCGAGACGCTGGGGCAGATGAGCTGCAACCCGTCGATTGGTGGCATTGGCAAAGGCCATCTCGTCAAGGAAGTGGACGCGCTGGGCGGCGCCATGGCCGCTGCCACCGATGAGGGGGGCGTGCAATTCCGGATTTTGAATTCCAGCAAAGGTCCGGCGGTGCGCGCCACCCGCGCCCAGGCCGACCGCATTCTGTACAAGGCGGCGATCCGCAAGCGGCTGGAGAACCAACCCAATCTGTGGTTGTTCCAGCAGGCGGTGGATGACCTGATGGTCGAGGGCGACCGGGTGGTGGGGGCGGTGACCCAGGTGGGCATTCGCTTTCGTTCTAGCACCGTGGTGCTGACGGCGGGCACTTTCCTGGACGGCAAGATCCATGTTGGCCTGAACAACTACGCCGCCGGGCGTGCGGGTGATCCGCCGGCGGTGTCATTGAGCGCGCGCCTGAAGGAGCTCAAGCTGCCGCAAGGGCGCTTGAAAACGGGCACGCCACCGCGCATTGATGGTCGCTCGATCGATTTCAGCCGCTGCACCGAACAACCCGGCGACGGCATGCCCGGCGGCATGAGCCCGGTGATGCCGGTGTTCAGTTTTCTGGGCCGGGCAGAGCAGCATCCGCAGCAGATGCCCTGCTGGATCACCCATACCAATGAGCGCACCCATGACATTATCCGCAGCGGCTTTGACCGCAGCCCGATGTTCACCGGCAAGATCGAAGGGGTGGGTCCACGGTATTGCCCAAGTGTGGAAGACAAGATCAACCGCTTTGCCGACAAGGACAGCCATCAGATTTTTCTGGAGCCCGAGGGCCTGACGACCCACGAGTATTACCCCAACGGCATCAGTACCAGCTTGCCATTTGACATCCAGTACGCACTGGTGCGCAGCATGGTTGGGCTGGAGAACGCCCACATCCTTCGGCCTGGTTACGCGATCGAGTACGACTACTTTGATCCACAGCAGCTCAAGAGCAGTTTTGAGACCCGGGTCATCAGCGGTCTGTTTTTTGCCGGACAAATCAATGGCACCACCGGTTACGAAGAGGCTGCGGCACAAGGCCTGTTTGCGGGGATCAATGCAGCCCTGCAGGCGCGTAACCTGGGGGGTGGTAACAGCGCGGCCAGTGCCGCTGGCAGCATCAGCTATCAGTCAGAGATCTGGGTGCCGGCACGGGACGAAGCCTATTTGGGGGTGATGGTGGATGACCTGATCACCAAAGGCGTGACCGAGCCTTATCGCATGTTCACCAGCCGCGCCGAGTTTCGCCTGCAGCTGCGTGAGGACAATGCCGATGCGCGTCTGACCGAAGTGGGCCGCCAATTGGGTCTGGTGGATGACGTGCGCTGGGAAGCATTCAGTCGAAAACGTGACGCTGTTTCACGTGAAACAGAACGCCTGCGTTCGATCTGGGTCAGCCCGAAAAATCTGGAGACAGCCGAGGCTGAGCGTGTGTTTGGCAAGGCGCTAGAGCACGAGTACAACCTTGCCGATCTGTTACGTCGGCCGGGTGTGAGCTACGCGTCGCTGATGTCTTTGGATGGTGGCAAGTATGTTTCTGCTGAGTTGACGGGTGATGTTTCACGTGAAACAGAGCAGAGTGACGATGCCGCGTCGTTGGCTGCTTCTGTGATTGAACAGGTTGAGATTGCCAGCAAGTATTCTGGCTATATTGATCGTCAGAAAGATGATGTGCAGCGTGCGTCTCACTATGAAAACCTCAAGCTGCCACAGGATCTTGACTACATGCAGGTGGCGGCGTTGAGCATTGAGGCGCGGCAAAAACTCAACCGGCACAAACCCGAAACACTGGGACAGGCTTCGCGCTTGTCAGGAATCACGCCGGCCACGATATCGTTGCTGACCATTCATCTGAAGAAAACCAAGTTCAAGGGCTTCGCCCCAGACGCTGACAAGCGTCGTGATGGAATTGTTGCCAGTAAGCCAGACACGAACAAGGTGGAGGCCGAATGAGTCAATTGGAAGCGCCGCTGCGCCAGGGCTTGCGCACACTGGGGTTGGTACTCACGGACGATCAAGTGGGTCGGCTGCTGGACTATCTGAGCCTGATACAAAAGTGGACCAAGGTCTACAACCTGACGGCAGTGCGTGACCCGGCAGAGATGTTGACGCATCACCTGCTGGACAGTTTGGCGGTGGTGATGCCGTTGCGGCAGCAGTTGGTGGATATGCCTAGCGCTGATGCCAGTTCAAGCAAAGGTGAAGCTGGCATACATCTGCTGGATGTCGGTTCTGGTGCGGGCTTGCCGGGCGTGGTGATTGCCATATGCTGCTCAGACATTACCGTGCACTGTGTGGATACGGTAGCCAAGAAGGCGGCGTTTATCCAGCAGGTGGCGGTGACGCTGAAGTTGCCTAATCTGAAAGGCGTCCACGCCCGAGTTGAAAACCTCACTGACAGCTACCAGGTGGTCAGCTCGCGCGCTTTCGCTTCGCTGCTGGACTTCACCAACTGGTCGGTCCAGGCCTTGGCAGAGCAGGGCATTTGGATGGCCATGAAGGGCAAACACCCGGCAGAGGAAATAGCTGCTTTGCCTCGGAATGTGTCTGTGTTTCACGTGGAACAGCTGGACGTGCCGGGGCTGGGGGCGGAGCGGTGTATTGTCTGGATGCGGTCTGTTTGATCGGTTGAGGGTCTTTCTGCCGCGCTGTAATCAGTTGGGTAACAGGTTTTGTTTCGCGTCGCCTGACCTTCGACCTCCTTGCTGATCGACATAAAAGGCATCGTCCAACTGATTCCGTGTGGTGTGGGTGTTCCCGTGGTGACAAAAGAACACCATAGCAGCAGTGGTCTTGGGGTGGCGCCACAGTGCGGCGAAAGGGACCATAGGCTGGGGATACGACACGGTGGTATCCGCCGCTGAGTCCACAGCGGGCGAGTCAACAACCGATGGTCATCCGATATGGGTCCTTCAATTATTCCAACGTAAACTCACAGACCTTCAAGTTCAAAGATTTTCATGCGCGGCCTCAAACTGGCAGTCTCACACTAAGCCGGTTGGTTGCTGTTTCACGTGAAACATTGATGTTGTCAGTTCCTTCTTCACTCTGAGTTTGCTTTTTATGGCCAAAATCTTCTGCATTGCCAACCAAAAGGGTGGCGTTGGCAAGACCACCACCACCGTCAATTTGGCCGCTGGTCTGGCCAAGGTCGGTCAGCGGGTGCTGATGGTGGATTTGGATCCCCAAGGCAATGCCACCATGGGCTCAGGGGTGGATAAGCGTAAGCTGGAACTCAGTGTCTACGATGTGCTTCTGGAAACCGCATCGGTGCGTGAAGCCCGTGTGCAAAGTGCCAAGCTGGTTGAAGCCGGCTGTGGGTATGACATCCTGGCCGCCAACCGTGAACTGGCCGGGGCCGAGGTTGAGATGGTCAGCCTGGAACGCCGTGAAAAACGCCTGAAGACCGCGCTGGCTGAGGTCGATGCCGACTACGACTTTGTGCTGATTGATTGCCCACCCAGCCTGTCGATGCTCACCCTCAATGGCTTGTGTTGTGCCAATGGCGTGATTGTGCCGATGCAGTGCGAGTACTTTGCACTGGAAGGTCTGGCCGACCTGGTCAACACCATCAAGCAGGTGCATGCCAATCTGAACAAAGACCTGGCCATCATCGGCCTGCTGCGGGTGATGTTCGATCCGCGTATCACTTTGCAGCAACAGGTGAGTGACCAGCTCAAGGCCCGGTTTGACGACAAAGTGTTCGACACCGTGATTCCCCGCAACGTGCGTCTGGCCGAAGCACCCAGTTACGGTGTGCCGGGTGTGGTGTTCGACCCGTCGAGTAAAGGCGCACAGGCCTTTGTCACCTTTGCCACCGAGATGGTAGAGCGTATTAAAAAAATGTAACCAAATTGGCTGCTGGCCTCATCAATACTTGCGCCAGTAGCTATCAAAACAGTAGTTATGAAATCCGAGAACATCCTCCTTCTGCCGGGCTGGCAAAACTCCGATCCACTGCACTGGCAAAGCCTGTGGCAGGCGCAACAAGGTTTTCAGCGTGTGGAGCAGCACGACTGGATGCACCCCTTGCGTGGCGACTGGATGGGTCGGCTGGAAGAGGTTCTGCTGTCGTTGGATGGCCCCGCCGTGCTGGTGGCACACAGCTTAGGCTGCCAACTGGTGGCAGCGTGGGCGGCCCATTCTCACAACACCCATCGGGTCAAGGCGGCACTGCTGGTTGCGCCAGGCGATGCTGAGCGCGAAGAGTTGAGCCCGGTGCTGAGCAGCTGGACCCCACTGGTTCTTGCCGCCTTGCCGTTTCCCAGCACACTGGTGGCCAGCAGCGATGACCCGTATTGCACGCTGGCACGCGCCACCCAATTTGCCGGCGCCTGGGGTTCCCGGTTGGTGAACATCGGCGCACGCGGCCATATCAACAGCGCATCTGGCTTGGGCACTTGGCCCGACGGACAGGCGCTGCTACACGAACTGATCAACATCTGAAAAGGGAGACACACATGGTCACCAAAAAACCCAAAGGCCTGGGGCGCGGGCTGGAAGCCTTGTTGGGCCCCACTGTTGACGAATTGCTCGGCACGGACGCGGCGTCCGCCAGTGCTGGCAACAGTGGTCAGCCCTCCACACTTTTGCTCAGCGACATGGTGGCCGGCCAGTACCAGCCGCGCACCCGCATGGACGAAGGTGCGCTCTACGAACTGGCCGAGTCCATCAAGGCACAAGGCATCATGCAGCCGATCCTGGTGCGCCGCCTCAGCGACGCCGATGCGGCGCTCAAACGCAGCGAAATTGCACCTGACATGCAGGGTGGTGCCGGGCGACCGATGTTCGAGATCATCGCGGGTGAGCGGCGGTTCCGCGCCGCCAAGCTCGCTGGACTGGAGAGTGTGCCGGTGCTGGTGCGCGACGTGCCCAACGAGGCCGCCGCCGCCATGGCGCTGATCGAGAACATGCAGCGCGAAGACCTCAACCCGCTGGAAGAGGCGCAAGGTCTGCAGCGCCTGATCAAGGAATTTGGCCTGACCCACGAATCTGCCGCCCAAGCGGTGGGCCGTTCACGCAGCGCTGCCAGCAACCTGCTGCGCCTGCTGAATCTGGCCGAGCCAGTGCAAACCATGCTGATGGCCGGTGACATGGAGATGGGCCATGCCCGAGCGCTCCTGAGCCTGGACAAAGCCATGCAGATCACCGCTGCCAGCCAGATTGCCACCAAAAAGATGTCGGTGCGCGAGGCCGAAAGCCTGGTCAAAAAGCTCGGCGCCGAGTTCTCGCTGGTGGCCAGCAAGCCCAAAAAAGAGAAATCGCGCGACCTCAAACGGGTCGAAGAAGAACTGTCTGACCTGCTGATGGCTGCGGTCGAAGTGCGCGTTAAAAAACGTGTCAAACGGGCAGGGCGCATGGAAGAAATGGGCGAGCTCAGCATTGCGTTTGGTTCGCTGGATGAGCTCAACGGCTTGATCGAGAAATTGCAGAAGTTGTGATCGGGCTGGCAGCCGGGTTGTTGGATCACCGCATACAAACCTCAATGGTGCTGCCGTTATGAACCGCCTGTCGCGCCTTTGGCCCCTGCCAGCTGTGCTCACCTGGCTGGCGGCCTGGCTGCTGTTCACTGGCCTGTTGCACATTGGCCAGAGCCCTTTGTTCGCCTTGGGTGGCGCTTGCGGACTGGGTGTCGTCGCCAGCCTGTTGGGCAACAGCTGGTGGCGCCGCCTGATGATTGGCCTGGGTTTTCCGCTGGTGCTGGCGGTGTCTGGCGCAGTGAGTTTGCCTGCCTGGACCTGGCTGCTGCCGTTGCTGTTGCTGTTGTTGATTTACCCGCTCAACGCCTGGCGCGACGCGCCGCTGTTTCCCACCCCGGTTCATGCATTAAAAGACCTTGCAGCCCATGCTCCGATTGGGCCTAATGCTATGGTTTTAGATGCTGGCTGTGGTCTGGGTGATGGCCTCAAGGCGTTGCGTGACGCTTACCCGCAGGCCCAATTACACGGCATCGAATGGAGCTGGCCGCTGCGTGGGCTGTGCGCGCTGCGTTGCCCGTGGGCGCGGGTGCGCCAGGGTGACATCTGGCTGGCCGATTGGTCGGGTTATGACTTGGTGTACCTGTTTCAGCGGCCCGAGAGCATGCCGCGTGCGGTGACCAAAGCTTTGGCGGAACTCAAACCAGGGGCCTGGTTGGTCAGTCTGGAATTTGAGGCCCTGGCGCTGCAGCCTCAGGCCTGTTTGCGTGCACCGGACGGGCGGCCCGTCTGGCTGTACCAGGCGCCGTTTATTTGACCAGCAGCACCGGCACCGGTGACAGGTGCACCACCTTGACGGTGACCGAACCCATGATCAGGCCCACCACGCTGCCAAAACCGCGGGCGCCCATGATGATCTGGCTGCAGCCCTTTTGCTCGGCAAACGCCACAATCACCGGCGCCGCTTCACCGACCAGAATGTGCGATGAGAAGACCAGCCCCGAGGCCGTTAGCCTGGCCTTGGCTGACGCCAGCGCCTGCTCGCCAGCTTCACGCTGAAAGTCTGCCACCGTTTCTGCATCGATAAAGCGCGTCACATCTGGTGGCAGCGCGGGCTGCACATTCACCAGGTAGAGGTGCGGGTTCTCTTTGCGGGTGGCGGCATCCGCGATGGCCTGCTCAACCGCCTGGGCAGAGGGTTCTGAGCCGTCGATGGCAATCAGCTGGGAAGTGGTCATAGCAGGTCTCCTTCTTGTGTGATGGCCATGGGCGGATCCATCCACCCATGGCGACTGGTGTCAGATGGACGCCAGGTTTTGCGATGCTTTGCGTTTTTGCAGCAGACGCCCGACGCCAATCACCAACGCCGCACCACATGCGGCGGCAGCGTAATGCAGCCAATGGTTGTGTTCCATCAGGTCTTTGAGTGCCACGTCGCTGGCCATGGTTTCACCGCCCACCCAGCCAATCAGGGCAGCACCCAGGGTCACGATGATCGGGAAACGCTCCATCAGCTTGATCATCAATGTGCTGCCAAACACCACCAGCGGGATGCTGATGGCCAGACCCACAATCAGCAGCGTGGTGCTGCCTTGAGCGGCGGCGGCCACGGCGATGACGTTGTCCAGGCTCATGACGATGTCGGCAATCAGGATGGTGCGGATCGCCGCCAGCAAGGTGCCGTTGGCTTTGACGGCGCCTTCGTCGTGGTCATCGTCACCCAGCAGTTGCAGGCCAATCCACAGCAACAACAAACCGCCCACGATTTGCAGGAACGGCAGCTTCAGCAATTGCACCGCCACCACGGTCAACAAGATACGCAGGATGACCGCCGCACCAGCACCAAACAGCACCGCTTTCTTTTGTTGTTCCACCGGCACCGCACGCGCCGCCAGGGCGATCACCACCGCGTTGTCACCCGACAGGATGATGTTGATCCAGATAATTTTGACCAGATTGATCCAGAAATCCGCACTTTGCAGCAATTCCATCTGCTTTTCTCCAAGTTTGAGCCTATCAACACGATATAGGCCTGCATTGTCGCAGAATAAAACGCCGTTTCAATTTTAAAGGCTCACGACTTATGTGGCCTTTCACCTTGTTTTACAAAGGATTTATTGCTATAAAAGGTGTAGCTTTTAGATGCTACAGGGTATTTACAGGCTATCCACCAGCGCCTGCGCAGCCAACTCATCGGTGACCAAAATCGTGGCGTGCCCACCCTGCAGCGCGGCCCGAATAGCGGGCGCTTTGGCGACACCGCCGCTGACACAGATGCGCATCGGAATGCGATCAATCTCATCGAGTGTCATACCAATCATGCGCTCATCCAGCGGCCCCTTGATGGCTTGGCCGTTGGCATTGAAATAACGCCCGGCAATCACCCCCACAGCGCTCTGCGACAAATACGGTTGTATGGCCTCACGCGTGACCGCGCCGGAGGCAAAAATGGTGCTGTCGGCCCCCACATGGCCGAGTCCGAAGACAATTTTGGTACAGGTTTTCAGCATCTCGAGCTGCGGGATCAGCGCAGGCTCTTGGTACAGCAGCTCGCGGATCTCGGCGCGCGATACCAAGGCGGGTGCGTGCAGGTTGATGCAACGCGCACCGAAGCGGTCGGCAATGTTGGAGCTGCACAGCTCGGGCGAGAACTCGAAGGTGGCCAACATGCTGCCGGTGATCTGGATGACCGACAAGTCGGGCACGCGCTGCGGTGCGATGGCCTTGGACAGCGCCAGCACCGTACGTCCCCAGGACACGCCCAGCATGTCACCCGGTGCCACCAGGGTTGAGAGCAGCTGCGCCCCGGCTTCGCCCAGGCGCACCTCCACGGGCCGGCGGCCCTGGTCGTCGGGAATGACGATGCAGCGTTCCAGTCCGTACTGCTGGCTCAAGCGCTGCGCCAAGCGCATGGCGGTGAAGTGCTCGCTGTCCAGCGTGATCTTGACCACGCCCAGGCGCCGCGCTTCATGCAGGTAGTTGATCACCGAGGCGCGGGACACACCCAACACCTCGGCAATGTCACTTTGGGTCAGCTGGTCTTCGTAATACAGCCAGGCGGCAGACAGCATCGGCTCCAGGCTGGGGGCATTGCTGCTGATGGTCCCTTTGCCACTTGCGGCAGGTTTGGGCGCTTTGGATGTACTCATAAAGGGTCCTATTGAGCTCGATCAGTGGGGGGTCGGGTTGGCCCGCAGTGTCTTCTTTGGGCAACGGGGCAGACTGCTAATATGTTTCAACATGACATTTGTTGAAAAATCTAAACTTATGTTACTTCCTTTTGAAAGCCCATATGAACAGTTTGTGGAGTGATCTGGACGCGGCGGCGTATATTGAGAAATATGCCGCACACCGGGTGCCGCCAGAGTTGGCTTTGCGCACCTATTCGGCACGATTGCTTGGTGCCAACCCCAAACTGGTCTTGCACGGCGGTGGCAACACCTCGGTCAAACTCAGCATGCCGGACGTTCTTGGCAACCCGGTGCGCGTGCTGTGCGTCAAAGGCAGCGGCTGGGACCTGGCCCGCATTGAGCCCGCCGGGCACCCGGCGGTGCGCATGGACCAGCTGCACCAATTGCGCCAGCTCGATCACCTGTCGGACGAAGACATGGTCAACGCCCTGCGCACCAATTTGCTCGACAGCAGCGCACCCACCCCCTCGGTAGAGGCGCTGCTGCACGCCTATGTGAACCGGACCTACATCGACCACACCCACGCGGTCGCCGCCCTGGTGATTGCCGACCAGCCCGACAGCGAAGCCCTGTGCCGCGAGATCTATGGTGACGAGCTGATCTGGATTCCATATGTGATGCCAGGTTTTGGGCTGGCCCAGGTGGTAGCCCGTGCCCACGAGGCCCAGCCGCAGGCGCAGGGCTTGCTGCTGGCCAAACACGGTCTGTTCAGCTTTGGGGATACTGCCAAACAGTCGTACGAGCGCATGATTGATTTCGTGACCCGCGCCGAAGGTTTCATTGAGGCACGCAAAGCCAGTCGCATCGCGGCAGCGGCGGCGCACCACAATTTGGCCGCGGCGCCTGTGGCCAGCATGGCCGATGTGGCGCCGTATTTGCGCGCGGCGCTGGCGGACATCGCCCCGCCCAACAGCCCGAGTCACTGGCTGCTGGACTGGCGTGCCGACCCGCAGTCCATCGACTTTGCCAACGCGCTTGGCCAGACCAAGGTGGCCCAGCGTGGCGTGGCCACCCCCGACCATGTGATCCGCATGAAAAACCGCCCGCTGGTGCTGCAGGCGCCGTTGGCCGGCCAGTTGGAGGATTGGGTGCACGACACCCAGGCCAGACTGGCCACCTATGTTGCGCAGTACCACGCCTATTTTGAACACAACAACAACCGCGTGGGCGGCAGCAAAACAGAGTTGGACCCACTGCCGCGTGCCATTGTCATCCCGCAACTGGGTCTGGTGGCGGTGGGCAAAACGGCGGCAGAGGCGGCGGTGAACGCTGATGTGATGGTTTCCTGGCGCGAGGTGGTTTCTGACGCGCACGCCTGTGGCTGCTACGAGCCGGTGTCCCCAGCCGACGCGTTTGACCTGGAATACTGGTCGCTGGAGCAGGCCAAGCTGGGCAAAACAGCGGCCAAACCACTGCAAGGCCGGGTGGTGCTGGTCACCGGTGCGGGCAGCGGCATTGGCGCGGCCACGGTGCGCGCCTTTGCCGCGCAGGGTGCCGAGGTCGCGCTGCTGGATGTGGACGATGCCGCCGCCCACGCCGTGGCCAGGCGCATCGGCCGCTTGGCGCTGCCGGTGCACTGCGATGTGACCGATGCCGACTCGGTGCGTCTGGCCTTTGAGGCGGTGACCCAGCGTTTTGGCGGTGTTGACATCGTGGTCTCCAACGCGGGTGTGGCGCTGGGTGGCGGCATGCTGAACCTGCCCGTGGACCAACTGCGCCAAAGTTTTGAGGTGAACTTCTTTGGTCACCAACTGGTGGCGCAGGCGGCGGTGAACATCATGAAAAAGCAGCGTCTGGGTGGCGTGGTGTTGTTCAACGTGTCCAAACAGGCGGTCAACCCCGGGCCTGACTTTGGTGCTTATGGCACCTCCAAGGCCGCCTTGCTGGCACTCGTGCGGCAATACGCGCTGGAGCATGGCAAAGACGGCATCCGCGTCAACGCGGTGAATGCCGACCGCATCCGCACCGGCTTGCTCAACGACCAGACCATTGCCACCCGCGCCAAGGCGCGTGGCCTGAGCGAGGCGCAGTACATGGGCGGCAACCTGCTGGGCCAGGAAGTCACCGCGCAAGATGTGGCCGATGCGTTTGTGGTGTCCGCGCAGTTGAAAAAAACCACCGGCAACGTCATCACCGTAGACGGTGGCAATGTGGCCGCTATGCTGCGTTAAACCCGTCTTTCACCGAACTTATCGCAGCACGTTATGGACTTCCAAGCCCTCAACGCCAGCACCTTGGGCGACTACCTGCGGACCCTGCCGGTCATCACCGAGCTGTTGGGAGACATGGCCGACCTGGACATCGCCGAGGTCGGTGACGGCAACCTCAACTATGTCTATTTTGTGAGCAGCCGAGCCAATCCAGATAAGGGCTTGGTGGTCAAACAGGCCTTGCCCTACATGCGACTGGTGGGCGAGGGCTGGCCACTCACACGGCACCGCTCTGACCGCGAGGCCCATGCGCTGCGGCGGTTTGGCAGCTTGTGCCCGCAGCATGTGCCAGCGCTGCTGCACTTTGACAGCGCTCAGTCCCTGATCGTGATGCAACGCCTGGGCGAGCACCTGATTTTGCGCAAAGGCCTGGTCAATGGTGTGATCTACCCCAAGTTGGCCGAGCACCTGGCGGGCTACCTGGCGCGCACCCTGTTCCATGGCTCTGACCTGTACCTGAGTGCCGACGCCAAAAAGCAGGCGGTGGCCAGCACCACCAACAGCGAGCTGTGCAAGATCACCGAAGACCTGGTGTTGACCAACCCGTTCGAGGACCATCCCAACAATGTCTACAACCCGGCGCTGCCGCGCGGCACGGTAGCGCGGCTGCACCACAACCCCGCGCTCAGGGTGGCTGCCGCGCAGATGAAGTGGGCGTTCATGAACCAGGCCGAGACCCTGCTGCACGGTGATTTGCACACCGGCTCGGTGATGGTGAACCAGCGCGACACTTATGTGATCGACCCCGAATTTGCCTGTTACGGCCCGATGGGCTTTGATATCGGCCTGCTGCTGGCCAACTTTGCCACCGCCTATTTGTCGCAAGACTGGCACCGTGCGCAGGCGGGCACAGACCCCGCACCTTACCAAGCCTGGTTGTCAGAGCAGATCAGCCAGCTGTGGCGCGGCTTTTCGCAGGAGTTTCTGGCGCTGTGGGGCGCGCATGACGCGCGCTCGGGTGGGGGGTTTATGGGTGCCGCCCGCGACGCAGACAGCTTGGCGCAGTTTCGCGCCAGCTTCATGCAGCACATCTTCAGCGACGCGCTTGGCTTTGCGGGCTGCGAGCTGATTCGCCGTACCCTGGGTCTGGCCAAAGTGGCCGAGATAGCCAACATACCGGATGACGCTGCGCGCGCCGTGTTTGACATGCGTGCGCTAAGCTTGGGTGAGGCGCTGCTGTTGCAGCGCCATCAGATCACGGACATGGACCAGGTGCTGCGCCTGCTCCGCAACACCAGGATGCCCCCACCATGAAAATCAAAGGACAAGCTTGGCGCAGCGTTTGGCTCAACATCGACAACTCTGTGGGTGTGATTGACCAGCGTTTTTTGCCCCATGAGTTCAAAACCGTCTGCTTGCGCGACCTGGACGACTTTGAGCGCGCCATCCGCGAGATGTGGATTCGTGGCGCCCCGCTGATTGGGGTGGTCGCCGCCTACGGCATGGCGGTGGCCGTGCAACACGACAGCAGCGACGCTGCCTTGACCCACGCCGAGCAAACGCTGTTGGCCACCCGCCCCACCGCCGTCAACCTGCGTTGGGCGCTGAGCCGCATGGTCAGCACCCTGTTGCCGCTGCCGCGCGAGCAGCGGGCCGACGTGGCCCATGCCTTGGCCGCCCATATGGCCGAAGAAGACGTGGCCATCAACCATCAACTCGGACAGCACGGTTTGGCGGTGATCCGTGAGCTGGCCCGTCAGCGCCCCGGCCAGCGCATCAACATCCTGACCCACTGCAACGCGGGCTGGCTGGCCACGGTGGACTGGGGCACCGCCACCTCGCCGATTTACCAGGCTTTCAACGAAGGCATTGACCTGCATGTCTGGGTCGATGAAACCCGCCCGCGCAACCAGGGCGCCTCGCTCACCGCCTGGGAACTGGGCCAGCACGGCGTGCCGCACACCCTGATTGTTGACAACGCCGGTGGCCACCTGATGCAGCACGGTCTGGTGGACCTGTGCATCGTTGGCACCGACCGTGTCACGGCACGCGGTGATGTGTGCAACAAGATTGGCACCTACCTGAAAGCATTGGCCGCGTTCGACAACCAGGTGCCGTTTTATGTGGCCATGCCATCGCCCACGCTGGACCTGTCGGTGCAAGACGGGGTGCGCGAGATCCCGATTGAAAACCGCGCGGGTGACGAAATCTCGCACCTGTCGGGCTGGCATGCCGACGGTTATGTCACCACGGTGCAGATTTGCCCCAGCAGCACCGCCACCAGCACCAACCCCGGTTTTGATGTGACCCCGGCGCGTCTGATCACCGCCCTGATCACTGAGCGCGGCCTGTGCGCGGCCCATCCCCAAGCCATTGCGGCGATGTTCGGCGCCCCAAGGACTCAGACCGCCTGATATATAAGAAATAAGCCTCTAGCCCATATATTAAAAGGGCTAGTAGCTATTTAAACTGTAGCGCTTAGGTGGCGTTGGGTGCGCACGAAGGCGTGCGCTTGGGCTCGTCGCTGTGGGTGCCGTCTTGGGCTGAGCCCACATCGTCGAGTCCCCAGCTGTCCCAGTCGTCACCAAACAGTTCGGCCGGGTGTGGTGTGCGGTCAGAGCCGTTGCCGCAGCGCATGTCGCTGGCCGGGCAATAGGTATCACAGCCCCAGCACAGCCGCTCAGGGTGGCTGGGTGCCTTGGGAAATTTTTTCGCCATAGCCGTACAAGCCTAAGTTCTGAAGGTGAAGCTGGACTCACCCGTGTCGGGGGATTGGCGGTGCAACTGGCGCAGCTGACGCAGCTCGGCCAGCAGTTGCTGGCTCAGCTCGGCCAGTTGGGCCAGCGCCTGGGCGGTTTGCTGGTCTGAGCGTTCGCTGCGCTGTTGGAACAGCGCAGCGCTGCGTTCATGCAAGGTCTGGTGCATGGCCTCCAGCCGCGCAAAACCAGGGTATTTTTCGAGTTTGAGGCGGGTGCTGGGCTTGTTCAGCCACACGGCAAAGCGGCAGCAGCTACCCTCCATCACGGGCGGTTGCCGGTGTGAGTGGGTGGCCAACGCCATCACTTCTTTGAACCAGGCGCGGTGTTCGGTCTCGGCCAGCAGCATCGCAATGCCGCGCGAGCCTACCGACTCGGATGCGGCCCAGCTGCTTGGCACGCGCCACTGCGCCAGCCAGTCGGGCACCTGGGCGGCGGGCATGGGCTTGGCAATGGCATAGCCTTGGCCAAATTCACAACCAAACTCGATCAGTGCGCAGCCGTGCGCCACGGTCTCCACCCCTTCAGCCAGCGCGATGCGGTCAAAGTTGCGCGCCAGCCCCAGCACGCTGTTGACGATCGAGGCGTCTTCCACATCGTCGAGCATGCCGCGCACAAAACTCTGGTCGATTTTCAGGGTGCGTGCGGTGAGTTGTTTCAAAAAAGTCAGGGACGAATAACCGGTGCCAAAGTCGTCCAGCGCGCAATTGAGCCCCAGGCTTTGCAACTGCGCAATCAGGGCGGAGACCTGGGCGATGTTGCCCAAGGCGCCGGTTTCCAGAATCTCCAGCTCCAGTTGCTGCGGTTTGAGCGTGGGTTGCTCGGCCAGTTGCGACAGCAGGCGCTCGGCAAAGTCGGGGTCAAGCAGTTGCTGGGCGTCGATGTTGACGCTGACCGTGGTGCTCAGCCCCTGGGCCTGCCAACTGGCCAGCTGTGCCAGGGCGGTTTCGATCACCCAGTCGCCCAGTTTCACCGCCATTGGGTGCTGCTCCAGCAGGCCAATGAAGGCGTAGGGCGGCAGCAAACCAAGCTCCGGGTGTTGCCAGCGGATCAGCGCCTCAAACCCCACCACCTCACCGGTGTGCAGGCGCACTTTGGGCTGGTAAAACAGCACGAATTCGCGTCGAAGCAGGGCTTGGCCAACCTCGTCAATGCGGGTGAGTCGGGTGCGGGTGATTTCGTCTTTGACCGGGTCAAAGTGGTGGTAGCGGTTTTTGCCAGCTTGCTTGGCCAGGTACATGGCTTGGCTGGCTTGGCGCAGCAGCTGCTCGGCGTCGATCTGGTCGCTCGGGTTTTGCTGGGCGATGCCAATGCTGGCCGTCAGTGACAGTGTTTCAACCTGTTGGGCCACATGCAGCGGCTGGGCCAGCATCGCCAGCAGTTTCTCCACCAGCGCGATGCTGTCACCGGGTTGTTCCAGATGGCTGAGCATCAGCGCAAATTCGTCACCCCCAATATGCGCCAGCAGGTGTTGGCCCGGCTGATTTTGCAGGCTGCTTGAGAGTCGCTGACTCACCGCCACGATCAACTGGTGACCCACTTCCGGCCCGTAGGCCAGGTTGATGCCCGCAAAATTGTCCAGATCAATGTACGCCACCGCCAATTGTTGTGGCACGGTGTTGTCGCCCATGCTGTCGCCCAGCAGCTCCACAAACAGCTTGCGGTTGGGCAGGCCGGTCAGCGCATCGTGGTGGGTGAGGTAGTCGATCTGCGCGTGGTGGCTCTTTTGTTCGCTGATGTCGATGGTGATGCCTGCCACCAGCATCGGCTGACCATCGGCACAGCGCTGCATCACCCGTCCCAGGGTGCGGCACCAGACCCAGTGACCCTCTTTGTGGCGCATGCGCAGTTCTTGCTCGTAGCTGGGGGCTTCGCCACGCAGGTGTTGGGCCATCAGCCGTTGTTGGCGAGGTTTGTCGTCAGGGTGAATCCACGAGATGTACAAGCCATAGGGCCCTTGGCGCTGTTTGAGTCCGGGGTAGCCCAGCATGGCCGAGCTGCGTTCACTGAAGCGGATGACATCGGTGCGCAGATCCCACTCCCAGGTGCCGGCTTGGGCGGCATCTACCGCGTTTTGCAGTTGCAGGCGTTCGGCTTCCAGGGCGGCTGCGGCGGTTTGGCGCTCGGTGATGTCATGCGCCACCCCCAACACGCTGTGCAACCGGCCGTCGGCATCGAGCAACGGCACCTTGGTGGTCTCCATCAGCGTGCGCTGGCCGGTGACCGGATGGTTGACGCATTCTTCGTAGACCAGCGGGCGCAACGAGGCGATCACCGTGCGGTCATTGGCCTGAAAGGCATCGGCGATGTCTTTGGCAAACAGCTCATGGTCTGTTTTGCCGATGATGGCCGCCTTGGGCTGGCCCAGGAAGCGTTCAAACGCGGTGTTGCACGACAGGTGAACACCCGCCCTGTCCTTGAGCCAGACTTGGTCGGGCAAGGTGTCGACCAGGGTTTGCAAGTGGGCTTCGCTGGCTTTGAGTGCCTGCTCGGCTCGGTGGCGATCGGTCACGTCGGTGAAGATGGCCAGGGCGCTGGCGCGCCCGGTCAGGGTGATGGGCAGGCGTTCGACCTCTGCCATGAAGCTGCTGCCGTCCTTGCGTCGCGTGGCGATCACCCGCGCTGCCCTCGTTTGGCCGGAAAGCATGTGCTGGAAGTCGTTTTCCACGTCGGGCATGACCTCAGCGGGATGGATGTCGGCGGGGCCCATGGCCAGCAACTCTTCCAGTGGGTAACCCAGCAGCTGGCAAAACCAGGGGTTGGCAAACACAAAGCGGCGTGTGAGGATGTCGGCCACCACCAGCCCGGTGGGGGCGTTGTCGATCACGCTGCGCAGGGTTTGTTCCACTGGTGACATGCCTGGCGCCGACTGCCCGGACGGGCCATTGAGCAAAAACTGCCAGCGTTGCTGGCTGCTTGTGAGCGCGCCCTCAAGTTGTTGGCGCGCCATTTTCTCCTGCATCAGCTCTCGCGCCTGGCTTGCCAGCGAGCGGTACATCGCCAACACACCCTGCAGCAGCACCGGCGTGGCCTCACGCATGGGCGGCTCGGCGCTGCGTTTTGCCGCTTCAAGGCTCAGCCCGGCGTTGAGGCCGATGACCACCTGCGCCAGTTGTTTGTCGTGGCCCAGGATATGAACGGTCAGCCACTGCGTCAGGTAGCCAAACAGCTCGTTTTGAATTGGCTGAAAAGGGGGGAGCGCGGCTTGCAGCTTCACCACATGGTCGACAAAGCGCTGGTGCTCACGCAAGTGTTCGGCCACCACCTCTTGCCCTGCGAGCGCGGTTTGCCAGATGTCTTCTTCTGTGCGGAAATGAACCGCTGCGTAGTCGGTCAGCTCAGCCAGCGTGGTGTTGAGGTCGATCTCGCTGGCACCTTGCACATGTTGTTGCGCCAGCCGGTTGATCAGCCGAACCAGCACCCGATGCTGCGCATCGATCTGGGCAATCCCTGTTTCCAGGTGGCTGTTCCAGGGGAATAATTCAAACAAGGGCCGATCCAACATCAATTTTTCCTGGCAAAAAATGCCAGACTCATCACCAAGCCCGTCACGATAACACCCCAACGAACCCACTGCGTCGGCAAACGTTTGGCCCAATGCGCCCCGACATAACCGCCCGCGCTGGCGGCCACCATCATCAGCAGGCCCTCACGCCAGGCAATCGCACCGGCCAGCACAAAAGCCGCCACCGACAACCACGACAACACCAGTGAGTTCAAATTCTTGAGCGCATTGGCGGTGTGGATGTGTGACTCGCCGGTGGTGGCGTACAGCGCCATCAGCAAAATGCCCAATCCACCGTTGAAATAGCCGCCGTAAATCGCAGCCAACAACAAGCCTGGCTCACGCCAGTGCTCCAGCGTGCGTGATGCCGCTTTGGCCCGCCGTGCCAGCCAGGGTGCGCCCGCAAACAAACCCGTGGCAAACAGCAGCAGCCAAGGCACCACGCCCGAAAACACTTTGGCCGGTGTCACCAGCAGCAAACAGGCGCCGGCGATACCACCTATGGCAGAGACAGCCATCTCACGCTTGAGCCGCCGCACTGGCAAGCGGCGCAGCTCATCGCGAAAACCGAGTGTGCTGCCCAGGTAACCAGGGCTGACTGCGAGTGCGCTGGTGGCGTTGGCCATGATGGGGGGCACACCCGCAAACACCAGTGCGGGCAGGGTCAGGAAGCTGCCGCCACCGGCCACGGCGTTAAGCACGCCCGCCGCAAAGGCGGCGCCAGCCAGCAACAAGGGGAGGGTCCAGACATCCAGAAACATGCCGCCATTGTCACCCGCTCAAGCACCAAAGATGTGCGTGGTGGGCGGCTTAAAACCGCCGTCGGCGGCTTCAGGCGGGCACACCAAAGCGCTGGCTCAGGTAGCTGATGATGACGCCCGAGTCCTTGATCCACTGCACTTGGCCGTTGGCGTCGGTGACTTTGAGGCAGGGCACCTGATCGCGCCCGCTGCCTTGCAGCAGCTCGGCTTTGTGGCTGGCGTCATGCTGCGCATCGCGCCGCTCGACGGGCAGCGCCAGGCGGTGCATTTCCTGGCGCACTTTGAGGCAAAACGGGCAGGTCTTGAACTGGTAGAGCGTCAAACTGCGGCAGTCCTGGTCAACCTGGGCCTGCAAGGCTGGCGCGCGCACCACCGGCTTGGGGCGGCTGAGCACCTCCCACAGCAGCACAAACGGGCCCAGCACGATGCGCAGGGTACGAAAAAAGAGGCGGATCAAAGGTTTCATCAAGTCAGACGGTAAGTGGATTTTGATCATAAGACAAGCGCTAGAAACCCTGTGTGCCTTCGCGTGCCAGGCTTTACCTAGGCTTCACAGGGGCGTAACGACTTCTTACAAACGCTGCCTAAACTGAGCAGCAGGCCATCGGTCGATACTGCAAGCCTGTACCCGACGGCCGTTTCACGGAAAAGGAGTACGACCATGACAATGCAAAGCGCACCAGCGGCCCATGTGCCACCCGCGCCAGAGATACCCATTGACCAATTGGTGGTTGACGTCTACAGCAACGCCGCGCCCGCGGTGCGGTCCAGCATGCTCGCCAAACTGGTGGGCAAGGTGTATCAAAGTGCAGCACCGGACGACCGGGGCTTTTTGATCCGCCTGCTGATCCAGCCGCTGGGTCTGTTGTCTTTGTTGGCGGTGGCCAATGGTGTGTTTGCCAAACTGCGGCTGCAAGGCGGGCTCTCTGGCCTGCAGACGCGGCTGGACGATGTTCAGGTGGACGATGTGGTGGAGCTCGCCAGCTTTGCCCAGCAGGTCAGCGCGCAAGCCATGCACAGCCTGGCCCAGTGGCTGAGTTCGTCACCGGCGCTGGTCAGCTCGGCGGCGGCGGCCATTCTGGTCAAAATCCTGCTGGACTGCAGCGCACAGCGCTGCGAGGCGTGATCAGCGAGTTGGCAGAAAATTTAAGAGAAATTGGCCGCTAGCCCTTATAAATAAAGGGCTAGTAGCTATCAAAGTTATAGATCAAAGATCTTTCCCGGATTCATGATGTTGTCCGGGTCGAGGGCGTTTTTGATGGCGCGCATCATCGCCACCGCGCCCACGCCAGCCTCTTCCACCAGAAAACCCATCTTGTGCAGGCCCACGCCGTGTTCACCGGTGCAGGTGCCACACAGGGCGAGCGCGCGGCGCACCAGTTGGCTGTTGAGCTGTTCAGCGGTGGCACGCTCTTCGGGGCTGTCGGGGTCGATCAAATAACCCATGTGGAAATTGCCGTCACCCACATGGCCGACCATGAAGTACGGGATGCCGCTGGCCTGGGTTTCGGCCACCGAGTCCAGCAGCGCGTCGGCCAGACGCGAGATCGGCACACACGCATCGGTCGAGATGGCCTTGCAGCCCGGGCGCGACTGCACGCCGGCAAAGTAAGCGTTGTGCCGCGCGGTCCACAGGCGGGTGCGCTCCTCGGGGGTTTGCGCCCACTCAAAGGCATCACCGCCAAATTCGGTGGTGATGCCTTGCACGGTTTCTACCTGCTCTTGCACGCCTGCGGGCGAGCCGTGGAACTCCATCAGCAGCAGGGCGCTTTCGGGCAGAGCCAGCTTGGCGTAGTTGTTGACCATGCGCACGGTGGTTGCGTCGAGCAGCTCGCAGCGGGCAATCGGCACCGCCATCTGGATGATCTGGATGGTGGCGTTCACCGCCTCAGCCAGACTGCCAAAGCTGCAGGTGGCGGCCATCACCGCCTCGGGCAGCGGGTGCAGGCGCACGGTGATCTCGGTCATGATGCCCAGCGTGCCCTCGCTGCCCACCATCAGGCGCGTCAGGTCATAGCCAGCGCTGCTTTTTTTGGCACGGGTGCCGGTGCGGATCACTTCCCCGCTGGCGGTGACGACTTCGAGCGCCAACACGTTCTCGCGCATGGTGCCGTAACGCACGGCGTTGGTGCCGCTGGCGCGGGTGGCGCACATGCCACCGATGCTGGCGTCGGCACCGGGGTCAATCGGGAAAAACAGGCCGGTGGCCTTGACCGCGTCGTTCAAAGCCTTGCGGGTCACGCCGGGCTGCACCGTCACGGTGAGGTCTTCGGCGTGGATGGCCAGCACCTGGTTCATGCGGCTCACATCGATGCTGATGCCACCTTGCACCGCCAGCAGATGCCCCTCGACCGACGAGCCTGCGCCAAACGGGATCACCGGCACCTTGTACTGCGCGGCCAGCCGCACCGCATCGCTCACGTCTTGGGTTGATTCGGCAAACACCACCGCATCCGGCGGCGGCACGCTGAAGGAGGACTCGTCGCGCCCGTGCTGTTCACGCACCACCTGGGCCAGTGACAAGCGGGCGCCAAAGCGCTGGCTCAAGGCATCGATCAGGGCAGGCGGGACCGGGCGGGGTTGGACAACAGGGCGCAGGTGATCGCCGGGCAGGGATGCGTTCATGGGTTCTCCGAGGTGGGGGCTGATTATCGGCAATCGCTGCGTTGGGGAGCGTGGTGGACAATGCAGCGGCAGCCGCTGGGCGCTGTGCATCCCCAAACGCAAAGGTCACCCCGATGGAGATCCAACACGCCTTGGCCCAGGAGTGGGCCACCCTGCAAAACAACCACGAAGCCCAGGAGCGCAATGCCTTGTGGCTCAAACTGGCGGCGGTCTTGCTCGTGGCGGGCAGCTGGGCCATGGATTGGCCGCCTTTGTTGGGCGGTGCACTGGTGCTGGTGTTGTGGCTGCAAGAAGCCATCCTGAAAACCTGGCAGCACCGGCTGGCCGAGCGGCTGCTGGTGATTGAAGCGGCCTTCACGCGCGACCCGCAGGGGGCAGCGGCGCCGTTTCAGCTGCATTCGCAGTGGCTGGCCCAGCGCCCCGGTCTGGCGGGGCTGCTGGCCGAGTATGGCCGCAGCGCGTTGCGCCCGACGGTGGCCTATCCGTATGCGGTGCTGTGTCTGCTGGACGTGCTGGTTTAGCGCGCTGTTGCACTGCTGCGGGTGGGGCTATTGACCCAAAGACATGCCGCCCAGACCGCGCTCCGGGATAATCGGTAGCTATATTTAACATAGCAAGGTGTTCGCATGGGCCAAAGACTGACACAAATCGCCACCCGCACCGGTGACAACGGCAGCACCGGCCTGGGCGACAACACCCGGGTCTCCAAAAACAGCCTGCGCGTGCACGCCATGGGCGACGTGGATGAGCTCAACTCCCACATCGGCCTGCTGCTTTGCGAGGCCATGCCGGACGAGGTGCGCGAGCTGCTGGTCAGCATCCAGCACCAGCTCTTTAACCTGGGGGGCGAGTTGTCCATCCCCGGTTATGAGTTGCTCAAGCTCGACGCGGTGCTGGCGCTGGAAGAAGCCCTGCTGCACCACAACGCCGCTTTGCCAACCTTGCAAGAGTTCATCTTGCCCGCAGGCAGCCGCGCCGCCGCGCAGGCCCATGTGTGCCGCACCGTGGCGCGCCGGGCCGAGCGGGTGGTGGTGGCGCTGGCCAACCAGGACGCACTCAAACCCACACCGCAGCAGTACCTCAACCGCCTCTCGGACCTGATGTTTGTGTTGGCGCGGGTGCTCAATCGCTACCGCCCTGATGGCAGCCAGGGGGACGATGTTTACTGGCGCAGTGAACGCCTCCAACAGTCTGCTGCGTCCTGAGCGTCTGGGCCGCTGCCAGCACACAGCACGCGGTTGGGGCCATCTTTACCAGAACTTTGCAGGCCTCTGGCGCTGCCAGATACAGCTGACATAACCCTGATTTATCATGGGTTATGAACTTTTTCCGACCGTATTCCACCGTGGCCTGCGCCCTGTCCGTGCTGGCAGGCCTGTCTCTTTTAGGTTGTTCTGACAAACCTGCCGCAGCTGGTACGGCGCCAGCCACAGCGGCCAGTGGCACCGCTACCGCGTCCCCCCCGGTCTCAGTGACCATCGTGCACGCCCAACAGCGCGACATGACGGTCAAGATCAATGCCACCGGCACGGTGGTGCCACTGACCAGCGTGGATGTCAGGTCGCAGGTCACCAGCACCGTCCGTCAGGTGCATTTCAAGGAGGGCCAGTTCGTCAAGGCCGGGCAACTGTTGTTCACACTGGACGCACGCCCCGATGAGGCGAATGTGGCCAAGGCGCGTGCCCAACTCGCCAAAGACCAAGCCAGCCTGGCTGACGCCAAGCGCCAGTTGGAGCGATCCAAACAGTTGCTGGCGCAGAACTTTGTCTCGCAAGGTGCGGTGGACACTGCGCAGGCGCAGCTTGACGGCTGGCTGGCGACCGTGGCCGCTGACCAGGCCGCCATTGCCGCCAGCAATGTGGCGCTGTCTTATGCCCGCATCACCGCGCCCAACAGCGGTCGCGCCGGTGCGGTCAACGTGTACCCGGGCAGCGCGGTGCTGGCCCAGCAGACGCCGCTGGTCACCATCACCCAGTTGGACCCGATTGGTGTGAGCTTTAGCATCAGCCAGCGTGATCTGACCAATGCATTGGCGGCGTTGCAAGGCGGTGGCGCCAAGGTCAGCGCCAACTTGCCCGACGGTGGTGGGCGTTTTGACGGACGGTTGCAGTTCATGGACAACCTGGTGGATGCCAACTCGGGCACCGTCAAGGCCAAAGCGGTGTTTGCCAACCCCGACAACAAGTTATGGCCGGGCGCATTTGTCGAGGTTGACCAGACCGTGGCCACGCTGAAAGACGCGGTGGTGCTGCCGCAGGCGTGCATCATCCAGAGCGCACGCGGAGCCATCGTGTATGTGATCGACAAGGGTGTGGCCATGCCGCGTCCGATCAAGCTGCTGCATGCCGAGGGCAGCGATGCCGCCGTCACAGGTGTCCAGCCGGGTGAGATGGTGGCCTTGGATGGTCGCCAAAACCTGCGGCCTCATGCCGCGGTGGTGGTGCGCGCGCCCGACAAAGCGGCTGCCGGGACGGGGGCTGACAAGGCTGCCAGCGCTCCGGCTGCGGCCAAGAAGTCGAGCCAGTCATGAACCTCTCCGAGTTGTTCATCCGCCGTCCGGTGATGACGGTGTTGCTGAACCTGGCCATTGTGATGGCCGGGATCATCGCTTTCAGAAGCATCCCCATTGCGGCGCTGCCCAGTTACGACACGCCGGTGATCAGCGTCAGCGCCAGCCTGCCCGGCGCCAGCCCCGAGACGATGGCGATCTCGGTGGCCTTGCCACTGGAGAAACAGTTCCAGACGGTGCCCGGGCTGACCACCATCAGCTCCACCAGCACCTTGGGCAGCACCTCGCTGACCCTGGAGTTTGAAGAGGGGCGCAACATCGACGCGGCAGCGGTGGACGTGCAGGCGGCGCTGCTGCGTGCGCAGCGCGCCTTGCCGACTGAGATGACCACCCTGCCTTCGTACCGCAAGGTGAATCCGGCCGATGCGCCGGTGTTGCTGATCTCTTTGCGTTCACCCTCGCTGACCCCGTCTGACCTGCAGGACTACGCAGAGCATCTGATCACGCCCACGCTGTCCACCCTGACTGGTGTGGCGCAGGTGAATGTGTATGGCTCCAAACGATATGCGGTGCGGGTGCGCGTCCACCCAGATGCGCTGGCGGCGCGCAATATCGGTCTGGATGAACTCAGCACCGCGCTCAAGGCGGCCAACGTCAACACGCCGGTGGGCACACTGGATGGCCCGAGCCAGACGCTGGTCGTGCAGGCCAACAAACAATTGAAAAACGCGGCTGAATTTGGCGAACTCATTGTCAGCACCCGGGGTACCAGCCTGGTGCGGCTCAAGGATGTGGCCAGCGTCGAAGACAGTCTGGAGACCTGGAAAAGCTGGGCCACCTTCAACGGTGAACCCACCATCTCGCTGGCGGTGCTGCGCCAGCCCGGCGCCAACACGGTGCAGGTGGTGGATGCGGTGCGGGCCGCCTTGCCTGCGCTGCAGGCGCAGATGCCCAAGTCGGTGTCGCTGACCCCGATCAACGACCGCTCGCTGTCGGTGCGCGAGGCGTTGCACGATGTCACGTTGACGCTGTTGGGCACCATTGCGCTGGTGGTGCTGGTGATCTTTTTGTTCCTGCGCCGCTTTGTGGCCACCATCATTCCGGCGCTGTCTTTGCCGGTGTCGTTGATTGGCGCGGTGGCGTTGTTATGGGGGCTGTCCTATAGCCTGGACAACATCTCGCTCTTGGGCCTGACGCTGGCGGTCGGTCTGGTGGTGGACGACGCGATTGTGGTGTTGGAGAACATCATCCGCCACGTTGAGCATGGCGAGAATCCGTTCCAGGCGGCGCTGCGCGGCGCGCGCGAGGTGGGCTTCACCATCATCTCGATTTCGATCTCGCTGATTGCGGTGTTCATCCCGATCTTTTTCATGCCCGGGGTGATTGGCCTGTTGTTCCATGAATTTGCGGTGGTGGTGGGCCTGTCGATTGTGGTGTCAGCCTTTGTCTCGTTGACTTTGGTGCCCATGCTGGCCAGCCGTTTTCTGAGTGATGAGGCGCATAAAAAACCACCGGGCGCCCTGGTGCAGCTCTTTGAGCATGGTTTCGATCGCATGTTGGCCTTCTATACCCGTTGGCTCGACCGCGCACTGGCGCACCGGGTGCTGGTGCTGGGGGTCGCGACCGTCACCATTGCGGCGACCGTTATCTTGGCCGTGATCATTCCCAAGGGCTTTTTCCCGGAGGAAGACCTGGGCCAGATGTCGGTGAGCACCGAGGCCGGTGAAGACACCTCATTTACCGCGATGGTGCAGCTGCAAGAGCGTGCTGCCGAGATCATCCGCCAGGACCCGGCGGTGGCTGCGGTCAATTCCTTCAATGGCGGCAGCGGGTCCCAAAACACCGGGCGCATGTTCATCGCGCTCAAGCCACTGGGCCAGCGCCCGCCGATGAAACAGGTGGTGGAAGGCCTGCGCAAAAAGGTCAATGCGGTGCCGGGCATCAAGATTTTTATCCGTCCGACGCAAAACCTGCAGCTTGGCGGACGCCAAAGCAAGGCGCAGTTCCAGTACATCCTGCAAAGTGTGCGCGCCGATGAGCTCAACAGTTGGGCCAACAAGCTGCAAGACCGGCTGCGTGATGACCCGATGTTCCGTGACGTGACCAGCGACGCCCAGTTGCGCGCCCTGCAGGCACAGCTGAAGATTGATCGCGACCGTGCCAACGCACTGGGCGTGACCATGGACACGGTACGCACCGCGCTCTACAGCGCGCTGGGTGAGCGCCAGGTGTCCACCATTTATTTGCCCACCGACAGCTACCAGGTGATTCTGGAGGCGGCGCCCGAGGACAAACAAGACGAGAGCGCCATTGGCAAGCTGTATGTGCGCTCCACGACAGGTGCGCTGGTGCCGCTGTCGGCCTTCACTACCGTGGTGCGCACCGTGGGGCCCACCGCCATCAACCACGTTGGGCAGCTGCAAGCGGTCACCGTGTCGTTCAACCTGGCCCCCGGCGTGGCGCTGGGCGATGCCACCGCCCGCATCGACGCCGCCCGGGAGGCGATCCAGATGCCCGCCGAGATCATCAGCACCTACGGCGGGGATGCGGCGGTGTTCAAAAGCTCTCAAGGCAGCCAGCTGGTGCTGATTCTGGCCGCGCTGCTGGTGATTTATGTGCTGCTGGGTGTGCTCTACGAGAGTTACATCCACCCGATCACCATCTTGATGGGTTTGCCCTCAGCGGCGGTGGGGGCCTTGGCCACGCTGATGCTGTTTGGGCAGGACCTGACGTTGATTGCCACCATCGGCATCGTGCTGCTGATCGGCATCGTGAAAAAGAACGCCATCATGATGATCGACTTTGCGCTGGACGCGCAGCGCCACCATGGCATGGACCCGGTCCACGCCATCCGCGAGGCCTGCATTTTGCGGTTTCGCCCGATCATGATGACCACCATGGCGGCGCTGATGGGCGCCTTGCCGATCGCGTTTGGCCTGGGTGCCGGTGCGGAACTGCGCCAGCCACTCGGTCTGGCGGTGGTCGGTGGGCTGGTGTTCTCGCAGGCCATCACCTTGTTCATCACCCCGGTGATTTATCTGACCTTGGAGCGTTTCAGTGGCCGCGGTCCGGTGCTCACACCGGAGGTGCCTGTTGGGCAAGACAGCACACTGACCGATCCAGTTTGACCCTACTGGCCAATGGGTCGTAGGGTGCCAATTCAAAAAAATAATAGCAGCTTGTCATTGTCCTGATTGGGCTGCAAGCTACAAATGCTCATAAGCCTGTGCCTGAATTCGGGCACAGAGCCTTTGCCTTGCTGGCCGCATCATCTTCTTTAACAAGAATGGTTATCATTACTGCATAACCAGCCAGCGACCGTTGCCTTAGCTCCACAAAGCCAGCCAGTTGATCATTTTTATGACAAGGAACTCTGGCGTGCAACACTACATTTCAACTGGCAACCCATTCAAACTCAAAACCCTTTCTCTCATGCTCGCGCTCGCGCTCCCGGCTTTTGCTCACGCCGAAGCGGCAGGCGCTGAAGCAGCACTGTCCACCGTGACGGTGTCTGGTCAACTCGCAGATGAAAAGACCGAAGGAACCGGGTCTTACACCACAGGCAAAACAAAAACTGCCACACCTTTGAGCATGTCGCTGCGCGATACCCCGCAATCGGTGTCGGTGCTGACACAGCAGCGCATCGAGGATCAGGATCTGTCGAACATCACCGACGCCATCAACAACATCACCGGTGTCTCGGTACACCAGTATGAAACCAATCGCGCTCAATTCACCGCACGCGGTTTCGACATCAATGCCTTGATGATTGATGGTGTGCCAACCACTTGGGATCAAGGCTGGAGTTCTGGTGAGATCATGACCAGCCTGGGGATCTACGACCGGGTCGAGGTGGTGCGTGGCGCGACAGGTTTGACCACAGGCGCGGGTGACCCATCAGCGGCGGTCAATCTGGTGCGCAAGCGCGCCACCAGCAAGGAGTTCACCGGCACGGTGGACCTGAGTGTGGGCAGTTGGAACGAGCGGCGTGCCATGCTGGACCTGTCGACCGCTGTCAACGAGGCCAAGACCGTGCGTGCGCGGGTGGTGGCCGAGTCAGTGGATGGCGACAGTTGGGTGAGCAATCTGAGCAACAAGCATCAGACCATTTTTGCCACCATGGAGGCAGATCTGAGTGACAACACACTTTTGTCGGCCGGTTACAGCCGCCAAGAAAATGAGGCGCGCGGGCCGATGTGGGGTGGTTTGCCGGTCTGGTACAGCGACGGCACCCGCACCAACTGGGACCGCTCCAAAACCACTGCGGCCAACTGGACACGCTGGGACTCGGTCTATGAAAACTATTACGCCACACTTGAACACCGTTTTGACAATGACTGGAAGGTGAAAGCCAGCTACAACCATGGTGATCGCACGGCCGATTCCTACCTGCTGTATCTGTATGGGTCGCCGGATCCGGTGACCGGATTGGGTCTGAATGCCTGGCCTGGCTCCTACAAGACGCACACCCAACAGGAAGACATCGGCCTGCAAGCCAGCGGTCCCTTCGAGTTGTTAGGGCGCAAACACGAGTTGTCTGTTGGTTATGTGTATTCAAAACAGACATTTGATGCCGATAGCCGCTCGGCTACGCCGGTTGCCACCACCGATTTCAATGCCTGGGATGGTTCTTATGCCGAGCCAACCTGGGGGCCGCTGACGGACTACGCTGCCAGCACCACCAAACAGCAAGCGGTTTATGCGGCGGCGCGTTTTAACGTGTCCGACCCGCTCAAGCTGGTTCTGGGCGCACGTTTGACCAATTACGAAAAAGCAGGGTACGAGGAAGGTAGCAATGCCTACGCCATGCGCTTCAACAGCGAGCTCACACCTTATGCGGGTCTGGTTTACGACCTCAACGACACCTACTCGGTGTACGCTAGCTACACCGACATCTTCCAGCCGCAGCAAAAGCGCGACATCAATGGCAAATACCTCGATCCCATCCTGGGCAAGAGCATGGAGGCGGGTGTCAAAGGTGAGTATTTGGGTGGTCGGCTGAATGCCTCTGCCGCCGTTTTCAAGATCAAACAAGACAACCTGGGCCAAAGCACGGGTGAGTATGTGATCGGCACGACATCGCAAGAAACCGCTTACCGCGCCGCAGAGGGCGCGACCAGCACAGGTTTTGAGTTGGAGCTGTCTGGCGAACTCGCACCAGACTGGAACCTCAGTGCCGGTTACACCCAGTTCAAGGCAACCGACGCCACAGGTGCTGATGTGAACAGCATTTACCCGCGTGAGTTGCTGCGGGTGTTCACCTCCTACCGTTTGCCCGGCGCCTGGAACAAGCTGACCCTGGGCGGTGGCGTGAACTGGCAAAGTGCGACCTACACCTATGCGACGAACCCGCTGGGTGTGACCGAGAAGATCGAGCAGAAAGCCTATGCCCTGGTCAACCTGATGGCACGTTACGACTTCAGCAAACAGCTCTCAGCGCAGCTCAATATCAACAACCTGTTTGACAAAACCTACTTCAGCATGTTCGACGCCTACGACCAGATGACCTACGGTGCACCACGCAGTGTGTCGCTGTCGATGAAGTACAAGTTTTAAGCCATCATGCGAAACAGCACATTGCGGGCATGGTCAAAGGTGCACAAATGGAGCAGCTTGGTCTGCACCGTGTTCATGTTGCTGCTCTGTGTGACCGGGCTGCCTTTGATCTTTCACCATGAAATCGGCGAATGGCTTGGCACCGAGGTGGAGGCCCTGCCAATGCCCGAGAGCACCCCTCGCGTCAGCTTGGACAAGGTGCTGGCGGTGGCCATGGCGCAGCACCCTGACCGGGTGGTGCAGTATGTCTCGCAGCCCGAGGACAGCAAGGATCTGTGGTTTGTCACGCTGACGCCAACGCCTGACCCAACGGACGACTACCGTTCGGTGGTGGTGGATGCACGCACAGGCGAGGTGCTGGCTCAGCCACGGTTCGATCAAGGCTTCATGTGGGTCATGTTCAAGCTCCATGTGGATCTGTTTGCAGGTCTGCCTGGCAAACTGTTTTTGGGGCTGATGGGCTTGCTGTTGCTGGTGGCCATCGTCAGCGGCGTGGTGCTGTATGGGCCGTTCATGCGCAAGCTCGAATTTGGCACCGTCCGCAGCGCCCGTCGCCCCCACTTGAAGTGGCTGGACCTGCACAACCTGCTGGGCATCGTGACGCTGGTGTGGTTCTTTGTGGTGGGTGCCACCGGGATGATCAACACCTGGGCTGACCTGATCGTCAAATACTGGCAAAACGACCAGTTGAGCGCGCTGCTGGCGCCGTACAAGGGGCAACCCATGGTGCCAGTGGCCGAGCGCGGTTCATTGCAACGCTCGCTTGACGCCGCCTTGCAGCAAGCACCTGGCACAACGCTGTCTTTCATTGCATTTCCGGGTACGGCTTATTCCAGCCCGCACCACAACGCCTTTTTCATGCGCGGCAACGAACCCCTCACCGCGCGCCTGCTGCAGCCGGTGCTGGTGGATGCCAAAACCACCGAGGTCACAGCGGCGCCGTCTTTGCCCTGGTATCTGACCGCGCTGTTGGTCTCGCAGCCGCTGCATTTTGGTGACTATGGCGGCAGGGCAATGCAGATTTTGTGGGCACTGCTGGATATCGCCTCCATCATCGTGCTGGGCAGCGGCTTGTATCTGTGGCTGCGCAAGGAGCGACAAACCGGGCACACGCCCGCCACCGAGGGCAACGCGCTCAAGGCAGGGGGACTCACATGAGCAAGGTGCATCACCTGAGCGTGCGCGCCATCTGGGGTTGGCCGCTGGTGCTGGCCGCGTTGACCACCATCGGCCTGGTTGCCGCCCTGTTCAGTGATGCCGGCTTGGGCGACATCCTGGCGGGTATCTGCCTGGGTGTGCCCGTTGCGGTTGGCCTGTGGTTTGGTTGGCTGAAAGGCCTCTCGCGGCCAACGCGTTGACACCCGGCAAGCGGCGCCCATCGGCCGCTTTGCACGGTGCGGTTGCGCAGCAGCTTCCTGCGTTTATTCAGGGTCTGGTTGGCTGAGCTTGCCCGCAGTGGGCTGGTAGGCCCTGCGCAATGTCCACTGATGGGTCGTCAACAGGCGCTCGAACTCCTCCAGTGGCGCCGGTTTGCTAAACAGATAGCCCTGGTATTCACGGCAGCCGTGTTCTGCCAGAAAGCTCAGCTGGGCATCGGTCTCCACCCCTTCGGCAATGACCGCCAAGCCCAGGCTGTTGCCCAGTGCGATGATGGTCTTGACGATGGCTGCGTCGTTTGCGTCGGTGAGCAAGTCACGCACGAAAGACTGGTCGATCTTCAACTGCGCCAGCGGCAATCGCTTCAGATACGCCAGTGACGAATAACCCGTACCAAAGTCGTCCAGCGAGAACCGAATCCCCAGCGCCTGCAGTTCTGCCATGCGCCGCACGACCGCATCGGTGTCTTCGATCAGCGTGCTTTCTGTCAGCTCCAGCTTGAGCCTGTTGGCCGGTGCGCCGGTGCGGGCCAACACCTCTTGCACTGTCTCTGTGAAATTGAGTTGTCGAAACTGCCGCGCGCTGACGTTGACCGACAAACTCAGTGAGGCCAGCTGCGGCCGTGTCGACCAAAGTGCCAACTGGTGACAAGCGTTCTCCAGCACCCAGTTGCCCAGCGGCACGATCAGGCCAGTGTCTTCGGCCAGTGAGATGAACGCGCCCGGAGGCACAAAACCTTTTTGCGGATGGTGCCAGCGCAGCAGCGCTTCGGCACCGATGGGCTGGCAGTGGTCATCCATCTGCACTTGGTAGTGCAGTTCAAACTGGCCCAACCCAAGGGCCTCGTGTAAATCGGCCGTCATGACGGAGCGCGCTGCGGCGGCGGCCTGCATGGACGGGTCAAAAAAGCACAGCGTGTTGCGCCCGGCGGCCTTGGCCTGGTACATGGCGGTATCGACCCGGCGCAGCAGTTCCGTCGCGCTCACCTCCTGGTCGCTGAAGAGCGCAATACCGATGCTGGCGGTGCAGTGGTAGGTGATGGTTTCGCCTTGTGCACCGTGGTTCAGCCGGAACGGTTGGTTCAACGCATCGCGGATCTGGTTGGCAATCGCATCGGTTTGGTACAGGCCCTGTGTGGCGTTGTCGAAGTCTTCCAAAAGCACCACAAACTCGTCGCCCCCGAGTCTGGCGCAGGTGTCACCCGGGCGGGTGTTGGCGGCCAAACGCATGGCCACTTCCCGCAACAAGGCATCCCCGGTGACATGCCCGTGGGTGTCGTTAATGGCTTTGAAATGGTCCAAATCCACCAGCAGCAACGCACCCACGCGCTGGCGCCGGGCGCTGCTGACCAGGGCTTGTTCCAGGCGGTCAAACATCAGCCGCCGGTTGGGCAACTGGGTCAGGTGGTCAAAAAACGCGAGTTGGTGAATCCGATCCTCATGGCGCTTGCGCTCAGTGATGTCCTGGCTCAGCGCCACAATGCCAATGATTTTTCCCTCGACCTTGATCGGGGCCAGCGTCAGTTGAAAGTACCTGTCCTTGCACAGCTGGCCTGGCATTTCCAGTTCGACCGTTTCGCCAGCGTAGGCACGTTGCTGCTTCTCCCGCCAGAAAGCCAGTTGGTCGGCTGGCAAACCGAGGTCCTTGAGTGTTTTGCCCAGTTGGCTGCCCGCACTTTTGACCACGGCGGTGTTTTCCATGATGCAGCGCCCGTCGATGTCACGCGCCCAATACGCCATGGGGGTGTTGTCCACGATCGCGCGCAGCATGGACATGCTTTCCAGGCGCGCCTGCTCGGCCACCTTGCGGCGTGTGATGTGCCGTGACATCACAATAAAGCGGGGTGCTTCGCCGACCACCGCGGCCTTTGGGGCCACCGACAGCTCGAACCACTCCAGGCCATGATTGGTTTCCAGCTGGAACTGGCGCCCGTTGGACAGGCCGTGTTCCATGGCCTCTTGCATCGCTTGGTGGCAGATCTCTGCGGCCGGTGTTGGCAGCACCTCCCAGATGGTGCGTCCCAGCAGGCTGGAGGGCTCCACCGTCAGCCAGTCTTCTTGTGGCACATGGTAGGCGTGGTAGCGGCCCTCCAGGTCCAGCTCAAACATCAGGTCGGGAATGGCTTGCAGTGTGGCGGCGAAGTGGTTTTTCAGGGCATTGAGTTCGACTTCCTGACATTTGCGTTCATGGATGTCCACCACCAGCCCGGCGATGGCGTGAACCTGTCCATGGGCATCGAACAGCGGTTGTTTGATGCTCAGGAAACAGCGCTTTTCTTGGGTTGTGCTGTCGGGAAAATAGGCTTCTGTGGTCTGGGCCTGGCCAGTGCTTTGCACCAAGTGGTCGGATTCCCTCAGTTGGCTGGCAATCTCAGGCGCAAACAGATCAACATCGCGTGCGCCAACTATTTCTTCGTCTGACAGGCTGGGCATCGCGCGTGCTGCCTTGTTCGCGTAGATGTAACGCCCATGCAGATCCTTGATGTAGATCGGCGTGTGCAAGCAGTCCATGGCGGCTCGCAAAAGTGTGTTCTCGTCGCTCATCACAATCATCCCTTTGTTGCCGATGTCTGGCATGTTGCCAGAACGATCTGCGTTGGTCACCGAGCCCATGCCAAGTCCAAGTCGAACCGGGCTGGCGCCCCATGAACCAACACGCGCTTTGTCGTTTTGAGCACAGCATAAGTCATCACCAGCGCGCGCGACCGCTGGCACACAAAGCCTGACCCCGATGCCGTGTTGCTCTCGCCACTCAGCGCGCCGCCGTGCTGAATAGTTGCTTTTAAATAAATAGCAATGTGCCCATGTTTTAAAAGGGCTAGAGCCCGTTTTTATTAGGAAACAGCGGCCGGAGTTGTGACACGGCAGCAGCCCAATGGGTGCTGGCGCACAGTGCCACTGCTGCCAGCGGCGCTAGCATGCGCTGAGGCTTCGCCTGCCATTCTTTCGTCAAGAGGGGTCTTGACAAACCAGGTCACCAGCCTCATTTTCAAAGCACCATGTCCACCAAGTCAAAGATTCTTATCGCGCTGGTGTTGGTAGCCGCTCTGGGCGGCGCAGCGTACGCCATCTGGCGTTTGCGTGCGCCCGAGCTGCCGCAAGGCCTGTCTTTTGGCAATGGCCGCTTAGAGGCCACCGAGGTGGATGTGGCCACCAAGGTGGCCGGGCGGCTGGCCAGCCTGATTCCGCACGAAGGTGACAAGGTGGCCCAAGGACAGGGCGTGGCCACCTTGGATGCCGACGACGTTGCCGCCCAGTTGCGCGCCGCCCAGGCCCAGGTGCGCCAAGCGCAGCAAGCCACCCGCACCGCCCAGGCTGGCGTGTCCAAAGCTGAGTCGGATGCGTCGCTGGCGCGTATCACCCTGCAACGCTCACAAGAACTGGTGCAAAAAGGCTTCATCAGCGCGGCCACCCTGGACCGCGACCACAACACCCAGCAAGGCGCGTTAGCCGCCCTGTCTGCGGCACGCACCCAGGTGGCCGAGGCAGAGGCCGCCACCCAGGCCGCCATCGCCCGTGGTGAGAGCCTGAGCGCCACCGTCAACGACACCACCCTCAAGGCACCGATCACCGGGCGGGTGCTCTACCGCCTGACTGAGCCGGGTGAGGTGCTGGCGGCGGGTTCCAAGTTGTTGACGCTGTTGGACATGACGGATGTGTCGATGACCATCTTTTTGCCCGCTGCAGATGCTGGCAAAGTGGCCCTTGGCAGCCCGGCGCGCATTGTGCTGGACGCTTTGCCCGACCAGGTGCTGCCCGCCAGCGTGAGTTTTGTGGCACCACGCGCCCAGTTCACGCCCAAAGAGGTCGAAACCCGCAGCGAGCGTGAAAAGCTGATGTTCCGCGTCAAGGTCAAGGTGGACGCCACCTGGCTGACCCAACATGAGCAGATCACCAAAGGTGGCATGCCGGGCCTGGCCTATGTCCAAACCGACCCCCAAGCACCCTGGCCGAAGAACCTGCAACTGCGGTAGAGCGCCGTGAACACCCCCGCACCCCCCAGCAGCGTCGCCAGCTTGCGGGGTGTGATCCAGCGCTACGGCAAGGTGCTGGCGCTGGATCAGATCACGCTGGAGCTGCCCGCAAGCTGCATGGTTGGCCTGATCGGGCCGGACGGGGTGGGCAAATCCACCCTGCTGGCGCTGCTGGCTGGTGCGCGTGAAATCCAGACCGGCCAGGTCGTTGCCTTGGGCGCCGACATGGCCGACCGCCAGCAGCGCAACCAAACCCAGCCGCGCATCGCCTACATGCCGCAGGGCCTGGGCAAAAACCTCTACGCCACGCTGTCGGTGTTTGAAAACGTCGACTTCTTTGGCCGCCTGTTCGGGCAAAACGCGGCAGAACGTGCCACACGCATCACCGAGCTGCTGGCCAGCACCGGCCTGACGCCATTTCGCGACCGGCCAGCGGCCAAACTCTCTGGCGGCATGAAACAAAAGCTTGGCTTGTGCTGCGCGCTCATCCACGACCCCGATCTGCTGATCCTGGACGAACCCACCACCGGGGTCGACCCGCTGTCGCGCCGCCAGTTCTGGGAGCTGATTGACAGCATCCGCGCCCGGCGCCCCGGCATGAGTGTGGTGGTGGCCACTGCCTACATGGAAGAAGCGGCGGGTTTTGACTGGCTGGTGGCGATGGATGCCGGGCATGTGCTGGGCACCGGCACCACAGCCGAGCTGCTCGCCAAGAACGGCAAAACCACGCTGGAAGAAGCCTTCATCGCCCTGCTGCCCGCTGAGCAGCGCGACGCCCACCACACCCTGGTGATGCCACCGCGCCAGCCCAGCAGCGGCCCGCCCGCGATCGAGGCCAGCCACCTGACCCAGCGTTTTGGCGACTTCACTGCGGTGAGCGACGTGAGTTTTCGCATCGAACGTGGCGAGATCTTCGGCTTTTTGGGCTCCAACGGCTGCGGCAAAACCACCACCATGAAGATGCTCACCGGCCTGCTGCCACCCACCGAGGGCCAGGCGACCCTGTTTGGCAAGGCGGTGGACGCGCGCGATCTGGAGACCCGCAAGCAGGTCGGCTACATGTCACAGTCGTTTTCACTCTACGGCGAACTCACGGTGCGGCAAAACCTGGATTTACACGCGCACCTGTTCCACCTGCCGCCCGACACCATCGGCCCGCGCCTCGATGCGCTGGTGAAGCGTTTTTCGCTGGGGGCCTATCTGGACGAACCCGCCGCCGGGCTGCCGCTGGGCATCCGCCAACGACTGTCACTCGCCGTGGCGGTGGTGCATGCACCTAAGCTGCTGATCCTGGACGAACCCACCTCGGGCGTGGACCCGATTGCGCGTGACCAGTTCTGGGAGCTGCTGGCCGAGTTGTCGCGCAGCCAGGGGGTCACCATCTTCATCTCGACCCACTTCATGAACGAGGCCGAGCGTTGTGACCGCATCTCGCTGATGCACGCCGGGCGGGTGCTGGCCAGCGACACGCCGCAAGCCCTGCGCTTGTCGCGCGGCGCAGCCACGCTGGAGGACGCGTTCATCAGCTACCTCGAAGAAGCCAGCGCACCGCCGCCTGCCGCTTCTGCATCAAAAGACGCGCCAGCCCTTGTTAATACTGGGGTGGGTGATACAAAAAACGCAGCACCCATCGCACCAAAGGCCCCCACACCCCACAGCGCTTTCAGCCTGCGCCGCCTGCTGGGTTACGCCTACCGCGAGTTTCTGGAGCTGCGCCGCGACCCGATCCGCCTCACCTTTGCGCTGCTGGGCTCGGTGCTGCTGATGTTTGTGCTGGGGTACGGCATCTCGCTCGATGTGGAAGGCCTGCGTTTTGCCGTGCTCGACCGCGACCAGTCGCCTGAGAGCCGCGCCTATGTGCAAAACATTGCCGGGTCGCGCTACTTCATCCAGCAGCCCGCCTTGACCAGCGCGGACGACATCGACGAGCGCATGCGCCGTGACGAGTTATCGCTGGCGCTGGAGCTGCCAGCCGGTTTTGGGCGCGACCTGCGGCTGGGCCGCGTGCCCGAGGTCGGTGTCTGGATCGACGGCGCCATGCCGTTTCGCGGCGAAACCATCCGTGGCTACGTGCAAGGCCTGCACTACCAGTATGTGAGCGAGCTGATCTCTGAGGCCACCGGCACCGTGCCGACGCAGGCCGCCGCGCTGGAGGTGCGTTACCGCTACAACCAGGACTTCAAAAGCATTTTTGCCATGGTGCCCGCGGTGATTCCACTGCTGCTGATCTTTATCCCGGCGATCCTGATGGCACTTGGTGTGGTGCGCGAGAAAGAGCTGGGCTCCATCACCAACCTGTACGTCACGCCGGTGACGCGGCTGGAGTTTTTGGTGGGCAAACAACTGCCTTACATCGCCATGTCGATGGTCAGCTTCTTCTTGCTGCTGTTGCAGGCGGTGGTGGTGTTTGGGGTGCCGGTCAAAGGCAGTGTGCTGGCGCTGACCCTGGGCGCGCTGCTGTATGTGACCGCCACCACCGGCATCGGCTTGTTGATCTCGACCTTCACCAAAACCCAAATCGCGGCACTGTTTGGCACCGCTTTGCTCACCATGCTGCCCACGGTGCAGTTTGCCGGGTTGACCACACCGGTGAGTTCGCTGGAAGGCTTGGGGTATTGGATCGGGCAGTTCTTCCCGGCCACCTACTTTTTGGTGATTTGCCGGGGCGTGTTCACCAAGGCGCTGGACGTGGCTGACCTCTCTGGCCAGTTCCTGGCGCTGGCGGCGTTCATCCCGGTGCTGACGGTGCTGAGCTTGCTGCTGCTGCGCAAGCAGGAGAAATGAGCATGGCCACCAGCCGCTTTGCCGCCAGCCTGTCCAACATCTACCGCCTGGGGCTCAAGGAATTGCGCAGCCTGGTGGCCGACAAGGTGCTGCTGGTGCTGATCATCTGGGCGTTTTCAGGCGGCGTGTATGTGGCCTCCACCGCCGCATCCATCGAGCTGCACAACGCCCCGGTGGCGGTGGTGGACGAAGACCAGTCGCCGCTGTCGCGCCGCCTGGTGGACGCGCTCTACCCGCCGTACTTCAAGCTGCCGCAGCAGATGGCTCTGGACCAGATTGACGCGGTGATGGACAAGGGCCTGTACTCCTTCACCCTGGTCATTCCGGCCAACTTCCAGCGCGACCTGGTGGCCGGGCGCCAGCCCGCCGTGCAGCTCAACATCGACGCCACCAACATGAGCCAGTCCTTCATCGGCGCCAGCTACATCCAGGCCATTGCCACCGCCGAGATCACGCAGTTTTTAACGGGAAAAAGCGACAGCACCGCGCTGCCAGTCAACCTGGTGACCCGGGTGCGCTTCAACCCCAACCTCAACGGCAAATGGTTTGGCGGCGTGATGGAGGTGATCAGCAACGTCACCATGCTGACCATCATCCTGGTGGGTGCCGCGCTGATTCGTGAACGTGAACACGGCACCATCGAACACCTGCTGGTGATGCCGCTGGCACCTTACGAAATCATGCTGGCCAAAATCTGGGCCAATGGCCTGGCGGTGCTGCTGGGGGTGATTTTTGCGATGACGGTGGTGCTGCAGCTGGTGCTGCAGATCCCGATTGCCGGGTCGGTGCCGCTGTTTGTGGCGGCTGCCGCGCTGTACCTGTTTGCGGCAGCGTCGATTGGCATCTATCTGGGCACGGTGGCGCGCTCCATGCCGCAGCTGGGCCTGCTGATCATCCTGACCATCATCCCGCTGCAATTGCTCTCAGGCGGCGTCACCCCGCGTGAAAGCATGCCGGTGCTGGTGCAAAACCTGATGCTGGGCGCCCCCACCACCTACTTTGTGCGGCTGGCGCAGGCCATTCTGTACCGCGGCGCTGGGCTGGATGTGGTCTGGCTCGACATGCTGTGTATGTTGGGCGTAGGCAGCGTCTTTTTTGTCGCGGCGCTGCTGCGCTTTCGCAGCTCGGTGACAAAGACGCAGGTTTGAGTTGTTCAAAAATAAGAGCTGCTAGCCCTTTATTCATGAGGGCTGGAGGCCAAAAATCTTTGGAGCTTGCAGCCTTGTCTGCGGCTGCGACGCAGAGAGAAAACCAGGGCGTCTTGTTCTGGGCTCTCATCCCCTGCTGATTAGCGCTGTTGGTGCGCGAACAGGGCAGCCCGAGTGTCTGACGGGTCAGCAGCGGTAGCTGTCGTTCAGTCACATCCCAAAATCTGGGGTATTCGCTGGGTAAAACTTTCCCGCACTTCTCTACAAATAACAAGATGGGTTCACCGAATATTTACAAGACTTTTGGCAAATTTCCTCGATCATTACACCTCCGAGACCAAAGTGGTTTTGGACAGGTTTTTGGCCCAGAAAGCCATCATCGCACTCGGCGACAATAGACGGATTCCACCATGGGAGACCTTGTGCCTGATCTTTTCGCTGACATTACAACCGCTCAACCGGCCAAGGCCATCGTCCCACTGACGGTAGAGCTGCTTCGATCCGAAGCCACCCTCTTCTCCGAGATTGAGAGCTGCCACCCCGAGCCATCGCTGTACGGCGTTTCGGACGGCAAGGCGATCGGCACTTACCTCGAACACAAGTTCCGGGGTTACCTGACGAACAAGGGCTACACGTACCAGATGGGGAATGCGGCCAACGGTCTGGACTTCCCCGGTTTAGACGTCGATATCAAGGTCACGAGCGTCAAGCAGCCACAGTCCTCCTGCCCGTTCCGCTCTATCCGCCAGAAGGTGTACGGCCTCGGGTATTCGCTTCTGGTGTTCGTATATGACAAGGCCGACGATGCGCCCTCCAAGACCGCGGTGCTCAAGATGGTGAGCACGGTGTTCGTCGAGAAGGATCAGACCGCCGATTACACAATGACCGCTGGCATTCGCAAGATCGTGGCGGACGGCAAGGCCGATGGCGACAGCATTGAGGTCACCAAACAAGAGCTGATGGCGCACATGGAAGCTCGCGCCCTGACATCCGAAGAGCATGAGCTGCGTGCCCTCGCGGATGCCATCATCGAGAAGCTCCCTGCGCAAGGCTACTTGACGATTTCGCCCGCCATGCAGTGGCGGCTCCAATACAAACGTGTAATGGAAAAGGCTGGTACCGTCAACGGTGTCCTGTCTGTGTACAAAACCAAACCCCTGACGCTCTCTGATTTATGAACGATGAACGCAAGCGCCGGGCAGAGTTCGGCGATTGGCAGACCCCATCCGATCTCGCACAAGCATCGTGCGCGAAACTCATTGAGCTTGGCATTAAGCCTGATGTCGTCATCGAACCGACCTGCGGCCTGGGCACGTACGTCCTGGCAGCTAACGAAGCATTTCCAAATGCGAAAGCAATTTGCGGGTATGAGGTCAACCCAGAGTACCTCAACAAGCTGAAGGATCGCCTAGCAGACACCCCCAACACCGATCACGTCCAGGTGTACGAAGCCGACTTTTTCACGCACGACTGGGCGGCCAGTCTCGAAAGCGTCGAGGGTTCCCTTCTCGTGATCGGAAATTTCCCTTGGGTCACCAGTAGCCAGCAAGGAACCATTGGCGGCACCAACTTGCCTACCAAGTCGAATTTCCAGGGCCATGCTGGCTTCGACGCGATGACAGGCAAGGCCAACTTCGACATCAGCGAGTGGATGCTGCTTAAGGTGCTGACGTGGTTTCGTCGGCGACCTGGCGCAATCGGTATGCTGGTCAAGACGGCTGTCGCTCGTAAGATCCTGTCGCAGGCACAGCAGCAAGGTGCCACCGTGATGGACGCCTTCATGTTCAACATTGACTCGAAGAAGAACTTCAACGCCTCTGTGGATGCCTGCTTGCTGGTGATGCGCTTCGACCCGTCTGCTACCAACGCTGGCCACGAATACACCGTCTTCAAGGATCTGAGCGCGGCCCACGGCACACGTGTTGGCCACCGAGATGGGAAGACGATCGGCGACCTGGACGCCTTCGACGCCACATTCCACCTGGTCGGGAAGAGCCCGCAGAAGTGGCGCTCGGGCGTGAAGCACGACGCATCTGCTGTGATGGAATTCACTCGCACGGCCACAGGCGACCTGCTCAATGGCCTGAGTGAGACGTTCACCATTGAAGGTGATTTCATGTTTCCGCTGCTGAAAGGCTCGGACGTGGGCAGCAACAAGCAGTGGCGCGAGAAGTTCACGCTCGTCACGCAGCGCTTCGTCGGCGAGAGCACCGACCAGATCAAGACGATCGCCCCGTTGACCTGGAAATATCTCGAAGATCACGGCACCCAGTTGGATGCGCGGGGCAGTTCGATCTACGCGAAGACCCCCCGCTTCTCAATCTTCGGTGTGGGCGACTACGCGTTCAAGCCATGGAAGATTGCCATTTGCGCGCTCTACAAGAAGCTCGAATTCCGGCTGATCGGTCCCATCGAGGGCAAGCCGGTGATGTTCGACGACACCGTGTACTTCATCTCCTTCGACTCGAAGGAAGAAGCCGATGTCGCCCTGGCCCAACTGAACAGCGCCGAGGTGCGCAGGCTGCTCAGTTCAATGATCTTCTGGGACGAGAAGCGCCCCATCAAGACCACTATCCTGAACGCCGTCGACTTCGAGAAGGTCGACGGCGTTGCGGACAGGACTCTAAGTTGCCCCCCATTTCGCGGACACTAAAAGGTAGAGTCCAAAATGCCCAAACCTAGCTTGCTCTGCGCTACGGGACAGAGCTATGCCGGGTTTTTCTGAAGCAACGCAAGACAGAAAGAGTGGCCTCGGGCAGGGAAGCACAGCGGTCGCGGTTACCTCTGGAGTCACGAATGTGCACGCGCTGGCGATCTGCGTCGATGGCTGGATTTTTGAAAATCGACTTCCAGCCTGACCCCGACCTAAACACTGACTCCAAGCACCACATGCTGCCCGGTGCATCCAGGTCTGGCCGCTGTCGTGCACCAACCCCCTCCCATTAGGCTGATCAATTTAATCCATAGCTAACTCAAATACCATAGCGCCTAGCCCTTATTAAATAAGGGCTAGCGCACATTTTCACACCTAACCTAGCGCGTCCACCCGACCCGCCATGTGCGCTGGCGAACAGCCAGCGCGGCGCCCGTGCTGAATACTCAGCGGCTTGCTGATTGCCCAAGGGAGTGCCATGTTGTGTTTGCCATCCATCCAAGTCGGTTTGTGGTGCCGCGCTTGAACCACCGGGTGGCCTGACTTGCCTTGGGATGTTCTTGCCTTCTGGCGCCTGCTGACACAGACCGGGCGGTCGTGGTTGGATGACTACGCGCCCAGCATGGGGGCGGCGTTGGCGTACTACACGCTGTTTTCGCTGGCACCGTTGTTGCTGATCGTCATTTCGGTGGCGGGGCTGGTGTTTGGTGAGGACGCCGCGCGCGGCGAGATTGCGCACCAGCTCAGCGCCTTGATGGGTGATGCCGGTGCCAAAGCCGTGCAGGACTTGTTGGCCAGCATGGACAAGCCGCTGGAAGGCTCACTGGCCACCGTGCTGGGCCTGGTGATGTTGTTTGTGGGTGCCACCACCGTGTTTGCCGAGCTGCAGGACGCGTTGGACCGCATCTGGCGCGCCAGCGTGCCCGAGCCCAGCCGGGGCTGGCTGGGCTTGGTGCGCGCGCGCTTGCTGTCGTTTGGGATGATCCTGGCCATTGGTTTCTTGCTGACGGTGTCGCTGGTGGCCGGTGCGGTGCTGGGGGTGATGGGCAACTGGCTGCAGCCGGTGTTTGGTGGCTGGCTGACGTTGGCGGCGCTGGTCAATGCCATTGGCAGTTTTGCGCTGGTGGCGGCCATGTTTGCGCTGATCTACAAGGTCATGCCACGGGTGCAGGTGCAGTGGCGAGACGTCTGGACCGGTGCGGTGTTCACCGCCACGCTGTTCACCTTTGGCAAATTCCTGATTGGGCTCTACATCGGGCAAAGTGGGGTGATCTCGGGTTTTGGTGCGGCGGGCTCGCTGGTGGTGGTGTTGCTGTGGGTTTATTACTCGGCGCAGATTTTCCTGATTGGTGCCGAATTCACCTGGGTGTATGCCAATGCGTATGGCTCGCGCCGGGTGTTGCCAACCAACCAGGTCACGCCTTGAGTCTGTTTTCTGCTATCGCGATGATTTGAAAAAGCGATCCCGCTGAAGGCCGGTTTTTCCTACACTGACCCAGACAGCGACGAACCCGATCAACCCCCGACTCAAGGAGACCTTCATGACCGCAACCTCTTCCCAACCAGCAGGCCAATGCCCGGTGATGCACGGCGGCAACACGGCCTCTGGCCAGTCCCCCATGGCCTGGTGGCCCAACGCGCTCAACCTGGACATCCTGCACCAGCACGACAGCAAGACCAACCCGCTGGGCCAGGACTTCAACTACCGCGAAGAGGTCAAAAAGCTCGACGTGGCCGCGCTCAAAGCCGACCTGCGTGCCTTCATGACCGATAGCCAGGACTGGTGGCCGGCTGACTGGGGCCATTACGGCGGCCTGATGATTCGCATGGCCTGGCACTCGGCCGGTTCCTACCGCACGGCGGACGGCCGGGGCGGTGGTGGCCACGGCAACCAGCGTTTTGCACCGCTGAACTCCTGGCCTGACAACGTGAACCTGGACAAGGCGCGCCGCCTGCTTTGGCCCATTAAAAAGAAATACGGCAACAAGCTCAGCTGGGCCGACCTGATCTTGCTGGCGGGCACCATCGCTTATGAATCGATGGGCCTCAAAACCTTTGGTTTTGCCTTTGGCCGCGAAGACATCTGGCACCCCGAGCAAGACACCTACTGGGGTGCTGAAAAAGAATGGCTGGCCCCCACGGGCAGCGCAGGCAGCCGCTACTCTGGCGAGCGTGATCTGGAGAACCCGCTGGCTGCGGTGATGATGGGCCTGATCTATGTGAACCCCGAAGGTGTCGACGGCAACCCCGACCCGCTCAAAACCGCCCACGACATGCGTGTCACCTTTTTGCGCATGGCCATGAACGACGAGGAAACCGTGGCGCTCACCGCCGGTGGCCACACCGTGGGCAAATGCCACGGCAATGGCAGCGCCGCCAACCTGGGCCCGGCACCCGAAGGTGCCGATGTGGACGAACAAGGCCTGGGCTGGGTCAACCACAGCAGCCGTGGCATCGGGCGCGACGCTGTGACCAGCGGCATTGAGGGCGCTTGGACCACCCACCCCACCCAGTGGGACAACGGCTACTTCCAGATGCTGCTCAACCACGACTGGGCGCTCCAAAAAAGCCCGGCCGGTGCCTGGCAGTGGGAGCCGGTCAGCATCCGCGAGGAAGACCGCCCGGTGGATGTGGAAGACCCCAGCATCCGCCGCAGCCCGATCATGACCGACGCCGACATGGCGCTCAAGATGGACCCGGCCTACCGGGTGATTGCGGAGCGTTTTGCCAAAGATCAGGCCTATTTCTCGGACACCTTTGCCCGCGCCTGGTTCAAGCTCACCCACCGCGACATGGGCCCCAAGGCCCGCTACATCGGCCCCGATGTGCCCGCCGAAGACCTGATCTGGCAAGACCCGGTGCCCGCAGGCCGCACCGACTACGACGTGGCCGCTCTCAAGGCCAAGATCAACGCCAGCGGCCTGTCGATCAGCGACCGGGTGGCGACTGCCTGGGACAGCGCCCGCACCTTCCGTGGCTCCGACAAACGCGGTGGTGCCAACGGCGCCCGCATCCGCCTCAGCCCCCAAAAGGATTGGGAAGGCAACGAGCCCGCACGTCTGGCCCAGGTGCTGGCGGTGCTGGAAGGCATTGCGCAAAGCTCTGGCGCCAGCCTGGCCGATGTGATTGTGCTGGCGGGCAACACTGGCATCGAGCAGGCGGCCAAGGCGGCGGGTTTTGACGTGACCGTGCCGTTTGCCCCGGGACGCGGCGACACCAGCCAGGCGCAGACCGATGTCGCGTCGTTCGAGGCGCTGGAGCCATTGGCCGATGGGTTTCGCAACTGGCTCAAGAAAGACTTCAGCGTCAAACCCGAAGAACTGCTGTTGGACCAAAGCCAGCTCTTGGGCCTGACGGCCCATGAGATGACCGCGCTGGTCGGTGGCCTGCGGGTGCTGGGCACCAACCACGGTGGCCGAAAACACGGTGTGTTCACCGAACGCGAAGGCGTGTTGAGCAACGACTTCTTTGTCAACCTGACCGACATGGCCTACCGCTGGGTGCCGACCGGCAAAAACAGCTACAACATCAGTGAGCGCAAAACCGGCCAAGTCAAATGGACCGCCACCCGCGTTGACCTGGTGTTTGGCTCCAACGCGATCCTGCGGGCTTATGCCGAGGTCTATGCGCAAGACGACAACCAGGCCAAGTTTGTGGCGGATTTTGTGTCGGCCTGGAACAAGGTCATGAACGCCGACCGCTTCGACCTGGCCTGAAAGAAGCAAGGCAAGTCACCCAGGTGGCTTGCCTTGTTTGGGGCGCTTTGGGTGCCTTAAGCAATATTAAATCAATAGCTACTCGCCCTTTAAACATAAGGGCTAGAGGCCAAAAAGTCTTGTAAATCTACTTGGGCGCCAGCACCGCCATGGTGATGCGTGAGGCGCAGGTCAACTCACCCGCGTCGTTGTGCAGGTCGATCTGCCAGACCTGGGTGCTGCGGCCAATGTGCACCGGGCGCGCGGTGCCGGTGACCCAGCCGCTTTTGACACCGCGCAGGTGGTTGGCGTTGATGTCCAGCCCCACCGCCTGGTGGCCCGGCGGGCAGGCGTAGTTGGCCGCCACCGAGCCCAGGGTTTCGGCCAGCACCACACTCACGCCACCGTGCAACAGGCCAAACGGCTGGCGGGTGCGGGCGTCGACCGGCACGCGGGCGGTGATGAAGTCGTCGCCCACCTCCAGAAATTCAATGCCCAGATGATCGACCGCCGTGTTGGCGCTCAGGGTGGTGATGGCTGCGACGGAGATGGGTTGTTGCCAGATGCGCATGGGTGTGGTGATGTGGTTGCGGGTCTGCGGCACTATAGGTCAGGTGAGGCGCGGGGGGGCGATTCAAACTGATGTGTTTCTTGGTTTTCCCCCTCTCCCAGAGGGCGAGGGAACAAGTCCACAACACTTTGAATCGCACCCAGGCGCGGGTGCGGCAGATGACAAGGGCTACCATCCATGGATTTTGAACGGCGTGAGGTGGATACAGATGATTGACGGTTTGATTGCAGGCAAGTTGTTGGGTGACCCGGAGCAGCGTCTGGGCAAGGGGGAGAGCCGTTATGTGGTGGCCAAGGCACGGGCCCAGGCGGGGGACGGCGAGCACCTGATCGTCAACGTGATTGCGTTTGAGAGCGCTTGCTGCCGCGACTTGCTGGCGCTGCGCGATGGTGACTCGGTGGCCTTGTCGGGCAGCTTGACGCCCAAGGCCTGGACCGACAAACAGGGCAATGTCAAACCCGCGCTGGACCTGGTGGCGCAGCGGGTGCTGAGCGCCTACCCACCCGAGGTGTGATCTGGCGCCGCAGGCGCGCTCCAAAAAACAAGGCCCCGAGGCACTGCATGGCAGCACCTCGGGGCCTTTGGTTTGGGGCTGAGCCGTTTAAGCGGCGGCAGCGGCCACAGGTTTCTTCAGAACACCCAGGGCCACGGCGCTGATCACGGTACCGGCCACGATCGCCACCAGGTAGGCGCCCAGGTTGGTCACCGCATTGGGGATCGGCAACACAAACACGCCGCCATGGGGCACACGCAATTCAGCGCCCATCACCATCGACAGGGCACCGGCCACGGCCGAGCCAATCATCAGCGATGGGATCACCCGCAGCGGGTCTTTGGCAGCAAAGGGAATCGCACCTTCGGTGATGAACGAGATGCCCAGCACGGCGGTGGCTTTGCCAGCTTCACGTTCGTCGGCGGTGAAACGGTTCTTGAACAACACGGTGGCCAGTGCCAGCGCCAGGGGCGGGGTCATACCGGCAGCCATGACAGCGGCCATGGGGGCATACACCTCGCTGGCGATCAGGCCCGTGGCAAACGCGTAGGCAGCTTTGTTGACCGGGCCACCCATGTCAAAAGCCATCATCGAACCGAGCAGCAGGCCCAGGAAAATCGCGTTGGTGCCTTGCAGGCCTTTGAGCCAGCCGGTGATGGCGGCCAGCGCCATGGCCACTGGGCTACCCAGCACGTAATACATCAGCAGACCCACAATGGCGGTGCCCAGCAGCGGCAGGATCAGCACGGGTTTGAGGCCGTCCAGGTTGCGTCCGAGCTGGATCTTGTCGTTGAGGAACTTGACGGTGTAACCGGCCAGGAAACCAGCCGCAATCCCACCAATGAACCCGGCACCGATCGAGCCAGCAATCATGCCGCCAATCATGCCCGGTGCCAGACCGGGTCGGTCGGCAATCGAGTGGGCGATGAAGCCCGCCAGAATCGGCACCATCAACGCAAAGCCGCTCTTGGCGCCAATCGTGAACAACGTCCAGCCCAGGGTGCCCTTGTTGGCGTCTTCGTAGACATAAATGCCGCCCAGCGCAAAGCCCAGCGCAATCAGCAAACCACCGGCCACCACGAACGGGATCATGTAGGACACGCCGGTCATCAAATGTTTGTAGGCACCGGTGCGGCTGGCGCTTTGCTGCGCCTTGGCGGCCTTGACCTGGTCGGCATAGGCTGCGCCAGTTGCTGGGGCGGCGGCTTTGGCCTCGACCATGGCGGTGCGCACCACTTGCGCGCCGTCTTTGATGGCGGCGTTGGTGCTGGTTTCGTAAATGCGTTTGCCGGCAAAACGGCTCATGTCGACATTGGTGTCGGCGGCGATCAGCACGATGTCGGCGTTGGCGATTTCAGCCGCAGTCAGTGTGTTTTGCGCGCCGACCGAGCCTTGGGTCTCGACCTTGATGCTGTAGTTGTTGGCCTTGGCGCCGCTCTCCAGGCCTTCGGCGGCCATGAAGGTGTGGGCGATGCCGGTTGGGCAAGAGGTGATGGCCACGATTTGCGGCAGGCTCGGGTCGCGCGCGGGTGCAGCAGCGGCAGCAGGCGCGGGCTTGGCACTGGCCACGACCTGGCCCAGGGCGTGGCGAATCACTGCTTCGGCATCGCGAATGACGGGCACGGTACCGACTTCAAGCATGTATTTGCCGACGAAGCGCTCGGTGTTGACATGGGTGTCGGCGGCGATGATCACCGCATCAGCAGCGGCGATGTCGGCGGCGCTCAGGATGTTGCGGGTGCCGGTGGAGCCTTGTGTTTCCACTTGAATGCTGTGACCGGCGCGATCAGCAGCTTGCTGCAGGGCCTCGGCGGCCATGATGGTGTGCGCGATGCCTGTGGGGCAGGCGGTCACGGCGACTATTTTTGACATGGTTGTTCTCCTTGGGTCAGGTCGTGCAAAGGGACGTAGCGGTGTTAATTGAATGAACTGATGTGGACCATTTGGGCCAGTGCCCGCACGGTGTCGGGTGCTGGCAAATGGGGCCCGAGCCGAGCCAGCTTGCCTGCTGAAAACGCCGTGGCCAGGCGGGCGCCATCAGCCAGTGACAGGCCTGCGAGCTGAGCCGCCACAATGCCCGCCACCATGGCGTCACCAGCGCCCACGGTGCTGATCAGCTCGGTGGGGATGGCGTGTGCCAGCAGGGCTTCCTTGCGGTTGACAAACAAAGCACCTTCGCCACCCATCGACACCACCACGGCGCCGGGTGCATTGGGCCGGGTCAACAGCTCACGGGCGGCGGCAACCACCGAGTCGGTGTCGGTCAGGGCGTGGCCAAGCAGCTCAGAGAGTTCGGCACGGTTGGGTTTGATGATGTCGGGTGCGGCACCCACACCGGCGGCCAGCGCGGGGCCGCTGGCGTCCAGCAAAACATGCGCGCCCAAACTGTGCACATGGGTGATCAGCCGCTCGTAGGTGTTGGCGGGCCATTGGGGTGGCAGGCTGCCCGAGGCAACCACCCAACTGCCGGGGCTGACCAGGCCGTCAATGCGTGCCAGCATCCGGTCAAACAGGGCCTGAATGGCTTCGGGCTCCAGCGTGGGGCCGGGCATGTTGATGTCGGTGGTGTCGCCATTGCTGGTGTCCACCAGCTTGGTGTTGATGCGGGTCAGGCCATCAAGGTAGAAACAGCGGTTGTCAATGCCTTTGGCATGGAACAGTGTCTCGAATTGGGCGGCGTTGTCGCGCCCGATCTGGCCGATGACAGCGGTGGCCACCTCAAAGTCTGCAAGACATGAAGCCACGTTGATGCCTTTGCCACCCACGTCGACCTGCATGCGCAAGGCGCGGTTGACTTCACCGACCCGTAACTCGCCCACTTCAATGGTGTGGTCGAGCGCCGGATTCAGGGCGATCGTCACCACCCGGGGGTACCTGTTGTTGGCTGACGGGTTCATAGTGCGCGCACCTCATCGGCGCTGCCGGTGGCCAGCGCACGTTGTGCCAGCGCTTGCATGGCGCTGAAAGATTCACTGCGCAAGGTGGCTTTGACGGCGGCGATGTCTTGTGCGCTCATCGACAGCTCATCAACCCCCAGGCCGGTCAGGATGCGTGCACCCAGCGGGTCGCCCGCCAAGCCGCCACAGACGCCCACCCAGGTGCCGTGTTTCTTGGCTGCCACCACGGTGCGGGCGATCAGGTCCAGCACCGCTGGGTGCAGGCTGTCGGCCTGGGCGGCCAGCGCCGGGTGTTGGCGGTCAATCGCCAATGTGTATTGGGTCAGGTCGTTGGTGCCCACCGAGAAGAAGTCCACCAGCGGGGCGAACTTGTCGGCCAGCACAGCCACGGCGGGTACTTCCACCATGATGCCGATTTTGAGTTCTGGGCCATTGACCTCGGCCCGGGCGCGCTCACAGTGCTCACGCAAGGCGATGATTTCGCTGGTGTGGGTGACCATGGGGAACATGATGCGGATCGGGCCATGGGCGGCGGCGCGGTACAGCGCACGCAGCTGGGTGTAGAGCAGGTCCTGGCGGGTGAGCAGCAGGCGGGCGCCGCGTAGGCCCAAGAACGGATTCTCTTCTGCGGGCAAATTCAGGTACGCGACCTTCTTGTCGCCGCCGATGTCCAGGGTGCGGATGATCAGGGTACGCCCGCCCATGGCTTCGGTCATGTCGCGGTAGACACGGTATTGTTCTTCTTCATCGGGCGCGGTGTTGCGCTCCAGGAATAAGAACTCGGTGCGCATCAGGCCCACGCCTTCAGCACCTGCCTCGATGGCGACGGTGGCTTGTTGGGCGTTGGCCACATTGGCGGCGATTTCTATGCTGTGGCCATCGGTGGTGGTGGCAGGCAGGTAACGGCTTTCACGCAAGGCATTGCGGGCAGCCAACTGGCGTTCAATCACTGCTGCCGCAGCCTTCTGATCAGCTTCGGAGACTTCCAGATAAACCGCGCCCACACTGCCGTCGATGACTGCCAAAGCCCCTGCGGGCGCCGCCAACAAGGCACTGCCCGCGGCCACCACAGCGGGCAGGCCAAGTGTTCTGGCCAGAATCGCGGTGTGAGAGGTCGGGCCACCACTGCTGATGGCCAGACCCACCACATATTTCATGTCCAGTTGCAGTGTGTCAGAGGGTGTCAGATCTTCGGCAACCAAGATGCTGGGTTGGGTCAGCACCAGGCTTTGACGCGCCACACCGAGGATGCGCGCCAGCACCCGTTCGCCGACGTCTCGCAAATCCAGTGCCCGGGCTGCGAGCAGTGGGTCTGCCACCCCTTGAAGTTTTTCAACACGCGTTTGCAGCGCGTTTTGCCAAGCCCAAGCGGCACCATGGCCACGCAGGATGCTGGCCAGCGCATCGCGCAGCAGGTCGGTATCGGCAATGAGTTCACGATGCGCCGCAAAAATAGCGGCCTCTGTGGCGCCAAGGCGGCTGCGGGTCTCGGCCTCGAGCGATTCCAACTCTTGGCTGATGGCCAGCAGTGCGGCCTCCAACGTTTCGCCGTCGGCCACCACGTCACCGGGCAGGTCATGCACCTCAAACTGGTGGCTGACATGTTTGACCAAAGCGCCAATCGCCATGCCTGGGCTGGCGGCGATGCCGTAAATGGCTTGGGTGCTTTCAGTGGGCAGCCAGTCTGGTGCACTGCGGCGCGCGGCCAGGGCATTGCGCCGTGCGCGTTCTGCATCGGCCTTTTCTTCGCTAGACAGGCTGCACACCACATCCAGCAGGGCGTCCACTGCGCGTCTTGCGTCTGGGCCACGGGCAGAGAAAACCAGCTTGTCACCGCGCGTTACGCCCAAAGAGAGCAGCCCTGTGAGCGTTTTGGCATCCGCAAAGTCCTGGTTCTTGTAAACCCGCAGTTCACACGCAAAACGTTTGGCGGTGTCCACCCAGCGCGTGGCCGGGCGGGCATGCAGACCATTGGGGTAGTCCAAGGTCCATTCGGATTGGGCGTCGCTCGGCCATTGCGCGGCATCGGCGGCGGGTTGGGCCGTGGCTGCGGGCTCATCGGCCAAGGTGCTGAGGATCAGTTGCACGTCATCGGTTGCGACCAGGTTTTCGATGCCTTGGGGCCGTTGCATCAAGCGGGTGAGGCGACGCAACAAGACGATGTGTTCGTCTGACTTGGCGGCAATGGCGACCACCAACTGCGCTTGGTCACCGTCTTTCCAGGCAACACCATCGCGGAACTGCACGACTGCCACACCGGTGTGTTTGATCAGGTGGCGGTCTTCCACCATGCCGTGCGGAATGGCCACGCCAGTGCCCAAGAAGGTGTTGGCGACTTCTTCGCGCTTGAGCATGCTGTCCACATAGCCTGGCGCGATGTATCCCGCATCCACGAGCAGCTGTCCGGCAAGGCGCACTGCTTCGGTTTTGTTGCTGGCCTGGGCATTCAGTCTCACGCAGGCGGTCGTCATGGTTTCCATCCGTATCTCCTAGCTGGTATGTCGTGCATTCAACGGTATCGGTGATGAATGTAATCGTTTACATGGCGATTGTCTGCCAGATTACCGGGCCTTTGTCGGCTTTTTGGGGCGAAAAACACTAGGGTTTTCCCCTATGTTTGGGTGTCTGCATCCTTGTATTTCAGTCTCTTTACAGGAACTGGTGCACAATAAATGGAATCGATTACAAGGACAGTTCGGAGGGGTAATGGTCAAGATCGTGGATGTGGCGAAGTTGGCAGGGGTGTCAACAGCCTCGGTCTCCCGGGTGATTTCGGGCTTGTCCGGCGTCAGCGAAGAAACGCGTCAGCGTGTGAATGCGGCTGTTGAGTCGCTGGGCTACCGGCCTGATCTGGCCGCCCGGCGCCTGCGCTCAGGACGCACCGACACGCTGGGGCTGATCGTGTCTGACATCCGCAACCCCTTCTTCACCGAAATCAGCCGCGGCGTGGAAGACGTGGCCTACCAGCATCGCATGCGGGTTCTGCTGTGCAACACAGATGAAGACCCGGAAAAAGAAGCTTTTTATCTGCAGATGATGCGTGATGAGAACGTCAGCGGGGTTATTTTGTCGCCCACCTTGAACCTGATGAGTGTTCTGCGGCCGAGCGAATACCCATTTCCGATGGTGCTGGTGGACCGCTGCGAGCGCGATGTCGAAGCCGATGCCGTGGTGTTGGACAACTCCGATGCGGCTTACCGGCTGACGGAGCACCTGATTGAACGGGGTTACCGGCGCATTGTGTTTCTGTATGGCTCTGTGGGCTCGACCGGGCCCCAGCGTTACCAGGGTTACCTGGCCGCCATGTCGGTCGCGGGACTGACTTCAGAAGCCGAGCCGATCGCGCCACGCAGCGAGCGCGCCCGCGAAGTGGCCGCCCGCATGCTGCAGCGCACACCGCGGCCAGATGCGCTGGTGGCCAGCAGTGGCTTGGTGTTGCAAGGCATTGTTGAGGCGATCAAGGACGCTGGGGTGACGGTGCCCAACGACATCGCCGTGGCCGGTTTTGATGATCTGCCCTGGACCAGTTTGGTCACGCCCGACATCACCGTGGTTCGTCAGCCAACCATTGAAATTGGGCAAACCGCGCTTCGGCTGCTGCTTGAGCGGGTGGTGATGCCGCAGCGCGCGGTGCGTCGCATCGTGCTGCGTGGTGAACTGATGGTGCGGGGTTCCACCCAGGCCAGGGGGTGAGCACCGGCGCGGTGACCATGCCCAGCCTGTGCTTGATGGTTTGTTGATGTTTTTGGCCTGCAGCCCTTTTAACAAAAGGGGTGGTAGATATAAAATAAATAGCAAACCTTGGCCATTCACTTTTTTTGCCCGCACACCATGCCGACCGATTCTTTGCTCACGCTCAAATTGCCCGAGGGCTACGCTTTTGCTGATCTCAAACTGCGGCGCTGCTCGGACGACGCCATCGATTTGGACATGGACTTGGTCAAGCTGATCTGCACGATCAATGGGCTGGACTTTGCCAAGGTATGCGAGAACCCAGGCCCGGTGGTCACCAGCATTCTGACGGTTTGGTACAAAAGTCATCTGGCGCAAGGGGGCAAGCCAGATGCGCTGATGGAACAGCTTAAAACCCCAAGCCGCCCGCTCAATTAGGCGCTTGTGTGGGGGCGCCACCAAGCGGTGTGGTGGCGCTGCTATGACGCTGGCCGGTGGCCAGCGTTCCGTGGAGGGTGCTCAGTTCAGTTGTCCCAATCGCCACCGCCAGCATCGTTGCTGCCGCCATCGTCCCACGAGGTGTCGGCGATGCCGAAGTTGTTGCCACCCATGTCGGCATTTTGAGGAATTGGCTCAAAGCGGTTGTTGTCAAGCTGGTCAGGCAAAGGTGTTGCGCTGTTGTGCCCGCCCATCAAATTTCGTCCAATGGCTTCGGCCGCCATCACGCCCGCGCCAACGGCCAGACCTGTGGCCACGCCACCCATGATCCGTCCACCCAGGCCGCTTCCTGCGGGTTGTGGGTAGCCTTGCGGGTAACCCGGCTGCGGATAAGTCGCTTGCGGTTGTACCGCACCAGCGCCCATGCCAAAGTTCTGTGGCCCGTTCATGCCGCCAAGATCGCCATAAGTGGGTTGCTGAACCACGACCTGAGGCGCACGTCGCCGGAAAATGAAGTAGCCCGCCACAATCACTCCGCCTGCCAGCAAGAGCGGCAAGGCCCAGCTGTTGGAGGTGGGGGCTGGTGCCTGGGGCGCTGCATAAGACACCGACGGGCTGGCCAGTGATTTACCCACAGGCTTGGCAGCAAGCTCTGCACGAAGCGCTTGCACAGCTTCTGGTTTGGCAAAAGGCAAGCCTGGGGCAAACTTTTCTGCGGAAGCCAGTGACTCACGAGCGTGCTCGAACTTGCCTTGGCGGGCAGACAACTCGGCTTGAACAAAAAAGGCCTTCGCGCTCTTGGGATGCGAAATCAGCACCTGCTGCACCATCAACTGGGCCTCATCGAGCTTGCCCGCCTGAGCCGTGGCATAAATCTGGGCCATGCTGGGTTCGGACTGGGCCATGGCCAGACCTGTACCCAAGAGAGAAACAACCATCAGCAGATGGGCCAGTAGTCTCAAAAAAGATTGACGCATGGGAATGACTTTCTGTAAACCGTAAAAGCGATATGGAGACAAGCGGCTGAAACTCAAGGCTTGCGCCGTGGCGTTTCAAGTCCCAAAAGCAAAAAGGCCTCGCATGATGCGAGGCCCCGGTGCAAGATGGGCTAACGGCCCGTCTCTGGCTGGCGCTTATTGCGCAGCAGAAGCTTTCTTAACAGCCTTCTTGGCAGCGTGCTTTTTCACTTTTTTCTTGGCAGGTGTGGTCACAGGTGCTGCAGCGTCTGCGGATGCAGTTGCGGCAGGTGCTGCGGGAGCAGCAGCAGCTGCAGGAGTAGCAGCGAAAGACAGGCTGGAGCCCATAACAGCGGCGGCGATGCACAGAGCGGTGATGCTAGATTTCATGTCGAGTCCTTTAAAAGGCGAGGTTTCTCTCGCTGGTTGTTATGTTGGTTATCAACCAACTGAGTGCGACTGTACGGCTGCAAACTTAGGTTTGCCTTAGGGCTGACTTAGCCAAGCCTTAAGCACGCGCGCCTCTGTCATAACGGTCTTTTTGAGGCCAAAACTGCGCCAGCACGATCGCGGCCGCAACCAGCGCCAAGCCAGCCAATGCCACCCCGATCCAGAAGGTGACGGACTCCCCCAGAAATGTCCAGCTGACCGTGCCACACATCGCCCGTGGCTCAAACACATTGGGCAGCCACTTCTCGAGTGGCATCCAGTCTGGGAACCCCTTGAAACGCTTGCAGCTGGCCTCGCCGCCAGCGCGCACGATGCGCTCCAAGTCAAGCAGCAAAACCACACGCGACAAGCTCCAGCCCAGGGCCCCCACCCATGCACACAAGGCCAGCAGCCGCATCGGCCAGTAGCTGGGGGACAAGGCACCAAGTACGCCAGCAAGCGCCACGCCCAACACCCCGGCTCGGATGTAAATGCATTCGTTGCAGGGTTCAACACCCAGCACATGTTGCAGGTACAGCGCGCCACCCTCCAGAGCCAATGCCACAGCAGTCAGCAGCAGCCAGGATCGTCTTTGGGTAGAAAAAGTGTGAAGGGTTTGGAGCACGTATCAACCTCTGTGAATTTGCCGCCATCAGCGCGGCAGGCCATGAAACACAGACAGTTTAGTGTGCGGCGCTGGCAATCTCTTGGTGTGCAGCAGCCATGGCTGCTGCTTTGGCTGCATCACCCATGGCCAGACCTTCGGCACGCACGATGCGCACGTCGGTGATGCCAAAGAACCCGAACACCACCTTCAGGTAGCTTTCTTGGTGCTCCATGGCTTGCCCGCCTTCGCTGGTGGAATAAGCACCACCGCGGGTGGATGCCACGATCACCGTCTTGCCGGTGGCCAGACCCGTGGGGCCTTTGTCGGTGTAGGTGAAGGTGCGACCTGGCTGTGCCAGCCGGTCAATCCAGGCCTTGAGCTGGGTCGGGATGGAGAAGTTGTAAAACGGTGCGCCCACCACAATCACATCAGCGCCCAAGAACTGGCTCACCAGCTTTTCTGATAACGCGTTTTCAGCGCGTTGTGCCTCGGTGGGTTCAGCTTGCGCTACGCCCTTGATGGCCAACGCATCGGCGCCAAAATGGCCAATCGGATTGGCTGCCACATCCAGGTAATCCACCGTGGTGTCCGGGTGGGCCTTGAGCCACTGTGCCACCACCTCGGCGGTGAGTTGACGTGAGGCAGAGAAGTTGCCCAGGATACTGGAATCAATGTGCAGTAGTTTCATGGTCGATGATCGGTTGGGGTGGAAAGTTCAGCTTGGCACTGGTGGTGCCTTATTGATTCTATTTAGAGAGAAATGTATTGATAACCAGCCATTTTGGGAAATACTGTTTCATATTTGAAGCAATCATTTCCCAAGTGGGCCCGGGCGTAGCCCAGGCCCGGTGGCCAGGCTGGTAACCGCCAACTTAATGGTTGCCGTAGATCTTGCGGAAGTCATCACCACTGCGCTGTGTTTGTTCCAGCTCAGCCACCACCTGTGCGCGTGTCACGCCTTGGGTCACAGCCTTGGCCGGATATTGGCTGGGGTACAGCTCATTGAGCATCTCGCCGGTGTTGCCCGGAGCCAGGATGTTGCCAGTGCGCCGGGCTTCGGCCAGATCAGCCATCACTTGCTCACGGGTGTAGCCATGTGCTGCGACTTTGGCTGGGTAGCGGCTGGGGTACAACTCGTTGAGCAATTTGCCAGAGTTGCCTTGTGCCAAGATGTCGCCAGTGCTTTGGGCTTGCACCAGCTCAGCGCGGACTTGGTCGCGTGTTTTGGGTGCCGAAGCATCGGCAGCGAATGCGTTGCCAGCCACCAAGGCAGCCAGAGACAGGGAGAGAGCAGAGAGAGCTTTGCGGTTCATGATGTGTTTCCTAGAGTCGTTAAAAATTTCCTGGCAGACCGGTTCTGTGTGGGTCTGTCCGGGCTCTTCGAGACACTGTGTTGAAAGCGTTTCGTCGATGGGATGAACTGTAAAGTTTCTATTCGCGAAGAAAAATAGCATCTCTGTCACCGCTGTGTTGCTAATTGCGAAATAATCAAGGCCTTGAAATGTCATTCAGGGGCACCATGGACCGACTGCTGTCAATGCGGGTTTTTCAAAAAGTCATCGACGAAGGTGGCTTTGCGGCCGCATCCCGCGCACTGGATATCTCTCCCGCTGTGGTGACGCGGCTGGTTGCCGATCTGGAAGACCATCTGGGCACACGTTTGCTGCACCGGAGCACACGGCGTTTGTCACTGAGCGTGGCGGGTGAGGCTTACCTGGCCCGGGTGCGTGTGATCCTGCAGGACATTGATGAAGCCGACAGTGTCGCCAGCTCGCAAACGCACGAACTCGAAGGTGTTTTGCGGGTGTTGGCGCCACCGGTGTTTGCCTCCCATGTGATCGCGCCGCTGATTGCGGACTTCCGACAATTGCATCCGAAGATCCTGCTCAACATCGAGGTCGCCTCGTTCAAAGAGCCACCCATTGAGGACTACGACATCACCCTGCTGCCCACCGAAGCCGGGTTTGATGCCGATGTGATCGCACGCAAGATTTCCTCTGCTGAGGCCATTTTGGTGGCGTCACCCGCCTACATTCGGCGCAGGGATGTGCCCGTTATCCCGCAAGATCTGGCCAAGCACGAAGTGCTGCGCCTGAAGGTGCCGGGGCTGCGGCCGAGCACCTGGCGGCTGTTCAATTCTGCCCGTCAGGATGAGGTGCTGGATGTGGCGGTACAGCCAGGTCTGTGGATCAACCATACCGACACCTTGATGCGTGCCGCACTCGATGGCGCTGGCATCACCTCGGTGGCGGTCGACCTGGCGGCACCCTACCTGTCGCGTGGTGAGCTGATCCGGGTGCTGCGCCCCTGGATCACCGGTCGATTGATGCTGTATGCCGCCTTGCCCAGCCGTCAGTTTTTGCCCGAACGCACCCGCGTGTTCCTGGAATTTTTGACCGAGCGCACACGCCGGGAAACCTCCAGCGCCGTGCTGGCTTGCGAGGCCTGTTGAGCCTGGTTGCCAGCGAACCCGCGATGAGCAGCCCATCAACCATCCGCGCTGAATTCTGGCGCGACCCCGCCCTGCCGTATGCCGAAAGCCGCCGGGCCTGCCACAGCCGTGCCTGCTACAAGCCACACAGCCACCCCACCTTATCGATCGGTGCGGTGGACCAGGGCCAGAGCCGTTTTACCGGCGCCCACAGCGGCCCGGCAGTCCTCCAGCCGGGCACCGTGGTGTTTGTGCCAGCCACCCAGGTTCACGCCTGCAACCCGTTGCCCGACACCGCCTGGAGTTACCAGATGCTGCATCTGGACGCCACTTGGTTGCAGGCGCTTTGGCAGGAATGCGCCTTGGACGGTCTGCAAGCGGTGACGCTGACCCGTGACGCCGGCGTGTATGCACGGTTCTGCCAGCTCAATGGTGTTTTGTTTTCTGACGCCAGCGCGCCAGAGAAAGAAGCCGCGCTGATCGTGTTTTTGGGGGACTGTGTCAGTCACGACCAGTCCGCCCAAGCAACGCCACACCAGGTGAGCCTTGCCCAAGCCGAACTGCAGCCTGTTCTGGCGCACCTGCAACAACACGAGGCCACTGTTTCATTGGCTGATCTGGCCAACATGACCGGCCTGAGCCGTTACCAGGTCATCCGGATGTTTCGCGCCGCCACCGGGCTAACGCCCCACGCCTACCAACTGAACCAGCGCATCAACCAGGCGCGTGTTGGCCTGCGCTTGGGCGAGCCATTGGCCGATGTGGCCTACCGTCTGGGTTTTGCGGACCAGGCGCATTTTCAGCGGGTGTTCAAGGCACATGTCGGTGTCACGCCGGGGCATTACCGGGTCTAGGAGTCTGGGCGGCAGAAGGGCATCGGCTGCAACGGCTGGAGAAAAGTCCCACTTCGCACCCATTTTTCCGGCGGTAGCTACGGCTACCGTCCTCAAAAGTGGGCGCAAACTGGCCTCTTTTCCCACCCGTTTCGCTTCGATTTCTTCTGCCGCCCAGACTCCTAGTTTCGGTTGCCAGTCGCGCGCCAGCAGGTGCAATTTTCTTCAAGACGGTGGACAGTGTGATTGGCAGACTTCCCGGCTTTGCCGCAAGAGGAAGTTCACCCATGATCCAGCAGTTTGTCATGCTCGCTGCCGTCCATTTTTTAGCCCTGTTGTCACCCGGGCCGGATTTCTTTCTGGTGGCACGTACCGCCATGGCGGTCGGCTGGCGTGTGGCCACCGGGGTCTGCCTGGGCATTGCGCTGGCCAACGGGGTGTTCATCGTGGCAGCGTTTGCTGGTGTTTCCGTCTTGCAGCCGGGGAACGCGCTCTTTGTGCTGCTCCAGTTGGGCGGTTGCCTGTATCTGTTGTACATGGGGGTGCAATTCATCCGCCATGCGGGCCACAGCCCATTGGGCCAGATCGCAGGCCGCACCGGGCGCCTGGACGCAGCGGGCCGCCTATGGTGGCGCGGCGCTGGCATGGGTTTTGTGTCCGGCGCGCTGAACCCGAAGAACGCGCTGTTTTATGTGAGCCTGGCCACGGTGGTGAGCGCCAGCCACAGCAGCTCGGCGGTCAAAATCGGCTACGGCCTGTGGATGTTCAGTGTGGTGCTGTTGTGGGATATTTTGATAGCAGCAGCCATAGGAAATACAAGGGCTATCAGCCAATTTGCCAAATCGCTGCCGTGGCTGGAGCGGGTGTCGGGTGGGGTGCTGGTTGTGTTGGCGGTGGGGGTGCTGGGGTCGATGGCCATTGGGCCTATGTCCCGCATTTAGAGCCATTGGCAGCACAGCAAGGTGAAACAGCAAGACATGAAGCCGGGCAGCTATTGGTTGCCCAGCTCCACAATTAGTCTCGAAATGAAGCTGCCAGATCGATCTTTTGCGCAACTGATCGATAGTCGAACCTACCGCGGAATCCGTCAAGTATGTTGTTCCGAAGTTGAAGCAATTCTTGCGCATGCGACCTCGCAGCTGAATCACTGGCATCAGACTTGCAAAGATCCTCAAGCCCAATGTAATACGCTTCTGATCGATCAGCGACCGGGTCTCCGGCCAGCAGGTAGGACTGAATAATTACACCCGGCCGACCTCCAGCCAACTGTGTCCCACCCGGCAGCTCTGCTATTGCCGCCATAACGGTTTCAGGAGAAAGCGATCCATCGCACAACCCTTGAAATAACTCAATTCGCTTTGCCCGCAGCACGATCAAGAAAGAAACCAAGATTGCATCCAGATATTGGTTCTCTGCCGTTTGGTGCAACACAACGGCTAGCATAGTCAAACAACGTTCTCGCGCTCTCAAAGATAGCTGGAAGACGTCTGCCACCGCAGAGAAATAATCTATGAAATGGCTTCTTTCGTACCGAAAATCACGGTGTGTGCGCTTTGCAAATACTTCGTCCAAACCAAAGTTATTGACCAGGACCTCTGTATATTTTTTGGGATGAATTTTCGGAATACCAAATTCCAGATCAAAAAATCGACGTAGATATTCCTGCGTATTGGACTTTTCGCCGTAAACGGATGCAACGCTGGCCGAAAGCTGGGCCTTGTCAATTGATAGCACGAAGATGATGTTGGACAGGTCAAATAGATGTTTGATCCGTTCCAGAACTTCAATAGCAAACGTAGGTCTACAACGGTCCAGTTCGTCAATAAAGAAGATTAGAGACGGCTGCTTACCCACGGCCTGCAGTTGGGATACTGCACTTTCCAGTTCTTGACGCAGTGCAACTAACGCAGCTTTTTCTTTTTGGAAGGCCTCTACAGCATCACCAGTAAGGCCGCCAGCGACCTCTGCCGCGACAGCTTCAATATCCTCTTTCAAATCTAATGCACCTAAGGTTGCCGCCTTTGCGGCCGCAATCAGGCCACGCTTGGCAACCGCTGATGTAATCTGTTTCGCCTTGGACAGATGTTTTTTGAACTCAGACTTAGCTCCGGAGTCCGCCAGTTCGATACTGTCTACTTCGGCTACCAATGCCACCAAGGGATCAGCTACATAGTCTGACTGCCAAGCATTGAAATAGACACACTGAAACTTCTCTTGCTCCATTCGAGTCTTCAGCATACGGACAAGAGTTGTTTTGCCAGTTCCCCATGGTGAATCAAGCGCCAAAACAAATGGGCCATTGAACCGTTTTAATAACCCGACCAGCAATTCGACAACGGGCCGTCGGTCCAACACGTCATTGGCAAATGGATCTGTGTCTGGTACGACCAATTCGGGAAGACGAAATTTCATTTGAAGTGAGCCTTGGCGCGTTGTTGATGCAAATGCTCTCGAAGGCGTTGCAGGTCGCTAGCTGCAGTTCGCAGCACATCAACTCTGACTCTCTGCTTTGTCGTTAGAGTGCCCCCTTCAGGTCATTCTAGAAGTCACATCTGGTGAAAAGTGCTCAGTGCGCCGGATTTGACCAAACGACCATAACACCTGGACATGAAAGCCACAGAGGCCTTGGCCACTTCCATGCATACTCAAGCCATTCACCTGTTTTGTTCCCAGTCATCCTTTTCACACCATGTTCCAGTACCTCACCATTCCCGTGACCGCCTTTGACCAAAACTGCTCTTTGGTCTGGTGCGACCAGACGCAACAAGCCGCCGTCATCGACCCGGGCGGTGACCTGGACGTGATCCTGGGCGAAGTCAAACGCCTGGGGCTGACGCTGGGTCAGATCTGGCTCACCCACGCCCACATCGACCACGCGGGCGGCGCCGGTGAGCTGGCGCAGCGCCTGGGTGTGCCGATCATCGGCCCAGGTGAAGGTGACCAGTTCTGGATTGACGGCTTGCCCAAACAAAGCCAAATGTTTGGTTTTCCACCCGCGCAGCTGTTCACGCCGACGCGCTGGCTGCACGATGGCGACACCGTCACCGTGGGCCACTGCACGCTGCAGGTGCGGCATTGCCCGGGGCACACGCCGGGCCATTTGGTGTTTTATTCAGCCGAGGCCAAACGTGCGTTTGTCGGTGATGTGTTGTTTGCCGGATCAATCGGCCGCACCGACTTTCCGCAGGGCGACCACGCCACGCTGATTGCCAGCATCAAAAACCGTCTGTGGCCAATGGGGGACGACACGGTGTTCATTCCCGGCCATGGACCCGAGAGCACCTTTGGCCGCGAGCGGCGTACCAACCCTTATGTGGCCGATCAATAACGCTCTATATTAGATAGCTATAAGCCCTTATGAATAAAGGGCTAGAGGCCAATTTGGCATAAAAAGCCCGGATGTTCCGGGCTTTTTTGTGGGGGCCAGGCGCGGCTACATCATGCCCAGCATGCGCGGGAACCAGGTGGACATGGTGGGCCAGTAGGTCACCACACCCAAAAAGCCCAGCATCGACAGCAGCCACGGCCACACCGCCACGGTCAGCTCGGTGATGCCCATTTTGGTGATGCCCGAGGCCACATACAGGTTCAGGCCCACCGGCGGGTGGCACATGCCGACCTCCATGTTCACCACCATGATGATGCCAAAGTGCACCGGGTCAATGCCCAGCTTCATCGCCACCGGAAACAGGATCGGCGCGAAGATCAGCACGATGGAAGAGGGCTCCATGAAGTTGCCCGCCAGCAACAGGATCACGTTCACCGCCAGCAGGAAGGTGACCATGCCCAGGCCGTTGCCCAGCATCCAGTCGGCCAGCGCCTGCGGGATGTTTTCGTTGGTCATGATGAAGCTGAACAGCACCGCGTTGGTGATGATGTAGAGCAACATGGCCGACATGTTGGCCGAGTTCAGCAGCACCTTGGGCACGTCTTTCAGACGCATGTCCTTGTAGACGAACACCGCCACAAAAAACGCATACACCGCGCTGACGGCTGCCGCTTCCGTGGGTGTGAACATGCCGGTGTAGATGCCGCCCATCACAATCACGATCAGCAGCAGCCCCCAGACCGAGGCCCTGAAGGTGCGCCAGCGTTCACCCCAGCTGGCCTTGGGCAAGCGTGGGTAGTTGTACTTGCGGGCGCGGTACCAGGTCACGCCCCCCAGCACAGCGGCCAGCGCCAGCCCGGGCACCACACCGGCCATGAACAAGGCACCGACCGAGGTGTTGGTGGCCACCGAATACATCACCATCACGATGGACGGCGGAATCAGGATGCCCAACGCGCCCGAGGTGGTGATGACCCCGGCACCAAAGCTCTTGGGGAAACCGGCTTTGGTCATGGCGGGCAGCAGGATCGAGCCAATCGCCACCACAGTGGCCGGGCTGGAGCCCGACACCGCCGCAAACAGGGCGCAACCCAGCACGCCAGACAAGCCCAGGCCACCGTACCAGTGCCCGACCATGCTGGAGGCAAAGTTGATCATGCGCCGCGCCACACCGCCGTGCGTCAGGAAGTTGCCCGCCAGGATGAAAAACGGGATCGCCATGATCTCGAACTTCTCGATGCCGGTGAACAGCTTGAGCGCCACCGACTCCAGCGGCACCTCGGTGAAGCCAAACAAAAAGGTCAACACGGTCAGACCGAGCGAGATCGAGATCGGCATGCCGGTGAGCATCAACGCCAGCAACAGGATAAAGATGATGGCGGCGTTCATTTGCGTTGGCTCTCTTCGCGGGCTTTTTGGCTGGCGGCGTGCAGGCTGCCATCGGGGCGGTGATGCAGGTCACGCGGGTGCAGGTTGTCGCTCATGGCGTACGGGTTGGCGTCCACCGCGATCGGTTCGCCTGCGTCCAGACCGTCCACATGGCCGTGGTCGTGGTGCGGCAGTTCGCCGGTTTTGGCAAAGGTGACCAGCACCTGCAGGAAGCGGAAACACATCAGGCTGGTGCCCAGCGGGATGGCGCTGTAAACCATCCAGGTGGGCCACTCCAGGTCTGGCGTGGTCGGGCCGTCGGGCACATCGTTGAGCGCAAGTCCCAACCAGGTGTAGATGTCATGGTGGGCGCCGTTGTCCCAGACAAAACGTGCACCCAGCGTGGCCACAATCGCGGTGAACAAAGCACCGGCAGACAGGCCGAACATGACAAATCTGCCACGGTTGGGTTTGCTCAGCCGGTTGATCAGCACGTCCACACCGACGTGAATGCCGGTGCGCACGCCATAGGCCGCGCCAAATTTGGCCATCCAGACAAACATGATGATGGTCAGCTCTTGGGCCCAGCTCATGCTGATCGACAACAGCCAATCTTGCAGGCCCGGAATGGCCAGGCCCGCCGCGTAGCGGTGCAACACTGCTATAAAAATGATGAGCGTGGCGCCGCCCATCAGGAAGGTCACCAGCCACTCTTCCAGGTGATCGAGTATTTTCATGGGAACAACTAAACCGGATCAGGTCAGAGCGTGCTGGGGTCAAAGCCGGTGGCTTGGTAGATCTGTTGCAAGGTTTCCTTGCCGACGCGCTCTGCCATCTTGGTATGCACGGGGGCCAGGGCTTTTTTCAGGGCCAGGCGTTCTTCCTTGGTGGGCACGTAGACAGTGGTTTTGCCACTCTTCTTGACGGCATCCAGGGATTGGTCGTTTTCTTCCTGGGCGATCTTGTTGGCATAAGCCGTGGCTTCTTTCATGGCTTGTTCCAGCTGGCCACGCACGTCGGCGGGCAGGCCGTCCCAGAATTTCTTGTTGACGATGACTGCGTAGCCCAGGTAGCCGTGGTTGGTCAGGCTCAGGTGTTTTTGCACTTCATGCATCTTCTGGGTGTAGAAGTTGGAGATCGGGTTCTCGGTGCCATCCACCACCCCGGTTTGCAGCGCCTGGTACACCTCCGAGAACGCCATCACCTGCGCGATGCCACCAATGGCGCGGATTTCTTCTTCCAGCACTTTGGAGGACTGGATGCGGAATTTTTTGCCCTTGTAATCGGCGACCGTTTTTAGCGGGGTGTTGGCCGAGAACGACTTGAAGCCGTTGTCCCAGTAGGCCAAGCCTTTGATGCCTTTGGGTTCCAGCTTGGCCAGCAGCGCCGCGCCAACGGGGCCTTGGGTGACTTTGTGCAGCTCGGCGATGTCATCAAAAATGAAGGGCAGGTCAAATGCCTCAAACTCTTTCACCCCTAGCGGGCCGAATTTGGCCAGCGAGGGGGCCAGCATCTGCACCGAGCCAATTTGCAGCGCTTCGATTTCTTCCTTGTCCTTGTACAACGCACTGTTGGCGTACACCTCGACCTTGACCTTGCCTTTGGTCAGTTCCGCCGCCCGTTGGGCGAAAAAGACCGACGCTTTGCCCTTGGGGGTGTCGGCTGCCACCACGTGGCTGAACTTGATGATGGTCTGGGCGCTGACGCTCATGCCTGCGGCGAGCAAGGCAGCGGCGAGGATGGCTTTCAATTTCATGGTTGTCTCCTGTTGTCATGCTTCGGGATAGTGAGCATCCGGGAGGGTACCGGCAGCCCCCAGCCGCCACAACTGTGGCCTTCAACAGCTAGGGAAAACCCTTGTCTCGCGGGCGCTTACACCCGCGGCTGTGCCAGGGCGTCTTGCAGCGCCTGCACCCAGTCTGGCCCGATGCGCCTTGCCAGTGCCTGATGCACGGGTTGCACCGCTTGCTGCAAACGGGCGCGCTGGCCGTTGCTCAAGTTGTGGATGCGGGTGGTGTTGGACTGGCGCAGCGCCGTCAGGGCCGCCGCGTTTTGGGCGTCTGCCACTTGACGGGCGTAGTCCAGTGCTTCTTGCAGCGCCTGGTTGATCAGTTGGCGGTCTTCGGTCTGCAAGTGCTCCCAGAAACGCTGGTTGGTGACCACCGCGTAGCCCAGATAACCGTGGTTGGTCAGACTCAGGTCACTTTGCACCTGGTGCATGCCTTGCGTCCAGAAGTTGGAGATCGGGTTTTCGGTACCGTCCACCACGCCTGTCGCCAGTGCCCGGCGGGTCTCGCTGAAGGCCAGTGTGACAGGGTGAGCGCCCAGGGCACGCATCTGGTCGGCAAGCACCCGCGAGGCCTGAACCCGCATGCGCAGGCCAGCAAAGTCCGGCGGCGCCAGCAGCGCTCGGTTGGCGCTCATCTGCTTGAAGCCGTTGTCAAAGAAACCCAGCCCGACCAAGCCCTGATGCTTCAGGCTGTTGAACAAACGCTGGCCCAGCGCCCCCTGGGTGATGCGCCGCACATCGGACAGGTTCTCAAACAGAAACGGCAGGTCAAACAGTTCAAACTCTGGCAGGCCAATGCGCCCGAACTTGGACAACGAGGGCGCCACCAGCTCCACCGCACCAAGTTGCAGCGCCTGCATCTCGTCGTGGTCGCCATAAAGCCGCCCATTCGGGAAGATCTGCACCGTGATGCGTCCGCCAGAGCGCTCCTCCACCAGCGATTTGAAGCGGCTGGCAGCCTGACCCTTGGGGGTGTCCTCGGCCACCACATGTGACAAGCGCAAGGTGATTGGCGCGCGCGCGCTGGCCAAACTGGTCGCCGGTGCCAGCAGGCCGCTTGCGAGCGTGCCCAGCCATTGGCGGCGGCTGGCAAGAAGTGGGTAAGCAAGCATGGGCATGATGGCTATTATGCGCAGGCACCCGCTATGAACCATGCCACGTTCTGTCCCCACAACTGCTGACCATTCGCTGGACTTTGCCCTGCTGCAACAGTCGGTTTCGCGCCAGCCTGCACGCAACCGTCGCGCGTTTTGGTGGCTGCTTGGCTTGCTGGCGCTCTTGGTGGCGTCGGTGGTCACGCTGCTGCTGTACCTGAACAGTTTTGAGGCCGACGAGGCTGCCCGGCGGCGTGCTGCAGATGCGCAGTGGCTGGAGCAAAGTGTGCAGTTCCACTTTCGCCGTCTGGAGGATGACTTGCTGGCGCTGGCGCGCCAGGCATCCAGTCCAGCACCCCAAGCGGGGCGGCAACAGCAGCCGCAAGGTGGTTTGTTGTCACTGGAACCGGGGGTGCTGCTGGACCAGGGCTGGCTGGTGGCGGGCCAGTCGGGGCGGGCGGGTACACCAGCGCGTTGGTCCACAGATGCCGCAGCCAACCCGGCCAATGTCCTGGCCCAGCAGACCATGCAGGCGACCACCCAGGGTCTGCGTCGGGCCGCTTTTGCCGGAGTGATGCTGCATGCTGACGGCACCCCCACCGACGTGGTTTGGCTGGCGGTGCCCTTTTTTGACCGTGGGCAGTTTGTTGGCAACTACGTGGCAGCTGTGTCGCTACAGCGTGCGCTCGATGCACTGGTGCCGGTCTGGTTTTCGCAAGACCATCGGGTGCGCCTGGTGGCCGATGACGCCGCCGCCACCAGCACTGGCTACCGCGTGGCGCTGAACCTGCCAGGGGCCGACTTGTTTGTGCAGGTGGATCGCACGCAAGCTGAGCGCACGACCGTGCCGCGGGTCTTCTTTTGGGTGGCCTTGCTGTTTTTGCTGGGCATGTTGGTGGCGCTGTTTGCGCTGCGGCGTGACTTTGTCAAGCGTCGCCAGGTGCAGGCATTGCTGCAGGCGCAGGTGGCGCTGCGTACCGCGATGGAGAACTCGGTCACTACCGGTTTGCGTGCCTGGGATCTGCAGGGCCATATCTTGTACGTGAATGACGCCTTTACCCGACTGGTGGGGTTCAGCGCCAACGAGTTGTTGGGGTTGAAGATGCCGTTCCCGTACTGGCCGCCCGACCAGCATGATTTTTTGGTCCAGGTGCACGAGGGCATCATCGCGCGCGGCACCTCAGACAACGGCGTCGAGGTGCAGTTTGCCCACCGCGATGGTCACCTGATCGATGTGCTCATCCACGAGTCCCCGCTGACAACAGCCAGCGGAGAGCAGATCGGCTGGATGAGCTCGGTGCTGGACATCAGCGAGCGCAAGCGTGCCCAGCGCATGGCCGCGCAGCAGCAAGAGAGGCTGGAAGCATCGGGCCGACTGGTTGCCGTGGGCGAGGTGGCATCAACACTGGCACATGAGCTCAACCAGCCGCTGGGCGCCCTCAGCAGTTTTGCCAACGGGTTGCTCAACCGCTTGGCGGATGGCAACATCACTTTGACCGAATTGTTGCCGGTGGTGCAGCGCATGGCGCGCCTGGCGGACCGGGCGGGTGGCATCATCCGCCGTGTGAATGACTTTGCCCGGCGGCGTGAGTTGACGCGCCAGCGGCTTGATCTGGTGGCGTTTTTGACACGCGTGCTGACGGCGCGCAGCGACGGTGATGGCCCACCTGTGCAGTGGCATGCGCCTGAGCTGCCGGTGTGGGTGGAGGCCGATGATTTGCTGCTGGAACATCTGGTCAATAACCTGGTGGGCAACGCACAAGATTGGGCCCCACAGGGGGCGAGCCCGCCCCAAGTGTGGATCGACTTGTGCGAAGACCGTGTGCAAGGCGTCGCCGCGCTGTCGGTGGCCGATACCGGACCGGGCGTCAGCGAGGATGCGGTGTCAAGCATCTTCAACGCCTTTGTCAGTCGCAAGGTTGGCGGCATGGGGATGGGGCTGGCGATATGTCGCTCGATTGTGGAAGCCCATCATGGCCGTTTGGATGTAGGGCGTGATCCCGCACTGGGTGGCGCCCGTTTCACGGTTTACCTGCCGTTGGCCCATCAAAGCGCGTAGCGACGAAAGGAGTCCCATGAAGCGACCTGGATTACACATCGTTGACGATGACCCCGACATCCGCGATGGGCTGGCGTGGTTATTTGACTCGCGTGGTTATGCCCCCACCACCTGGGACGGTGGCGTGCCGTTTTTGGAGGCGGCCCGCGCCAAAGCGAGCGACTGGGGTTCCTCGGTGGTGTTGATGGACCTGCGCATGGCGCCCTTGTCGGGGTTGGCGATTTTTGAGCAGCTCAAAACGCTGGGTTGCCCCTGGCCGGTGTTGTTTCTGACCGGCCACGGTGATGTCAGCATGGCTGTGGCAGCCGTCAAGAACGGTGCCTGGGATTTTCTGGAAAAGCCGTTTCAGGACAACGAACTGGTGGACCGGGTGGCCCAGGCGCTGGCTGCCGCCAATGCGGTGCAGGACGGCGACGCCGAAGCGCGCCGCCTGCGTCAGGCGCTGGTGTCTTTGAGTCCGCGTGAGCGCGAGGTGCTCAACGAGTTGATTCGTGGCCACTACAACAAAACCATCGCCGACCACCTGGGCATCACGGCCCGTACGGTGGAGTTTCACCGCGCCAATATCTTCGAGAAAATGGGTGTGACGTCAGCCATTGAGCTGGCCCATAAGCTGGGTCGGCTGCAATCCATGACTTGATATCAGTCCATCTCCAAATTGGCATCAGACCCTTTTGCGAAAAGCATTGGTAGCTATATTTTTTATAACAAATTTATCGACAACATCGGCCCAAGATTCCAAAACTGAATCAAAGCTTACGGCACAATGAGGAATTGGATCGAAGCAATATGACTTTACTGAGGACATCCGAATGGCAAAACCTATCAAACGCATCGCCGTCTGCACTGGTGGTGGGGACGCACCCGGCCTGAACGCCGTGATTCAATCGGTGGTGATCGCTGCCGACAACCTGGGCTGGCAGTGCTACGGCATCCGTGACGGCTTCAACGGCATCATGTTTCCTGAGCGTTACCCCGAAGGTGGCGTCTACCGCCTGACGCGTGACAAGGTGCGTGGCATCGGCCACCTGGGTGGCACCATCCTGGGTACCACCAACAAGGGCAACCCATTGCATTTCCCGGTCAACATGCCTGATGGCACGGTGCGTGAGATCGACCGCTCGGACGAGTTGCTGACCTACTTTGCCACCCACGAGATCGACGCACTGGTGTCCATTGGTGGTGACGGTTCGCTGACCATTGCCGATGCGCTTCACCGCAAGGGCCTGCGTGTGGTCGGTGTGCCCAAAACCATTGACAACGACCTGGACAAAACATTCACCACGTTCGGGTTTGACACCGCCGTGGGCTTTGCCACGGAATGTATTGACCGCTTGCACAGCACCGCCGAGAGCCACCAACGTGTGATGGTGGTGGAAGTGATGGGCCGCTATGCGGGCTGGATTGCCCTGCATGCTGGTATTGCCGGCAGTGCACACGCTATTTTGATTCCGGAGATCCCCTTCGACTTGAGCAAGGTGACCGCCAAGATCCTTGAGCGCGAGGCCGATGGCCACCAGTACTCCATCGTGGTGGTGGCCGAAGGCGCGCTGGCCAAGGACGGCGAGCGCGAACTGTTGGCCCCGGCCGAAGCCGGGCGCGCTGAGCGTTTGGGCGGCATCGGCGAGCATGTTGCTGATGCTTTGGGTAAGAGCACCGGCAAGGACACCCGTGTGGTGGTGCTGGGGCACCTGCTGCGAGGCGGCAGCCCCACCGCGTTTGACCGGCTCGCGGCACTGCGTTTCGGCGCGGCTGCGGTGCGTGGCCTGGATGCGGGCAAGAGCGGTGTGATGGTGTCGCTGGGTGTCGATGGTGTGGACTATGTGACGCTCGAAGAAGTGGCGGGCCACATCCGCAACGTGCCGATGGGCTGTGATTCCCTGCAAACCGGACGCGATCTGGGGATTTCTTTTGGCGATTGAGTCAGCTTGCCTTTGGTAGTTTGCAAAGCCCGACGGCGTCGGGCTTTGTGCTGGCAACGAAGCGTTTGTTAGCACTAGATAAGCGCGGTTGGATTGGGTCAATCCGCAAGGCGATCGGTCCCCATTTTCGATACACTTCCCCGGACGTCCCTACGCCTTTTTTCAGAGGCGTCGGCATTTGGGTGGGGCAATCAATATGAACCAAAATCGCGCACGCCGGCCGTCGCAGCTGTGGCAACAAGTTTGTGCCAGCGCGTTGGTCTTTCTGAGTCTGACGGGCCTGGCTTGTGCGCAGGAAGACGCGGTCACGCCTGGCTGGCCAAATGTCAGTTGGCATGGCTTTGGTACCTTGGGCCTGACTCGCACCGACACAGACAGCGCCCAATTTGTGCGCGACTTGTCTCAGCCCAACGGCGCGGGCACACAGTGGACCAGCAAAACGGACAGTCTTTTGGGCCTGCAGGCCAATGTGCAGTTCAGCCCCAGCACCGAAGGGGTGGTGCAGGTGGTTACCCGCTACCACGCTGATTCCAGCTACAGCCCTGAGCTGACCTGGGCTTTTTTGCGGCACGATTTTTCACCAGACTTTTCCATGCGTGCCGGACGTTTGGGGACGGAGTTCTACATGCAGGGGGATTCCCGGCTGGTTGGGTATTCCAACATCAGTGTGCGCCCGCCGCCGGACTTCTATGGCTCTCTGGTGTTTTCTTATGTTGATGGCGTGGATGCAAGCGCCACCTGGCCGTTGGCGTCAGGCCTTCTTAAGGGCAAGGTTTTTTGGGGCCAGTCGCCTGAGAAAACCCCTTACTACCCCGGCATTTTGTGGAACCTGAAGGGCACCGACCTGACGGGGGGTTACCTGGACTACAGCACCGGTCCCTGGCAGTTTCGTTTCAGCCATGTTCAAGTGCGGTTTGATCATGAAATGCCGGTAGATGCCTTGCTGAGCGCGCAAGGGATCAATTTGCCTCAACCCTATCTGTCCCTGGTGCCGGGGATGGCCATGGCTGGTCAACGTGCCAGTTTCGATTCGCTGGGCATGGTGTACGACCAGGGGCCGCTCAATGTGCAGGTGATGGTGAACCAGATCAGGCACAACAGCCCGGCTTATGCCGACACCAAAGCGGGTTATGTGCAGGCTGCGTACCGCTTGGGGTCGGTGACGCCTTATTTTGGGGTGTCACGTAGTTTTTCCGACCATGAGACATTGCCGTCCCCCACCGACCCGTCCTATGCGCCGTTGACCGATCCGCTGACGCAGTCCTTGGTGGCGCAGAGCATCACCAACCAGCATACCTACACACTGGGTGGCCGATGGGACTTACAAAAAAACCTGGCCCTCAAGGCGCAGGTGGACTGGGTGCATGGACAGCCCCAGTCCAAATTTCCATTCAAATCGCTCCAGAACGACTGGGAGGGTCATATGACCGTCTTCAGCCTGGCGCTGGACTTTGTGTTCTGAGCTGACATGCGGACTTGGCGATTGACTTTGTTCATGGCACTTTGGGGCCTGGGTGCGACTGTTTGGGCCGAGCCGGTGGTGGTGGTGAATGCTGCCAGCGCGATCACAAAGCTTGGTCAGGACGATGTTGTTAATATTTTTCTGGGGCGTTATCGCAGGTTACCCACGGGTGAAACGGCGGTTCCTATCGACCAGCCCGAGAGTGCCGCTCTGCGGGCTGAGTTTTACCGCAAACTGGTCAACAAAGAACCCAATGAGGTCAGTGCCTACTGGTCGCGCCTGCTTTTTTCCGGGAAAACCTCGCCGCCGCTGCAGGCTGTCACGGCCAATGATGTGATGGTGTTGTTGATGAGCCAACCCGGCGGGATTGCGTACATGGACCACAGCCAGGTCGACAAACGCTTTCGCATCGTCATGGAATTTTCGCGATGAACCCCTCCGAGCGTGCATTCACCGGTGCCTGGCGTTTGCGCGGACTGTTGGTGCGTTCGACGCTGGCGGTCATTGCCGCATCGTTGCTGGCGGGCGTCCTGGCGGTGGCTTATACCGCTTATGCCACCAGCCAGCGTGCTCACCTGGCCTCACAAACGCGGCTGGCTGAGCTGCTGGACACCATGGAGAGCACACTCGCCGTGGCGTGTTTTGTCAAGGATCAAACCCTGGCGCGGGAGCTGGCGCAGGGGCTGCTCGACAACTCCGATGTGCTGGCGGTCAGCATTTCGACTGAGGATGAGTTGTTGACCGAAAAGCACCGCGGACCCGTCACGGGCGTGCCCGGTGGCGCCTCGCTGAAGCGCCTGATTTATTCCCCGTTTGACAAGCAAAAGCTGGTCGGACAAATTGTGCTGACGCCTGATCCGAAGGTGATCAACGCACGCATCAGCGAAGAGGTCTGGTTCGCGACGATTCAGCTGAGCTGGCAATTGGGTATGGTCACTTTTGCCGTGGTGCTGATGATGCTGTTGTTCATCGTGCGACCGATTCAGGCCATGTCAGACCGCCTGCACCGGATGGACCCGACCGCAGGCGATCGGCTGGCCATACCCGGCAGACACGCCAGCACTGAAATCGGTCAATTGGTGGTGGACATCAATGCCCTGTCGGATCGCCTGACCGGTGCGTTGGCGGCAGAACGTCAGCTGCATTTGCAAGGCGAGGTCGAAGAAAAGAAATTCCACACCATTTTTGACAACGCCGAGTCGGGTCTTTTCCTGATGGACAACCAAGGTGGGGTGTCTTCTTGGAATCCGGCATTTGCCAGCCTGTTTGGCATTGGCCAACAAACCCCGGATGTGGTGCTGCCTGCGCTCAACATCAAACAGCTTCCGTGGCACAGCCCGCAGCAGATGGGTGAGCTGCTGCAAAACGCCTTGCTGCAGAACAATGCGGTGACGCAAGACTTGCAAGTACAAATGCCTGGTAGCGGGCCGAGCTGGATCAACATGGTGTTGCGCAGTGTTGGCGACAACCTGCTGCAAGGGGTGATGCATGACGTCAGCCACCTCAAAGAATCCGAGGCTTCTGCTCGGCAGTTGGCGGTCACTGACCCTCTGACCGGCTTGGCCAATCGCCAGGGCTTGCAAGATCGTCTGCATGCCCATGTTCAGGAGTACGCTGCGGCAAAGAAAGGTGGCTTTGCGCTGTTACTGGTCAATCTGGACGGTTTTCGCCGCATCAACGAAGGCATGGGTTTGCCAGCGGGGGACGCCATCTTGCAGGCCACCACCCGCCGTCTGTGTGCGTGTGTCAACAGCGATGACACGCTCGCTCGCCTGGGGGCGGACAACTTTGGCATCATCCTGAACCAGATTACCCAGGGTGAAGCGGTTGACCGCATTGTCAGTCGCATCGTGCAGGCCATTCGGCAGCCTTATTTTGTGGATGGTTCGCCCATGAGCCTGCATGCCAGCATTGGTGTTGCGTTGTTCCCTGGAGATGGGTTTGACGTGCCTTCCCTGCTGCGCCAGGCCGAGCTGGCCATGGACAGTGCCAAATCGGCCGGAGGCGACAGCCATGTGTTTTTCGACCCACTTTTGACCGAGGCGGCCGAACAGCGTCGGCACATGGAAAGCGATCTGCGCAGCGCCATCCGTAAACAAGAGTTTGTGCTGTTTTACCAGCCCGTGATTGACCTGGCAGCGCAACGTTTGTGTGGCGCCGAAGCCTTGATCCGCTGGCGGCACCCGACGCGTGGGCTGGTCATGCCCGACAGCTTCATCCCGCTGGCCGAGAAGACCGGCTTGGTGGTCGAGATTGGCTTGCTCATGCTGGAAGTGGCCTGCCAGCAACTGGCCACCTGGCAAAGCCAGGGCTTGGATTACACCTTGTCGCTCAATGTATCGGGTCGCCAGATTCCAGAGGGGCTACCGCCAGACAAGCTGCAGGAGGTCGCCCAACGCTACGGTATCTCTCCGTCCAAACTGGCGCTGGAGTTGACCGAAGGGGTGATGCTGCACGACATTGAAAAATCCTTGAGCTGGCTCAATGCGGTGCATGAACTGGGGTTTAAGGTCTACCTGGATGACTTTGGCACCGGATACTCTTCGCTGTCCTACCTCAAGTTGTTTCCGGTCGACACCTTGAAGGTTGACAAGTCCTTTGTGCTCGATATGCGGGATGACAGCAACGAATACACCTTGGTTGGTGCCATCATTTCCATGGGGCGTAGCCTGGGCCTGGACATCGTCGCCGAAGGCGTTGAGCGCTTAAGCCACCTGACGGCACTCCAGCGGATGGGATGCCACTATGTGCAGGGATACTATTTTTCACGCCCCGTGCCAGCAGAAGAGTTTGATGCGGTGGTTGCCCGGGTGACAGCACTATTGGCTGCGCCCAAGGAATGATTTTTGGATGATTTTGGACTGATGCCTACACCTTCCCTTGCCCCCGATTCGCCGCTGGTGGTGTGCCTGTGCGCCGCTTGGTGCAACGTGTGTGAACAATACCGCAGCACCTTCACCCAAGTGCAAGCCAGTGTGCAAGCCGATCACCCGCAAGTCCGGTTTCTCTGGCTCGATATTGAGGATGAATCCGACGTGCTGGACCCGCTGGACGTGGACAACTTTCCGACCATCCTGTTGAGCATGGGCGGCGCCCCGCGGTTTTTTGGCCCGATCACGCCGCAGCCCCACACCTTGGAACGCATGGTGCGCATGGCCGTCCAAGACCCAGCTGCAGCCCCTTTGGCCGATGCCGCCGTCGCTGACTTGGTAGCGCGTATCGAGGTCTGGCACGCTCAGACCTCGGCTTGATGCCCCCGGTGGGGATGGCTGCTAGATGCCTTCTCCATCGGCCACAAACACCCGGGCCTGGCGTGGTGTCAACAGAACGGTTTCACCTTCCTGAAAACCTTGGTCACGGTATTGCTGGGCCGGAATGTGCGCTTCGATGATGTCGCCACTGCCTGCGGCTGAGGCATCTGCCGGCACCAGCTCCAGTCGGGCCGTGGGGCCGACGACCATGGCGCGTGTCAACTTGGCCACGATGCCGCGGGGTTGTTCTGCCGCGCTCAAGCCAGCCACATAGTGTTTGACCTCCAGATCATGCGGGCGAACATAAGCAAACGCCTTGCTGTCCTTGACCGCACTGTGTTCAGGGGTGGCCAGTCGCAGGCCGTGTTGGTCTTCGCCGATCAGCATCTCACCCTCGTTGGCACGACCACGGAACAGGTTCACATCACCCAAAAAGCCATACACAAACGGGCTGGCCGGGTGATCCCACACCTCTTGCGGAGAACCGATCTGCTCGACCTTGCCGCTGTTCATCAAGACCACGCGGTCGGCCACTTCCAGCGCCTCTTCCTGGTCATGGGTGACAAAGATGCTGGTCACATGCAGGTCGTCATGCAGACGCCGCAGCCAGCGGCGCAATTCTTTGCGCACCTTGGCATCCAGCGCACCAAAGGGCTCGTCGAGCAGCAGCACCTGCGGCTCCACGGCCAGCGCACGCGCCAGGGCAATCCGTTGGCGCTGCCCGCCCGACAGCTGAGACGGGTAACGGTCGGCCAGCCAGTCAAGCTGCACCAGCCCCAGCAGCTCATGCACTTTTTGCTTGATCACAGTTTCTGACGGGCGGGTCGCCTTGGGCTTCATGCGCAGGCCAAAGGCCACATTGTCAAACACACTCATGTGGCGAAACAGCGCGTAGTGCTGGAACACAAAACCGACGTTGCGCTCGCGCACATGTTTGTCGGTGGTGTCGGTGCCGTTGAACAGGATGTGGCCGCTGTCAGCCGTTTCCAGCCCGGCGATGATGCGCAACAGCGTGGTTTTGCCGCAGCCCGATGGGCCCAGCAGGGCGACCAGCTCGCCAGAGTGGATGTCAAGCGACACGTCACGCAGCGCGTGAAAGGTGCCAAAGTCTTTGCTGACGTTGCGGATTTCAATGCTCATGGTATTGGGTTTCTGTGATGTATTTCTATTTGGGTGGATGAGGTGATGGGTTGGCTTACCCCCACTCACACCCCCCGCCCTCTCCCGCCCCGCCGGGCGGAAGAGGGAGCTAACCGCCGTATTTGGCCGTGTGTCTTTCTGGAAGACGTACCAGCCGTCTGGCCGGTGGCTGGGGGCAAGGTGAGATGAGAACGGCTTGGCACACGGCGACAGGTGGATAAGCTGAAATTTATAAGAAATTGGCCTCTAGCCCTTTTATAACAAGGGTTGGTAGCTATAAAAACTGATATGGCCAGTGATCCTTGCGTCACCCGCAATTGAATTTTTCCTCTTCTGTACCGTTGCGCCGAGGCCAACGACCCGACGGCTGGTACATCTTCCCAAAAAGCTGTTGGCCAGATACGGCGGTTGGCTCCCCTTTCCGCCCCGGCGGGGGTGGAAAGGGGCGGAACTACAAAAGCACCTTGTCTTGGGGCCTCAGCCGGGAGATGAAACATGGCTGTTCCCATCTCACGCCGGTGGACGCTCAGGTGGCAAATCGGCAGCGGCTTTTTGGTCGCGTTCAAACTGCCACTCGACCACTGACTTGATCAATAAAGTGAGCAGCGCCAGCAAGGCCAGCAAGGATGCCACGGCAAAAGCAGCCACAGACTGGTACTCGTTGTACAAAATCTCCACATGCAGCGGCAAGGTGTTGGTTTGCCCGCGGATGTGGCCTGAGACGACCGACACCGCACCAAACTCACCCATGGCGCGGGCGTTACACAGAATCACACCGTAGACCAAACCCCATTTGATGTTGGGCAGCGTCACATGCCAAAACGTTTGCCAGCCGGTGGCGCCCAGCACAATGGCGGCCTGTTCCTCGTCGGTGCCCTGCGCTTGCATCAGCGGGATCAGCTCGCGGGCGATGAATGGGAAAGTGACAAACACCGTGGCCAAAATGATGCCGGGCACCGCAAAGATGATCTTGATGTTGTGGTCGGCCAGCCACGGGCCGATCCAGCCCTGCGCACCAAACATCAGCACATAGATCAGCCCCGCCACCACCGGTGACACAGAGAAGGGCAGGTCAATCAGCGTCGTCAACAACGCCTTGCCTTTGAACTCGTACTTGGCCACCGCCCAAGCGGCGGCAACACCAAACACCAGGTTCAGCGGCACCGCCACCGCGGCGGTGACGAGGGTCAGGCGAATCGCGCTCCAGGCATCGGGCTCACGCAAGGCCTCCAGTGCCGCAGGCAGGCCCTTGCGCAGGGCTTCGGTAAACACCGTCGCCAGCGGTAGCAGCAGAAACAAAAAGACAACCCCCAGCGCCAAGCCGATGAGCAACCAGCGCACCCAGGTTGGCTCGGTGGTGCCGGCATCTGCCCGGCGAACGGTCGCCGCGCTCATGTCTTGCTCCCGGAGCGGCGGCGCTGCCAGCTTTGCAGGCCGTTGATGAGCAGCAGCAGTGCAAAAGACATCCCCAGCATCACCGTGGCCACGGCGGTGGCACCGGCATAGTCGTATTGCTCAAGCTTGCCGATGATGATCAGTGGGGTGATTTCGGACACCATGGGCATGTTGCCGGCAATAAAAATCACCGAGCCGTATTCACCCACTGCCCGTGCAAAAGCCATGGCAAAACCGGTCAACAGCGCGGGCGCAATACCCGGAAAAATCACATGCCGAAAGGTCTGGAAACGTGAGGCACCGAGGCAGGTGGCGGCTTCTTCCAGTTCTTTTTCAGCGTCTTCAAGTACCGGCTGCACCGTGCGCACCACAAATGGCAGGCTGATAAAGATCAGCGCAATCACCACACCATTGGGGTTGAACGCCAGCTTGATGCCCAGCGGCTCCAGATATTGACCAACCCAGCCGTTGTCTGCCAGCAAAGCAGTGAGTGAGATGCCCGCCACAGCGGTGGGCAGGGCAAAGGGCAAATCCACCAGCGCGTCGACGATTTTTTTGCCTGGAAAACGGTAGCGCACCAGCACCCAAGCCAGCAGCAGCCCGGCAAAGACATTGAACAGTGCTGCCAGAAACGAGGCACCAAAAGTCAGCCGGTACGAGGCGAGCACACGCGGGCTGGCCACGGCCGTCCAAAATTCGGCCCAGGTCAGCGTGAAGGTCTTGAACAGCAAGGCCGACAGCGGGATCAGCACAATCAGGCTGAGGTAAAACAGGGTGTAGCCCAGCGTCAGGTTAAAGCCCGGTAGCACGCGCTTGGGATGGCGCTTGCCCGATCCGGCGTTGGCCTGCGGTGGGAGGGAAAGGGAGGCAGTGGTCATCACAAGTCCAGAGTTGGCTGATCGTGTCTGCCGCCCGACGTGCAAGTTTTGCCCGGTCTGGCGGCTCGCTGTGCGGTCATGCCTGCGGCACGACCCGGATCAAAAGCGGCTGTTTACTTGACGCTGTAGAGCTTGTCGAACTGACCACCGTCGTTGAAGTGCACTTTTTGCGCTTCAGCCAGCGAACCAAAATAGTCACTGACGGCGAACAACTGGATCGGCTTGAAAGTGCTGCTGTACTTGGCCAGAATTTTGGGGTTGCTCGGGCGGATGCCGTGTTTGGCGGCAATTTCTTGCGCTTCGTCGGAATACAGGTAATCCAGATAGGCCTTGGCCACGTCAGCCGTGCCTTTTTTGGCCACGGTGCGCTCAACCACCGCCACCGGGTTTTCTGCAATGATGCTGACCGAGGGGTGAACGGCATCGACCTTGCCAGCGCCGAACTCGCGGTCCACCGAGACCACTTCCGACTCAAACGTGATCAGCACGTCACCGATGTTGCGTTGCAAAAAGATGGTGGTGGCATCGCGCCCGCCTTTGGCCAGCACCGGCACGTTCTTGAACAGCTTGCTGACAAAGTCAAAAGCCTGGGCGTCGGTGCCACCGGTTTTGCGCACATACCCCCAGGCGGCGAGGTAAGCCATGCGGCCGTTGCCACCGGTCTTGGGGTTGACCACGATCACCTTCACATCAGGCCGGATCAGATCGTTCCAGTCCTTGATCCCTTTGGGGTTGCCGTTGCGCGTGAGAAACAGCATGGTCGAGGAGGTGGGTGAGGCGTTGTGCGGGAAGCGTTTGACCCAGTCTTTCGCTACGATGCCACTGCTGGCCAAAAAATCGACATCGGTGGTGGTGTTCATGGTGACCACATCGGCGTCAAGCCCGTCGTTGACCGCGCGTGCCTGGGCGCTGGAACCGCCGTGCGACTGGTCAATCTTGACGTCCTTGCCGGTGGTCTTTTTGTAGTTGGCCACAAAGGCGGTGTTGTAGTCCTTGTAGAACTCGCGCGCCACATCGTAAGACGCGTTTAACAATGTGGTTTGGGCTGATGCAAAAGTTGTAGCGGTTAGTGCAGCACTGGCAAGGGCTAGAGCTATTTTTTGTTTAAATTTCATGGTGATCCTTGTCGGTTAAAGCCGGTTGTTGCGGCAATCAGGTGGTGGCAGCCGCCACCGGCGTTTCCTGGCTTTCGGCCTCGATGATGAGCGACTGCAACAGCGCCAGGCCCAGCGGCCAGCGCCCAAAGCCAGCATCCAGGTTGATGTGGCCAGCATTTTGCAATCGAACGAATTCACTGCCCCAGGCACGGGCATAAGCCCCTGCCGTGCGTACCGGGCAGAACGGGTCGGTGTTGCTGGCCACAATGATGCTGTTGTAGGGCAGGCGTTGGTAGGGCACCGGGGCAAAGTCCGCCAGCACACCACGGCGCTCGGGGTCAGCCGGCGCCACCAGCAGCGCACCTTTGATACGTGCTGCCACCTCGGGCGGCAAATGGGCGATGGCGATACAGCCCAGGCTGTGCGCTGCAACCACCACCGGCTGCTCTTGCGCCAGCACCGTGCTGGCGATCGACGCCACCCAGGCACTGCGCGACGGCGTCAGCCAGTCGTCTTGCTGCACCCGCACGGCGCCTGGCAACTGCGCTGCCCAGAGGCTTTGCCAGTGGCCGGGTGGCGAGTCTTGCCAGCCAGGAACGATGACGATCGGAACCATGTTGTGCGGTGTTGGGTGGAGGTTGGTACGAAACAAGGCCGCATTGTGGGATGGTGCCGTTCAAACACAAACGACTTAATTGCTATTTGCTTATTTGAATACCGACATATCAAATGTGTGCGCATGCCAACAGCGCTTGGCCTTGAACGCTGGCCTGGCTTACTGCCGCACGACCTGGGGTGTCAGATCCCGAGCTGGTTTGGCCAAGCCAAAACCCTGCAGCAGGTCAACACCCGCGCTGACCGCCAGGTCTTGTTGCTGGCGGGTTTCAATGCCTTCACAGACCACCTGGGCGTCCAGGTCGTGGATGATGTCCACCACCTTGGGCAGAATTTTGCGCACACGCGGGTTGCCATCGGCTTGCAGCAGCAGCTCGCGGTCGATCTTGACGATGTCTGGGGTCAATGCCCAGAGCCGGTCAAAGTTGGAGTGGCGTGCGCCAAAGTCGTCAATCGCCACGCGGTAACCCCGGTGCTTGAAGGTTTGCACAATGCCATTCAGGGTGTCACGGTCATCAAACTGCGTCTCTGTGATTTCCAGAATGATGCGCTCCAGCGCCAGCGGACACACGGCTTGCATGGCTTCCATGAACGAGCCATGTTGCCCCTGATGCAGCGCCTGCAGATGCATGGTGGCCAGGTTCAGGTACAGGGATGCCGACGGGTGGGCCTGGCGTTCAAAATTCAGCAGATGGATCATCCGGCACAGCCGGTCCAGCAGCACACCCTGGGCGCGCGTGCGCGCCAGCGAAAACAAAGCGTCGGGTGACAGCGTCTCGCCACTACCGCTGCGCTGCGCTCGCACCAGCCCTTCAAACGCGACTGTTTGCAGTTTGGGCACGCTGAAAATCGGCTGGAACACCGATCGCAGCAGCAGCCCGGCATGCAGGGCGACCACTTCGCGCTCCCCACCGGTGCCGATGGTGCCAATCTGGGGCGCCGCCTGCTCAGGCGCACTGCACCATTGGGAAAAGAAATGCGTCCACTCTGGCTCCGGGGTGAACGCATCAGGATACCGCTCACGCGCTGGCGCCACCAGCGCGGTTTTGCGATGGAAAACCGGCCTTCCCGTTGACGGGGAAACAAGGGTCAACGTGGAAGGCATGGCCTGCAACGACCTCAGTGCGCGCGTGCTGCTGCCAGCTGTCGCACCACCGCCACAAGCCGGTCCACCTCGTCAAAGGTGTTGTAAAACGCCAGCGAAGGCCGCACCGTGGTTTCCAGCCCCATACGCCGCAGAATGGGTTGGGCGCAATGGTGGCCGGTGCGCACCGCAATCCCTTCCTCATTGAGCGCTTTGCCAACCTCAGCGGTGCTGTAGCCCGCCAGCACAAACGACATCACGCTGGCCTTGTCTGCCGCCGTGCCGACCAGACGCACACCCGGCACGGTGGCCAGTTGCTGCATGCCGTAGACCAGCAACTCGTGCTCGTAGCGACCGATGTTTTCGATGCCGACCCGGTTGACATAGTCAAGGGCAGCACCCAGGCCCACCGCGTCAGCGATGTTGCCGGTGCCCGCCTCAAACTTGTTGGGGATCGGCTGGAACACGGTTTTCTCGAACGTCACGTCGGCAATCATGTTGCCGCCACCTTGCCAGGGTGGCATGTCTTCGAGTACCGCGCGTTTGCCCCACAGCGCACCGATGCCGGTCGGGCCAAATATTTTGTGCCCGGAGAAGACAAAGAAGTCGGCGCCGATGTCCTGCACATCCACCCGCATGTGGGATACCGACTGTGCGCCGTCCACCAGCGCCACAGCCCCGGCACGGTGCGCCAAAGCCACGATCTCCTTGACAGGCACGACGGTGCCCAGCGCGTTGGACACCTGGGTGACAGCGACGATCTTGGTGCGGTCGTTGAGCAGCTTGGCGTATTCGTCGAGCAGCACCTGGCCTGAGTCATCCACCGGGATCACGCGCAGCTTGGCCCCTTTGCTTGATGCGAGCTGCTGCCAGGGCACGATGTTGGCGTGGTGCTCCAGGTGGCTGACGATGATCTCGTCACCTTCGCCCACATGTTGCCCGCCCCAGCTCTTGGCCACCAGGTTGATGGCTTCGGTGGTGCCGCGCACAAAAATCACCTCGTTCACATCAGGCGCGTTGAGGAAGGCGCGCACCTTTTCACGCGCACTCTCATAGGCATCGGTAGCCCGCGCCGCCAGTTCATGCGCTGCGCGGTGGATGTTGGAGTTCTCGTGGGCGTAGAAATGCGCCAGGCGGTCAATCACCGACTGCGGTTTCTGCGTGGTGGCAGCGTTGTCAAACCACACCAGTGGCTTGCCATTCACGCGCTCCTGCAGGATCGGGAAATCGCGGCGGATGGCGTTCACGTCAAACGGCGGATGTTGCCCCGCATTTGCTACTGGAACCATAGCGCCAGGTGCAGGTTTGGCAGGGGTGACATAGCCATTTGGCAACACAACCGAGTCCACAAAATAGTATTTGGGCTCAGAGGTGATGGTGCCTGCCGGTGTCGGCGCCATGGTGGGTGACGCTGCAGGCGCAGCGCTCAGCTTCGTCGCAGATGTGGGCAGTGACGGCGTGTCGGCAAAGTAGTCTGCCACCGGTGCATTGGCTGGCAGTCCACCGGCTGACGGGTGGCCAAAACTGTCGCTGACAAAGTAGAACGGTGATGCCGTTGCCGGATGGCGTGAGGCTTCAGAGGCAGTCGCCCCCGACGCTTGCGGCACCCCCTGCACACCACTGCCAAAACGGGGCTCGTAAGCTGGCAGCTGGGTGACCACGGTGTCGGGCTGGCCGTTGCCAGCCTGGGCATGGGGCAGCAGCGACGGCGCACGGTGGCCCAAAGACAGCACCGGTGTTGGTGACGCAGGCAGCAGGTTGGCGCCGGGCACCACACCTTGTGGCATCGGCGTGCCCGGCACGCTGGGGCCAAACCCAGCCGGGCTGACCAGCGGCGAGCCTGCAGGCGCCACATTGACGGGTGCTTGCACGCCTGGTGCTCTGGCCTGCTCGCCCGGCAGAGCGCCAAACAAGGCAGAGGCCATGCTGGCGAGCACATTCGGGTCAATCGGCGGCGCCGCGCTTGCCTGGGCCCCCGTAGACGGGGTAAAAGCGGAAGTCATGGCGGCGGCTTATTTGTAGGTGTCGGTGTAGTCGTGGTACTTGCCGATTTCCACATCGTCCAGCACCGCCAGCGCGTCCGGGGTCAGCACCGCCAGCGAGCAATACAGAGAAATCAGGTAGCTCGAAATGGCTTGGTCATTGATGCCCATGAAGCGCACCGACAAGCCCGGGCTTTGTTCACCCGGCAGACCTGGTTGGAACAGGCCGATCACGCCTTGGCGTTTGTCACCCACACGCAGCAGCAAAATTTTGCTCTTGCCGTCGGCCACCGGCACCTTGTCAGACGGGATCAGCGGGATACCGCGCCAGGTGATGAACTGCGAGCCAAACAGGCTCACCGTGGGTGGCGGTGTGCCACGGCGGGTGGCCTCACGGCCAAAGGCAGCAATCGCCAGCGGGTGGGCCAGGAAGAAAGCAGGCTCTTTCCAGACCTTGGTCAGCAGCTCATCGAGGTCGTCCGGGGTGGGCGCGCCAGTGAGCGGGAAAATGCGTTGCTCATCGGTCACTTGCGACAGCAGGCCGTAGTCGGGGTTGTTGATCAACTCGCTTTCCTGGTTTTCCTTGATGGTCTCAATGGTCAGGCGCAGTTGTTCCTTGATCTGGTCGTGCGGGCTGCTGTAGAGGTCAGAAATGCGGGTATGCACATCCAGAATGGTGCTGACCGCATTGAGGAAAAACTCGCGCGGCTTTTCGTCGTAATTGACAAAGGTGCGGGGCAACTGGTTTTCAGACTGGCGTGCGGTGCAAGTGACCTTGATCGATTCCGGGTCCTTGACGGTGTTGAGCCGGAAAATGCCGGCTTCTACCGGCACCCATTGCAGCAAATGTGTGAGCCAACGCGGTGAAATGGTGGCCAGTTGCGCTGTTGTTTTTGTCGCATTGGCTAGTTGCCGTGCAGCATTGTCGCCCAGCGTTGTTGGTACTTGGCTCGTGGTCATGCAGAACTCCCTGAAGTGGTTAAAAAGAAAAAAGTTGAATCAAAGTGTCGACAGTCTGCAGGCATTCATCAACATGCTATAGACGTCAATTCGAGGCCTTTGACGGTTTGTGTTTGGGCGATGCGCTCAGTGTGGGCCAGCAGATTCGCCAAGCTCAGCCCGAGTGCCTGACTCAGTTTTTCAAGCGTCAGCAACGAGGGGATGGCCTGGCCACGTTCGAGTTCACCGATGTAAGAACGGTTCAGGTTGGCACGCTCGGCCAGCACTTCCTGCGACCAGCCCTTGGCTTCGCGCAACTGACGCACGGAGATACCAAAACTGCTGACGATTTGTGTCATTTACCCGCCAACCGCCTCATGTTGTGCACGCGCCTGTGTGATCACCGCGCCTGCGGGCACGTCGTGCGTGACCCAGACGTTGCCGCCAATGCTGGCGCCGCGCCCAATCGTGACGCGCCCCAGCACCGTTGCACCGGCGTACAAAATGACGTCGTCTTCCACGATCGGGTGGCGGTCCTGACCTTTGATGGGTTTGCCCGACACGTCCGTTGGGAAGCTTTTGGCGCCCAAGGTCACCGCCTGGTAAATCCGCACCCGTTCCCCGATGATGGCCGTCTCACCAATCACGACACCGGTGCCGTGGTCAATGAACAAACCCGCGCCAATCTTGGCCCCCGGGTGGATGTCGATGCCGGTCTGCGCGTGCGCGAGTTCGGCCACGATCCGTGCCAGCAAGGGTACGCCCAGTGTGTAGAGTTGATGGGCCAGCCGGTGATGGATCATTGCCAGAATGCCCGGGTAACACAGCAGCACCTCGTCAACACTGCGCGCTGCTGGGTCGCCATCAAACGCGGCCAACACGTCCACGTCCAGCAAACTGCGGATTCTGGGCAAGGCCAGAGAAAAATCCTGCACCAGCTTCACCGCATCGGTTTCCATGCCCAGGGCATCTTGGTAGGGCTGGTGCCGCACCGCGTAGTGCAGCTCCAGCCTCACCTGAACCAACAGCGCGTGCAACACCGTGTCAAGGGTGTGGCCAACGTAGAAGTCTTCGCTCTCCTGGCGCAGGTCGGTTGGCCCCAGTCGCATCGGAAACAACACACCACGCAAGCTGGCAATGATGTCTGCCAAAGCGTCGCGCGACGGTAGTTCGCGCCCACCAGGCTCGGAAGAACGCTTTTGAGCGCTGCGCCAGCGTTGGCGCACCTCGGCCAACTCGGTGACGACCTGTTTCAGATCAAACACCGGAGGCCGAAACTCAGCGGGGCGCAGGGCTTGCACACTCATGCAGCAACCGCTTGTGCAGGTTCCACCGCCAGGCCGGAGGCGTCATACAGACCCTCAAACAGGATGGAGCTCAAATAGCGCTCGCCCGAGTCCGGCAGGACAACCACAATTGTTTTGCCAGCGTTTTCGGGCTTCTTGGCCAAGCGCACAGCGGCCGCCGTGGCTGCACCGCAAGAAATGCCCGACAAAATGCCTTCTTCGCGCGCCAGGCGGCGAGCAAACAACACGGCATCTTCGTTGCTGACTTGCTCGACCGCATCCACCAACGACAAGTCCAGCACGTCTGGCACAAAACCGGCGCCAATGCCCTGAATCTTGTGCGGGCCGGGTTTGATCTCGTCGCCAGCACGGGCTTGTGTCAGCACCGGGCTGGCCGCCGGCTCTACCGCCACCGAGGTGATAGCTTTGCCCTGTGTTTTCTTGATGTAGCGAGAAATGCCGGTGATGGTGCCGCCGGTGCCCACGCCAGAGACCAGGATGTCGATCTGACCATGGGTGTCCTCCCAGATTTCAGGGCCGGTGGTGGCTTCGTGGATGGCCGGGTTGGCCGGGTTCTTGAACTGCTGCAGCAGCACGTATTTGGGGTCGCTGGCGGCAATTTCTTCGGCCTTGGCAATCGCGCCCTTCATGCCTTTGGCGCCCTCGGTTAGCACCAGTTTGGCGCCATAAGCCGCCAGCAGCTTGCGCCGCTCAATGCTCATGGAGTCGGGCATGGTGAGGGTGATCGGGATACCGCGCGCGGCCGCCACAAATGCCAGTGCAATACCGGTGTTGCCGCTGGTGGGCTCCACAATCTCCTTGCCGGGGCCAAGCAGGCCGCGCTTTTCGGCGTCCCACACCAGGGCGGCGCCAATGCGGCATTTGACCGAGTAAGCCGGGTTGCGGCCCTCGATCTTGGCCAGCACGGTGGCGCCTGCGCCATCGGTGACCCGGTTGAGCTTGATCAGCGGTGTGCGGCCGATCGACAGTGAGTTATCTGTAAAAAAGTTGCTCATGGTTTGTCCTTCGTGGTGAGTTGGTTAATCCTGGACCCAGGGCAGGCTGTGGGCGCGCCAGCCGCCCAAAGCACCTCGGTGCCGTTGTTCGTCGATATCGCCTTCAAAACCTTCAAGCACATTGAAGACGTTGGTAAATCCGGCTTTGGCAGCCGCCTCGGCGGCCAGATCCGAGCGTTTGCCGCTGCGGCACAGCAGCAGAACTTTGGTTTCCTTGCTTGTCTTGGCTTCTAGCTCGCGCACAAAACGCGGGTTGCGGGTCATGGCGGTGCCACTGGCCCACGCCACATGCAAACTACCTGGGACATGGCCGACAAATTTGCGCTCCTCGGTGGTGCGCACGTCCACCAGCACCGCCTCACCCGCTTGCACAAGATCCCAGGCCAGCTTGGGAGGTACGCCCCCGGCGTAGGGAAGGCCGGTGGCCAGGGCGACCTTTCGCACGGCGTTGAGCTCTTGAATCAGGTGGTTGGTTTCGACGACTTCACTCATGTATTTATCCTTGGTATCAACTGGTTTTGTCAGTGTTCTGCTCACCTGAAACTGGAGGGTTACAGGCGGTGGATGGAACTCTAAAGACAGTCAGTCAAAACTCAAACAACAGTTTTCTTAGTTCTTTATGACGAATTCATCCAATGAATCAGGTGGATCAACGGCAGTTGGCTTGGGTGCTTGCCGCTGGTCAAGCCAGCGCTGCAGACCCGCGCCCAGCAAGATGGCGGGCAGTACCCAGAGGGCTTCTGCATTGCCAAAACCCACCGACGCCAGCACCGGGCCGGGACAATAACCAGCGAGGCCCCAGCCAATGCCAAACAGCACCGAGCCCGTCAGCAGACGCGCATCAATCACCGACGACGTGGGCAGATGAAAGTGGTCGTCCAGCACGGGGGCTGGGCGCCGCAGCAGCACCCGGAACAGGACTGTGCTGAGGCACACGGCGCCACCCAGCACCAACAGCAGGCTGGCGTCCCAGTCGCCAGCCAAGTCCAGAAAACCCAGAACCTTGTTGGGGTCGATCATTTGTGAGACCGCCAGGCCCACGCCAAACACCACACCCGCGAGCAAACTGGCAAGACCTTGCAGCACCGGTTTTGCGCGGCTCATGTCCCTAGCCCCGCAACATGCCGCACCAGAAACGTGGTGAGCAAGGCCACAGCCAAAAAGGTGCCAGTCGCTGCCAGTGACCGCAGGGACAGACGCGCCAGGCCGCAGACACCGTGGCCGCTGGTGCAGCCGTTGGCGCGAGCCGTGCCAAAGCCGGTCAGGAAGCCCGCCAAGAGCAGCAGCGGAACCGGAAAACCGTGACGCACCGGTGCCGGTGTGCCGGTGAGGATCAAATAGCCAGCGGTTCCGAGCACCAGCCCCAAGACAAACAGGGCACGCCAAGCGCGCTCGGGCCAAGACCCCGACAGCAGCCCAAACAGGATGCCGCTGACGCCCGCGATGCGGCCGTTGAGCCACAGCAACACACTGGCCGCCAGGCCAATCAGCAGGCCACCGACCAGTGCCGAGACAGGTGTGAAATGGTTCATGAACTATTCGCGGACTTCAGCGTTCACCAACACTTCAGGCAATAGCTGATGCGAAGGATGTTTTAAGGGTCTTGTCGCCAGCGTGGCCAAAGTCACTATGCGAGTGGGAAACGGATTGCGGGTCATACGGTTGGAGAGTCAGGCATGCAAAGCGCACTGTCTCGCATCACCCGCGCTATGCCAACGAACCGATACGCATAAGCAAACGCGAAATAGGTACTTGCCAAGGCGTTTTATGTGATATTGGCCTCTAGCCCTTTATATTCGAGCGTTACATGTTATGAAAAAGCTAGCAAATGGGCGGAACCACATGGCCATGTGTACGCGCTGGGCTTATGCGTTTTTCGCGCAACGATGCTCGCAATCGTTTGTTCGCAGTTGGGGCCTTGCTGCGTAGCATTGGGCGGGTTTGCCGTTCATTTGAGAAAAACATGTCTAGCCCTTACAACCCGCATTACGACCCGCTGGTGTCGACCAGCCCCGGCGTCGGCAGTGCCCATGCCCCCACCTATTGGAGTGCCACCGCCGGCTCCCCCCCGCCTGACGATGGCCCTGTTGATGCCGATCTGGAGGCCGATGTGGTCATCATCGGCGCCGGATTGACCGGCATCGCCACCGCCTTGTACCTGGCCCGTGAACACGGCATCCAGGCGCGGGTGTTGGAGGCCAACCAGACCGTCTGGGGCTGCTCCAGCCGCAACGGCGGCCAGGGCCAGAACGCCGCCGGGCGCCTGACCCGCTCCCAATGGATTGCGCGCTGGGGGCTGGATGTGGCCAAGCAGCTCGATCGCGAGGTGCGCACCGGCTACGACAACTTCGCTGATTTGACCCGCCAGATCGACTGCGACGCCTACGCGGGTGGCCACCTGTATCTGGCCCACCGGCCCGAGAAACTGGCCTACCTGCGCAACGAAGCCCGTGTTCGCCGCGAGGTGTTTGGTTATGCCCCCCGTTTGTTGACGGCAGAGGAGTTGCACCGTGACTACTGCGACGAGCGTGATGCGGTGGGCGCCATGCTGGAGTCGCAGGGCATTGGCATCCATCCCATGAAGTTTGCTTACGGACTGATCAACCAGGCGCGCGCGCTCGGCGTCAAATTCCACCCGGCCAGTCCGGTGCAAAGCTGGTCCACGGTGGGCGGCGAGCAATTGCTGCGCACGCCCGGCGGCACGGTGCGGGCAAAACGGGTGGCCGTGTGCACCGGCGGTTACACCGGGCAGGGCTTGCATCCGCAGCTCAGCAACAAGATCATGCCGATCCTGTCCAACGCGGTGGTGACCCGGCCCTTGACCGATGCAGAGATTGCGGCGACGCATTTTCAAACCCGCACCTTCCTCACCGACACCCGCACCTTGCGCTTTTATTACCGCCTGTTGCCCGACAAACGCCTGCAAATTGGCAGCCGCAGCGCCATCCATGGTGCCAACGCCTCTGCACCCAAACATCTGAAATTGCTCACCGACGCCATTGCGCGCAAATTTCCGCCACTCGCAGGCATTGGCATCGATTACTCGTGGTGGGGTTGGGTCGATGTCAGCCACGACATGATGCCGCGCATCACCCAGCCTGACCCGGCCCAATCCGTCTGGTATGCCCTGGGTTATGGCGGCAATGGTGTGGCCTTTTCGACCTGGGCGGGCAAGCGGCTGGCGCAGCGGGTGGCTGGCAAGGATGCCGGGCAAGCGGTTTTTAACCTGCCGATTTACAACTCACCCTTGCAGGCGCCGAACCTGTTTGGGGTGGTTCGCTCACCGGCCTTGGCGCCCTTTCGGCGACTCGGGCAGCGCATCCTCTACCGGTGGTACTACTACCGGGACGAGAAGTGACAGCTCACAAGCCAGCTGCCCGACGCATTGAAGCGCGTCTTCAAACCGCGTATCAGCGAGCTGGCCATAGTTCAGGCGCAGGCAGTGGCCAAAGCGCCGGTCCGCAGAAAACAGGTGGCCAGGGGCGATGCTGATGCGTTGGGCCAGCGCCCGGCGCAGCAGCAGCAGGGCATCCACCTGCGGCGGTAACTCCAGCCACAGGAAGTAGCCACCCTGTGGTCGGGTGACTCGGGTGCCAGCTGGAAAACTCTCTGCAATCAATCGCAAGGCGATGTCCTGTTGTTTGGCCAGGCGCAACCTCAGTTGGCGCAAATGGCGCTCATAACCACCGCCTTGCAGGTACTCGGCGATGGCCAGCTGCGAAGGAACGGCGCTGGACAGGGTGGTCATCAGCTTGAGATGTTGCACCTGCCGGGCAAACCGTCCCGCGGCGACCCAGCCAACCCGATAGCCCGGTGCCAGACATTTTGAAAATGAGCTGCAATGCAGCACCAAACCGTGCTGGTCGTAGGCTTTGGCCGGCGCTGGCCGGTTCAAGCCAAAGTACAGCTCGCCATAAACGTCGTCCTCGATCAGCGGCACCTGATGCGCGGCCAGCAGGTCGACCAGGGCCTGTTTGCGTGGCTCGGGCATCAGGCTGCCCAGCGGGTTCTGGAAGTTCGGCATGAACCAGCAGGCTTTCACCGGGTGGGCTTGCAACACGGCCTCCAGCGAGGCCAGGTCAATGCCGTCGCGCGGGTGGGTGGCCACCTCGACCGCACGCAATTTGAGCCGCTCCAGCGCCTGCAGCGCCGAGTAAAAGGTGGGTGACTCGACCGCCACCACATCACCCGGCTGGGTGACCGCTTGCAGGCACAGGTTCAAGCCCTCCATGGCGCCGTTGGTGATCACAACCTCCGCCATCTCCAGGGCGGTGCCATTGGCCGCATAGCGCAGGCTGATCCAACGGCGCAGGCGTTCATTGCCTTGGGTCAAGTCTTCCACCATGCGCTCGGGTTCAAGCCGTCGCATGGCCGGTGTCAGGCAGCGAGCCAGTTTGTCCAGCGGGAACAGCGTCGGGCTCGGAAAGGCCGACCCCAGTGGCACCACATCGGTCTGGCGGGTGGACTCCAGCACCTCAAACACCAGATCGCTGATTTCGACGGTGGTGGCGTCTGTGCCGGGTGGCGCGGTACCGGGCTCGGCCTGCAGTGGCTGGGCCTGCAGCTTGACGTAGTAGCCCGAGCGCGCACGCGCCTCAATCAGCCCCTGGGCTTCGAGCAGGTAGTAGGCGGCAAACACGGTGGCCGGGCTGATCTGACGGCTCTTGCTGGCCTGACGCACCGACGGCAGGCGGTCACCGGCGCGCAAGGTCTGGGCCTTGATCAGCCGGGCGATGTCCTGGGCGTAGTGTTCGTAACGTTTCATGGGGGCGAACTGATATGGTTTTTTTCTCAGAAACTGAATCTACCATTTCAGATGCGTCTGCGGCATCCTTGATGTATGTCACAAAAGACCATTCCCATCCTGCCCATTGCTGACAGCACCACCGAAAGTGGCCTGTTTGTGATGGATGCCAAAAACAAGATTTATGTGCGCGCCGTCACCGGCCGATTTGCCGCCTGGCGCTGGGCTGCGGTGTGGCTCACCCAGCTGGTGTTTTACGGCCTGCCCTGGTTGTCCTGGAACGGCCGCCAGGCGGTGTTGTTTGATCTGGGGCAACAGCGCTTCTTTTTGTTTGGCCTGGCGCTGTACCCGCAAGACCTGATTTACCTGGCGGTGCTGTTGATGCTGGCCGCCTTGCTGCTGTTTTTTGTGACGGCGGTGGCCGGGCGCATCTGGTGCGGTTTTGCCTGCCCGCAAACGGTCTACACCGAGATTTTCCTGTGGGTGGAGCAGCGCCTGGAAGGCAGCCACCACGCCCGCAAACGGCTCGATGCCATGCCCTGGACAGCTGAAAAGCTGACCCGCAAGGGGGGCAAACAGACGGCCTGGCTGCTGATCAGCCTGTGGACCGGTTTCACCTTTGTCGGTTATTTCACCCCGATCCAGGCACTGGGCATTGCCGCACTGGCCCTGGCCTGGAGCCCGTGGGAGCTGTTCTGGGTCGGCTTTTACGGCTTGGCAACTTATGTCAATGCGGGCTATTTGCGTGAGCAGATGTGCAAACACGCCTGCCCCTACGCCCGGTTTCAGGGCGCAATGATGGACCGCGACACCTTGGTCATTGGTTACGACACCGCGCGCGGCGAGTCACGCGGTGCGCGTTCGCGCAGCGCCGACCCCAAGGCGCTGGGCCTGGGCGACTGCATCAACTGCACCTTGTGTGTGCAGGTCTGTCCGACTGGCATCGACATCCGCGACGGCTTGCAAAGCAACTGCATTGGCTGCGCCGCCTGTATCGACGTGTGTGACACGGTCATGGCGCAGATGAATTACCCCAAGGGGCTGATCCGTTACTCCACCCAGAACGGGCTGGCCAACGGCTGGGACCAGCCGACCTTGCGCAAGCGGGTGTTGCGCAAACGGGTGCTGATTTACGCGGCCCTGTTGTTGGCGGCGGTGCTGGCCTTGGTGAGCAGCCTTGCGTTACGCAGCCCGATGCGGGTAGACGTGGTGCGAGACCGGGGGGTGATGGCGCGGGTGGTGAATGACGGCGCGGTCGAAAACGTTTACCGTCTGCATGTCATGAACGCCACAGAAGATGCCCAGCGCTACAGGGTCGCGGTGGTGGGGCCTGCCGATTTGTCCCTGGGTGAACCGCTGGAGCTGGCGCTTGGCCCGGTGCAAGCAAGCACGGTGCCCTTGAGTGTGCGCCTGCCCTATGCGGCTGCGAGCGCCCTGGCTGGCCAGACGCTGCAGATCCAGCTTGAGGTGACGCAGCTCGGTCAAGCTGGCGCGCCAGTGCAAGTGCGCGAGAAAACCACCTTTCACGTCCCTGAGTGAGGAACCAGTTGGTCTGGTGAAGCCAGCGAACCACACTCAGGCCAGGCTGCCAGCGCGATGTGCCGCCAAATGGCCCAATGCCCGTTCCAGCGCGGAGCGGCTTGGCATTTCGACAAACAGGCAGGGTTTGCCAGTGCGTTTGCAATGCTCCTTGACCCGCCAGTAGGCACCGTGGCTGACGCAACCCACCTGGCAAATCACCACGTCAGCCGCCTGCAACTGGTTGCTCAGACGGCTGGCCTTGTCTTCTTCGCCGCCGTCGTGGTGCATGAAGCGGGCGCCCCGGTTCTCGATCACCTGGCGGTAGACGGGTATGCCCTGGGTGCGGCCCCCGACACACAACACCGCGCGGTCGGTCAGATCCACTGTGATCTGGGGGGCATCTGACGTGGCGCCTTTGCCCAGCTCGGTCTCTCCCTGGTGGCGCCCAGGTTTGCCTGGGCGAAGGGCGTTGGCCTGCTCTTCGGCCTCACGTCGCAACTTGCGCATCAACTGCTTTTCGTTGTGATCGGCCAGCCGCTGTTTGCCCTGCGCCTGGCGCTGGCGCGCCAAGGTGGCGGCGTCGGGTTCTGGCGTAGGCGCAGTGTGTTGCTGTGTCAGGTTGCGCGCGGCCTCAGCACGAATCAGGCTGGCCCGCAGTTCGGCGTTCTCGGCCTGCAAGGCCTGCAACGCATGGGCTTGCTCAGCCGCTTGGGTTTGCAGGCGCTGTTGCGCTGCTGCCAGCTCTTGGGTCAAGCGCTGGTTGTTGGCCAACACCTCTTTGAGTTGGGCGGCATCGGCCCGTGCCGCCAGGCCAATCTGGTGTTGCAGCATGTGCACCTGGCCCAGCAGCTGGTTCTCCAGCTCTGCTGAGCAACGCGGGTGGGTCAACACCGCCCAGAAATCACCCGCCCAGTCGGCTGCCAGGTTGGTTTGTGCCCAGCCTTGAGCCAGGGCTTCGGTTGTCTTGAAGCGTTGTGCCTGCTGGATCTGGCGCGCATAGCGGCGGTCCAACTCACGCTGGAGTTGTTCGGCCAGGGTGCTGCGGCTGTGGCAGGCATGCAGCACCAAGCTGTGCACCTCATAGTCGGAGCAGCCATCGATGGCCAGGCCGGACTGACGCGCCAAGGATTGCAGATCGGACAACGCCAGGCAGATGCCGGTCACCGGGCACGCCGCGCTGTGCCCCATGTCCCATAACTTGCGCCGGGCTGAGCCTGTGACCAGTTCGGCCTGCATGGCGGGCGACGGGTCTGGCTGTGCTGCGCTGGGGTTCGGGCAGTAGTGCTGCATGACCTCGCCCAGCAGCACGGCCGCTGAGTGGATATGTACCCGTGACAGCGCATGGTTTCTGCGCACCTGATCTGCTTTGTGGGCCTGATTGCTGGTCAAAAGGGTCATCTTGTGTGTCCTGCTGAAGTCCATCAAGAGCTCATCCTAGGGACCGAAGCAACCCATCACAACGAAGGAAATCACCCAAGCACAAGCGGGCATGTTTCAGGCATTTGCTTATGCCTGAAATGGCGGTTGGGGTGGCCCGGCGCTATGCGGCGAGCGCCGGCACAGGCGCCTTGTCCAAAGCTTGGAAAACCGCCTCCAGCCGGTCGCGCTTGGGGGGCAGCCCTGGGCATTTTCTGACCGCAAAACCGGCTTGGTTCAGGCCATCACGCACCCGCCGTGCGATGGTGTAGGTGGCCAGTTTGGACCCAGGGTGGCACAACGCGGCCACGGCCTGCAGGGTCGCCTGCGACCACATCTCCGGGTTGGCGCTGGGGCTGAAACCATCGAGGAACACCGCATCAGCCAGCAAGTTCAGTTGCCCCAACATCTGCGTCACATCACCCACCGCCAGGGTCAGCAGCACCTGACCTTGGGCAAACGCCATGGTATGCAAGCCGGGGGACAGGTTTTGCCAGACACGGCCTAGTTCCTCGGCCAGTGCTGTCACTGCCACCATGGGCAAGGGCAACTCGCCCAGGCCAGTGTCAGCCATCTGCGCGGCACGCAGCAAGTCAGCTGCCGCGACCGGATACGCCTCAACCGAAACAAAGTGCAACTGCTGGCTGCGCTGCGGGTCGGCCTGCCAAGCTGCCCAGGTGGCCAGAAAGTTCATGCCCAGGCCAAAACCTGTTTCCAGAATGGTGAAGTTGGTTTGGCCGCGCCAGCCATGTGGCAACCCACAACCCTGCAAAAAGACACCCGCAGCCTGCGCCAGGGCGCCAGTGCAAGAGTGGTACCGGTCTTGAAAACGCGGGCTGTGGGGGCAGCCGTCTTCCAGCCAGTCAACAAATTCGGGCGCGGACATACAAACATCACTGTGAAAAAAGACCAGGCCGCACTGTAACAAGTGCCTGCGGCCGCAGGCCCTGGTTCAGCGCGTGTGTTGCTGTGCTGCGCGGATCATGTCCACCGCCTTCTCGGCCAGCATGACCGCTGCCGCATGGGTGTTGCCCGACACCAGGGTGGGCATCACCGAGCAGTCCACCACCCGCAGGCCCTGGACGCCGTTGACCCGCAGTTGGGGGTCAACCACCGCGTCGGCATCCACACCCATGCGACAGGTGCCCACCGGGTGGAAGATGGTGGCGCCGTGCTGGCGGCAAAACGTCAGGATCTCGGCATCGGTGTTGACCTCGGGGCCGGGTTTGACCTCGCGGCGCACCAGGGGGCGCAGTGCCGCGCTGGCGGCGATGGCCCGCGCGGTTTTGACGGCAGCCACCACGGTGCGTTGGTCCAGCTCGGTGGCTAGGTAGTTGGGGGAGATATCCGGTGGCTCCAGCGGGTTGGCGCTGCAGATGCGGATCTGGCCGCGTGACTCAGGGCGCAGCTGGCAAACCGACAGCGTGAAGCCCGAATACGGGTGCACCTGGCCACCGGCCATGTCGGCCGATAAGGTGGCCACATGGAACTGGATGTCCGGCGTCTGCGACTCGTCGGGCAGGGCACGCATGAAACAGCCACCCTGGTTGATACCCACCGCGAGCGGGCCGCTGCGCTGCAGCAGCCATTGCAGGCCGATCTTGACCTTGCCGACCCACGAGTTGAGCTGGTCGTTGGTGGTGATCGGCTGGCTGCATTCAAAGCCCAGGCGAATTTGCAAATGGTCTTGCAGGTTGCTGCCGACCTCAGGCGCGTCGTGAACCAGCGCGATGCCGTGCTGCGCCAGCAAGTCCCTGGGGCCGATGCCTGAGAGTTGCAGCAACTGTGGCGACTGCACCGCACCCGCTGCCAGCAACACCTCGCGGGTACAACGCGCTTCTTTGATCACTCCGTCTTGCCGGTAACGCACACCCACCGCCCGCTTGCCGTCGAAGATCAGGCTGCTTGCCACCGCGTTGGTTTGGACGGTGAGGTTGCGGCGCTGGCGCGCGGGCTTCAGGAACGCGGTGGCGGTGCTGCAGCGCCAGCCCTTGAAGGTGTTGAGTTGGTAGTACCCGGCGCCGGTCTGCTCAGGCCCGTTGAAGTCCGCGTTGCGCGGCACGCCGAGTTCACCTGCCCCCTGGATGAAGGCCTCGATCAGCGGGTGTGTGGCGCCGATGTCGCTCACCTTGAGCGGCCCATCTGCGCCGTGGTAGTCGGATGCACCACGCTGGTTGCCCTCGGCGCGTTTGAAGTAGGGCAGCACATCGGCATAAGACCAGCCGGTGTTGCCCAGGCTGGCCCAGTGGTCATAGTCCTGGCGCTGGCCTCGAATGTAGATCAGGCCGTTGATGGCGCTGCAGCCACCCAGGGTTTTGCCGCGTGGCCAGTAGATGCGCCGCCCGGCCATGTTGGGCTCGGGAGTTGTTTCAAAACGCCAGTTGTAGCGGGTGCTCCACATGGTTTTGCCGTAGCCGATGGGCAGGTGCAACCACAGCGAGTGGTCGGGCGGCCCGGCTTCGAGCAGCAGCACGCGGCTGGCCGGGTCTTCACTCAGACGACCCGCCAGCACACAGCCGCTGGAGCCTGCACCCACGATGATGTAGTCAAATTCTGGGGGCATGGTGATGCAAGGGAGGGCGTTGACAGGTGGCGCTATGGTGCTATTTAATAAATAGCTATAGGCCCAATAAACACGAGGGCTAGAGGCCAAAAAGCCTTGTAACCCCTGTGCCCATGGCCTGCCAGTCGCTCAGACGTAGTCTTTGTACTTGTCCAGAAAACGCACCGGCTTGGACAGCGCGTCGCGGCGGAACGGATCGCCCAGTTCCTGGGTCACCAAAATCTCGATCACCGTGGTTTTGCCCTGGTTCATCTGGGCGTCGATGGCGCGTTGGAGCGCTGGGCCAACGTCTTCGAGCCGGTCTACCACCACACCTTCGGCACCCATGGCGATGGCAATACCGGCAAAACTCGGGTTGTCCAGCTCACCGGCCACAAAACGGCGGTTGTAGAAGTCGACCTGGTTTTTCTTCTCGGCGCCCCATTGGCGGTTGTGGAACACCACGGCGGTGACCGGAATGTCGTGGCGCACGGCGGTCAATATCTCGGACATGCTCATGCCCCAGGCACCGTCACCCGCATAGGCCACCGCCGGGCGATCCGGCGCGCCGCGTTTGGCGCCGATGATGGTGGGCAGCGCGTAACCGCAGTTGCCAAAACTCATCGGCGCGAAGAAGCTGCGTGGCTCCTCAAAACGCAGGTAGCTGTTGGCCACCGAGTTGATGTTGCCAATGTCGGTGGACACCATCACACGCGGCGGCATGGCTTTTTCCAGCTCGCGCAGCACCTGGCGCGGGTGCAGCCATTGGCCGCCGTTGAAGGTGGGCTCCTTGGCGTTCTCGGCAATGATGTCCAGGCTGAACGGGTCGCGCTCATGGGTCCAGGCGTCCAGCTCTTGTTCCCAGGTGGTTTTTTCTGCTTCTATAATGATAGCGCGTTGCCCCCGATTTGCTTCGGCTGCAAGCGTTTTTCCTTCCAAACGCTGCAGTAGCGCCTGCGCCGTGGCCCGGGCGTCGCCGTGGATACCGACGGTGATTTTCTTGACCAGCCCGAGGTTGGTGTGGTCGGCCTCGACCTGGATGATCTTGGCATCTTTGGGCCAGTAGTCCAGCCCGTGCTGCGGCAGCGTGCCAAACGGCCCCATGCGCGAGCCCAGGGCCAGCACCACGTCGGCCTGGGCAATCAGCTTCATCGCGGCTTTGGAACCCTGGTAACCCAGCGGCCCGACCCACAGCGGGTGGCTGGCCGGGAAGGCGTCGTTGCGCAGGTAACCGGTGGCCACCGGGGCGCCCAGGCGTTCGGCCAGCGCTTTGAGTTCGTCCCCCGCATTGCCCAGCACCACACCCCCACCGGCCAGAATGACTGGAAATTTGGCGTTGGCCAGCAACTCGGCGGCGGCGTTGAGGCTTTGCTCACCCCCGGCGCCGCGCTCCACCCGTTGGGGCTGCGGGATCTCGGTGGTGATTTCGCCATAGAAGTAGTCGCGCGGGATGTTGAGCTGGGTCGGGCCCAGGTCGCTCAAGGCGCGGTCAAAGCAGCGTGCGGTGAACTCGGCGATGCGCCTGGGGTTGTTCACATGGCCCTGGTACTTGGTGAACTCCTGGAACATCGGCAGCTGGTTGGCCTCCTGGAAGCCACCCAGGCCCATGCCCATGGTGCCGCTCTCAGGTGTGACGATCACCACCGGGCTGTGCGCCCAGTAGGCCGCGGCAATCGCCGTGACGCAGTTGCTGATGCCCGGGCCGTTCTGGCCAATCACCACCCCGTGGCGGCCGGTGACACGGGCGTAACCGTCGGCCATGTGGGCCGCGCCTTGCTCATGCACCACCGACACCAGGTTGATGCCAGCAGGCTTGAAGATGTCCATGGCGTCCATGAAGGCTGAGCCCATGATGCCAAAAATGTCGGTCACGTCATTGGCCACGAGGGTTTCGACAAAGGCCTCGGACGGGGTCATTTTTTGCGGGCCGGTGGCCACGGTGCGGGCGGGAGAGGGGGAAGTGCTCATCGGGAAAAGGGTGTGTTGTAAAGGGAGGTCGGGGAGAAAAAAGGGGTTCAGGCCAGCTGCCAGTGGCCACATCTCGCAGCGCAGGCGGCAGCGGCGTTCACACCGCTGGCGGGACAGGCCAAGGCATCAGCTCTTGCCTTTCCAGGGCACCAGCGCGCGCTCGATCAACCGCATGGCGAGTGAAAAGCTGAAGGCGCAGGCGGCGATGATGCCGATGCCGACAAACACCGCGTCGGTGGCCAGAAAGTGCGAGGCTGACATCGTCATGTAACCAATGCCACGGGTCGAGGCAATCAGCTCGGCCGCCACCAGCGTGCCCCAGCCCACTCCCACGGCAATGCGGATGCCGGTCAGGATCTCGGGCAGGGCCGACGGCAGCACCACCTCGCAAAACAGCTGCCAACGGCTGGCACCCAAGGTCAGCGCGGCGTTGACGCGTTCAATCGGCAGCGAGCGCACACCGGCCTGCGCCGACAGCACAATCGGCGCGAACATGGCCAGGGTCAGCAGGGCAATTTTGGAGGTCTCGCCAATGCCCAGCCAGATGATCATCAGCGGCAGGTAGGCCAGCGGTGGCAGCGGCCAGTAGAACTCGATCGGTGTGTCCAGAATGCCTTTGGCCCAGCGGTTCAGGCCCATCAGCAGACCCACCGGAATACCCAGGCCCACCGCAATAGCCAGCGCCGACAGGATGCGGGTCAGGCTGGCCGACACATGCTCCCACAAGGTGGCGTTGGCATAACCGTCCTCAAAAATCGAGGTCGCGGTGGCCAGCACCTCGGCCGGGGTGGGCAGAAACAGGTGGGGCACCGAGCCGGTTTTGGCGACGAGCCACCACAACAGCAGGATGGCTACACCGGTGGCGATGCTGATGTTGACTGTGGCCTGGCCGCCAATGCCAAATGGGCGCATCTCAACCAGTTTGGGTTTGAAATCCACGAACTCGTCCTTGTCAGAGGTTGGGTTGCGGCGCACGGCAGCGGGTGCGCTAGGCCGGGTGGCGCTTGTGGCGTCCTGGTTGGAGGGGTTCACGTTGCCAAACAGCGGTGTGGTTGCAATGTCTGTCATGGCACAAGCTCCTTGTGGTCTTCCGACTGGTGGATGATGGCGCGGATGTCTTCCCGCAAGCCCGTGAACGCGGCCGATGTTTTGACGGCGCGTGGGTCGCCATCACGCGCGATGGTGCGTACAAAGTCCAGGTCAAACCGCGCCACGATGCGCCCCGGGCGCGGCGACATCACCACCACCTGGGTGCCCAGCACCAGCGCCTCGTCAATCGAGTGGGTGATGAAAAAGATGCGTTTGCCGGTGCGTGACCAGACCGACACCAGCAGCTCCTGCATCTGTTCACGCGTCATGCTGTCCAGCGCACCAAACGGCTCGTCCATCAGCAAAATGGCAGGGGCGGGCGCCAGCGCGCGCGCAATGCCAACCCGCTGGCGCATGCCGCCAGACAACTCGTAAGGGGCGGCTTTGGCAAAGTCCTGCAGCCCCACCAGTCGCAGCAGTTCCATGGCCCGGTCATGGCGCTCGGTGCGCGAGATACCGGCAAACTTCAGGCCCAGGGCCACGTTGTCCAGCACCGATTTCCAGGGCAGCAAGGTGTCTTTCTGGAACACCACGCCCCGGTCTGCACCCGGCCCGACGATGGGGCGCCCATCCAGGGTGATGCTGCCTTGCGACAGCGGCAAAAAGCCCGCCATGGCGTTGAGCAAGGTGGACTTGCCGCAGCCCGAGGTGCCTAGCGCCACCACAAAACTGCCTTCCGCGATGTCGAGCGACACCCGATCCAGTGCCTGCACGGCGCGGCCATCGCGGGCGGCAAAAAAGACGCTGGCCTGGTCAATTCGAAGCATATTGATCTCGCAAACAGGCCGCGTTCCCGGGACCGTCCCGTTGAACGCGGCGCTCAGAAAGTGATAAGAGAAACTACTTGGCAGCTGGCAAATAGGCCGGCGACACGTAGGCTGCGTAGCTGGGCAGCACCTCAGAGATCTTCTTTTGCTCTTTCAGGAACTGAGCTGTGTTCTTGAGTATCTTGGCGATACCGGATTTTTCGCCACCACCCAGCCAGGCTTCGGTGCCTTGCACCTGAACTGGCAACAGCGACAGGTTCAGCAGCGCGGCGGCCTGGTCCTGCGGCGTGCCACCGAGGAATTTGGCCAGGGTTTTGGCGTTGTCGCTATCCGGTCCCCAGGCCGCCTTATTGGCCACAAAAGACTGCGCGTACTTGTCGGAAACGGCCGCGAACTTCTTCAGAAATTCGGGGTTGGCCTTGGCAAAGTCAGCGGTGGCCACCCAGGCGCTGAAAGTCGGTGCGCCCTTGTCGGCCACGTCTTTGGAGGTCACCAGCACCTTGCCGTTTTTCTTCAGCTCAGTCAGTGCCGGGTCCCAGACGAAGCCGCCATCGAGGTCACCCCGGTTGTAGGCCGCGACAATTTCAGGCTGCGGAATGGCGAAGATCTGCACGTCTTTTTCGGTCAGGCCCTGGCTCTTGATCAAGGCCAACAACTGGTAGTGGTCGGTGGAGACGGGTGCAGCCGCCAGCTTCTTGCCTTTGAGGTCGGCCAGTGTGTTGATGCCTGAGCCGTTGCGCACCACCAGGGCTTCGTCAATGCCAGAAATCGAGGCGATGTAAAACGCCTTCACATCCAGGCCGCGCGAGGTGGCCGCTGCATAGGGGCTGGAGCCGACGTAGCCTATCTGCACGTCACCCGATGCGATGGCCGCAAAGATGTCGGCGCCCGAGTTGAACTTGCGGAAATCAATTGGGTGACCGGTGGTTTTGGCAAAGTCGCCGTTGGCAATACCGACCTGGAACGGCAACGCATCGGTCTGGTAGCCAACCACCACCTTGTTGTCTGCGGCCAATGCCAATGAGCTTGTGGCGACCATCAGCCCACCCACGACGGTGGCCAGCAGATTTTTCATCCATTTCATGTTTGTGTTTCCTTTGAGGGTTCCAAGCGATGACACACGCTCTGCCAAAAATAGTAGTTGCCGACGGCGCGACTGCCAACGAACAAAACCATGCTTGCTTATTCGGAAATCTTGTTTGTGGTGGGTGACCTCGGGTTTTAAAGTCCCCTGCCTATGATCAAAGACATTCGGCTGTACCCGGAGATGGCCAATCCGCAACTCAGGCCGCGTTATTCCGGGCTGGCGAGTTTTTTCCGAACCCCCCTGGTAGACCAGCTGGACGGTGTCGACATAGGTGTGATTGGTGTGCCGTTCGACGGTGGGGTGACCAACCGCACCGGTGCCCGCCACGGCCCGCGTGCGGTGCGTGAACAAACCACCCTGGTGCGGCGTTACAACCAGGCCACGGGTGTGGGGCCGTTTGATCTGGCGCGGGTGGCTGACCTGGGCGATGCCTGGCTGGAACAACCCTATGAGCTGACTGGCGCCTTGAAAGAAATCCAGGCCTTTTTCGACAAGGTGTACCAAAGCCGTGTGGTGCCGCTGTCGGTGGGCGGTGACCACTCGGTGACCTTGCCGATCTTGAGGGCGCTGGCCAAGGATGGTCCGCTGGGCATGGTGCACATTGACGCCCACTGCGATACCGGAGACGACTACCTGGGTTCGCGTTTTCACCACGGCGCTCCTTTTCGTCGGGCGGTGGAAGAGGGCCTGCTGGACCCCAAGCGGGTGATCCAGATCGGCATTCGCGGCTCCTTGAACCATCCCGACATGTGGCAGTTCAGTCATGACACCGGGATGCGGGTGGTCTACATGGAAGAGTTCACCGACCGTGGTTGGCGCTGGGCCGCTGAAGAGGCACGCCGAGTAGCATGCAGCGGCCCCACCTATCTGTCATTTGATGTGGATGGGCTCGATCCGGTGTATGCGCCGGGCACCGGCACCCCCGAGTCCGGCGGCCTGACCATGGTCGAGGCCCAGCGGCTGATTCGTGAGCTGGCCGGGCTGGATTTTGTTGGGGGCGATGTGGTCGAGGTCTCGCCGCCGTTTGACCCCTCTGGCTTGACCGCACAGAACGCGGCCAATGTGTTGTTTGAAATCCTGTGTGTGCTGGCGCTGGCCTTTAAACAGCGCCAGGAAGCGGTGTGATGACCCAGAAAAACATCCTGATCCTGATGGCGGATCAGCTCAACCCGCGCTATTTGTCGGCCTATGGTGATGTCACCGGCAAAACCCCGACCATCGATCGCCTGGCCAAAGAAGGGGTGGTGTTCGATTCGGCCTACTGCAACAGCCCGCTGTGTGCACCCTCGCGCTTTGCGCTGATGACCGGGCAACTGCCGTCAAGCATTGGTGCGTTTGACAACGCCTGCGAGTTGTCTGCCGACAAACCCACCTGGGCCCACTACCTGCGGGCGGTGGGGTACCACACCATCCTGTCCGGAAAAATGCACTTTTGCGGCCCGGACCAGTTGCACGGTTTTGAAGAACGATTAACCACCGACATCTACCCGGCAGACTTTGGCTGGACGCCAGACTGGCAGCAGCCGGGGAAGCGTCTGGAGTGGTACCACAACATGAGTTCAGTTTCTGATGCGGGCCCGTGTGTGCGCACCAACCAGCTGGACTTTGACGATGAAGTGGTGGCCGCGACCCGACAAAAGTTGTTTGACTTGGCGCGTGCGCGTGACCCCCGGCCGTTTTGTCTGACGGTGTCGTTGACGCACCCGCATGACCCGTTTGCCATCGCGCAAAAATACTGGGATCTGTTTGAGGGGGTGGACATTCCAACGCCGCGTGTGGCTCAGGAAGCGACGCAGGACGATCCGCAGTCCGCACGCATTCGCGCCATGTGCGCTATGGACCAGCAGCCGGTGAGCGCCGAGCAGGTCCAGCGTGCCCGGCGCGCTTATTACGGATCCATCGCCTATGTGGATGAACAGTTTGGCCTGATCCTGCAAACACTCCAGGACATCGGGCAAGCGGATAACACCATCGTGGTGCTGATGTCCGACCATGGCGAGATGCTGGGTGAGCGTGGCCTTTGGTACAAGATGAACTTCTTTGAGGGTGGTTGCCGGGTGCCGCTGATGGTTCACTCGCCTGCCGATTTTGCGGCCAAGCGGGTGTCGCAGTCGGTGTCCCATGTTGACCTGTTGCCGACCCTGCTGGAACTCGCGGGTGCCAAACCGGCGAGCGACCCGCAATTGGCCGGGCGCAGCTTGTTGCCCCATTTGGCAGGCAGCGGCGGACATGACGAAGTGTTTGGGGAATACCTGGGCGAAGGTGCATTGGCCCCCATCGTGATGATCCGGCGCGGGCCCTACAAGTTTGTCCATTCACCCGCTGACCCCGACCAGCTGTATGACTTGTCCCGCGATCCGGACGAGCTGCACAACCTGGTGGCCGATCCATCACAGCGTACCCGGCTGGCGTCATTGCGACAGGCAGTGGCTGAGCGTTGGGACTTGGCAGAGCTTCATCGGCAAGTGCTGCGCAGCCAACAGAACCGACGCTTGATCAACGCCGCCCACAACCAGGGCCGTGCCATCAGCTGGGACTATCAGCCGTTCCAGGACGCGAGCCAGCGCTTTGTGCGCCAGCACATCAAGCTCGATGATCTGGAAGCCATGGCCAGATTGCCGCAGGTGGTGCATTCCTGAAATAGCTTATGCGGATTCCTTCGTTCTCTTCAGTCGGCGTGCTGGCTAAAGTGGACTCAACAAGCTGTGCGGCGTGCGTGAAACAACAACGACACCGGTCCAAAAACGCTTGTGAACTTCACTTTTTCTTTTAGGAGCTTCTTTTTATGCGACTACCCGCTCTCCTGACGGCCTTGTTGGCCTCGTTCATCACCTTCACCAGCGTCAGCGCCCATGCCGACCAATTGGCTGACATCAAGAAAAAAGGTGAGATCGTGTTTGGTGTGCTGGGTATCGATGAACCCAACAGCTATGTTGACCCGAAAACCCGGGAGTTCATTGGCTACGAAATTGACCTGGCAACGGACGTGGCGAAGGCGCTTGGCGTCAAGCCGGTGTTCAAGCAGTTGGCAGTGGCCGCACGTATTCCTGAGCTGCAGCAAGGCCATGTGGATGTGTTGGCAGCGTCGCTGACCCACAACAAAGAGCGTGAGTCGCAGGTCGATTTTGCGCTGACGCACTTTGTCACTGGCTCGAAGGTCTTGGTCAAGAAAAGCAGCGGCATCCACAACGTGAGCGAACTCGCTGGCAAGAAGGCTCTGACCGTCAAGGGCGGCACCCAAGGCCCGAATCTGCTGAAGGTCGTGCCAACCGCTGAAATTGTGACCTTCGAGTCCACCCAACAAGCGTTCCAAGCCTTGCAACAAGGCAAGGGTGTGGCCTACATCAATGACGAGGTCAGCCTGTTGGCCGACTTTGCCAAGCTGGGTGACAAGAGCAAGGACTACCAGATACTGCCGCAAAACCTGAATGTCGAGCCGTTGGCATTTGGCATCAAAAAGGGTGAAACTGCCGTGAAGACGGCTGTGGATGATGCTTTGCGCAACATTGAAAAATCTGGCGAAGCCAACAAGATTTTCCTGAAGTGGTACGGTCCTGACTCCAAGCTCAAGCTGTTTCCCAAGCGTGACTTCAAGATTGATTCCGACAAGATCGAAGGTTGATTTAACGACCTGACGGTTGGCATGGCGAACTGCCCAGAGGTGGTTCGTCGTCACGACAAAGCATAAGCCTTGTCATCACCAGACATCTGGTGATGGCAAGGTTTTGTGACATGGGATCTTGATGACTGCGTTTGACCTTTCCCTCATTACTTCCGGGCCTTACCACGACATGCTGGTGGCGGGCTTGAAACTCTCTTTGCAGTTGCTGGTGGTGACCTTGCTGCTGGCGCTGCCGCTGGCGTTGGTGGTGGCCATGATGCGGCTGTCTGGCTTACGGGTGTTGCGTTCGGGCGCATGGCTGTTTGTCGAGGCCATCCGCAACGTGCCCTTGTTGGCACACATGTTGTTCTGGTATTTTGGTGCGCCCGAATTGTTGCCTGAAGCCACACGCGAATGGTTGTATGCCCATAACTACGAAGCGGTGGCCGCCGTTGCCGCGCTGACCTTCTACACCGCCGCCTACATGTCGGAAGACGTGCGCAGTGGCATTCGCGCCATTCCGCATGGCCAGTTTGAGGCCAGTCGGGCGCTGGGTTTCGGCTTCTTTCGCAGCATGCGTTTGATCATCTTGCCGCAGGCCCTGCGTGTGACCTTGCCGCCGCTGATCTCACAAACCCTCAACCTCTGGAAAGACACCAGCATTGCCACCGTGATCGGCACCGCTGAGCTGATGTACCAAGCTGCCAAGGTCGAGACCGAGACGTTCCGCAGCGTCGAGGCGTTTGTTTTCGCCACCACCTGCTACCTGACGGTATCGCTGCTGATCACTGGGCTGGCGGTCACTTACCAACACTTTTTCCCGGCCCGCGCTGTATGAGTTTCCTGGAAGTTATCGACACCTACTGGCTCTATTTTCTGGTGGGGCCTTACCCGAAGGGGCCCTTGGGTGGACTGGCGCTCACGCTGGTGCTGGCGTCGCTGGGGCTGTTGCTGGCGCTGCCCTTGGGGCTGATTTTGGGACTGGGGCGCGTCAGCCCCTGGGCTTGGATTCGCCTGCCGATCACGGCGCTGGTGTATGTGGTGCGCGCCACCCCGCTTCTGATGGTGATCTTTTGGGCCTATTTTTTCCTGCCCAGTGTCACCGGCATCAAGACGGACCAATTTGCCACCATGCTTATCGCCTTGGTGGTGTTTGATGCCGCCTATCTGGCTGAGATTGTGCGCGCTGGTATCCAGGGCCTGCCCAAGGGGCAAGTTGAAGCGGCCCGCTCGCTGGGCTTGAGCTATTTGGGTGCCATGCGCCTGGTGGTGCTGCCGCAAGCCCTGCGGCACATGCTGCCTTCGCTGGTGAACCAGTTTGTCGCCACCATCAAGGAAACCTCGCTGGGCTACATCATTGGGTTGGCGGAGGTGTCGTTCATTGCCACCCAGATCAACACCCTGGTGTTCACCCTGCCGTCCCAGATTTACATGACCTTGGGGCTGACCTATTTCATTCTCTGTTTTGGTTTGTCGCGTCTGGCCTACTGGTTTGAGCGCCGTCTGTCCCAACGCGAAAAACCCCATCTTCCTGCCCGAGCCCTCACATGATCAAGTTCGAAAACGTCAACAAATGGTATGGCGCCTACCAGGCGCTGGTCGATGTGAGTGAATCCGTCGACAAGGGTGAAGTGGTGGTGGTCTGCGGGCCGTCGGGTTCGGGCAAATCGACCCTGATCCGCACCCTCAACCGGCTGGAGCCGATTCAAAGCGGCAGCATTCATATTGAGGGCAAAAACATCCATGCCAAAGGGCTGGATGTGAATGCCTTTCGCTCGCGCATTGGTTTTGTCTTTCAGCAATTCAACCTGTTTCCGCATCTGACTGCGCTGGAAAACTGCACGCTCGCGCCGATCCATCTGCGGGGTTTGAACAAGGCCCAGGCGCGCGAGCAGGCCATGGCCTTGCTGGAGCGGGTTGGCCTGGCGCACAAGGCCCATGCCTTTGCCACCGAACTCTCGGGCGGCCAGCAGCAGCGGGTGGCCATCGCACGGGCGCTGGCCATGGAGCCACCGCTGATGCTGTTTGACGAACCCACCAGCGCGCTGGACCCCGAGATGGTGGGCGAGGTGCTGACCGTCATGAAAAGCCTGGCCAAGGACGGCATGACCATGGTGGTCGTGACCCATGAGATGGGCTTTGCCCGTGATGTGGCTGACCGGGTGCTGTTCATGGATGTGGGGCGGGTGCTGGAGCGGGCTAGGCCACATGACTTTTTCAACGCGCCCGAGCACCCACGGGCGCAGCAGTTCCTGTCTGACATCCGTTCGCCGTTTGCCACGGCGTGACTTCGCTAGCCTAGGAAGCTTGCCACCATGTCCACAGCCACCTTGCCCGATACCGGCACCCCATTGACCAGCAGCCTGCCGATTCTTGACCTGAGCGACTTCACCTCAGGCGATGCCGAGCGGCGTGCCCGCTTCGTCACCCAGTTGCGGGAGACGGCGCATCACGTCGGATTTTTTTATCTGCGTGATTACGGAGCCAGCCCGGCACAGGTTGAGGCGGTATTGCAGGCCACGCGGGACTTTTTTGCCTTGTCAGAGGCACAGAAGCAGGCGGTGCACATGGTGCAGTCCCCGCATTTTCGGGGGTACACCGCTGCGGGTGACGAGATCACCCGCGGCCAGCGAGATTGGCGAGAGCAATTGGACATTGGCGCCGAACGAGCCGCACTGGCACTGGACGCAGGTGCACCCGCTTGGGCCCGACTGCAGGGCTCCAACCAGTGGCCCGTTGGCTTACCACAACTTAAACCCATCTTGCTGGCCTGGCAGGACACCCTGACCGAGGCTGCTGGCCATCTGTTACACGCCCTCGCGCTCGCTTTGGGGCAACCCGAGGATCAGTTTGATGCGGCCTTTGCCGACACGCCAGTGCAGCATCTCAAAGTCATCCACTATCCGGGTCGTGCCGAGAGTGAGTCCCGCCAGGGTGTCGGGCCGCACAAAGACTCGGGTTGCCTGACCTTGTTGCTGCAGGACACTCAGGCTGGACTGCAGGTGCTGGCGCGTGATGACGCTGGTGTGGCGCCGGATGCGGGCCGCTGGATCGACGCGCCGCCCGTGCCGGGCACCCTGATCATCAACTTGGGCGAGGTGCTGGAAATCTTGTCCAACGGCTACCTGCGAGCCACCATCCACCAGGTCGTCAGTCCACCGCCGAAGGTGGATCGACTCTCCGTGGCCTTTTTCCTGAGCCCGCGTTTGGACGCCGAATTGCCTGAACTGGTGTTGCCACCTACTCTGGCCGCACAGGCACGGGGTGTGGATCGTGATCCGAAGAATCCGCTGATTGCCCATACCGGGCGCAACCTGCTCAAGGGCCGATTGCGTTCCCATCCCGAGGTGGCTGAGCGGTTTTATGCCGATGTGCTTGCGGAGCAAGGCATCCGTCCGGGTGCCAAGGCGGGTGCCTACGCTTGATCGCCAGTACTTGGATGTTTGCTATAAATATAGCAGCTAGTAGTCCTTTAATCAAAAGGGCTAATGTGCAAAAAGACCATCATCTTGATGGTGATTCCAGTTTCACTGCGCCAAGATTTCCGCAACCATGTTCCGTCTTCGTGACGCTGCGTCGTTGAGTGCGATCACCTTGTCCAACGACACCCAGGCGCATGTGAGCAGCCTGGTGGCACGGGCACGCGCCGCCCAGGCGGTGGCGGAGCAGTACGAGCAGAGCAAGGTCGATGATCTGGTCAACGCCGTGGCTTGGGCCATTCTGGAGCCGGGTCGCAACCGTGCGCTGGCCGAGCTGGCGGTGTCCGACACCGGCATGGGCAATGTCGATGACAAGGTGCGCAAGAACCACCGCAAAACCTTGGGCTTGCTGCGTGACCTGCAAGGTGTCAAGTCGGTTGGCGTGATTGCACAGGATGAGCGCTTGGGCATCATCGAGATCGCCCGCGCGGTGGGTGTGGTATGTGCCGTCACCCCGTCCACCAACCCGGGCGCCACCCCGGCCAACAAAATCATCAACGCGCTCAAGGGGCGCAACGCGGTGATCGTGGCGCCGTCGCCCAAGGGCTGGGCCACCGCCCAGCTGCTGGCAGACTTCATCCATGCCCAGTTTGACCAGATCGGTGCGCCGCACGATCTGGTGCAGGTCTTGCCCGCCCCGGTGACCAAAGCGGCCACGCTGGCTGTGATGCAGCAATCTGACCTGGTGGTGGCCACCGGTTCACAGGCCAATGTCCAAGCGGCTTACGCCAGCGGCACCCCGGCTTTTGGCGTCGGTGCTGGCAACGTAGCGGTCATTGTTGACGACACCGCAGACCTGAGCCAGGCGGCAGACCAGATCGTGCGCTCCAAGACCTTTGACAACGCCACCAGTTGCTCGTCTGAAAACAGCCTGGTGATTGTGGCAGCAGCCCGTGTTGCCCTACTGGCAGCACTGACTGAGCGCGGCGCCGTGTTGTTGAACAGCACGCAAAAAGCCCGCTTGCAGGCCTGGATGTGGCCGCAGGGCAAGCTGTCAGCGGCTGTGCCGGGCCGGTCCGCCCAGGACCTTGCCCGGTTAGCTGGCCTGGATGAGATTGCCGCGCTGGCGCCCACGGTGCTGTTGGTGGATGAAGACAGCTTTGGTGCGGCGCATCCGTTCTCGGGCGAGAAGTTGTCACCGGTGTTGACGCTCTACCACGCGCGTGATGCGCAGGACGCGGTGGCGGTGGTCCAGCGCCTGTATGCCTATCAGGGGGCGGGCCACTCGGTGGGTCTGCACAGCACCCGGCCCGAGTTGGCGCTGCAGCTTGGGTTGCGCTTGCCGGTGGCACGGGTGGTCGTCAATCAGGCGCATTGCCTGGCCACCGGTGGCAGTTTTGACAATGGGCTGCCGTTTTCCTTGTCCATGGGCTGCGGTACCTGGGGCAAAAACAACTTCTCGGACAATCTGAACTACCGCCATTTTTTGAACATCACCCGCATCTCCAGCCCAATCACGCCGCGGGAGCCCACGCTGGACGATGTGTTGGGTGGTTTTTTTGAGAAGTTTGGCAAGACATGAGTGGGCTGCCCGACACCGTCCATGCCCTGGTTGTGCAACAAGCCCGCCACAGACCCGATGCGGTGTATGCCCTGGACGCCGATGGCCAACAGGCACTGACTTTCCAGCAACTGGCGCAGTCTTGCCGACAGGTGGGCGGCTTGCTGCGCAGCCAAGGCTTGCAGCCGGGTGACACCGTGGCACTGGTCATGCCCAATGGGCTGTTGACCTTGCAACTGCTGCTGGGGGCCATGGCTGGCGGCTGGTGCGTCAACCCGGTCAATCTGGTGTCTCAGCCCGATCAGATGCGTCATGTGTTGGACCACAGCGATTGCCAACTGGTGCTGGTGAGTCCCGAATGGGAATCCAGGGTGCGCAGTCTGTTGCAAGGCCTCGGCAGAGTGATCGCGGTACACGTGGTGGCGGCGGATGCTGCACTTGGGTCAGAGGCTATGGTGGCGCATTCAGAATCGCCACCGTTGCGCACGGCAGCGGCCCTGCTCATGTACACCTCCGGCACCACCAGCCAACCCAAGGGCGTGGTGCTGAGCCAGGCCAGCCTGGTGGCCAACGCCTTGTCCATCAGTCGTGAGCATGCGTTGAGACCGGCTGACCGTGTGCTCGCTGTGTTGCCGCTCTATCACATCAATGCATTTGTGGTGACCATGCTGGCGCCCTTGGCCCATGGGGGTAGTCTGGTGTTGCCTGACCGGTTTTCCAGCACACAGTTTTGGTCGCAGGCGGCGCGCCACCAATGCACCTGGCTCAACTTGGTGCCCACCATGATCTCGTATCTGCTGGAAGGCCCGGCGCCGATGCCAGCGCAGACGCAGCAGATCCGCTTGTGTCGTTCGGCATCATCCGCCTTGCCGAACTCCCGCCTGCGGGCTTTTGAGGACAAGTTTGGCATCGGCATCATCGAAACCATGGGGCTGACGGAAACCGCCGCACCGTCGTTTTCGAACCCGCTGGCGGCCAGCCTGCGCAAGGTCGGCTCGGTCGGGCGAGCCAGCGGCTGCGAAGCGCGTGTTGTGGACGCCGACCTGAACCCAGTGCCCGACGGCGAGGTGGGTGAAATCACCATTCGCGGCCCACATCTGATGCAGGCTTACTACAAAAATCCTGAGGCCACGCAAACCGCGTTCACGCCCGACGGCTGGCTGCGCAGTGGTGATCTGGGTTACCGAGACCGCGACGGCTTCTTTTTTGTCACCGGGCGCATCAAGGAGTTGATCATCAAGGGCGGTGAAAACATCGCCCCGCGTGAAATTGACGAAGCCTTGTTGCGCCACCCGGCGGTGCTGGATGCGGCGGCAGTGGGCATGGCAGACCCGCATTACGGCCAGGACATCCTCGCCTGCGTAGTGCTGCGTCCTGGCCAAAGCCTGATGGAGGCCGAGTTGCGTGACTTTTGCCTCGGTCAACTTGGCCGCTACAAAACACCTCGGATGTTTCGCTTTGTCAGCACCCTGCCACGCGGGCCCTCCGGCAAGGTTCAGCGTCTGAAGTTGCTGGACGGGCTGGCACCGGTCCAGGTTTCATGATCTTGCGCCAAGCCGTCACTCGCCATTGATATCAACCCACGAACAACCCATGTCAGAACACCAAGTCACACCTTCGCCTGCAGCTTCAACGTCATTCCATGAGGTGCATCAGGCGCTGCTGAGCGGCCAGGAAATTGCCTTGCTGGATGTCCGCGAAGAAGCCCTGTTTGCACAGGCGCACCCCTTGTTTGCGGCCAACCTGCCGCTGGATCGGATTGCCACTGACGCGCGTATTCGCCTGCCGTGCCTTGATACGACACTGGTGCTGTACGACAACGGCGAAGGCTTGGCCCAGGCCGCGCTGCATCGGTTGACAGACCTGGGGTATGGGCGTGTGTCCTTGCTGGAGGGCGGGCTGGTCGGCTGGATCAGCGCCGGGGGTGAGGTGTTTAAGGATGTCAACGTGCCCAGCAAAGCCTTTGGCGAGTTGGTGGAGTCCCGCCGCCACACGCCCTCTTTGTCAGCGCAGGAAGTCAAGGCCTTGCTGGACCAGCAGGCCGACATCGTGGTGCTCGATGTACGCCGCTTTGATGAATACCAGACCATGAGCATCCCTGGTGCCATCAACGTGCCTGGTGCTGAACTGGTGTTGCGCGCGCGTGCGCTGGCACCCGATCCAGCCACCCGCATCGTGGTCAACTGTGCGGGTCGCACACGCAGCATCATTGGCACCCAGTCGCTGCTGAATGCGGGTGTGCCCAACCCGGTGTCAGCGCTGCGCAATGGCACCATTGGCTGGACCTTGGCAGGCCAGACGCTGGACCATGGCGCCAGTCGCCGCTTTGCAGATGTGTCTGAACCGCAGCGCCTGCAAGCGGTTGGCCAGGCGCGGGCCGTGGCAGAGCGGGCTGGTGTGCGACGTGTCGGCTTGGCGGGTCTGGCTGCTCTGCTGGCAGACACAAGCCGCACAACCTATCGGTTAGATGTGCGTACAGAGCAAGAGTTTGTAGCAGACCACCTACCCGGTTTTCGCCATGTGCCCGGTGGGCAACTGGTGCAGGAAACCGATGTGTCCGCCCCGGTGCGCGGCGCCCGCATCGTGCTGGCCGACCCCGACGGCGTGCGCGACAACATGAGCGCCTCTTGGCTCGCACAGATGGGTTGGGAGGTGTGGGTGCTTGATGGCATCAATGCGACCGATCTGGTTGAGACCGGCCCGGGCCTGACACTGGCGCCTGTGTCAGCTGCTGGTCGTTACCGCCGACCCTATGAAGGCACCAACAACTCGGCTGAAACCATCCAGGCCTATCTGGATTGGGAGTATGGCCTAGTGGATCAATTGGCGCGCGATGGTACCCATGGCTTCTGGGTGCTCTGAGGCCATCAAGGTGCTGGTGGTTTGAACAGCGCCACGTCTTTGGCGTTGATCTTCTTGGGAAGCAATTTCTCGGTGAAGAAGGCATCGGCAATGCGTTGCTGTTCGGACAGCGCGGCGGGCACCACCGGTCGCACCACATAACTGCGGTGCGCATTGGCCTGCTCGATGATGTTGGCGTCCAGCCCCCACGCGCCGGCGAGCAAGGTGGCCGCCTCTTTCGGATTTTGCTTGACCCAGACACCCGCTTTCTTGAGCTCGGTGTAGAGATCGGCCAGCACATCCGCATGGGTCTGAGCGTAAGGGGTGGAAGCCAAGTAGTAGCGCTGGTAGGACGCAATATCGCGTCCATCGACCAGGATGCGCACCTTGCTTTGAACCTGCACCGCAGTGAGAAACGGATCCCAGATGACCCAGGCGTCGATGGCGCCTTTCTCAAAAGCAGCGCGTCCGTCAGCAGGTGACAGGTAGGCCGGTTCAATATCCTTGAGCGACAGGCCAGCCTGCTCCAACGCAGCCAGCAGCAGAAAGTGCGCACCAGCCCCTTTGGCAAAACCGATCTTGCGGCCCTTGAGATCAGCCACCGTGCGAATCGGTGAATCGGTACGCACCACGATGGCCTGTGCAGCGGGCGAAGGTGCCTCTTGCGCCACGTAGGTCAGGTCGGCACCGGCTGCCTGAGCAAACACCGGCACGGTGTCGGCCACATCTGCACTGAAGTCCACATTGCCAAGGTTCAAGGACTCCAGCAAGGGCAAGCCACTGGTGAACTCATGCCAGCTGACGGTGATGCCGCGGGCACCCAGCAAGGACTCCAAGGTCCCCCGCACCTTGAGAACAGTGATCAGCGTCGATGATTTCTGGTAGCCAATACGTAGCTTGTTGGACCGTGCGGCCTGTGCGTGTAAACCCGCAGCGGCCAGGGCTAGGAGTGAAGCCACGGCAGTGCGCCGAGTTATTGAAGAGGTGATGTGTGTCATGAATACAGTTTCTGAAAAATAGATAACACCCAGGTACAACGCAGGTGTTGAGGGTGAAGGGGTGTTATGGCACTGAATTCATTGTGGACGGTGATCCGCCAGATTGGAAATGCTGAATCTGCACTTTCTTATGACCAAAGCGTTCTTGTCAAAACAGTTGTCCGATCTTGGCCCGATTTGGTGTCCATGCCCGTTGCCAGCAACTCAGGCAGACTATGCGAATGCCTTTCGTCGGATCGGCCAACAAGGGGTCGTTAACACATGCCCCCGCCGAGCAGATACTTGGGCGCAGTCCCAGAAAGAGCCGTTGGGCGCCTCGTTTCACCAAGTACTGCTTGGCTTGCTCTAGCAGTTTGCTGCGGAATGGAAGTGCGCTCTGCATTGCCTCCAGGTGCGTCAGCCAAAGTCTGTTCCTACACAGGCAAAGACTGGTACGCACTTTGCTCGCTGCCTTAAATATTTTTCGTACTTGCAATCGCAGTTTCCTTCGTTCACATCCGGGGCGCGATTGCACAAAATTCGGCGCAGGATCGTTGTGATCCTTTAAGGAGATGCGTTATGCAAGAACATCATGTGTTTGAAGTGGATCCAGGTGATCCATTCAGTTCACGGGAGTTGCTTTACTCGCTTGGTGGCGCTACGGTTTGGGTGGTGTTGGCGGCCACGTTGGTGCTCTTGTTGCCGATGAGGCAGTTATGAGTTGGGCGGCCAACCTGTTTGTGTCGCAACGGCCTGACAGCAAGGATCTTCAGCACAACCTGCAACGGATTCTGCTGGTGACATCCCGGTCCTGGGGCTTGATGGCGGGCCAAAACGAGGTCATCCAGTTGCTGCCCCGGACAGGGGCGCACCAAGTGTCCCTGTCCCGATCCAGCGCATGTCTGGTACGGCGCAACAGCACCGCACCCCTAGCAGTTCTGGGGCTGGCCTGATGCGTTTGCGCTCTGGCTGTCGGCGCTCAGATGCCTTCGCCTTCGGCAAAAGTGTGGAGCAGATGTGGCTCGGCCAGCGCTTTGTCAACCGCCGCTCGGGTGAGTGTTGGCGCAAAGGTTTCAATGAAGCCATAGGTGAAGCCGCGCAGCCAGGTGCCACGGCGGATCGCCAAACGTGTCAGGTTGACCTGGAACAGATGGCGAGCGTCCAGCATGCGCAGCTGGGTGTCGCGCTCCGGATCGACCGCAATCGAGGCGACGATGCCCACGCCCATGCCCAGTTCGACATAGGTTTTGATCACGTCCGCATCCATGGCGGTCAAGACAATTTCCGGGTGCAGGCCGGCCAGCTCAAACGCACTGTCAATGTGGGAGCGCCCGGTGAAGCCCTGGTTGTAGGTGATCAAGGGGTACTGGGCGAGTTGCTCCAGTGTCACTGGCTCGGTGTGGGCCAGCAGCGGGTGATTGGGTGGCACCACAATGCTGTGTGTCCATCGGTAGCACGGCAGCGTGGCCAGTTGCGGGTATTGCGCCAGGGCTTCGGTGGCGACACCAATGTCCGCTTCGCCGGTGAGCAGCATCTCGGCCACCTGCTTGGGCGAGCCCTGGTGCAGGTGCAGCGTTACCTGCGGGTACAGCGAACGGAAGTCGCGCACCACATGCGGCAGCGCGTAGCGAGCCTGCGAGTGGGTGGCTGCCACCGTGAGCGTGCCGTCCTGGCGGGCGTGAAAGTCTTGCCCGGCGCGCTTGAGGTTGGTGCTGTCAAGCAACAGGCGGTCCACGATGGGCAGCAAGGCCTGGCCAGGTGCCGTCAACCCGGTCAGGCGCTTGCCTGCGCGCACAAAAATCTCTACCCCTAATTCTTCTTCCAGTTCGCGAATCTGCCGACTCACCCCGGGTTGTGAGGTGTACAGCATGGCTGCGACCTCGGTCAGATTGAAGCCGCAGCGCACGGTTTCGCGCACGGACTTGAGTTGTTGAAAATTCATCAAACCATCCTGGCAAGTGTGTCAAAAGCCCATCGTCGCCCGTGCGGGTAAGTAAATACCCGCCGGGCAGGGCAGCCCCTCATTGGGGCGGGTGCTTGTGCGCATCACGAAGGGCTGCGCGTTCAGCTCAAACGGCTTCCAGCGCCGACTGCAAGTCAGCCAACAGGTCGTCGATGTGCTCAATGCCAACCGACAGGCGCACCGCGTCTTCCGGCACACCGGCCTTGATCAACTCCTCTGGCGACAACTGGCGGTGGGTGGTGGAGGCCGGGTGGGTGGCCAGCGATTTGGCGTCGCCAATGTTGACCAGGCGGGTGAACAGCTTGAGCGCATCCAGGAACGCGGCACCGGCCTTGCGGCCTTCACCAGGGGCCGACTTGACGCCAAAGGTCAGCAGGCCAGAGCCTTTGCCGCCCAGGTATTTTTGCGCCAAGGCGTGGTCGGGGTGGCTGGGCAGCGCCACGTAGCTGACCCAGGCAACCTTGGCGTGGTTTTGCAGGAACTGCGCCACCTTGAGCGTGTTGTCGTTGATGCGGTCCATGCGCAAGGCCAAGGTTTCAATACCTTGCAGGATCAGGAAGGCGTTGAACGGCGACAACGCGGCACCGGTGTTGCGCAAGGGCACCACACGCGCGCGGCCAATGTAGGCAGCGGCACCCAGAGCTTCGGTGTAGACCACACCGTGGTAGCTGGCGTCGGGCTCGTTCAGGCGTTTGAAGCGGGCCTTGTGCTCAGCCCAGGGGAACTTGCCCGAGTCCACAATCGCACCGCCAATGCTGGTGCCATGGCCGCCCAGGTACTTGGTGAGGGAGTGCACCACGATGTCGGCACCGTGTTCAAACGGGCGCAGCAGGTAAGGGCTGGCCACCGTGTTGTCCACGATCAGCGGTACACCATGGCGGTGGGCGATCTCGGCAATGGCGGCAATGTCGGTGACCCGGCCTTGTGGGTTGCTCAGCGACTCAATGAACACCGCCTTGGTCTTGTCGTCAAACAGGGCCTCAAAACTGGCCAGGTTACGCGGGTCGGCAAAACGGGTGGTGATGCCTGAGAGCGGCAAGGTGTGGGCAAACAGGTTGTAGGTGCCGCCGTACAGCGCGCTGCTGGCGACGATGTTGTCACCCGCCTCGGCAATGGTCTGGATGGAATAGGTCACAGCCGCCTGGCCAGAGGCCAGGACCAGTGCGGCGATGCCGCCTTCGAGCGCGGCCAGACGCTGCTCCAGCACGTCGTTGGTGGGGTTCATGATGCGGGTGTAGATGTTGCCCGGCACCTTCAGGTCAAACAAGTCGGCACCGTGCTGCGCACTGTCAAAGGCGTAAGCCGCCGTCTGGTAAATCGGCACCGCCACCGCCTTGGTGGTGGGGTCAGGTGAATAACCCGCGTGGACCGATTTGGTTTCAAATTTCCAGGATTCAGACATGAAAAGCTCCTTGGTTGGTGCGGTTGTTGTGAAAGGTTGCTACTATTTCGGTAGTGACTGACTTATTAAAAACAAGGGGATCAGGCACAAAATGTAAAAAACACCGCCAAAGTGGCGGTTCTGCTTGGGTGGTTTAAAACGGCGAAGGTGGTAACTGTAAATCGCATCCATCAAAACCAAAAATACGCATTAGTAGATTGCTAACAACAAATTCATCTGAAGGCTCTGACGCCTCGTGGTGCTGGCGTGGGCGCGTGAGCCGGGCTGGCACGGGCGGGGTAAGAGCGTGGTGTCTTGGCGGTTGGTGACCAATGGTTCACACCGGGCGTGCCTGCCAACGGCAAGCTTTGACGCGACTCAGATCGAATAGTCAAAAGAGTCGATCAACACTTGCTCCAGTGTTTCAGCCAGCTCGCCCTTTTTAGCCGAGGCAGTCACCACTTTGGCAGGAACACCCGCCACCGTGGTGTTGGCCAGCACCGAGCGCAGCACCACCGAGCCAGCCGCAATGCGGGCGTTTTCACCCACCTCGATGTTGCCAAGCACTTTGGCTCCGGCGCCGATCATGGCGCCCCGGCGCACTTTGGGGTGGCGGTCACCGGACTCCTTGCCAGTGCCGCCCAGGGTCACGCCTTGCAACAGCGAGACGTTGTCCTCGATGACGGTGGTCTCACCCACCACCAGCCCGGTGGCGTGGTCCAGAAAAACGCTACGGCCTATTCTGGCGGCCGGGTGGATATCGGTTTGAAACACATCGGAGGAGCGGCTTTGCAGGTACAGCGCAAAGTCGCGCTCACCGGTGACCCACAACCAGTGGGCCAGGCGATGGGTCTGAATCGCGTGAAAACCTTTGAAATACAAAAAAGGCTCGATGAAACGTTCACAAGCCGGGTCCCGGTTCACCACGGCGGCAATGTCTGAACGCAGTGCATCCACAATCTCCGGGTCGTCTTCGACTGCGCGGTTGAACGCATCCACCAGCACACCCAAGCCCACAATGTCGTTGTGCAGTCGGGTCGCAATGCGGTGAAAAATGGCGGACTCAAACGAAGGCTGGTTCAGGATCGAATTGACAAACAGCGGCGCCAGCATCGGCGCCCTGCGGTACGCCTCCCGGGCTTCGAGCCGCAGGCGCCCCCACAACATGTCGGCCAACTCGTTTTGCGCCAGTGGACTGCGCGGTACTTGCCCGAGCACCAGGGACACGCGGCTGATGGGTGTGGAAAGCATGGGGTTTTGCCAGGATGTTCAAACCATTCTGGCACCGCAAAGCGTTTCTCCAAGCACGTTTTTCGCATAAGCTTAGTTGCTGCCGCGTGCTGGCATTTCCGCCGAGATACTTCTTGATTGATAGCTGCTATCCCATATAAAACAAGGGCCACAGCCGAAAAAGACTGTGACCCTTGGGCAAGATGAGGTCAGACTGACCGGTGACGGCAGATCAAAACCCAGCCAGCACCGCACCCTTGAACTCGGTCTGGATGTACTTGCGAATTTCCTCTGAGTGGTAAGCCTTGACCAGCTTGGCCACCCAAGGTTTGTCCTTGTCTTGCTCACGCACAACAATCACGTTGACATAGGGGCTCTTGGCGCTTTCCTGGGCGATGGCGTCCTTGGCCGGGTTCAGGCCAGCCGACAGGGCAAAGTTGGTGTTGATGGCCGCAGCGTCCAAGTCGTCCAGCGAGCGTGCCAGTTGGGCGGCATCCAGCTCCACAAACTTCAGCTTCTTGGGGTTGTCGATCACATCCAGCGGCGTGGCTTTCAGGCCAGCTTCGGGGCGCAGCTTGATCAGGCCCTTGTCTTGCAGCACCAGCAGCACGCGCCCGCCGTTGGTCGGGTCGTTGGGGATGCCGAACTTGGCGCCTTCTTTGAGGTCGGTCAGGTTCTTGACCTTTTTGGAGTACAGGCCAATCGGGTAGTTGACGGTGTAGCCAACGCTGACCAGCTTGTAGCCACGGTCTTTGATCTGCTGGTCCAGATAGGGTTTGTGCTGGTAGCTGTTGGCGTCCAGGTCACCGGCGGCCAGCGCGGCATTGGGTTGCACATAGTCGCTGAACTCGACGATCTGGATCTTCAGGCCGTCTTTTTCGGCGACTTTTTTGACCTGTTCAAAAATCTGGGCGTGTGGGCCGGCGGTGACACCGACCTTGATCGGCTTGTCCTGCGCCAGCAGTGGGCTGCTCAGGGTGGCGGCCAAGGCCAGAGCGAGGGCGGATTGGAGAAGGCTGCGTTTTTGCATGGTGGGTCCTATGACAATGAAAATTGAAAACGAAACAAAGGTTTGAATGAAATTGGCCTCTAGCCCTTATTCAATAAGGGCTAGCAGCTACAAAAAACAAAGTATTGAGCCATGGCTCTGTCAGTATTGGCCTCGGCTTATTTGTGGCTCAGTCGCCGCACCGCCCAGTCACCCAGGCTTTGCACCGCTTGCACAAAAACGATCAACACCAGCACCACGGCCAGCATCACCTCGGGCAAAAAGCGCTGGTAGCCGTAGCGGATGCCCAGGTCGCCCAGGCCGCCGCCGCCAATCGCACCGGCCATCGCCGAATAACCGGTCAGGCTCACCAGCGTGATGGTCAGCGCCGCCACAATGCCGGGCCAGGCTTCGGGCAGCAGCACCTTGAGCACGATCTGGCGCGTGTCGGCACCCATCGACTGAGCGGCTTCCACCAGGCCGTGGTCCACCTCGTGCAAGGCGGTTTCGATCAACCGGGCAAAAAACGGCGCGGCAGAAATCGTCAGCGGCACCACGGCAGCCATGGTGCCAATCGACGAGCCGGTCAGCAGCCGGGTGAACGGGATGATCGCCACCAGCAAAATGATGAACGGTGTGGAGCGCAGCGCATTCACGCTGGTGCCCAGCACGCGGTTGAGCAGCGGCTGCGCCACCACGCCACCGGGCTGGGTCAGGTACAACAAGATGCCCAGCGGCAGGCCGAGCGCGGCGCCAAATGCGCCCGATATGGCCACCATGATCAGCGTCTCCCACAGCGAGGTGGCAAACAGTTCCAGCAGTTGGGGGGTGAAGGTATCAAACATGGCTCAGTTCCTTGTTGTGCACCACCACACCTGCTTGGCGCAGGTGGGCAATGGCGGCGTTGAGTTGGTCGCTGGCGCCGCGTGCGTGCACCGCGAGTGAGCCAAACAGCTGGCCCTGGATGTCATCCACCTGACCATGCAGGATGTTGATGTCCAGCCCAAAGCGCCGGATCACGTCAGACAACAGCGGCTTGGTCGCGTCCTCCCCTGAAAACGCCAGGCGCAGCAGTTGCCCCTGGTTGCTGGGTTCACTGCTCATCAGCTGGCGGATGCGTGCGATCACGCTGTCAGGCAGCTCCTGCGGCAAGATCTCATCAATCAGGCTGCGGGTGATGGTCTGTTGTGGGTTGGTGAACACCTCCATCACCGCGCCTTGCTCCACGATCGCCCCGGCGTCGATCACCGCCACGCGATCGGCCACCTGTTTGATCACCTGCATCTGGTGCGTGATCAGCACAATGGTCAGGCCAAAGTCGCGGTTGATCTGGCGCAGCAGGGCCAGGATCGAGCGGGTGGTTTCGGGGTCAAGCGCTGAGGTGGCCTCGTCACACAGCAGCACCTTGGGGTTGTTGGCCAGCGCACGGGCAATGCCCACACGTTGTTTCTGGCCGCCACTGATCTGGGCCGGGTAACGGTCGCGCAAGTCATACAGGCCGACCAGATCCAGCAGCTCATCCACCCGGCGCTTGATGACGTCCGGGCGCTCGTTCACCAGTTGCAGCGGCAGCGCCACGTTCTCAAACACGGTGCGGCTGGAGAGCAGGTTGAAGTGCTGAAAGATCATGCCAATCTGATGGCGGGCGTTACGCAGCTCGGGTTTGGACAGGGCCGTGATTTCGGCACCGTTCACCCGCACCCGGCCTTGGGTCGGCCGATTGAGCAGGTTGATGACGCGGATCAGCGAGCTCTTGCCCGCACCGCTGCGGCCAATCACGCCAAAAATTTCACCGGCAGGCACCCGCAGGTCAATACCGCGCAGGGCGTGCACCGGCGCCGGGTGGCCCGGGTAGGTGAGGTGGATGTTGTCAAGTTCAATCATGGTTTGTTCCAACGACGCAGCAGAAGACGGCACCCGTATGCCTGTGGGTTGGCTTCTGCGCCTGGCGGTGTATTTCTGTGGAGTGACTTCTGGCTATGGAGATCGCATGCATTAAAAAAATGCGGGGGTGCGATTTTGCAGGCACTTCGTCAAAACTGAAACTATTGTTTTGTCATGTCCTTATGGCTGGAAACGTATATGCAGTTTTTCACGGGTACGCCGCAAAGGCTGATCAGATTGCAACTGGCTGGGCATTGGCTTCGATCAGATCGACAGCCAGCGGAGTGGTTCTGAACTCTGAAAATTCAACCTCGGTTGTGGGCCATCAACGGACCATCACCGGTTCCCTGAACCTGCCATACAGACGAATGGCTGCAATGTCGACGCAGAGAGGTCGGCCATCCGTTCTTCAAACTACTGCTCCGGCCCGATGAAGTATCAAGCGCCATACTTGACGCGCCGGTTTTGGAAGTAGCTGGTAACGCGTTCGGGGTTTTGTTTCAAGCGCATCATGTGGGAGTTGGCTGCCTCGCGTAATTTGGCTTTGGTACCTACAGAAACCTGTTTGCCCATCTTGAGTTGTTCGGGGCGTTTGTCGATGATGGTTCGGCGAATCGCGTCCCCTTGTGCCTCACCCAGACACCACCCATAACCGCGCATGGTCCCTTTCTGACAAATGTTTCGTAGCGCCAAATAGACGAGTTTTAGTCGCGCCTCATAGATCGGAAACGAGCCCCGGTTCTTGGTGATTTTTCTCTACATCCAAAGGAGTGCGTATTCCGGTCAAAAAAGCCAGCTGTTCCGATTCAAAGCGGCCAGTTATTCCGATTCAAAAATGCCACTCATTCCGGTACCGTCCTTGCCAGTCATTCCGGTCCGAAAAAACCACCTCGCATCTAGCTGCCCAGAAGATCAAACCATCTTGGTCTTGATCACCTGCGTCTGGATACCCACTCCAGTTGAGTTGCAAGGGTGGGGTTGTTTGACTCCAGGGTTTCGGATTTGGAACTTTTTCAAAAAGGCCCCCGCTAGGCCGCCGGAGGCCCCCTGAAGTAAAGCTACCAGCTCACTTCGACGCAACTACTGCCAATTGGCCGCAATCACCGGATTCAAACTCGCCGAATAACTCGCCGACAAGGTGGTTTCCCCTGCTGCCGGTGGTGCAAAGCCCGCCATGGCACTTACCAGGTTTTGCACCTGGCTGTCCAGCAGGGTTTTGCCGTCGCTGGTTTTGAACTGCTCGATGTGGTACTGGCTCCCGGGGTACTGGTTGCCCAGGTACCAGTTTTGCAGGGTGATGTGGTCTTGCGTGCCGATCACGCTCAACTCCAAATCATTGCCGTTCTGGCTGAACCAGAGTTGGTCTGAACTCACATTCTCCAGCGTCAGGCGATCTTGTCCACCACCGTCGAGCATCACATCCTGGCCATCACCACGGGCAAACAGGTAGCGGTCATCGCTCCATTGATCGTTGATGACGGTGTCATTGCCCAGGCCACCGCGAACCGTGTCACCGCCGCCGCCTGCGTGAATGATGTCGTCACCGGCCCCAGCGTTGATGACATCCGCGCCCCAACCACTGGAGATGGTGTCATTGCCCGCACCCGAAGTAATGGTGTCGTTGCCCCACTCCGTGGTAATGATGTCAGCTCCGCTTCCAGTCGTCACAACGTTGTTGCCGCCACCAGCACTGACGATGTTAGTGCCGTCGCCAGCGCTGATGATGTCATCGCCCCAGCTAGAGGTAATCAAATCATTACCTACACCCGCGCTGATGGTGCTGTTGCCGCCATTGGCAAGGATGGTGTTATTACCCTCGCCCCCAAGCAGCGTGTCAGTACCCCAACCACCCGTTAACGTATCGTCACCGTCTCCACCATCAAGCACATTACTAGGACCACCTGAGGCGGTTAGCACATCGTTGCCGCTATCACCAAATAGGCTGCTACTGGCCCAACTACCGTTCAACGTATCGTCACCGGCACCACCATGCAGCGGGGTGTTGTTAGTGTCTGCGGTCAAGGCATCGTTGCCAGACAAGGGGGTGTTGCTAGGGGAACCAGCCGTTGTTAAGGTCAGACTCAGACTGGCACTGGCTCCGGCAACATCGGTGGCGATCACAGTCAGGCTAAGAGAACCTACATTGGCGGTGCCAGGTGTTCCGCTGAAGGTACGGGTTGCGCTATCAAAAGTCAGCCAGATTGGCAATGCACTGCCATCTGTCAAGATGGCACTGTAGGTGAGCGTATCGCCCGCATCCACATCCACAAAACTATTGGCCGGCACTTGATAACGCCAGACAGCATCCGGCACGATGTCTTGATCAGGCAAAAGCACGGAGGCGACAGGGACATCGTTCGTATTCAGCACTGACAGAGCAAAGACGTCACTGGTCGCCAACCCAGCATCATTGATCGCCGTTACCCGTATTTGCAGTGCCCCGACTTGATCATTACCTGGTGCCCCTGTGAATTCGCGGGTATTGATGTCAAAGTGCAGCCACGAAGGCAATGCGTCGCCATTCTCCAAGCTGGCAGAAAAGTGCAGGACTCGATTCTGTGGATCGCTGAAAGCATCAGCTGGCAATGTCAAAACTAATGGTGAATCCTCCGTCGCCACCAGATCAGGCAATGGGCTGTCCAATTGTGGCAATGCGGGCTCTAAACGGATTTCCCCCAGAAAATCCTGCAGGGCCAGAACTTCACCCGTTGCCAACGCAAACTTCGCAACCCCTCCCAACGAACGTACCTGCGCCGTGTTTGCCACGCTGCTATCAAAGTCAAAATCCATCAGCGCCTGACCGTCCTGAAAAAGTGCCAAAGTAACCACACCGGGTAAATCCGAGGCAATCCATTGGTATGTTAGAGACGATAACAACACACCGGCATCAAGCTCAAACGTGCTGCCAGCGGCATTGCCATAAGGGTCACCGTATGGATCACCATAAGGATTTCCATAGGGATCAGGAAGCACCGAATGTGGCAACACACCCAGCAATGCGTCAAGGCTTAGCGAACTTCCGTCAGAGAACTTAAATTGTTCAATACCCGAACCCACTTGAAAACCCGGATTTTGATCGTAATCAATTTGCAAGAAAAGTTGATCTTTGCGAAACAATTCCAGAATCTTAATATTTGAATTTCCAGTGTGTGTATTCCACCGATAGCTCAAATCTGACAGCGTAATTGTGTTATCAAACTCAACGATATCCTGATTGATTTGTCCGCCATACGCTTCAATGTACACGCTTTCAAATACTTCCATATCCTGAATATGGTCCACGTCACTTGTTGACGCGGAAATTAAATAGGTATCTGCCCCAACGTTACCATCCAGCACGTCGCTGCCTGCCCCACCGATGATGAAATCACTGCCATCCGTGCCTTGCACCCTATCATTTCCATTACCGACGTCGATCCAGGCGCCCATTCCATGCGCAGCGAAAACATTCTGTGCAGCCGAGTTCATCGACAGTACTGCCGTTTCCCAAGATGATGTTCGCAAGTTGATGCTGTCGTTTCCGTCGCCAGTCTCAATGATGCCGCGAAACTGCTCGGATGAACTTGATTGAATAACATCGTCCGTGTCTGTACCATGCACAGTCATCTGGGTGGCCGTGTCTGTATAAGAAGTTACTGTTTCTGTGTGAACATATTGCTGCCACCCAATGATCCGGGGGCCCACAGACGTCGTGTCAATGGTCATATAACCGATCAAGCCCCATGGATTTTGAAAGGAAACGAAAGTAGGAGGGAACCCACTATAAGGGGTCACCCACCCATAGACACTAAAAGGCCCAGGTATTGGGCGTTCTTCCACTGGAACAAAGACGTATCGCACGCCTGAACCCGCTCCAGCAGTTTGCTCGTAAATGGGTTTGAGTTGTGTTGTTTTCACCCATCTCTGTTTCTCTACCCGATGTAAGTAACTCTCGTATCCCAATGGCACGCCTTCAACGACCTGCAGCTCTTTCTGTGTTACCGCTGTTGGTGCAACATTGCTCCCCCAGCCTGCCCAGTATCCCCAAGGAGAATTCGACAGATATTGCGGCTGTGTGCGAAGCTGAGCATATTGCTCAGCAATGAAATTGTTCTTTCGCGCATCCAAAGTAGCGGCCATTTGGGTGGTGGCTACAAACGCAGCCAAGGTCGTGGTTTGACCATTCAGCACCACGCTCCAGTCTGTAGCCAATTGGTTGTCCTTGCCGTATCCCTGTATCCGCACCTGATCGTTGGCCCCCATCACAATCAGCAGGTCATCTCCCACGATCGTGGTGCTAAACGCATCTGCTGTACCTCCTTCAAAGCGCAGGATGCCATGCTCGCCAGCGGTGGGATTGATGGAGTCTTTGCCATCACCTACGGCGAACAAATAGGTATTGGTGCCAGAGCCCCCCTCCAGCACATCCTGACCGCCACCGCCCGTGAGTTGGTCATCTCCGCCCCTACCTAGCAACACGTCATCACTGGCGCCACCGCTGAGCGCATCAGCCGCATCGCTGCCCACCAGTACTTGCGCCGACGTGGCTGAACCCGACCACTGCACGCCTGTTTCTGCGGACCAGGTTCCAGATTGCACATCCCCCTGCGCGTTGTGCTGGGCGATCAGCGCGCTAAGCGAACGTGTATCACCAGCCAAAGTGGTCACGCTGAACTGATCAAAATTGATTTCAGAGCCCAAGGCGATGGTGCCCACCCGACCTGCGGCCAGATACACCACGCCGTCTTGCGAAAAAACTGCATAGTCGTTCAAATCCTGCGGGCCGTTGGCCACCGTCAGGGTGTCATGCCCCTGCCCATCATTGACAACGCCAAGGGCGCTACTGCCCATACCCGATAGAGTGATGTGGTAAGTATCGTCACCAGCGCCCCCGTCCAGATAGTCACTCCCATCCGACACCAGCGTGTCATTGCCATCGCCACCAATCAAGTTGTCTTGCCCATCCCCACCATCCAGCGTGTTATTGCCATCACCCCCGTACAGAAAATCAGTGCCAGCTCCCCCCATCAAGGTGTCGTTACCGCCATACCCCATCAAGACATCGTCGCCAGTGCCAGCGCTGATCACATCAGAAAACAAGCTGCCCTCAATCCAGTCACTACCCGTCGTAGCTTGCGTATTCAAGTAGGCCTGCACCTTGTCAGCCAACTGCAGCGTAGGTGCGCCATCCACAAACCGCAATTCATCAACACCACCACCGCTGATCGTCACGCTGGCATTGCCGTTGGTCACCTGGACTCGCACGGCACCGTTGCCCACAGTGCTGACCTGCAAGTCGCTGGCAGCAATACCTGTTCCCCACAAAATGGCATTCCCACTACCCTCTGAAGTTGCGGCGCTCGCAGAGACCGTATCGTTACCATCACCTCGACTGAGTTTGACCACGTTGCCCGTTCCGGCCAGCGTAATACTGTCTTGGCCACGACCCGCCACGACGAGGCCATTGTTCTTGGTCAGCGACAGCGTGTCATTGCGTGCGCCACCCAACAGGTACTGTCCGTCTTGCGTTGCCGTACTGTCCATGACGGACTGCATGTTCTGTCCGACATAGGTCTCAAAGTCGATGGTTTGCCCATCCACTTCCAGCGCATCCACCGTATGGTTCAGTGCACCGCCAGAGATGCTGATCAAGTTGCTGCCCACCAACTGGCCACCACTTCCGGCTGTCAATCCATATTGCAAAATAAGATTCTGGCTTCCGGCCACGCCGCTTTTGGTAATGCCCATATCACTCAAGGCGACACCTTGCAGGCGGATCACGTTCTTTCCATTGGTGTCGACAATGGTGTCGGTCGTCAGCAAGCCGTCCCCATTCACTTCTGGCACTGAATCACCCAGGCTGAATACATAGGTGTCGTCCCCGGCACCTCCATTCAGGTAGTCCGCGCCGGTCCCACCCTGCAACAGGTCGTTGCCATCACCACCATACAGGTGGTCGTTACCCTCACCACCGATGAGTGTGTCCTTGCCTGCATTGCCATACAGGGCGTCATCACCTGCACCACCATCCAGGTCATCGTCACCGGCATCAGCACTCACAGGGGCGTTGTCGTCCAGCTCCACTTCCACGCCGTTGGTGTGGGCAACCACAGTCGCGTCGCCACGCAGCACATCATCCCCTGCGCCACCAAACAGTTGATCATTGCCTGCAGCACCATAAAGCACGTCATTACCAGCGCCTCCCATCAGGGTATCGGCACCACCGCCCTTGCCGTCGTCTTGCTGCCAGTCTCCCACCAGAATATCGTTGTCGTCGCCACCATCCATCCAATCCTGCCCTGCGCCACCAAACAGCATGTCGTCACCCGACCCACCATCCACCACATCGTTGCCAGCAGCATCGCCTTGGATCAGCGCCGCACTGTCGTCTCCGAAGATCAGGTCATTGCCCTCACCACCGAACAGCAGGTCATCTTTACCGTCGCCCTCTATCTGGTCATCACCACTTCCCCCATCAATCATGTCCCGTCCATGCTGGCTGGTATCTATCGAGTAGCCATTGACCAGCAGTTTGGCGGAGTACAGGTCCATGTTGGGTGTGCTCGAATAGTCCGCTCCAGCCCCCATCACAAAGGAGTCACCCAGCAGCACATCGTTACCGGCCCCGCCGGTGATGTAGTCATCTCCCTCGTAGCCTGCCACGTTGTCGTTGCCGTCGCCTGCTATCACAATGTCGTTGCCCGC